>Ga0209809_1001217_pt1 | contig 21351 bp, 17 predicted proteins | sample YNPMSTMetaG_FD_186172 | JGI IMG/M metagenome (GOLD analysis project Ga0209809, IMG submission 186172) | Anoxygenic and chlorotrophic microbial mat microbial communities from Yellowstone National Park, USA - YNP MS-T MetaG (SPAdes) (version 2) ...
CCGGGACGAGGTGGGAAGGGGAAAGCCAACGCGGTTGCCCCTCCCCACCCGTGCTGGGCAAGCGGAGCCAAGTCAAGCACTGGCGCAGCGCGCCGCGGCGAACAACGAAGCCAGGACGGCGATCAGCAGGCGGCGCGCGCGTCAGTCCTCGTCCTCGCCGTCCACGTCGTCTTCCTCTCCAGCCGACGCGGCCGCCAATTCTTCGAGACGGGGCTCTTTCCTCGCGGCTCACCTCGCGATCCAGATGCCCACTAACGCTTTCCTCAACCTCTACTTATGAAGTTATTCGATCTCGGATTTGGTCATGAGTTCCGTCTCCAGCCACAATTTTCGAGCTGGCTGACCCATCCGCACTAATTCACGAAATGGGGCCTGAAACTGATTCCCCGAGCCGCTTCCGTTCCCGCCGGAGCTCGCCACGGACGCCTCGTCGCCGGTTGCCACAACGCCAGAGCCGATCATAATCGTCCAAAGCCGTGCAGGAAGGGATGACGAGCGGACAGATCTGCTACCGGCTTTTGCCCTGCCGGCGGAACTCGAGGGCGAGGGCCACGGCTTTTGACCGGGGTCCTCCCGGAGGCCCGGCGCCGGCTAGGTGTTTGCGGAAGAGGCGTACCGGCCGGTCCCGTAGACGCGGATCCGGTGCCAATCGAGTTGCGTAGCTAAAGAGCCGGGCGGTGCTGATGCCTGCCCGAGCCACTTCATCGCTCTTCATGAGCTTCCGGATGCCCCGACGGCAGGTGTCGCATACCCAGCACGGGCAGAGCCTCGCGCAGAAGGGCGTCGTCGGCCGCTCGCGGCGCCACGACCGCCAGCTTCTCCCCGCGCAGATTCTCCCGGAGGCGCGCGCCTGCGCGGTGCAGGTGCCCGAGGGCGGCGATGCGCTGCAGGTGTTCCAAGGCGTCCGCCTGTGGGGGCACCGGCACGACGCGTTGTTGCAGGTAGGCGAGCAGCTCGGGCTTGTGGGCGGCGACCAGCTCAATGATGGCCGAGATCAGCTCGCCCTTCGGGCCGCGGAGAACGATGGGATCGCCCTCGGGCGCAAGGCGCAGGCCCCGGACTTCCAGGCTCTCGATGAACCGGGCTACGTCCATCTTGCTCCCCCGAGGACCAAGATGCTCGAGGCGCTCACCATGAGCATCTGGATCACCTTCCGCAGCGACAGGGCCAAGATGCTCAACCCGCGTGATCCCCCGATCATGTTGGTCACCTTGCCGCCATCGACATGCTCAAGATGGTCAAGATGCTCACTTCGAGGATCTTGATCACCTTGCCTTGACCGGCGCCCGCGCATCAGACCTCGACCTCCTCCTCCGAAGGGGCCTCGCCCGCGGAAGGCAGTGTCGAGAACCATTTGTTCCCGACCGTGCTGGATGCAAAACGGGGCATGTCCTTGGTCTACCGCAGCAGGACTATGGGGACCCAAGGGTTGCGGCGCTACAGGGTCCCGGTGTTACGAGCCGGTGGCTGTTCGCTCTCGATGCGCATCCTGACCGGCGGGTACCGGGTCGCGGTCCTTGCCGATGGTATGACCCGCGGTATGACCCGAACGGAGTCGGCCGAATGCTAAGTCCCCAAAGTTCAATGGTGGGCGGTAGAGGACTCGAACCTCTGACCTTCTGCTTGTAAGGCAGACGCTCTGACCAGCTGAGCTAACCGCCCGAGACTTTACGAATGTAGCACGATGGGGGCCGATCCGGCCGGCAGAATGTTGGTTGAACTGGTGCGGAGAGGGGGACTCGAACCCCCACGGGATTGCTCCCGCTAGCACCTCAAGCTAGTGCGTCTGCCAGTTCCGCCACCTCCGCGTCGAGTCGAACGTTCCGCCTACTTCTTCTCGGGCGCCGGCGTCGGCTGCGGCGCCTGCCCGGACTGAGGCGGCATCGGCAGGGGCACCGTCTGGACCGGCTGCCCTTGTTCATTATAAATCGTCATGCTGGGCTGCCCGCTCGGCGCCCCAGGCACGGAAACCGGCGCCGCCGGCGCCGTCTTTACGGGCTGCCGTTCCAGCACCGTCGTTCCGGCGCCCGCATCGCGGGTTGCGATGATCGCCAGCGTCAGCGACGTGGCCATGAACAGACACGCCGCCACTGTCGTGGCCTTGGAAAGCAGCGTGGCCGAACCGCGCGGGCCAAAGGCCGTTTGCGATCCCATACCGCCGAAGGCTCCTGCGAGGTCAGCGGCCTTGCCGCTTTGCAGCAGAACCACCACGATCAGGAAGAAGGACACCAGAATGTGCACGATATAAAGCAGCGTCGTCAAGATTGCCATGCGTAGCCTACCCGCCCGGACCCGCCCGCGAGCTCCCGGGCCCGTTGATTTCAGTATAGGGGCCTGGGTTGCCCCCGGTCAATCCTGTCAAGACGCGGTTGAGGGCTTCGTCAGACCGTCCACGATCCTCATGATCTCGCGCATGCACTCGTGCGATTTCTGGAACAGATCCGGGCCAAAGATATGCGTCTCCAACCCGAAGCAACCCTGGTAACCGTCGCTCGCCATAGCCTGGAAAATCGCGGCCCAGTCCAGCCGCTGCGGCCCTTCCAGCACGCTGCGACCCTTGATCTGGACGTTACCGATGCGTTGCTTGGGCAGCATCCGGTATCCGTCCGGGAAGGGAGTTTCACCCTGAGCGGCGCCGTTCAACGCATCCCAGTTGATGCCGAGACCCTTGGAAGGCAGCATCTTCATCAGCGCCGCCACCTCTGCGCAGGTGGCCACGTTGCACGAGCCCTCGTTTTCGACCAGCAAACGCACGTTCTCGCGCTCAGCCACGGCCACCATCGGCTCCAGGATTTCCGCGATGCGCGGCATAAGCGCCATGGGGTCTGCAACGCGTGTGAACGTGAAAATGCGCACCTTGTCCGTGCCCAGAATCTGCGCCGCCCGGATGGCTCTGCCAAGGTCTTCCATGCGGCGGTCGAACTCCGCCTGATCCCGGGCGAGCCGCTTGGCGCGAGCCTCCGGCGTTTCGTTGCGCAATCGCACCGGCTCGGTCCCGGGCAGCGGGAACTTCAGCAACCCCGTGTTGAGAAAGGACACCCGCAGGCCTGCGTCGGCCAGTTCGCGCGCGGCCGCACGAAGCTCGTCTCCGCTCAGGAACTGGTAATAGGTCAACGAGCCGGGAACGGCTCGCAACTCCACCCACTTCAACCCGTACTGCTGTGCGAAGCGGATCGCTTCGGCGCGGGTAGGCGCGATCTCGTCCGTGATGGCACTGATCCGGGATCGGTCAATGCTGCGTCCAGCCCGCAGCGCCAAGGCAGGCAAAGCGAGCAATGCGCGACGTCTCATGGCCACGCCCTATGATAACTCGGGTCACGATCGCGGCAGATCAGTCACCGAGCAGTCTGCCGTAGGGCTCCAGGCGCGGGACGTTGTCGCAGACGGCCTTGATCGCCGCGGTCAAAGGGATCGCCAGGATCAGGCCCATCGCGCCCCAAAGAGCGCTCCAGGCCATCAGCGCCACGGTCACCGCCAGCGGGTTTAGATGCACGCGCGGCCCGACCAGCTTGGGATACAGCAAGTTCAGCGCGATCAGGTGGAACAGAGCCACCGCCCCGGCGAGCAACAAATACGGGGTCATCGCATTGTACACCGGCAGGGCCGACACGATGGCAGGCAGGATGGCCAGCGGCAGTCCGATGTACGGAATCAGGCTCAGGAAGCCGCTGATGGAACCCATCAACACCGGATAGGGCAGCCAGAAGGCCCAGAACAGCACAGCCGTAGCGGCCGTGAGCAACAGGCCGAGCAGAAAGTTACCAACCATGAAAGCCCGGACCATCCGCGCCACGCCCGCCAGGCTGCGCGCCACCACCACCCGCCCGGATTCATCGAACAACTCCAGGAAGCGGCGGCGTATATGCTCCTGCCAGCTCAACATGAAATACACCAAAAACGGCACGAAGGAAGCCATCAGAGCGGCTTCGTAGAAAGAACCGACACGGGCGGCCAGGTAAGTGAACAAAGGAGGCCGCTCCCGCCGAATGCGCACCTCCTGCACGGGAGGCGGCAGCGGTACCGCGGGCGCACGGGCGCGGCGCGCGCTCGGTGCCGGCGCAGAGGGCGGCGCTTCGACCTTCTCCTGCTCCCGGAACCGCTTGGGCACCACCAGTTGGTAGACGGATTGCTCAATGCTTTCGATCCGGGCCAGCACGCGGTCCACGAGATCGTTCACCCGCTGCTGGTATTTCGGCAAGTCCTCCACCAATTCGGCCACCTGGGTGTACAGGCCCAAACCGGCCAGATAGACGAGCAAAAGGGCCAGCGCGCAGACCAGGAAACTCGCCGTCGCGCGAGGGACGCGCAGCTTGCCGAGCAACACGACGGCGGGATCGAGCAGGAAAGCCACGATTACGGCCGAGATCAGCGTGATGAAGAACAGGCGGCCGAAATAAAGCACCGCCACCGCCACACCCAGACCGATGAAGGCGATGCCCACATCCCTCGGTCGGCGTTTCCGGAGGGGCTGAACTGCCACCGCCACAAGAGACTCCCTGCCACCGCGTTGCGGGGCCGCGGCGCACTATTGCTTACTCTAGCATGCCGTCTCGGCTTGCACCAGCGCGGACCTATAATGAAATCGCGGCTGTGCAAAACGAGCCAATGGCAGGCGGCAGAATCCTCGCTCTCGACCTGGGCGCCCGGCGCATTGGTCTGGCCGTCAGCGATCCGTTGGGGTTGACCGCGCAGGGGTTGCCTACGCTGGTCCGCACCAACCGGCGCAAGGACCTGGAAGCTCTGGCGCGCCTGGCTGCGGAGTACCAGGTGAGTCGCATCGTTGTCGGCTACCCGCTCGATTTGAGGGGCCGGGAAGGGCCCCAAGCCGTAGCAGCACGCCGGTTCGCCCAAGAACTGGGTCGCGTGACGGGGCTTTGCGTTGAGTTGCACGACGAACGACTGACAACCGCTCAGGCCCAGCGCCTGCTGCGCAGCAGCGGCGTCAGCTTGCGCAAGCGCACCCGGGCCGTGGATCGTCTTGCCGCCGTGCTGATCTTGCAGAACTACCTCGAATCCCGGGCGACAGGCGTGGGAGGATAACGCTCGGTGCGCGTGGCCAAATCCTTGCTCGTGCTGATCCCCGGCGCCGTGGCCGCCCTGGCGCTAGGTTCGCTCTGGTGGCCTTACTCAGGCTTCGCGGGCGAAACCTTCGTGGACATTCCCGCCCGCACCAGTTCGTGGGAAATCGGCCGCCTGCTTGCCCAGGCCGGCGTCATTCGCTGGCGATGGCAATTCTGGCTGGCCCGCGCTCTGCAACCCGGCGCCAAGCTCCACTACGGCGAGTATCGCTTCCACGCGTCCGCCTCGACTTGGGTTGTTTTCAACCGCCTGGCCCGGGGCGACGTTTTCTACTACGCATTGACGGTTCCGGAAGGCGCCAACATGTTCGACGTCGCCGCGGCGGTCGAGCAGTTCGGTTTGATGCGGGCCGACGAGTTTCTCCGTGAGGCCCGCGATCCCTCTTTGATCCGCGATCTGGCGCCGCGGGCTCCCAGCCTCGAGGGTTACCTCTTTCCGGATACTTACCGTGTCACCCGTCATGCCTCCGCCCGCGATCTCTGCCGGCAGATGACACGGCGCTTCCGGCAGGTATGGGCTTCCCTTCAAACCAACGCCGATGTCCACGAAACCGTCACGTTGGCCTCCCTGATCGAGAAGGAAACGGCTTTGCCCCACGAACGCCCTTTGGTTGCATCCGTCTTCCGCAATCGGTTGCGCTTGGGCATGCCACTCGAGTGCGATCCCACGGCGATCTACGCTGCATTGCTGGAAGAGCGCTATCGCGGCGTCTTGTACCGTTCCGACCTGGAAAGCAAGCAACGTTACAACACCTACCAGCACGCGGGCCTGCCGCCCGGGCCAATCGCGAATCCCGGGCTGGATGCCCTGGAAGCCGCGCTCCGGCCGGCCCCGACCGATTACCTCTACTTCGTCGCCTTGCCGGACGGCTCCGGCGCACACCAGTTCTCGCGAGATCTGGCGTCGCACCAGCGCGCCGTAGCGAGGTACCGCCGTGGCCAGAAAGCGAACCAGCGCGCGAAGCCGCCTGGCTGAGTGGCTCAGCCGGCGCCGTCCCGAACGGATTACCGAAGAACTCTGGCAAGAACTGCGGCTCGAACTGCAAGAGGTTTCCGAGGATCGGCTTCGCCACCTGCTCCGGGAGTCGGGACTCGCCCTGGACCCTTTGGTCGAGGCCGTGCGCCAGGATAGTTTCGATTCCCTCGAGCGCACCTTGCTGGCGCTGGCGTGGCAGTACCAGAGTGCGCTGGAGGCAGAGGACCGGGAGCGGGCGGCGTTGTGCCGGCGCCTGGTGATCCAGGCCAAAGAACGCGCTCGCTGGGTCATCCGCAGCGCGCGCACCAGTCCACAGAAAAAGGCCGACAAACAAGAAATGCTGCTGTGGATGTTGACCTGGCTGGAAAACCCGCGTGTTTTTGCCGACTGGCTCCGCCTGCGCAAGCCGGTGTGGGAACGCTCGAACCGCGCCCCCGAGGCGCTCTCCGGGCCGCAAACCAACCAGGCACGGTGAACGCGGTGCCACTCGAGCCGCCCGAGGCGATCTCCGCATTCCTGTTGACTTCTCCGCGCAACAGAAGTAGAATCCCACCATGCGGCCGGCGGACCGGGGTGGGGCAGCCGGCCCGTTGCACCCGGAGGGGAGGGGACGGCCTGGGACTGGCTTTTCTGCCGTAACTTTCCCCTATTCCAGCAAAGGAGCGTGAGTGCAATGAGTGTGCGCAAACTTTCATGGCTGACGTTGCTCCTGGCCGCGGTCGTGGCCGCTCAGGAGTACCGCGGGCGCGTTCAAGGTCTGGTCACCGATCCCAGCCAGGCGGCCATCGTCGGCGCCAAAGTGACGCTGCGCAACGTCAACACCGGGGTCGAGACCACTCGCGAGACGGACGCAATCGGGCGGTACTTGTTCGACTTCGTCCAGCCCGGCGCTTACACGCTGGCCGTGGAGGCAGCCGGGTTCAATCGCTTCGTGCAAGAAAACATCACCGTGCTCACCCGTGGCGACGTGACGGTCAACGTGCAATTGACGGTCGGCGCGCTCAGCGAGCAGATCACCGTAACCGAAGTGGTCACCGGCGTGCAATTCAACACCGGAACCATGAGCACAACCGTGCAAGGGAACATGCTGCGGGACATTCCCATCCTGGCCCGCAATCCCTTCACGCTGGCGCTGCTCAACCCGGCGGTAATCAACCGCTACTGGGATATCGCGCATCGCAACCCCTTCTATATGTGGTCCTCGAACGGATTGGACGTGGGCGGCCGCACGGGCGGCAAGAACGACATGCTGCTGGATGGCGCGGCGTTGGGCGTCTCGGCCCGCGGCTCCTACATGCCCTCGATGGACGGCGTGCAGGAGGTCGTGGTGCATCAGAACGCGGTGGATGCCGAGTACGGCTTCAGCGCGGGCGGCGTGCTCAACGTCTCCATGAAGTCCGGCACCAACGACTATCATGGAACCGCCTACTACTTCGGACGAAATCCCAAACTCAACGCGGTCACCAATCGCATCACGCGCGGCTTCAGCGTGGTGCGAAACCACATCTGGGGCGGCACCGTGGGCGGACCCATCCTCAAGAACCGCATGTTCTTCTACCAGACTTACGAGCAGTGGAGAAGCACGCAGCCGCAGACCCGTACCTACACGCTGCCCACGGACCTGGAACGGACCGGTGATTTCTCGCGCTCTCTGACGCCCGCCGGCGCCCTCAGAGTGATCTATGATCCCTTGACGACCAAGTTCGATCCGGCGACGGCCACCGTCAGCCGGCAGCCGTTCCCCGGCAACATCCTGCCCCGGAACCGGATGGATCCGACCGGGCAGAAAATCATGAACGACCTCTGGAAGCCCAACAACCCGGGCAACGATCCTTCCGGCATTGACAATTACAAGGCTACCTATGCCTGGTGGCTGAAGTACTGGAACATTTCCAACCGCGTGGATTTCAACATCAGCGACAAGTGGCGCATGTACACCCGTTTCTCCAAATACGAGACGCGCCTGGACAACCCCAACCACGGCGGAACCATCGCGGTACGTTCCGACAATGGCGGCCTCATGGACGCTTTGAACGCCGTGGCGGACGCGCTCTACATGGCGAGTCCCAGCACGGTCATCAATATGCGCTACGGCGCCGTCTACGTGGAGGACGACTACGATTCGCAGTGGGCCAAAGTGCCTGATTCGGTCTGGGCCAACCTGTGGCCCAATGGCTGGTACAAGCCGATCCTGTCGCCGCTGCCCGGAGTCTACTATCCGGCCTTCAACTTTTCGGGCAACGGCAGCGTCAGCGCGGGCATCGCCAGTTGGTGGCTGGTCCGCGGCCGTTCTCACAACGGCAACCTGAATGTTACGCACGACCGCGGCATCCATCACATGAAGGTGGGCTGGATGCTGCGTTACCAATACGATCAGAATGGCAGTCCCGGGCCGGGCAGCTTCACCTTCCACGCCATTGACACCGGTGACAACTTCCTGAAGTTCAACGCCAAAGAGAGCGGCAACATGTTCGCCTCCGCGCTGCTGGGCGTGGCCAACAGCGGCAATGCACGCATCATGCCCATGGTGGACTCTCACCAGCAGATGTGGGCTTTCTTCTTCCAGGACGACATCAAGCTCACGCGGCGCATCACCCTCAACCTCGGCATCCGCTACGAACTGGAGACGGCGCCCTCCGAATACCACCGCATGTACTCGCGCTACCTCGATCTGAGCGATCCCATTCCGGAACTGGCCAACAACCCGCCGAAAATGCCGGACGATGTTTTGGCCATCGCCAGGATCCCTTATAAGTGGACAGGCGCCTGGATCTTTACCGACGACAAACACCCGGGCGTGTTCAATTCCCAGAAGAACGTCTTCCTTCCCCGCGTGGGCGCAGCCTTCCGGATGGACGACTCGACCGCTCTGCGTGTCGGCTTCGCCCGCTACTCGGTCCCATGGGTCACGATCTACCCGGAAACCAACTACTGGCCCAAGGACGGCTTCTCCCGGACGACCACGGCGCTGGGGCCCATCGAGGGCGTGCCGCGCACCCGGATCAGCGATCCGTTCCCCTCGGGTACCAACCCGCTGTTGTTGCCCGTGGGCAAGTCACTGGGCCGCTACACCAACCTGGGCGACAGCGTGACCTTCTTCCCGCAGAACATGATTCACCCTATCAACGACCGGTACAACCTCACGCTTTCGCGGCAGTTACCGATGCGCGTGCTGGCGGAGGCTACTTATTTCATGAGTCTCGGGCGCAACGTGCAGGACGCGAGCATGTGGGGCGGTGATTATACTTACAACCTGAACATGGTGGACCCGAATTATAGTTACACCTACAAGGGCGCTACCACCAAGGCCGTCCCGAACCCCTTCTACCGTCTGTTGCCGGCGGACAAGATGCCGGGCGTACTGCGCAACCAGCCGACCGTCAGCGTGGGCAGCCTGCTGCGCACTTACCCCCACTACGGCACGATCACCGAGCGCTTTCTGCGGGGCAAGGATAACCATTACCATTCCTTCCAGTTCAAGGCCGAGCGGCCCATGGCGCAGGGCATCGCGTTTACCTTCGGCTATAACTACAGCCGTGAGGCCCGGGGCGAGTTCTTCAACGACATAGACACCTACAACAGGAAGTTCACCATGATTGACACGCGCGAGCCGCGCCATCACATCCGCCTGGCCGGCACCTGGGAGCTGCCTTTCGGCCGCGGCCGCAGGTTCGGCGCCGACGTCAATCGCTGGGTGGACGCCCTGATCGGCGGTTGGGCCGCCAGCCACATCTTCCTGTGGAACAACGGCCCTCGGCTCAGTTTCGGTCAGATGATCTGCGACGGCAACCCCAAACTGGACAAGCCCACGCTTTCGCGCTGGTTCGACACCTCCAAGTGCCGGCAGGCCGAACCTTACACGCCGCGAACCAACCCGTGGTACTTCGACGACCTGCGCGGCCCCGGTTTCTGGAACTGGGACGCCACGGCGGTCAAGTACTTCCGCATCAGCGAGCGGGTCCGATTCGAACTGCGGATGGAGTTCTTTAACTTCCCGAACGTCTTCATGCCCGGGCAGCCGACCACCAGCGTGACCAGCGCCAACTTCGGCAAGAGCACGACCATGGCCGGCGGCAACTACGGGCGTGAGGTCCAGTACACAGGTCGCATACACTTCTAGAGGGCACGGGGGCGGGCGCGGTCAGCCGGCCGGGCTCGCCCTCCGCCCGCGCGCGGCACAGAGAATATAATCTGTTCTTGCTGCGGCTGACGCTACTTTGCATTCTCGGGATTGGATTCATAGCCGGGCAGCCTCACGGGCTGGTCAGCGGCATTGCGCTGGACGCGCAGACCGGTGAGCCGCTGGCGCGCGTCCGCGTATCGCTCGTCGGCACTTCATGGCAGAGGCAAACCGACGCGCAAGGTCGTTTTTCGCTCACGGGAATCCCGGCGGGCCAGTACACCTTGCAGGCAGCCACCGTCGGCTACCGGATGGTGCGCAAGATGTTCAGTCTGGACGAGGGGCAGCAGGTCGAATTTGAAATCGTCCTCAGCCCCGCGACCTTCCGCCACTCGGATTCCGTCGAGGTCCGCGGCGACGTCTTCGAACCTGTCAAAGCCGACAGTCCCTCGCAGCTTACGCTCGAAGGCAACGAAGTCAAGAACCTCGGCAGCGTACTGGCCGACGACCCGCTGCGCGCGGCGCAGGCCCTGCCCGGCGTCAGCTCCAACGATGATTTCGACAGCAGGTTTTCGCTGCGCGGCGCTTCCTGGGAACGCATCGGGTTGTATCTGGACGATGTGCTGCTCCACGTCCCTTTCCATACCTTGCAAGGCGAGGCTACCACGGCCTCCATGACCCTCTTCAACGGCGACATGCTGGAGACGCTTGCCTTGCACGCCTCCGCCCCACCCGCCCGGTTCAGTGACCGCACCGGCGGCGTGCTCGAGGTCACCACGCGCGAGGGCAGCCGGACGCAGCGCAGCTTCCGCGTCACGGCCAGCGCCTCCAACGCGAGCCTCATGGCGGAAGGGCCGATCGGGCGCAGCCGCCGCGGCGCCTGGCTGGCCAGCGCCCGCAAGAGTTACTTCCGCTACATCATTGACCGAACCGCTAGCATGGAGCCGACGCTGGCGTTCGGCTTCAGCGACGTTCAAGGCAAACTCGTCTGGGACCCGACTCCGCGCCATCATATCAGCCTGGGCCTCATCGAGGGCGTTTCCGACCTGGATCGCAGCCGTTCGCGCCCCCGTTTGGGCGCCAACGCCGTCATGCTGGCCGATAACCACATCACGCTGGCCAACTTGGGATGGCGTTACACATCGGCGTCGCGCTTCATGGCGTCCTCGCGCGCGGCCTGGATGCGCGAACGTTTCGAGAATCTCAGCCGGGACGAGCTGGCTCTGGCTGCCGGCTTCTACGGCGAGTGGGTGTGGACCGGCAGCGCGACCTGGTTGTGGCGCGACAATGCGCCGCTGGATTTCGGCGCGTCCCTGCGACGCTTGCGCGCCGACGGGTTTGTCTACCGCTACCAATTCAACCCCTTCCTGATCCGGCGACTGGATGAGTACCGGGGAACTGCCCGGCGCGGCGGCGGATACCTTCAGCAGTCGGCTCGACCGTGGCAGGGACGGATCCAGCTCGTGCTCGGCGCTCGCTGGGACCGGCACAGCGTGGCCGTTCCCGACGTGCTTTTGCCGGCCGCCTCGATGGCATTCCTGCCCACGCCCGCAACTCGCATCCACCTGGGCTGGGGACAGTACGCGCAATACCCGGATCTGCAATGGTTGTGCTCCTTCCTTGGCGGCCCTCGTCTGCTGCCGGAAAGGGCCATCCATTACACGGCGGCGATCGAGCGGAGGCTGGGCGAGCGCTCGCGGCTGCGCGCCGAAGTCTACCACCGCCGGGACCGCGACTTGCTTTTCCGCCCCCTGTACGAGGCGCGCCTGGCCGCAGGCCGCTTCTCGCCCCAGCGCCTGGATGCGCCCGTCATCAACTCCCTGCGCGGGCGGGCGCGCGGCTTCGACGTCTTCTTCCAGCAACGCACCGCCAACCGCCTCACCGGCTGGATGGCCTATTCGTACGGCCACACGCGCATGCGCGATGGCGTCAGCGGCGCCGAATTCCCGTCGGACTTCGACCAGAAGCACGGCGTGAACGTGTACATAGGCTATCGCGTGCGACCCACGCTGAACCTCAGCGTCCGTTGGATCTGGGGCAGCGGGTTCCCCGTTCCCGGTTTCTTCCGACGGGAAGGCGACCGCTATTTTCTGGCCGAACGCCGGAACGCCGTCCGCCTGCCTTCCTATCACCGGGGTGATTTCCGCATCAACAAGGCCTTTGTTTTCGACCGCCGGAAGCTGACGCTTTACGGCGAGGTGGTCAATCTCACCAACCACGCCAATTACCGCTTCGACAGCTTCGACGGATACAGCGCCCGCACGGGTCAGGCGTTCCTGACTATGACCAAGATGTTCCCCATCATTCCCTCCGCGGGCCTGTTGCTGGAGTTTTGACGTTTCGCGGCGTCAGTAACTGACGTAGACCGCGTAGTCGGTCACCGTGCGGTAGCCCAGCTTCTCGTACAGACGCAGTCCGGCAGGGGTGGATTGCAGTACGCTGGTCTGGATTCCGGAGGCCGTCTGGGCCTGCTGCAAGGCGTGGCGCACCGCCGCCTCCGCGCATCCCTGCCTGCGAAAGGCGGGCAACGTGCCCACCGCATAGAGGCCCACCACCCCGGCCGCCACCCGCGTGGCCGCCGTGGTGACCGCAAGACCGTGCTGGTAGCCGACCCAGCCCGTCAACCCGTCCCGCCACGTCGCTTCCGCGCCGTAGATCTGGTGCGCGATGCCCGCCGGCACTTCGAACGTGGCGGACATGATCTGCCCGAAAGCGCGCCGGGTCGCTTCATCTGCCACGTCACGAAACTCGAGCGACGGCAATGGCCGCGAGGCGGGACGCAAGCGCTCCGCCACCATACCCGGCATGCGCATGAGCCGTCGTATCCCCGCCGCTTCGAGAACTCCATCAGCGCGTCGCCGAAGCCTCTTGCCCAGCCAGGCTTCGCACAGCCACACGGACCAGGGCAGGCCCCGCCGGCCGAAATAGTCTCGCGCCGCCCGGATGCGCTCCAACAGTTCGGCTTCCGATTCGACTGGATCGGTTAACAGCACCGCATTGAAGGTGCTGAACGGCACTCCCGAACAGATCAGTTCCAGGCCCGGCAGCGCGCGGACCTCACCCGCCGGGTGCGCCCGGCTGAACACGCCGAGCGTCGCGCGGAGGTTCAGCTCGAGCACTTCGAAGCTGAAGATCACCGCCGACTCCTCGCAGTTCCTTCGTCTTCGCTCTGCGACATCCCGCGCGCCTCAGAGCAAGCTGACCGGATCCACGTCAATCACCACGGCCGTGGCCGGCCAGTCCTGCTGCTGCGCAAACTGCCGGACGGCGGCCAGGATCTCGCTCAGCTTCCTCCGGCTGGACGCCTTGAGCAGCAACTGGTACCGGTATTCGCTCTTCAGCTTGGGTACCGGAGCTTCGGCCGGCCCCAGCACTTTCACGCCCTCCGGCGCGGGCGTCAGAAACCGGCCCAGCTCGGCGCTCATGCGGAACGCTTCCTCTTGCCCCCGGCTGCGCACCAGCACGCTGGCCAGAGCGCTGAACGGCGGATACCGCATCATGCGCCGGAACTGGAGTTCTTTCTCGTAGAACAGCTCGTAGTCCTGAAGCGCCGCGAAGCGAATCGCGTAATGATCGGGATTGATGGTCTGGATGATGACCGTGCCCGGCAATTCGCCGCGACCCGCGCGTCCCGCTACCTGCGTGAGCAACTGGAAAGTCCGCTCGGCCGCGCGGAAATCGGGCACGCCGAGTCCCACGTCGGCCGAAACCACGCCCACCAGCGTCACGTTGGGAATGTCGTGGCCCTTGGCGATCATCTGTGTGCCCACCAGAATGTCAAAACGCCCTTCCCGGAAGGCCGACAGAATGCTTTCGTATTGGCGGCGACCCGCCACGGTGTCCCGGTCCATGCGCGCCACGCGTGCTTTCGGAAAGTGGCGGTGGATTTCTTCTTCGATGCGCTCCGATCCCACACCGACGTAATAGAGATATTCACTCCCGCACTTGGGACAGGCGCTGGGCGGCGGCTCGGCGTAGTTGCAGTAATGGCACAACAGGCGCTGATCGCGGCGATGATAGGTCAGCGTCACCGCGCAGTTGACGCATTCCACGCGCCGGCCGCAGGCGCGGCAGGCCACAAAGCAGGCGAAACCGCGACGGTTCAAAAGCAGCATGGTCTGCTCGCCGCTTTCCAGGCGCGCGCCGATTTCCTCGAGCAGCCGCCGCGAAAAGGTCGCCTGCTTGCGCGTCTCCAGGAACTCGGCTCGCATGTCCACCAGCTCGACCCGGGGCAGCGGCCGCCGTTCGATCCTCTCGGGCAGGCGGAGCAGGCCGTACTTGCCGCGTGCCGCGTTGTAGCGGCTCTCCAGGCTGGGGGTGGCCGAACCCAGCACCACGCAAGCGCCGGCCATCTGAGCTCTCACGATAGCCACGTCGCGGCCGTGATAGCGCGGCGTCTCTTCCTGCTTGTAACTATGATCGTGTTCCTCGTCCACGACGATCAGGCCCAGGTCGCGGACGGGCGCGAAGACGCCCGAACGCGTGCCGACCACCACCGGCGCCGCGCCGGCGCGGATCCGCCGCCACTGGTCCGCGCGCTCGGCGTCGCTGAAGGCCGAGTGAAGGATGGCGACGCGATCCCCGAAGCGCTGGAAAAACAGGGCGGCCACCGCGGGCGTCAGCGCGATTTCGGGAACCAACAAGAGCGCCCCGCGGCCCAGGGCCAGTGCAGCCTCGATGGCCCGCAGGTAGACTTCGGTCTTGCCCGACCCCGTGACCCCCTGCAACAGAAATACTCTGAATTGTTTTTCCTCGAGGGCGCCCCGTATGGCTTCGAACGCAACCTGCTGACGGGCGTTGAGGATCACGGGCGGCCGATCCGGCGCCCGTGTGCTCAGCGGGCGTTCCATGAAGATCCGCACCAGCCCGCGTCGGGCCAGTGACCGCGCCGCCGGGCCGGCGTAGGGCAGGCGCTGTTCCAGCTCCCGCAAGTTGTGACTGCCGGGATGCAATTCCAGGTACGCGAGCAGTTCGCGTTCGGGCTTCTTGAACTTCCCCTCCGCCCGCGGCCCGGCCAGTTCCACGCGCAGCCGCTCCGAGGGCGAACGGAAGGGATCCCGCAGCGCCTCCACGTCTTCCACTTGCACGAAGCCGCGCCGCAGAAGCTCGCGAAGGGCAGCCTCGGCCTTCACGATCTTGCGCGCGATGGTGGTCGCGGCCAGCGGGCGGAACTCGAGCAGGCGCATGAGTTGGATCGCCGGGCTCCGGTCGTCGAAGACACCGGTCAGTCGGCGGAGTGCATCACGGCCGGCTTCGGTGAGTGAGTAGACTTTGCCCCGTCGCAGGTCGCTCCCCGGCGGGGCCATGGCGCGCAGCGTCTCCCCGAGCGGCGCGCAGTAGTAGGAAGCGATCCAGCGGCCGAGCTCGAGCAGGTCCTCGCTGAGCGCCGGCTCTTCGTCCAGCAGGCGCAGCGCCTCGCGCACGTTCACTTCGGGCTTCTCGTTGTGGCAGCGCAAGACGATGCCGACGAGCTTCCGGGGGCCGAACGGGACCAGAAGACGGCAACCCGGGCGCACGCGATGCCGCAGGGTTTCGGGCAACGCGTAGGTGAAGGCCTGATCGAGCGGGACCGGCAGGCTGACGTCGCAGTAGGCAGGCGGCGGCGCCTGGCCCGGCTGGTCAGCGGCAGCCATTTCCGGCTCTGGCATAATTGGACGTGCCGCTTGCGGCACCTTTTATCGTAGCCGCCGCAAAGGAGGCAAGGTGGAGTATCGCTTCATCCCGGATCTGCGCGCGGAAATCACGCCGCCGGCAGACGGCATCCTGAGCCGTACCCTGCATAACGACGATCAGCTCAAGGTCGTGCTGTTCGGCTTCGCCCCGGGTGAGGAGCTGTCCGAACACACGGCAGCCAGCCCGGCAATCCTGCACGTGCTGGACGGGGAAGTGAGCTTGACGTTGGGCAAGGACGCACACCGCGCCCGTGCGGGCGCCTGGGTCTGGATGCCTCCGCAGTTACCGCACAGCGTGAAGGCACACACTGCCGCTGTCCTCGTGCTGATGCTGATCAAGACGGGCCGGCCCTGAGCGGTGGAGAATTCAAGGCAGGCTTAGGGCAGGCTCCCAGCCCGACCGGCCAGGGGCTTGACCACCGGGCCGCCGCAGACGCCGACGCCTACGTTGAGCAGGGCGTGCAGAAAGTTGTATACCAGCGCGTAAACCATCTGCTCGGTGACGGGCTGGCGCCCGGGCAGGCGGAAATTCACGGGCAGCTCCTTGAGCACTTGCAAGCGGACGGCGTCGCGCAAAAGATTGCCCGAGCGATCGCGGCAGTTGCCCAGCACAAGCGGCGTCTGGAGAACCTGCCCCGTCTGCCCGTCCACGTAAAACTGGCAACGGGAGAACCACCCCAGGTTGCCCGGATCCGAGGCGTCGAACAACAAGAGCGGGGCTTTGCGTCCCGGTGTGGACAGCGACAGGGACAGCGCCCGTTTGAGATCCTCTACCTGACACTGGAATCCGGCCTGCCGGGCCACGTCAGCCAACACGTTGGGATCCAGTTCCAGCCAGATGTAGCGGTGCTGTCCAGCCTGAACGACCTGCATCCCACCAGCTATTCTACCGGCGCGCGCCGGCGCAGCGCTTCCGCGTAGGCCTGGTAGGTGGCCTGATCGAAGAGTACGAAAATCACTTCCTTGAGGCGGGTATCGGGCCGTTCCAGGTGGCGGCACACTTCCTCGATGGCGATACGCGCTGCCTCGCGCACCGGATAACCATAAGCCCCAGTGGAGAGGGACGGAAAGCTGATCGTCTCCAGATTGCGTTCTTCGGCCAGCGTCAGGCAGGTGCGGTAGCAGGAAGCCAGCAGCTCCGGCTCGTTGTGCCGGCCGCCGCGCCAGATCGGCCCCACCGCGTGGAAGACGTTCCGTGCCGGCAGGGCGCCCGCTGTGGTCACCACCGCGCTGCCTGTGGGGCAGCCGCCCTGGCGGGCGCGGATTTCGTCCAGCTCGTGCATGATTTGGGGGCCGCCCGCGCGGTGGATCGCCCCGTCCCCCCGCCGCCCCCGCGCAGGGCGGAGTTGGCCGCATTCACGATGGCGTCCGCGGGCACCCGCGTGATGTCGCCCACCACCAGACGCAACCGCTTTCCTCCCGGGAACTCGCGCTCCATCACCGTGTATCTTAGTAAATGTGCCGCCGGGCCTGGTGCTGTTCGACATTGACGGGACGCTGTTGCGGCGCACCGGCCCCCACCACCGGGATGCGCTGGTGGAAGCCGTCCGCCGCGTGACCGGTCTGGAGACGACGACCGACCACATCCCCGTGCACGGCATGCTCGATCCCGACATCATCGCGCGCATGCTGGAGGGGGCGGGCGCCCCCAGGCGTCTTGCCCGCCAGGCCATGCCCGCGATCGTGCGTGTCGCGCAGAACATTTATGTGCGCAAATGTCCTGACCTGACGCGCCGGACGTGCCCGGGAGTCCGGCGTCTGCTCAGGGCTTTGGAACGGCGGGGCGCCGTGATGGGACTGGTGACGGGCAACCTGACCCGCATCGGGTGGAAGAAGCTCGAGCGCGCGGGTCTGCGGCGATACTTCCGTTTCGGCGCCTTCGGCGAGATGGGCCGCGATCGGGCCGGGTTGGTGAGGCTGGCGCTGCGTGAGGCGCGGCAACGCGGCTGGTGGGATCGCAGCGTGCCTGTCGCTTTGATCGGCGACGCGCCCGCAGACGTCCAGGCCGCCAAGGCCAACGGCGTTCGCGCCATCGCCGTAGCCACTGGCATTACGCCGCTGGAAGAACTGGCCGCGCTCGAGCCCGATCTCCTGCTCCGCGACTTGCGGCAGTTGAACGTCGAGGATCTGGTTTCCTGATGGCTGTCCGGCGCTCGGTGACTGCCCAATCGCTGGCCGTCAAGCGGGCCGAGGTGGAATTTCACAACTTCGCTTCGCTGGGCGAACCCGAGCGTGCACTGGCCGTCTACCGGGAAGCGAATCTGCGCCGCGCGGACTTCATCCGCCGACATCAGGCTTTCATCGGCTCACTTACGCCCTTTCTGGAAATCGGCGCCAATGCCGGCCACACCAGCTACATGCTCGTGAACGAGTTCGGAGCCGACGGTTTCGCACTGGACATTTCCGCCGATGCGCTCCGCTGGGGGACGGTTCTTCAGGAACGCTGGGGATTGGCCCGCGCTCCGGTGCGCGTGGCCGGCGACGCGCTGCATTTACCGTTCCGGGACGGCTCGATTCGCGTGGTGGCCGCCTTCCAGATGCTGAGCCAGTTCATGGACATCGAGGCGGTCGTCCTGGAAGTCAAGCGGGTGCTGGCCCCGGGCGGCGTTTTCCTGTTCGCCGAAGAGCCGCTGCGACGCTTGCTCACGCTCAGCCTGTACCGCTGCCCTTACTATGACCGAATGAAGCCCTGGGAGCGGCGCTTGTATCACTGGGGCCTCCTCGGCTACCTGGTGCGCGACGTGATCGGCGCCGAACAGGAGGAGAGCTTCGGCATCCGCCAGAACCACTCCATGTACCTGCGCGACTGGCGTGCGCTGCTCGACCGCCACTTCAGCGAGTGCCGGCTGGAAGTGCTGGTGCGTGAGAACGGCCCCGCCGAGCGCTGGGTCCGGCGCCTTGCCATCCGTCTCGATCCCCATCGCTCGCTCTGGCGCGCGGCGCATTTGCTCGGAGGCACGCTGGCTGCGGTTTGTCGCAAGGCCGGCGAGCCGGCTGGGCCTGCCTTCACTCTGGACCAGTTCGAGCGTGTCCTCCGGTGTCCGGATTGCGGCGGTGACCTCGCGCGCGGGCCGGAGGAAGCATTGAGCTGCACGCGGTGCAACTATCGGGCGCCGCTTGAAGGAGGAGTCTATAATCTGCTCCCCTCCGCGGAAAAGCGAGAGCTCTACCCCGGCGACCGCGACGATCTCATTGACTTCTCGCGGCCCGGACACGAACGTCTCCTGGGCGAGGGCTTTTATGAACTCGAAGGCGTCTTCGGGAACCGCTACCGTTGGATGAAAGAGCGGGCCACGGCCCGCCTGGTGCGCGTGGATAGCCGACCGCAGCGCCTCCGCATTCGGGGTTACGCCCACCCGCTGGCTTTCGCCACAGGCCGCCCGGTGTGGATCGCGGTCCGCGCCAACGGCATCCCCTTGCCCAAGAAGACTCTGGACCGCCCGGGGCTATTCGTCTACGAAGCGGATCTGCCGGACGCGCCGGCGTACTCGCTGGAGATCGCGGCCGGTCCATCTTGGCGCGCCTTAAAAGACGAACGCGTCTTAACCGTGAACCTGAGCATGATCCGCCTCGTGCCCCGCGAGTAATCTTCTGTAAAAAAGATCCCGAAAATGTTCCATTCAAGCGTGAAGAAGTGTAGTAAGCTGAAAAGAACCGGGGATGCTGCCGTGAATGCTTCCGAACCCTGTTCCGTCCTGCACGCTTATCTGATAAAACCCTCCAAGTACGACGACGACGGTTACGTCATCCGTCACTGGCGGGGCATCGTCCCCAGCAACACGCTGGCCTGTCTTTACGGACTGACCGAGGAGGTGCGCGAAAGCGGCCTGCTGGCGCCGGTGGAGATCAAAGCGTACGCGGTGGACGAGACCGTAGCCAAGGTTCCCGTCCGGCGCATGGTGCGCGCGCACCGACCGCCGCGCGAGCGTGTCGTGGCTTGTCTGGTCGGGGTCCAAAGCAATCAGTTCCCGCGCGCGGCCGACGTCGCCCTGGAGCTGAGAAAACACGGAGTGGGCGTGATGATCGGCGGCTTTCACGTCAGCGGCATGCTGGCCATGTTCCCTGAGGGATCGCCCGAAATCCGACAACTGATGGATGCGGGCGTGAGCGTGGTGGCCGGCGAGGTCGAGGGCCGCTGGGCCGATCTGTTGCGGGATGCCGCGGCGAACCGGCTTCAGCCGCTCTATCGTTTTCTGGAAGATCTGCCCGATCTCTGGGAGGCCCCTCCGCCCCGCGTCCACACGGCGGTGCTGCGCCGGTTCCTTTCCGCCCAATACGCCACCATAGATTGCAGCCGCGGCTGCCCCTTCCGCTGCACGTTTTGCACGATCATCAACGTGCAGGGGCGCAAGATGCGTTGCCGCTCGCCCGAGTGCGTCATTGCCACCATCCGTCAGCGCTACCGCGAGCACGGCATCCGGGTCTACTTTTTCACTGACGATAATTTCGCCCGCAACCCCGTCTGGGAGCAGATCTTCGATGGCCTGATCGCGTTGCGCGAACAAGAAGGCCTGCGCGTCGAATTCGTCATGCAGGTGGACGTTGCGGCCTACCGGTTGCCGCGTTTCTTGGAGAAGGCCGCCCGCGCCGGCTGCTCCCAGGTCTTCATCGGCATGGAGAGCGTGAACCCCCGCAACCTGAAGGAAGCGGGCAAGACGCAAAATCGCGCCGAGGATTACGGACGCATGATCGCTGCGTGGCGCGCCGCGGGCATTCGCACGCATGTCGGCTACATCATCGGATTCCCCGGGGACACCGAGGAGAGCGTGCGCGAAGACGTGCAACGGCTGATCCGCGAAGTCCAACCCGACCAGGCCAGCTTTTTCATGATGGTGCCCTTGCCCGGTTCGCAGGACCACCGTCGCCTGGTGGATCAAGGCGTCCCGCTGGATGCCGACTACAACAACTACGATTCCTGCCACGCCTGCATGCGCCACCCGCACATGAGCGCCGCGGCATGGCGGCGGGCTTACGAACAGGCCTGGCGCGAATTCTACAGCGTGGAGAACATGAAGGCCATTCTGGCCCGCGCTCACCCCCGCAACTACTGGGATCTTTTCCTGAACCTTTTCTGGTACAAGCACGCGGTGGTCAACGAGGGCTCCCATCCGATGCTCACCGGCATTTTTCGCCTGAAGGATCGCGCCACGCGGAGGGCGTGGTTTCCGCAGGAGGGCCGCGTTCGACACGCGCTGAAGCGAACCCGCGAGCTGGCGCGGTATCTGGCAAGCTTCGTTCGTCTGGCGCTCGAGATGGAGGAAGTCTGGCTGGCCACGCGGCCGCGCAGCGAGGCGGAAAAGCGCGTGATGGAAGAGCTGGCGCGCATGGGAGTCGGCCTGAGGCGGGGCCTGCGCATCGCCGACTTGCAGGCGGCTTATGATCGGGTGAAGGCTCAACTGCCCACTCTGGAGGTGCCTTCGCGAGTGCAACTGGTCTGGGCCAGAATCTCACTGTGGCATGTGAGCCGGCTCCGGCAGACCCGACTCGATCTCACGCGGTTCTGGC
>Ga0209809_1001221_pt1 | contig 21335 bp, 22 predicted proteins | sample YNPMSTMetaG_FD_186172 | JGI IMG/M metagenome (GOLD analysis project Ga0209809, IMG submission 186172) | Anoxygenic and chlorotrophic microbial mat microbial communities from Yellowstone National Park, USA - YNP MS-T MetaG (SPAdes) (version 2) ...
AAATTGTTGTGTTTGTGAGGAGCGTGTTCCCAAGACCTTGTCGGAACGGGTGCATGATTGCCCCCGTTGCGGGTCGTGGGACAGAGACTTGAACGCTGCTATCGAGATTTTGAAGCGAGGACTCAGGGCGGTGGGACTGCCGCTCTCTGGCTGTGGAGGATCCTGGTTTACCAGTCCGTTGAAGCAGCAACTCCGGGAAGTGATTCTCGGAAGCTCCCGTCTACAGCCCGTCAGGGCTTAGCGGGAGAGGATGTCACTTTCTCAGCCTGTTTGCCCTTGAGAAAAAGAGGGGGTAGGAGGCGCTGTCGGTATGGGTTGACCTAGGATAGTGTATGATTCAAGCCTATAGCGGGTGAGAAGAGAGGGGGATCCGCATTTTGCGGCTTGATTGCCTGACTGTTCTCAGTCTGCCCTTTCTGACCACCTCAGCTCCGGGCGTATCCACAGATGAGCATGAGCGCTCCTGCTGCCCAACCCAGCCCTCCTCACTTGGTCTTGATCTTCACGGATCGGATGGGTCGGCGCGGCGTTGTCTTAGACAAGATTTACTACTCGGTGGGCCGGGCAGCCAGCAACCACATCCGCCTCTACGACTCTTGTGTTTCCCGCGAACACGCCCTGATCATCCGCATCCCGGAAGAGAACCGGGCTGGGTACGGCTATATGATCTTTGACGGCAGTTCCGCATCCCGCCGCAGCACCAATGGTTTGTTCGTCAACGGCAAGCGGGTTTTGTCTCATCGGCTACAGCTTTTGGACAAGATAGGGTTTGGGCCCAATGTAACCGCCATCGTGGAGAGCACCGACCGCCTCAGCCCGGAGACGCTGGCAGCCCTGTTGAGGCCGCCGGCCCTCGGCGACAATGTAACCCCAACCGGATCCCAGAGAGAAACCTTGAAAGAGACGCCCAGAGAGAACGACGACTTCACCGCCGCTTGATGGCGTGAATGGTTTTCAATCCAACCCCCTGCCGAGTTTTGGGTTCCCGTGACTCCCACTCCCCCTGCCCTGAGCGGCTACTGGCAAAATGGCTTCGACCTGGAAGCTCACTTGGGATCCTTTCTCGGCCTCAAGGCCGCCGAGCTGCGGGAGAAGCTGCGGCTTGGCCAGCAACAGTTGGCAGAGCTGGGCCGGCGCGACTTCATCTGGGATCAGGCGGAGATCTTTTACCGGGATCGGGTGGGATCCGCCTATTTGCTGGACTTGGCAGCTTGGCACCTGAGCAGCACCGACTACATCGGCGATACCCTGCGCCTGGTGGCCGACCATGCCCGTGGGCGGGTGTTGGATTTTGGCGGCGGCATCGGCACCCACGCCATTGGGGCGGCCCTCTGCCCGGCGGTGGAGCAGGTGATCTTCTGGGATATCAACCCCATCCATCGGCAGTTTGTGCAACTGCGGGCGGAAAAGCTGGGCCTAAGCGAACGCATCCACTGTCCAGACACCTTCCCGGAAGGGATCCGTTTTGACACCGTCATCTGCTTCGATGTGGTGGAACATTTGCCGGATCCGGCGGCGCAGTTGCGGCAATTTGACGACTGGCTCCAGCCGGCAGGTAAGCTCTTGATTAACTGGTATTTTTTCAAGGGGTTTAACGGCGAATTTCCCTTTCATCTCGACGATTCACAGCGGATCGAGGAGTTCTTTCAGGTGTTACAAAGCCATTTCTTAGAAGTGTTTCACCCCTATTTGATTACTGCCCGCTGCTACCGCAAGTGGAATGAACGCTGAGATGGGAGAAAACCCAAGTGCTGCGCTATTTGCAGGTGTTGTGGTTGTTTTGGAGCACTTCTGTAGCTGCAGAAATGGAGTACCGGGCCAATTTTGTCTTTGCCAGCCTCAGCAGCTTGGGCGGCCTGGGGTCAGCTTTGTTTGGGCTGTCGCTGTTCTACCAGCAGGGGCACCGCCTGGGGGGCTGGAGCTGGCCGGAGGCGCTCATCGTCTTGGGGGTGTTCACCATTTTGCAGGGGGTGTCGGCCAGCCTTTTTAACGTCAACTTAAACCGCATCGTGCAACAAGTTCAGGAAGGCACCCTGGATTTTGTGTTGCTCAAGCCCATCAGCAGTCAGTTTTGGCTGTCAACTCGGGTGTTTTCTCCCTGGGGCCTGGTGGATATTGGCTGTGGCCTGTTGTTGATTCTCTACGCCGGGATCCAGTTGCGGCTGCCGGCCTGGGCCTATGTTCTGGGTCTAGTGCCCCTTTTGCTGGGGTTGGTCATCCTCTACAGCCTCTGGTTTATGCTGGGGGCCACCAGCATCTGGTTTGTCAAGATCTACAACGTCACCGAGGTGTTGCGGGGCTTGGTGGAGGCGGGGCGATTCCCGCTGGTGGCCTATCCGGTGGCCTATCGGTTGTTTTTTACCTTCGTCGTGCCGGTGGCTTTCTTGACCACCGTGCCGGCAGAAGCCTTGCTGGGTCGGATCCAGTGGCCCTGGCTTGTGGGATCCGCCCTGCTGGCGGCGGGGCTGCTGTGGGGATCCCATTTGTTCTGGCGCTTTGCCCTGCGCTTTTACACCAGCGCCTCTAGTTAAAATCTCCGTCCAAACCTCTCCATCCTGAGCATCCAAGCAGGGAGGATGGGAGTAATTGCTACAGAAGCGCCCCACGCGCTCCCCTTTGGGAAGAACAATTGGCCTTCCCCCTCAATGGAAGGGCAAAAGCGGATTCTCGGCTGGGGGATGGGATCCCTCTAGCCTGCCTTTCTAGCGGCAAAAGAGAGTGCTGCTTGCCGCAGCAATCTGCAGCCACCTGTCTTGTGGCGCAGAGGGGTGTTTTGTTGTCAACAATCCTGACACCGACTGAGACAATTTGTCAATTTTTTAAGGAGCATTTTCCATGCGCAAGCACCTGCAGTGTGTGGCCGTATCTGTGGCAGCCGGTAGCTTAGCTCTGCTGGGCTGCAGCAACAGCAATGCTTCTCCGATGGCGATGATCCCCTCCCAAGCAGATTTGGTGGCCCTGGGCAGCGGCAACCGCCTCACCTTCATCCGCTCCACCGATGCCTCGGTACAGGGATCCCTGACGGTGACGGGGGTGAGTGGTAGTTTGATCGGTATTGATGTGCGTCCTGCCAATCGCCTGCTCTACGGCCTCACCGACGCCAACATCCTCTACACCATTAACTTGCAGACCGGCGCCGCTACGGTGGCCAGTACCCTGTCGGTTCCCTTTACGGCGGGTACGCTGTCCGGCATGGATTTCAACCCCGTTCCGGATCGGCTGCGCCTGGTGGGAGCCAACGGCCAGAACTTCCGCATCAATGTGGACACGGGCGAAGTGATCCAAGATAGACCTTTGGCCTTTGGCCCAATGGAACTGCAGGGATCCCGACCGGCTGTTACCGCCGCCGCCTACACCAACAACGTGGCCGGCACCCAATCCACACGGCTGTTGAACATCGACGGCGAGCGCAACCTGCTGCTGTTCCAGAATCCGCCCAACGAGGGGGTGCAAATGCCGATTGGCCCCCTGGGCGTGAACTTCGGCCCGGTGGGCGGGTTTGACATCCGCACGGTCGGCGGGGTGGATACCGGCTTTGCCATCGGCGGCTCCACCCTGTATCGAATTGACCTGAATACAGGTCGCGCCACCTCTGTGGGCACGCTGCCGGGTGGGCCGTTCTTTGGCTTGGCTGCCTTCTAGATCGGCCAGGTTGTTACAATTCCAGTCATTTTTCTGGCCAATTGTTGCTGTTTTGTTTCGGCCCGATTCCAGCTCGGGATTGGGCCTTCTGTACTTCTTCAAGTAGGGTTGACCTCCATCTATGCAGGCGATAGATTATGGGAGCCGCTGTCCTTTCTGGCTTGCCTTAGGCAAGGCCTGCTTCTTACTAAGTGCTTTCTCGTCGCCGTTTTGTTTTCTCCTTCCCCCCATGAAGATCGAGGATGACAAAGCCGAGGGATCTCTGCAGGAGAGAAGCGATGCAGAGGTATTTTCAGCCCTCAAGGCAGGCCAGTCGCAAGCTTTGGCTATCCTCTACGACCGCCACGCCGGTTTGGTATACGGAATCGCCTGCAAGATGCTGGGCAACTCTGCCGAGGCCGAAGATCTGACGCAGGACATTTTTTTGAGTTTGGCCCGTTCTTCCTTCGATCCCAAGCGGGGATCCCTGCGCACTTACCTGGGCATTTTGGCCCGCTCCCGCTGTTTGGATCGGCTGCGCTCTTGGCGCAATCGACAGCGATCCCTGGAACGGGGCAGAGTGGAATTACAGGGCGATGCCGCCGAGGATCCGGCCCTGGAGCAGTTGGCCGGGGCAGAGCAGGCGGTCGAGGTGCAAACGGCTTTGGCCCAGCTATCTGAACATCAACGCCAAATCCTCAAAATGGCCTATTACGAAGGCATGAGCCAAACAGAAATTGCCAAGCAATTGAATCCGCCTTTGGGAACGGTTAAAGCCAGAGCCCGCCGAGGCTTGCTGCGGCTGCGCGAGTTGCTGGGAGGCGCCCCATGAAAGCCGAGTCTGTGTCTCCCGAAGAACTGCAACTGTGGCTGGCCGGCTACGTGCTGGGGGATCTCTCCCCGGAAGAGGCCGACCGCCTGGAAGCGGTGCTCAAGCTGCGCCCGGAGCTGCAGCAGGAGCTGCAAGCCCTGCAACAGACCCTGGAAAGGGCCTACGGCGTCGAAGAGAAGCAACCTCCCCCCGCGCTGCGGGCTTCTCTGCTGCAAGCCTACACAGAGCCGGCGCCCAAACCCCTCTCCACGACAATTCAGGGATCCCCTCGCTGGCGGGGCCTGGCGGCATTGGCAGCAGGGTTAATCGTGGCTTTGGGACTGGGGAATCTCTACCTGTGGCGCAGGCTGCAACTGGCCCAGACGCAAGGGATCCCGGTCGAGGTGGTGACATATGAATTGCAACCGACGGCAGAAAACGTGACTGGCTCGGTTACGGTGGAGGTGGATCCGCAGCGCTTGCAGGGGAGGCTGGTAGCCCGCGGTTTGCCGCCGCTGCCGGAAGGCCGCGTCTATGCGCTCTGGGTGGTGCTGGAGCCGGAAGCGCCCTTCACCAAAGATAGGGCGGGGGCGATCCTCACCACAGCTTTCCGGGTGGATGCGGCGGGAAACCAAGAACAGGAGCTGCGCTTGCCACCGGTGTTCGCATCCACAGAATGGGTGCGGGCAGTGGCCATTACCGAAGAAGACGGCAGCCGGCCCCAAGAGCACCAGGGATCCCCTCTGTGGATTTCCGGCTAGCGGGAGCAGTGGCCAACCAACATAGGTTCGTCGGCGGAGGCAAGGCATGGATCTAGCCAGGATCCCTCTGCTTAAGCGACTGGCGGAGCACTCTCGCCGATGTGGATCGGCAAAACAGGGATCCCGAGCCACCCTGCCGTTGGGAAAAGTTGTGGGCGCACCGGAAGCGTAACAGCATTAAGATGATGGTCACTACCCCGGCACAGCAAAAGCCAACTTGGAGGCCACCCTATGGGCGAAGCCAAGCGCCGCAAAACCCGAAACAGACCGACTCCCGACCAAGAGCTGCTCTTTCCCCAGCTCAAAGACATTCCTCTCACCAAAGCCCAAGCCCGCACGATCTACAATTGGACAACTCGAGGCGCTTGGGCCGGCATTATTCTCCTGGCCATTGTCTGGGTGGTGGTGCGATTTGTGGGGCCTGCCCTGGGCTGGTGGCACCTGGTGGGCTAGCCGGCTGGATCCCTTGAGTCTCCTTGGAGTTTTCCTATGCGATCCTACTTGGCAGCCGCCCTGCAGATGACCAGCACCCCCGATCTGGCCGGCAACTTGCAACAGGCAGAGGAGTGGATTGACTTTGCGGCGCGCCGGGGCTGTGAGCTGGTGACCTTGCCGGAAAACTTTGCCTTCATGGGGCCGGAGGAAGAAAAAGCCCGCCTTGCGCCGGAGATTGCGCAGCGGGCCGAAGAGTTTTTGGCCAAGATGGCCCAGCGCTACCAGGTGTTTGTGCTGGGCGGGGGATACCCGGTGCCGGATGGACAGGGCAAGGTGTACAACACGGCGGCCCTCTACAGCCCCGAGGGCAAGGAGCTGGCCCGCTACCGCAAGATCCACCTCTTCGACGTCAACCTGCCCGACGGCAACACCTACCGCGAGTCGAACACGGTGGTGAGCGGCAACGAGGTGGTTGTCTGCCAGGAGGAGCGGCTAGGCACCCTTGGTTTGTCGGTCTGTTACGACGTGCGCTTTCCTGAGCTATATCGCTCCTTGGTGGATCGAGGGGCAGAAGTGTTGTTGATCCCCGCCGCCTTTACCGCCTACACGGGTCGGGATCACTGGCAGGTTTTGCTGCAGTGTCGGGCCATTGAAAACACCTGCTACGTGATCGCCCCCGCCCAGGTGGGCACCCACTACGAGCGGCGACAATGTCATGGCCACGCCATGATCGTGGATCCCTGGGGGACGATCCTGGCGGATGCCGGCGGCGAAAAACCAGGAGTGGCCATTGCCGAGATCGCCCCAGAGCGGCTACAGCTTATCCGGCGGCAGATGCCCTCGCTGCAACACCGCCGGCTGGCCTGTGCCGTTACTCCCTAGGGATCCCCTATGCCTTGGCCGCCGCTGATTCTCTACAGCAAGCCCGGATGCCACCTCTGCGAGGGCCTAGCGGAGAAATTGCGGCAGATCCCCGAAATCGGCGAGCTGGAAATCCGCGACATCACCGCCAACCCCGCCTGGTGGGAGCGCTACCACCTGGAGGTTCCCGTGCTGAAGGTGGCCGGGGATCCCGAACGGCTTTTGCCTCGCCCCTCGCCGCGGCTGACGGCGGCGCAGTTGCGCGCCTGGCTGGGACAACAGTTGGGTTGCCTATCGGGAGGCTAGCGCTTCGCTGCGGGCGGTATAGCCAGCTTGGCGCAAAGCTGCCACGGTGGCCTCGGCATCTTTAACCCAAAATTGGGATCCCAGCCTCACCCAGAGCGTGTGGGGAGGGGCGACGATGGCCGCCACAACAGGGATGCGATTTTCTTCCTTGGCTTCCGAACGTTGGCGGGCAAGCAATGTTTGCAAACGGTATCGATCCTCCAATGTCCCAGCCGAGTCCAGAGGGAGTTCCACCGTAACCCAACTCACCGATTCAATCGGCTGTAAGTCCTCGACAATCAATTGCACCTGTTCATCCCGCTGATCCACCTTGGCCCAGATAAAGAGCCGTTGATCCACCTCCAGACGATGGCGCAAACGTTCGTAAGTTTTGGGGAAGATCACCGCTTCGCAACTGCCGGTGAGATCTTCCAGTTGCAAAATGGCCATGCGATCCCCTCTCTTGGTGGTTACCGTTTTAATGGCGGTCAGCAGGGCCAGAATGCCTACAGAAGTATCGGCTGCGTAGCCGCTCAAATCGGAGAGGTTAACAGGAGCCAACAGCCGCGCCTGCTCTTGAATCCGCCGCAGCGGGTGATCCGAAACATAAAAGCCCAACAGCTCCCGTTCTAGCCTTAACTTTTCTTGCGGTGGAAAATCTTCAGTTGCAGGCCCCCGCGGAGCTTCAATAAATCCCTGGTCGTTGCCCAACAAATCAAACAGGCTGGCTTGGCCAATGGCTTTGGACTTAGCCTGCTCCGCTGCCCAATTGAGGATGGGATCCAGATCCGCCATTAGCTGTTTGCGGTTGCCGGAAATACCATCAAAAGCGCCCGCACAGATCAACGACTCGATGGCGCGGCGGTTGACCACGCGCAGATCCACCCGCTGGCAAAAATCGGCCAAAGAGGTGAAGGGGCCTCCGGCCTGGCGGGCAGCCAGAATGTTTTGAATCGCCCCCTCGCCCACATTCTTCACTGCTCCTAGACCAAACAAAATGCTGGATCCCTGAGGGGTAAAGTCCAGGCCAGAACGGTTGATATCCGGCGGCTCAATTTGGATCCCGATCGACAGGCAATAGGTGATGTAGCGCTGGACCTTGTCTTGATCCCCTCCCACAGAAGAAAGCAGCGCCGCCATGTATTCTGTTGGATAATTGGCCTTGAGATAGGCTGTCTGGAAAGTAATCAGTCCATAGGCCGTAGAGTGGGATTTGTTGAAGCAATACTCGGCAAAAGCAACCATTTGGTCAAATAGCTCCGTAGCCACTTCCTTGGCCACACCTCGCTCTACTGCCCCTCGGACGAATTGCTCCCGGTGTTTCTCCATCTCGGAAACTTTCTTTTTTCCCATCGCCCGCCGCAATAGATCAGCCTGGCCCAGGGTATAGCCGGCCATGTCCTGGGCAATGCGCATGATCTGTTCTTGGTAGAGAATGGCGCCATAGGTATCTTGAAGGATTGGCTTGAGGAGATCGTGGGCGTAGGTTACCGGCTTGCGGCCATGCTTGCGATCGATAAAGTCCGGGATCATGCCCGTATCCAATGGCCCTGGCCGGTAAAGAGCTAAGACCGAGGAAATATCTTCCAAGTTGGAAGGCTTGAGCTCTCGCACCACCTGCTTCATGCCGGAAGACTCCAGTTGGAAGATCCCTTCCAGCTCTCCTTTTTCCAAAAGTTGGTAAGTTTTCTCGTCGTCCAATGGCAGGTTATCCAGGTCGATAGTGACCCCTCTGTGCTCTCGAATCAGCTCCACGGCCCGCTGGATCATCGTCAGGTTGCGCAGCCCCAAAAAGTCCATCTTCAACAGGCCCAGAGACTCGATATCTTCCATCGAGTACTGAGTAATAATTTGGCCTTCGTTGTTGTATTGCAAGGGCACGATCTCATCTAGAGGATCTTTGGAGATGACCACGCCGGCAGCGTGAACCCCAAAGGTTTTGTTGGTGCCTTCCAACAGGCGGGCCAGCTCGATCCAGCGGTGAGTGGTTGGGTCTTTCTCGTATTTTTCTTTGAACTCTGGAGCCGGCGTGTTCTCGCCGATCATCTCCTCCAATTTTGCCGGTTTGCCCCGCGAGACCGGGATCAGCTTTGCCATTTTGTCGGCTTCGGCATAGGGAATATCCAGCACCCGACCGACATCTTTGAGAATGGCCTTAGAAGTCATGCGGTTGAAGGTGATGATCTGGGCCACTCGCTCCTGGCCGTATTTGCGGGTTACATAGTCGATCAGCTCTCCCCGCCGCTCGATACAGAAATCGGTATCGATATCCGGCATCGATTGCCGTTCTGGGTTGAGAAAGCGCTCGAAGAGCAACCCATATTTGACGGGATCGATGTTGGTAATCTGCAAAGCATAGGCCACCAGGGATCCGGCTGCCGAACCGCGGCCCGGGCCCACCGGGATCCCGTGTTCGCGAGCATAGCGAACGTAGTCCCAGACCACCAGGAAATAGCTGGAGAAGCCCTTTTGTTGGATGATATTCAGCTCAAAGCGCAGGCGCTCCTGATAGTTTTCCGGAATCTGATCTGGATAGGCGACGCCGCAGCGTTTCGCCAGGCCCTGCCAGGCCAATTCGGTGAGATAGCTATCGGCAGAATGGCCCGGCGGAACCGGATAGTCGGGCATGCGCGTTTCCCCAAATAGGTCATAGCCCTCGATCTTTTCCAGCACCTTGAGAGTGTTGGCAATGGCTTCGTCGATCACCTCCTGCTCCAGGTGATCGCGGCAGAGGCGGCGCATCTCCTCCGGGCTTTTCAAGTACTCTGTGCCGCTGTAGCGAAGGCGGTTTTTTTCGGTGAGGGATTTGCCTGTTTGGATGCAGAGCAAAGCATCATGAGCCTCTACATCCCAACAGGAGATGAAGTGGCTATCGTTGGTGAGGATGATCGGGATCCCTAATTCGCGAGCAATGCGCACCAATTGCACATTGACAAAGCGGTCTTCTCGATAGCCGTGATCCTGAATCTCGATGTAGTAATCATCTCCAAACTGTTCCTGATACCAGGCGGCAACTTGGCGGGCAATTTCTGGCCGCCCCTGCAAAATGGCCTGGGGCACCTCCCCGGCCAGGCAGCCGCTGGTAACGATCAACCCCTCTTTGTATTGCGCCAAATACTCTTTGTTGATACAGGGCCGAGCGAAGATCCCCTTGCCTTGAACGCCTTGGAGATGGGAAATGGTGGTCAGCTTGACCAAGTTTTTGTAGCCCTGGGTATTTTTGGCCAAAACCACTTGGTGATACTTGGGGTACTTGCGGCTTTTGTCTCGAATATCGCCGTTGATAACATACATCTCATTGCCGATGATCGGCTTGATCCCTTTGCTTTTACACAGTTTCACCAGCTCGATGGCCCCGTACATAACGCCGTGATCCGTCAGGGCCAGCCCTGGGAAACCCATAGCCACCACCTGCTCAATCAGAAGCGGCAATTGGCTGGCGCCATCCAAGAGGCTGTACTCGCTGTGCAAGTGCAAGGGAACAAAGGCCATGGCAAGGCTACAGATAGAAGGATCTTTCTTACCTTAACTCGGTGTGCCCATTTCCCGGCTGCCTGCAGGTGTGGCTACAGTGAGATCAATCAAGCTTGTGTTTTCTCCTTTTGCCTAAATGGACACTCCCCTTCGCCTCACCCAGTACTCCCACGGCGGCGGCTGCGGCTGTAAAATCGCCCCGGCGCTGCTGCAGCAGATTCTCAAAGAGCTGCCCCTTTTCTGGTCGGATCCGGCGCTGCTGGTGGGATCCGAGACCAGCGACGATGCCGCCGTCTACCAACTCAACGACGAGCAGGCCCTGATCCTGACCACCGACTTTTTCATGCCCATTGTGGACGATCCGGTGGATTTTGGCCGCATCGCCGCCGCCAACGCCCTTTCCGATGTTTACGCGATGGGGGGCACGCCCATTCTCGCCCTGGCCATTTTGGGCATGCCGGTCGACAGGTTGCCCCTGTCGGCCATTCGGGAGATCATGGCCGGGGGAATCAAGGTCTGTCAGGAAGCCGGGATCCCTTTGGCCGGGGGGCACTCCATCGATTCGCCCGAGCCCATCTTCGGCCTGGTGGCGGCAGGGCTGGCCCACCCGCAGCACATCCGCCGCAACGCCACCGCCCGGCCCGGCGACGATCTCATCCTCACCAAGCCGCTGGGGATCGGGGTGATGACCACCGCCCTGAAAAAGGGCCAGCTCAGCGCGGCAGGCTACGCGGAAGTTTTGCAGGTGATGACTCAGCTCAACCGCATCGGCCCGCAACTGGCGCAGCGAGCCCAGGTTCGCGCCCTAACCGATGTAACGGGGTTTGGCCTTTTGGGACATCTGCTGGAAGTCTGCCGGGGCTCGGGGGTGAGCGCCGAGCTGGATTTGGCTGCCATTCCGTTTTTGACCGAAGCGCTCTCCTTAGCTGAAGCTGGGATCTTCCCCGGCGCAGCCCGGCGCAACTGGCAGGGCTATGAGGGAGTAGAGGCCAACTCTCTGCCGGAGTGGCAGCAGTTGCTCTTGTCGGATCCGCAAACCAGCGGCGGCTTGCTGGTGGCGGTGGATCCCGCCTACACCGCAGAGCTTTTGCAAGAGCTCCACAGCGCCGGCTACTCTTACGCCCGTCGCATTGGCCGCTGCCAGGCCGGCGAAGGGATCGCCATCCGGGTTGTCGGCGAGATGCCGGTAGCTTGAGTGAAGCCTATATTCGGCCCTCTCCTGCCAATATGAAGATTCGGTCAAGCAGAGCTGCGAAAGTTGAAGATCTCATGTAAGGGTAAGGGGAGCTGAGATATCTTAAAGGGGTATGAACGAGCCCTCTCCCAACAGCCATAGCCTGGTTCAGTGGGTTGAGCCAGGTCAACTGATTCGCAGCCTCAGCAGTGGCCAATTGCTGATGGTGGATCCACAGCGGCCCAACGCCCTGATCATCTGCAAGACGTTTCATGCCGAGTTTGCCGGGCCGGGGGCTGCGGTCGGGGGGCCCTTGGATGTGGATTCGAGCGGCGTGCTCCCCATTGGGGATGTGGCTCTGTTGCATCCCCAGGGCTATCAAGAGCGGCAAAATGCCTATGCCAAGCGGCTGCACTGGATGCGCTGGCTGCAGCAGATCACCGATAATCCTCTGCCGGCCCAGCGGGCGCGGGTGCTGCTTTTTAGTTTGGAGGAATTTTTCTCTGCCGATTTGGTCAGCCAGTTGCCGGATGACATTTTGGCGCGGCTGGTCGGGGTGCTGCCGCAGACAATCGCCGCAGCTCGGATGGAAATGATGCCCCTCTACAGCCCCAGCTATTCCCTGGCCGGCTGAGCCGTCTTGGGGAAGAAGGGAGAGGGGAGCCTGAGTTGGGGCTGTTCGGGATCGGAGTAAGAGACCTAGACTACAGAAATCAGGCCTTCTGGCTCTCTGGATTTGATTGGAAAATAAGCGCGGTATCGCTACCCTGAAAGCTCGCCCAACCGGGATCCTGGCCTCATGCAGTGGTGGAAACGGCTTCGCCAAAATCGCTGGGCTCAAGCAGGAGCCTACATCCTCCTCGTTTTCTATACTTGCGCCATTTTTGCCGAGTTTGTCGCCCCCTACAGCCCGCTGGAATCGCAGCCGGGGGGATCCCTTCTGCCCCCCACCGCCATTCACTTTTGGGACGAGTCGGGGGCTTGGCTGGGACCCCACGTTTATCCAACTCGCCAGGGGCCGGTGGATCTGGAAACGGGCGAACGTCCGCTTTTGGTGGATACCAGCCGTCCCGCCGGGATCCGCCTGTTTGTGGCCGGCACCCCTTACCGTTGGTTGGGTTTGATCCCCTGGGATCGACACCTATTCGGCACTGTCCCTCTGCGGACGGAGGAAGGGCTGCCCGTAGCGCGGCTACACCTGCTGGGCACGGACGATCAAGGTCGCGACTACTTCAGCCGTCTGGTCTACGGTGGGCGCGTCAGCCTGTTCGTTGGCCTGGTGGGCATCGGCATCTCTTTTCCCATCGGTCTGCTGGTGGGGGCCATATCCGGCTACTTCGGCGGCTGGGTGGATACGCTGCTGATGCGGCTGACTGAGGTGTTGATGTCGATCCCGACGCTGTATTTGCTGGTGTCGTTGGCGGCGGTGTTGCAGGTGAACCCGCTGACCGGTGTGCCCTTCAGCAATGCCGAGCGCTTTTTGGTGATTGTGGCCATCCTCTCTTTGGTGGGTTGGGCGGGCTTGGCCAGGGTGATTCGGGGGCAGGTGCTGTCCTTGCGGGAGCGAGACTTTGTGCAGGCGGCGCGGGTGGCCGGGGCCGGATCCCTGTATCTGCTGGTGCGCCATATCCTGCCCCAGACCACCACCTACGTGGTGATCTCGGCAACCTTGGCGGTGCCCGGCTATATCGTGGCAGAGTCGGTGCTGAGCTTGATCGGCCTGGGGATCCAACAGCCGGATGCCTCGTGGGGGAACATGCTGTCGCTGGCCACCAACGCTTCGGTAATCATTCTGCAGCCCTGGCTGGTGCTGGCCCCCACCCTGATGGTGGTGCTCACCTCCCTGTCTTTTAACTTGCTGGGAGATGGCCTGCGAGATGCCCTCGACCCGCGGGATCCTGATCCTCGCTGAGGAGAAGTTGCTTCCTGGTTTGCCGGCTGTAGAGGCAATGGGGCGGCCTGCCGTTCACCGTTTCCCGTCGGGATAGAGCCGGTTGAGCCCCTTGCGAGCCTTGGCATGGACGTCCAGGGTGGTATCCATCTTCAGGATCTGGCGGTAGACTTGCTCGGCCCGGGCGATTTCCCCCTCCTGCTCCAACTTCTCGGCCAGCTTGAGCAAACTTTGGGCCGAGGGATCCGCCAAAGAGCCCTGCTCCTGCAGTTGCCGCAGCTCTTCCAGGCGCTCTTGCACCATCGGTCGCAACAGCCAGGAATCGTCCAGATCCAACACTTCTCGGTAGTAGCGCTGGGCCTCTTTGAAGTTCTTTTGCTCGTCGTAGGCTTCCGCCAGTTGCAAAGCCAGCTCCGCCGTGGGCCGATCCTTAAACTGGCGATGCAGTTGGTTCAGCCGCCGCAGGAAGGGGGATCCCTGCTGCGGGTTTTTCAAATCCGGCGCGTGTTGAACCGGCAAATAGTTACTCCTCTCCGCCGATTGTTGAGGGGAAGGGGCAGGCTCCGCGGCCTGAGGTCGAAGGGGCGTTTGCCGGCTGATGCTTTTGGGGTCAATGGGGGTGGGCTTGTAAACCCAAACCGGCTGATCCGAAGAGGATGCCGGTGGGGTTGGGTGTGGGATCGGCTGCGGCAAGGGAATGGTCTTGCGATCCGGCGGTTCAGGAGATGGCTGCTTCAGCTCCTCAAGGGTGCTGGGAGGTTTGGGGGCCTGAAATTGAATCGCTTTGGGAGTCTCCCTGCGCTCTTGGGCCAATTCTCGGTACAGAGCGGCCAATTGCAGGTACCCCGCTTCTTCATAGGCGGTGGCCAGCCAACGGGCATTCTCTGGGCTGGGATCCGCACGATAAGCTCGCCGGAGCAACTGCAAAGCAGTGCCGTAGTTGCGCTCTCGAATGGCTGCCCGTCCCAAACTCGCTGAGCTGACCCCGATGGTATCGCTGGCCATAGTCCCCCATCTGTCTTGGCGCCGACAATAGAGCTAAGAGTCAAGGCTGAGCTGCTGATAATTCATGTTTTCCAAGCCAGCCACGTGGGTTGACGCTTGCTTAATATAACTGGATTCCTTGGCCATAGCATACCCTCACCAGCCGGGATGTTATCTGCTCGGACAGCTCCCTCTTGTTGAGATCTCTCGCTTTATATCAATTCAATGTCGATATTGAGGGTGGGATTGGATTGAGATCTGGATGCCAAGTTAACTTTTGGGCTAGCTTGTAGTCAGAGCTTCAGCAGCAACAGGTTCTGACGCCAACATGATCCAAGACTTTCGAGAGCGGTACCCTATGGGCAGTTTGCTCACCGATCTGTTGCGGGTGGAAGAAGGGATCTACATCGTCAAAGCCCAGGTGGTGGTCAACAACACGGTTCTGGGCAGTGGTATTGCCGGCTCCAACACAGTAGAAGAAGCAGAAGATGCTGCGCTGAAGCGCGCTTTAAACCACGCAGGATTCGGTCATTCCACAACTTCCCTGAGCTTGGGGGTGGATTCTGCTGCCGCCAGGATGCCCTACCTGCCCACTCCTGACTTGGCCAATGGGCGCACCCACTCTTCTGCTGCCCCTCAAGCTCCTGAGTCGATAGGGATCCCGGCGAAGCCGACTTCCCCAGAGTTGCCCAATCTGAGCGAGCCAGGGGCCTATGGAGATGATTTATCCGACATCATTGCTCAAACAGATGTCGAGATGCAGCGTATTGGCTGGGGCCGCAAGGAAGGACAAGAGTTCTTGGAGCGTCGCTTCCAAAAAAAGTCGCGCCACCAACTAAATGAGGCCGAACTGCGGGAGTTCTTGCGCTATTTAAAACAGCAGCCGTCCCGCCTCAACAGCGAGCCCCGTTTTTGACTTTTCCAGACTCCCTCGCTCCCGGCCCCTCTCCCAGAGGGAGTCCCCCCTCACCCCCAGCCCCTCTCCCAGAGGGAGAGGGGAGTTAGACTTGACCTTGGAAAAATCCCTTGCCCAAAGACAGGAGACTGCATCAAACCGCCAGTCTCTCTGGTGTCTCGTTGTGTTCTGGAATAGCCACGGCTAGGGCGCACCCACGATCACAGTGGTGTCTTGCATTGTCTTCACGACGGTCTCGCCTCCTTCCGAGAGCACAACCCGTCGCTCCGGCACCGACACTCCGGCCACCCTGGCAGTTTGGTAGTTTTGCCCGGCCTGCACCACAGAAGGAATGACGCCTGGGCCGGAAACCAAAGCAAAGGATTCGCCACCAATCTGGATCATCCCAGAAACCTGCACGCTGCGGGCAAAGGCCGCCGGGTCACGAGTGGGGGTCGGGAGCGGCGTGGTCACTGCTACGGGCACTTCGCCACCATTGCCGGGCGGCGGCAGCTCCGGCGGCGGAGGTAGAGGTGGCAGGTTAAGGGTTGGCTCAGGGGCACGCACGTTTTGGGGCACAAAGGGATCCGCCCGTCCCGCCCCACTCAAGGCCCGCTGGGTTTCCTGCTCTCGATCCACTGGCGGGATCAGGCTAGAGGCAGCTTGGGTAGCCTGCAGAAGGGAGGGCACCGGCGGCGGGGGTTGATCGGGGGCGGTCTGGCCAAAGCCGGCAGGCAAGTTCACCGTTTGTTGCCGGGCGAGAGCTTGCATCTGGCTGGCTCCGCGGGCCAAGGTGGCGCTCATATCCTGTTCCCAAGTCCCTGCAGCATTCAGCCGCATGATCACAGGGCTGGTTCCCCCCCGAGACTCCACCCAAATTTCCGCTTCTGTGTCGCTCAATCGCCGCGAGCTGAGGATCCGGGATCCCGGAGGCAAGAGGGGCCGAAGCGCCAGTTCGGCCTCAGGAACAGCCTGTTCGTTGGCCAGAGCCGGGAACCAACGGGGGGCCAAAAACGCAACGCCCCCTGCCAACAGCAGGCCGGCTACAAGAAAGCAGGACAATGGGCGAGCAGGCAGCGATTTCAGCATAGAGACCACCGGGAGAGAGCCTCGTATCCTCTCCACCAAAATATCCAAAATCTTCGTGATGGGGCCAAGTCAACCTGCTTTTCTCGACAACAGTGCTAGGATTTGTCGATCGAAACAGTGGCACCATGTCCCCAGAGATCCCGACCGGGCCAGACAAAGACGGCCTCTGTCCAAGCGCAGCCTCGTTTGCCATACTGAAGAAAGATTGTAAATATTTGTTAACGCCATGACTGTCTCTGCTTTGGATCCCGCCAACCCCGCCCGTTTACAGGAGATCGCTCAACGCTTGCGCAGCCCGCGTTCTGCGGACCGGATGGTGGCCTTGGCCCAGTTGCGAGATGTGCCGGCAGAGCAGGCGGTGCCGCTGATTTTGCAGGTCATCGACGACGAAAACCTGCAGGTGCGCTCTTTTGCCGTGTTTGCCTTGGGGATCAAGCAGACGGACGCCTGTTTGCCCAAGCTGCTGGAGATTCTCACCCAAGACCCGGACTACGGCATTCGCGCCGATGCGGCAGGCGCCCTGGGCTACTTGGAAGATCCGCGGGCTTTTGAGGCGCTGGTGCGTGCTTTTTATGAAGATGTGGAGTGGCTGGTGCGCTTCAGCGCCGCCGTGGCCCTGGGCAACCTGAAGGATCCCCGAGCCTACGACGTATTGCTGCGGGCGTTGGAGGGGCCGGAAGAGCTGCTGCAGCAGGCGGCCATTGCTGCTCTGGGAGAACTGGGGGATCTGCGGGCGTTGGATCACATCCTGCGGTTTGCCCAGTCGGAAGATTGGCTGGTGCGGCAGCGGCTGGCCCAGGCCTTGGGAAATCTGCCTTCGCCCAAGAGCGTTTCCGCCCTCAACTATCTGGCCAAAGATCCCCACGATAGCGTTGCCGCGGCGGCTTTGGATTCGCTGCGGCGGCTGCGCCAAAGGGGCTTCCCGGAACCGGGATCCCGGCCAGCCGATTCAGAAGCAAGCTAAGCTGAAGATCTAGGTTCGGCCTGATGTAGGGACGGGGTTCTCGGAGGGCTCCGTCGAGGATTTGCCGGCCTTTGGTTTTCCTGATCCTCTGCTCTGCGATGGCTACCAGCCCCTATCCTCTCGTTGCTCCAGAAATAGCCGGCTCCCCCTCTCGGCCTCGCATTGTGGCGGCTCTCTCTGGGGGGGTAGACAGCTCCACGGTGGCGGCCATTCTCCACGAACAGGGCTATGCCGTGGAGGGGGTGACTCTCTGGCTGATGCGGGGGAAAGGCCAGTGCTGCACCGACGGCCTGGTGGACGCCGCCGCCATCTGTGAGCAATTGGGGATCCCCCACCATATTGTGGATAGCCGCGAGCTGTTCCAAGCCAACATTGTCGATTACCTGGTGGCCGGCTATGCGGACGGGATCACACCGCTGCCCTGCTCGCAATGCAACAAGCTGGTGAAGTTTGGTCCCTTGCTAACCTATGCCCGCGAGACCCTGGGCATCTCTCAGATTGCCACCGGCCACTACGCGCGGGTACGTTTCAACAGCGAGCTGGGGCGATATCAACTGCTGCGGGCGGTGGATCGGCAGAAGGATCAGTCTTATTTTCTCTACGACCTCAGCCAAGAGCACCTGGCCCACAGCCTCTTCCCCTTGGGCAACTACACCAAGGCCCAAACCCGCCAGATTGCCGCGCGCTACGGCTTGGTTACGGCAAATAAGCCCGAAAGCCAGGATCTGTGCTTGATCGAGACCTACGGCTCGATGCGCAACTTTTTGGATCAGCACCTGGGTCAAAGGCCGGGGGAAATTGTCGATACCCAGGGGCGCGTGCTGGGATCCCATCAGGGCATTCACCACTACACTGTTGGCCAGCGCAAGGGGTTGGGGATTGCCTCTTCCCGTCCGCTTTACGTGGTGCGCATCGATGCGGCCATGAACCGCGTGGTGGTGGGGGAACGGGAAGAAGCCACCCAAGCCGAGGCCTGGGTGCGGCAGGTGAACTGGGTCTCGACCCCTGCGCCGGACGAGCCCTTAGCGGTAGAAGTGCAGGTGCGCTACCGTACCCCCCCAGTGCCCGCCATGGTGATCCCGGAATCGCCGGAGCGGGTAAAGCTGCAGTTTGCCGAGCCGCAGTTTGGGGTCACTCCTGGCCAAGCTGCCGTCTGGTACCACGGGGATCTCCTGCTGGGGGGAGGGATCCTGGAGCGCCCTTCTCCCTAGGCCAACTGCAACTTCCCTCTCGCCAGGGGGGAAGGATTGGGGGTGAGGGCAAGCCAAACTACGCTGCTTGCGCTTGCAGCTGCTGCAGGGATCGGAACAGGAGCACCGTGTAGACATTGAAGATAGGCGTGACTGCCGTGAAAGCGGCAAACCCGACCACAACTGCTAAGAGAGCTACCACAGGCGCCCAAACCAGAAGCGCAAGTTCTATGATGTCGGTATTACCCCCAGTTACAACTGCAGCTAGGGTAGCTCCCAAGATCGCCACAACAAAAGGCAAAAGCAGGATTGAGATGCCGAAGATCAAAACCACGACCAGGAATGCCCAAAACACCCCCCACCAACGGCCCCTGACCAGGTTCCAACTGTAGACCAACCCTTCTGTGGCACCCTTGTCCTCCAGGGCAATTGCGCAGAGGGTGAAAGCTAGCCTTACCCGGCAATAGATGCCGGGAAACACAAACAGCTGCATCCCTAGTGAGGAAATCAGATTCACCAGGAGGCTGCCGAATATCAGAGGCACTGCCTTAGAGAAAGCCTGATCCAAGCTATTGCCCAGCAAGGGAGTTCGCTGCTTCAAGTGCTGATCCACCAGCCAAAAGGCTGCTCCTGTCAAGATGGGCGCGCCGACTAGGACATAGGCCAGGAGGAGCAAGGAGAGGATCATCCCGAGGGAAGGTGAGGTCAGACCTACAACGAAGAACGCGATATGGCTAGAAGAGGTCAGGATCAGCAGCGGCCAGTAGATGGGACCTACCAACTCAAACGACCGCCGCAAGAGCAGAATCGGGCTAAGGGTGGCGCTTTGCATGGCAGAGGGATCCTCGTGGGCGACCAAGTTCACCCCCTTCATACCACGGGATACTGGCAAACTGTTTCGGCTTGATCCCGGAACTCATCTGAAACAGGTGCAAAAGCTGAAGTTAGGAGGCTGCTTGCGCCTGCAACTGCTGCAGGGATCGGAACAGGAGCACGACGTAGACATTCAGGATAGGCACGACTGCCGTGATGGCAGCAATCCCAGCCACAGTCGCACTCTCAACATTCACAACTTCCAAAATTTTCTCAGCAAAAGTCTCGTCATAAAACGAAGTCACACCCGAAATCACACCTACCGTGAAGGCAAAGATGTAATTCCCGGCCAGAAATGCCACAACCACCGTGAGGCCAAAGATAAGAAGTGCCCAAAACGCTCCCCACCAGCGGCCCTTGACGAGGCTCCAACTGTAGCCCAACCCTTCTGTGACTCCTTTGTCTTCCAAAACAATCGCGCAGAGAGCGAAAGCCAGCCTTACCCCCCAGTAGATGCCGGGAAGTACAAGCAGCGACATCCCAAGCAAGACAATCAACACCAACAGGATGTTGGCGAATACCAGAGGTACTGCCTTCGAGACAGCTCGGTTGAGGCTGTTGCCCAGCAGGGGAGCTTGCCCCTTCAGGTGCTGATCCACCAGCCACAAGGCTGCTCCTGTCAGGATGGGCATGCCGATTAGGATATAGGCCAAGCTAAAGATTCCCCCGAGAAGTGGGGTCAGCTCCGTGACGATGGCCAGAATAAAGCCTGGAGAGGCCAGGATCAGCAGCGGCCAGTAGATGGGACCTACCAACTCAAACGACCGCTGCAGGAGCGGGATTGGGCTAAGGGTGGCGTTTTGCATGGCGGAGGGATCCCTGTGGGCGATTAAGTCCACCCCCTTCATACCACGGGATCTCACCTAGGACATCTTGGGTTGAGCCGAAATCCCAAAAAGGGATCCCTTCTCATCTCAAAGCTAGGCACGGGGAGCACCCTTTTTGCTATCCCCAATGGGGGCAAAAGCGGAAACTAGGAGGCTGCTTGCCCCTTCAATCGTTGCAGGGATCGGAACAGGAGAACCACATAGACCCAGAAGATGGGCACAACGGCTGTGGCAGCAGCAGCCGCAACCATTCTCACCCCAAAGTCGCCAACATCAGCCACAACTATGACAAATCCAACTATCAATACACCCGCAAAACCAAGAATCAAGCCCAGGACCAGAAGGGCCCAAAACACGCCCCACCAACGACCTTTGACGAGATTCCAACTGTAGCGCAGCCCTCCTGTAGTTCCTTGATTTTCTAGAGCAATGGCACAAGGTGTGAGGGCCAGCTTAACCCCTACATAAATGCCTGGAATGATCAGAAAGATGGAGGCAAGGGAAGAGAGGAGTCCTGCTAAGAGGGTGCCCAGAACTAGAGGCACTGCCTTCGAGACAGCTCGGTTGAGGCTGTTGCCCAGCAGGGGAGCTTGCCGCTTCAGGTGCTGATCCACCAGCCACAAGGCTGCTCCGCCTAGGATCGGTGCAACAACAATGCCATAGGCCAGTTGGAGGATCCCCCCGAGAAGTGGGGTCAGCTCCGTGACGATGGCCAGAATAAAGCCTGGAGAGGCCAGGATCAGCAGCGGCCAGTAGATGGGACCTACCAACTCAAACGACCGCTGCAGGAGCGGGATTGGGCTAAGGGTGGCGTTTTGCATGGCGGAGGGATCCTCGTGGGCGACCAAGTCCACCCCCTTCATACCACGGGATCCCAGCTTTGTTGCTGGGAATAGGCTTAAGAAAGTCTGTATTGCTTTGTACAGATTTACGCCGATTTTTGGAGAATCCACGCCGCTGCCTGTTCGCCGCTGCGGAGAGCCCCCTCGATGCTGCTCTGGTGGGTGTATTCCCCCGCCCAGAGGAGGCCCTGGAGACCGCTGCAGGTGGATGGCAGGTGCTGCTGGAACCCCGGCGGCTGCACAAACTGGGCAAAAGGGATCCGATACACCCGCAGCAGGCGCCATTGTTCCAAGGGGGCTTTGGGAAAATAGGTCTGCAGCTCGGCCCGGCAGGCTTGGGCCAGCTCTTCATCGCCCA
>Ga0209809_1001222_pt1 | contig 21306 bp, 19 predicted proteins | sample YNPMSTMetaG_FD_186172 | JGI IMG/M metagenome (GOLD analysis project Ga0209809, IMG submission 186172) | Anoxygenic and chlorotrophic microbial mat microbial communities from Yellowstone National Park, USA - YNP MS-T MetaG (SPAdes) (version 2) ...
CTTCGTGGCGCTGGCGGTGGCGGAGTTTTTCCGCGACCGCGGGGCCGACGTGCTGCTGGTGATGGATTCGGTGACGCGCCTGGCCATGGCCCAGCGGGAGATCGGGCTGGCAGCCGGGGAACCGCCTAGCCAGAAGGGCTACACGCCTTCGGTTTTCAATTTGCTTCCGAAGGTTTTCGAGCGTGCGGGCAACTTCCGGCGCGGCTCGATCACGGGCTTCTTCACCGTGCTGGTGGAAGGCGACGATATGAACGAGCCGATCGCGGACGCCGTGCGCGCCATTCTGGACGGGCACATCGTACTGTCGCGCCGGCTGGCCGCGGCGGGACACTACCCGGCCATTGACGTGTTGAATTCGGTCAGCCGTCTGGGCCCGGAGATTACCCCGCCCGAGCACTGGCGCGCCGCACAGCGCATCCGCGAGGCGCTGGCTGCTTATCATCAAGCCGAGGATCTGATCAACCTCGGCGCCTACGTCAGCGGGGCCAACCCGCAACTGGACGCCGTGCTGCGCGCGCGGCCGCGGCTGCTGGATTTCCTGCGCCAGCCGGCGCAGCAAAAGTCCCCGCTGGAGGAAACGCGCGCCGCGCTGGAGGAGATCGTCGGGCTGCTGTGATGCGACCGCGTGCGCCGTCATGAAACGATTCGTCTTCGGGCTGGAATCGGTCCTGCGCTGGAGGCGCAGCCTGTTCGAGCAGCAGCAGAGCCGGCTGCGCGCGCTCGTCGCCGAGCGGGACGCCATCCGCCTGCGGCTGAGAGAGCTGGAGGAGTGGCGACGGCGGGCGGAACGGGCGGTTGTGGATGCTCCTGCGGTGACGGGCGGCGAGCTGGCGGCCCTGGAGTCCTACCGACGCCGCCTGCACGCGGAACGGGCGCGCAAGCAACAGGAGCTGGCCGATTGCGAGGCGCGCATCGAAGCGCAGCGGCAGCGCGTGGTGGAGGCGCGCCGGCGCGTCCGCCTGCTCGAGCGATTGAAAGAACGGCGCTACGCCGAGTGGGAGGCCGAAGCCCTTCGGGAACTGGAGACGCTGGCCGCGGAAAGCTACCTGGCGCGGTGGAAGCGCGGCTGATCGGGGCGGGAACAAAAGGCGGGCGCGGCGGCTCGAGGCGGCGGCGCTTCGGCGTGAAAGCGCGGCTGATCGGGGCGGGAACAAAAGCCCGCTGCGCTTCGTCTTTGCTTACAGATGAGCGGGACAGCATCGCTGTGGGAAGCCGTGTCCGTGGCCGCCGCCTCGCTGCGCTCGAACAAGCTGCGCAGTTTCCTGACTCTTCTCGGCATCATCCTGGCCACGACCACGCTCATCGCCGTCATGTCGGTCATCCACGGCATGGATGTCTACATCGCGGAGACGGTTTCCGACATGGGCGTGGACGGCTTTCGGGTGGACCGTTTCCCGGTCTCGGGCCAGTTCGATCCCAAGAAGTTCGTCGAGATGCTGCGCAAGAATCCGGAACTGAGTCCGGAGGAATTCGAATTCGTGCGCGCCGGCGCCTCGCTGGTGAGCGCGATGGGGATGCAGGCGAGCCGGCGCGCTTCGGTGGCCTGCGGCTCCGAGCAGATGGACGACGTGGTCCTGTCCGGGGTCAGCCCGAACATCGCCGTCATCACCAACACGCGCACGGAGCTGGGACGTTTTCTGGCGGACAGCGACGACCGGCGGCGGCTGCCGGTGACCTTCATCGGCAACGACATCAAGGAAAAATGCTTCCCTTCGACCGATCCCATCGGCAAGACGGTGCGGGTGGATGGTCGGCCTTTCGAGGTGATCGGGGTGGCGCGCGCCATGGGCAGCGTGTTCGGGCAGTCGCGCGACGCTTTCGCGATGATACCCATACAAACTTACTTCAAAATGTTCGGATCGCGCCGGGGGATTCGCTACGCCGCCAAGGCCATCGGTCCCGAATATCTCTACCAGGCGCAGGATGAGGTTCGCATGCTGATGCGCGCCTGGCGGCGCCTGCGTCCCGGCCAGGAGGACAACTTCGGCATCTTTTCTTCGGACACGCTGGTGGAGCGCTGGAACCAGCTCACCGGCGCCATCGCCGCCACGGCCATCGGGGTGGTTTCGGTGTTCATGGTGGTGGGCGGGGTGGTGATCATGAACATCATGATGGCGGTGGTGACCGAGCGCACGCACGAGATCGGCATCCGCAAGTCGGTCGGTGCGCGGCAGCGCGACATCATGAACCAGTTCCTGGTGGAATCGGCCATGCTGGCCGCGGCCGGGGGGCTGATCGGGGTCCTGCTGGCCTGGGTGGTTTCGCTGCTGGTGCGCCATCTGACGCCGGTGCCGAGCACGATCCCGGCCTATTCGGTCGTGCTAGGCGTGGGGCTTTCGGCCGGCGTGGGACTGTTTTTCGGCATGTACCCGGCCCGCACGGCCGCGCGGATGGATCCCATCGTCGCCCTTAGGTACGAGAAATGACGTGGGAAAGCCTGTACTCGGGCGCGGCCATGGCGCTGGCTACGATCCGCGCCCACAAGCTGCGCAGCTTCCTCACCGTGCTGGGCGTCATCATCGGCACGGCGGCCGTGATCGGCGTGGGCTCGATCATCACCGGACTGGACGGCGCGGTGAGCAACATTTTCCGCTCCATGGGGCCGGATACGATCCTGGTGTTCAAGTTCCGCATCGGCCCGCGCGTCGGCCGGCTGAGCGCGGAGGAGCGCAACCGCAAGCCGCTGACGCTGGAGAACGCGCGCGCCATCGCCGAACGCTGCCCCTCGGTCGAGCATGTCAGCCCGTACCTGCTCAGCCCCAACGTGTTCTCGCGCTTCGGTATGGATCGCGCCCGCTACAAGGGCGATGACATTTACAACTTCGAGCTGGGCGGCACCGAGGAGGCCTACGCCTTCGGCGGCACCGAGATGAAGTACGGGCGCTTTTTGTCGGCGATGGACAATCAGTACCGGCTGCCGGTCTGCGTCATCGGCGAGGACATCCAGAAGCAGTGGTTCGCCAACCTGGACCCGGTGGGCAAGTGGATCGAGGTGAACGGGCGGCGGCTGGAGATCATCGGCGTGATGAAGCGGCCGGCGACTTCGTTCCCCGGCGAGGAGGACCGCCGCATCCTGCTGCCCTACTTCACCATGCGCAAGATGTTCCCCAATGCGCAGGAGCACCTGCTGGTGGTGATCGCCAAAGAAGGTCGTCTGGCGCAGGCCCTGGACGAAGTGCGGCACGTGCTGCGCATCGAACGCCGCGTCCCTCACAACGCTCCCGACAACTTCGCCCTCTCCACGCCCGAGCAGATGCTGGAGGATTTCCGGCGCATCATGGCGGTGACGGCCATCGTGATGGTGGTGTTGAGTTCGATCGGCCTTTTGGTGGGCGGCATCGGCGTGATGAACATCATGCTGGTTTCGGTGACCGAGCGGACGCGCGAGATCGGGGTGCGCAAGGCGGTGGGCGCCCGCCGGGTCGACATCATCTGGCAGTTCCTGACCGAGGCCGTGGTGCTGACCTTTCTGGGCGGCCTGTTCGGAATGCTGCTGGGTTGGTTGATCTCCAAGGCCGCGGGATTGGTGTTCCCCAATCTGCCCACAGCGGTTCCTCTGTGGGCGGCGGCGGCAGGTGTGGCGGTTTCCGTGGGGGTGGGTTTGTTCTTCGGGATCTGGCCGGCGGCCAAGGCTGCGCGTCTGGATCCGGTGGAAGCGTTGCGCTACGAGTGAGCCGGGGCCTGCTGGCGTCCGCGGCCGCCGGCGCGCCTGCCGGCCGCGGGCGCAGGCCGCGGCGTGGCTTTCCGGGCGCGGTAGCTGCGCACCAGTTCCAGGAACACGCCCAGGTCGGCATCCAGATCGGTCGCGGTGCCGTCAAAGTAAAAGTTGCGAATGGGAATCCCGCCGAGGTCACGGCTGAGCCGCGGATAAATCGCCTCCGAGACCACGCCGTTCATGCAGGTGAAAGGACTGATGTCCACGATGCCGTCCACCCCGCGTCGCGCCAGGCACACCGCCTTGCCGGCGTTGATGACCATCTCGCCGATGGCCCCGTGTTGCGGCAAGTACGGGCGCGCGGCTTCCAGGATTTCCTCGATGGAAGGTTCGCTGTAGCCGGCAAGATCGCCCGCGAAGGGCTGCAGCAGCTCGTGCTCGTCGCGTCGCTGGATCCACGCCCTGAGGCGAGCCGCCAGCGCCGCGAGTGAAAAGCCGCGCCCTGCCAGCTTCAGCAATCGCACCTGTTCGGCGTGGCTGTACCAGACCCACTCGGCGACGTCGGAGAGCCAGACCTCGGCGCCGTATTCTTCCATGCGCCGGATGAGATCGGCGTTGGAGAAGCTGTTCAGGCGGCAGAAAATTTCGCCCACCACGCCGATGAGCGGGGTCGCGGGATCGCAGCGCACGGGCAGAACGCGGAAGCGATCGCGGCAGCCGATGAGCGCCTGGCGCAGCGCGCGGATCTGGCGGCGCGTTTGCAGGGGGGCCGTCTCGATGGTGCGCGCAACCTGCTCGACGCATTCGTAGTAGAGTGCTTCAGCCGAGCCTTTCTGCACTTCGTACGGCCGGTGCTGGAGCAGGAGCTTGAGCAGGATGTCGGAGGCGATGACGGCCCGCCAGCCCGTGCGGTGCAGGTCCGGCGGCATCTGGTAGCCGTCGGCGCAACTGGGCGACATGACCCCGGTCTGCTCGAAGCCGTGCTCGCGCAGCACGCGACGCAGATGCAGGGCGTACTGGCCGAAGCGGCAGGGGCCGTCAGCGCCGGGCATGAACAGGACGGTTCGCGCCGGATCGGCCTTTCCCGCGAGCAGCACTTTCATGTAATCGCCGACGGTGATGCGCGCCGGGAAACATTCATCGCCGCCGGTGCACCGGCTGCCGATTTCCAGCGTGGCGGCGTCCGAAGGTGGCGTGACCTCGGCATCCAGCCCCACGGCGCGGAAGGCGGCGGCCATCAGCCGCGCTCCGCCGTCCACCATGGCGTGGATGTAGATCTTCTTGCCCTCGAGTGACCGAATCTCCCGTGCGTGCACGCTCGCCATCCCCGGTCGAATGTCAGGATAACGTGGAAAGCGTCTGGCGGGCAAAGCCCTGCGGACGCGAAGACTTGCCGCCGACGCAGACTGCGGCCGCGATTCGGCCGGCGGTCAGAAAGGCCCCAGGAACGGGATGTATTCGTAACGCCGGGGATCCAGACCGCGCCCTGCGAGCTGGCGGATGCACTCTTCCGCCGAGTCGCCGATGGCTTCGATGCGTCGCAGCGGCAACCGCTCCGGCGAGTAAATTTCCAGGGCGATCCACTTGCCGCGCAACGCCTCGGCTTCCGCGACGCGCAGGCTATCCGGAGCGCGTCCGATCAGGCGTTGGAGATCCACGCGGGAGTTCAGCCCCATAAGGCTAACGATTGTATCGCACCCAAGGGGAGTGACCGGCCCGTCAGCGCCTCTTCAATTCTTCGATCAAGGCCGCCAAGCCCTGGCGCCGGTAAATCTCCGCCAGCCGTTGCTCTTCGGCGGAGGGCGGCAGCAGCCGCCGCCACCGCGGGTCCTCGAGCACGCTGCGGTCGGGGATCCAGATTTCGCCGTCGGCGAATTCGACCTGCGTGAGCACTCCGTTGATGCTTTCCAGCGCCAGGGGCTGGCCGCTGGCGGAGGAGAAGCGCAAGCTCGCCTCCTGAGAGGCCGTGCTGCCGGCGCCTGGCGGGAGCGGGCTGTCGGGCGTGGCCGGAATTGCCCCGGCCAGGTACTCGCGGCCGAACCGGTCCCGAAGCAGCCAGGCCACCTCGAAATACCGCACCGGGCGCGCTGAACGGTTCCGCACCTCGACGCGAGGCGTGTGCGCTTGAGATCCGCTGACCACGGCCTCCCCCCGCACCAGCTCCAGCGGGGCTCCAGGCAATTGAAGGCAGGCGAACTCGACGGATCGCCCCGAGGGCGCAACCGCGGTGACCCGGCCGCGGCTCACTTGCACATCCAGACGGGGCCGCTCGGCCAGGATTTCCAGCATCTGGCGTCGCAGGGTCTCGGCGCCGGCGGTTTCCAGCACCTGGCGATAGTATTGGCGATCGCGCCGCGCCTCCAGCTCCCACACGGTCATGAGGCGGCGCGAGTTCAGCCGGTTGGGACCGTAAAAGGAAAGGTCTTCAAAGAGCACGCCGTCCAGCTCGACTTCCACCAGCGGGCCGGCCGGGGCGCCGGGGCGGAGCAGGCGCAAATCAATTCGGACCGGAAATGTTTCGCCCGGCTTGACGTCCAGGCCGGGCACGCTGACCGAAGCCTTGCCCCCGGGCGTCATGGCCTGCGCCACCACCAGCAAGGTGACGCCGCGGATCGCCCGGGGCGCCAGATTCCGCAAAGTCAGCGCCGTGCGCAGGTCGAGCAGCAAGGCGCTGCCGCGCGCGCTCTGCTGGGACTCGCCCCAGTCGGCGGCCACCAGCGCCACGGGCGCGTCCTTGGGGAAATTCACCTTCAGCGAGCTGCCGGGACGCTGGGCCTCGGGTTGGGCCCAGGCGCGGATGGCCAGAAGCGCGAAGAGAGCGAGCTTACTCCGCGTAGACATGGCTGATCGTCACCATCCCGGTTTCTGCGTCCACGTAACGCACCCGCACGCCCTCGCCGCTGGCGAAGCGACCGACGTCGCTGGCATGCGGGTGCAGCAAGGTCAGCACCACGCCACCCTGCCGCAATTCCACGCCCGCCGCCGTGGCCGCCACCACGGGACCGCGCGGCGCGGCAGGTCGGCGCACCGGCGGATGCCAGATCTGGAGCACCCAGCCCGCCAGCAGGAGCAACAGCACGGGCAGCGCCAGTGCGGCAGGCCTCCAGCGCACGGACGCCGGGCGGGCAGACGCCACGCATTCGCCCGCCGCAAGCCCCAGCCGGATATTGGCTCTCATCTCGGCGGCAAGGCGGCTCCAGTTGACCTCGGCCGGCAACTCGTCCTGCTGACGCAGCCACGCCCGCCAGCCGCGGAAGCTCTCGACTTGCGCGCGGCAGGACTCGCACCGCCGCAAGTGTCGGCTCAGCCGCCGGCGCCGCCACCACGCCAGCTCGCCACCGGCATACAGCGCCAGTTCCGTCTGCTGCGGATGCATCAGGCCCTCCTCTTGGCCAGGAACCTCCGGAATTTCACCCTGGCGTTGGCGATGTGCGAGCGCACGGTGGCCTTGGAACAATTCAGGCAGCGGGCCACCTCTTCGGCGGGAAGATCTTCCACGTCGCGAAGAAGCAGGGCCGCGCGCTCACGGGGCGTGAGGGTTTGCAGGGCTTCCTCCAGCCACTGCCGGCGTTCGGCTTCCAGCACCATCCGCTCGGGCGAATCCAGAGGGCTGACGAGCGGCTCGCCCGCCTCCTCCAGTTCGCACCAGTTCATTCGCCCGTGGCGGCGCAGGAAATCAATGGCGGTGTTGGTGGCGATGCGCGAGAGCCAGTGGGCCGCGCGCTCGGCGTCGCGCAGTTGTTCGCGCCGCTGCAACGCCTTAATGAACGTCTCCTGCGTGAGGTCCTGGGCGTCCGGCACGTTGCCCACCATGCGGTAGATGAGCAGGAAGATTCTCCGCAGGTTTTCGGCCACCAGGCGGTCCTCCCACTCCAGAGCGCCTTGCAACGTCGGCTCGAGAGCTTCGCCCATAGACGCCACTGCCGCCATCGCCTTGCGCCTTCCATCAGCTTTGACGCAGGACCGGGCGCAAACGTGCAGACGCGCGGGGACCGGGCCCGGTTGGGGCGGCGCTACTCCGATTATAAGCGCCGCGGCGGCCGGCGCCCAGCGAGCGCCAGGCCCGATGGCATAGAATTGGCGCAGGTGCCGGAGCCGCGAACATGAAACTGGCAGAACGCATGAGCCGCCTGGGTACGGAGACCGCCTTTGACGTGCTGGTGCGTGCCCGCGCGCTGGAGGCCCAGGGGCGCAAGGTGATTCATCTGGAGATCGGCGAGCCGGACTTCGCCACGCCGCGCCACATCATCGAAGCCGCCAAGAAGGCGCTGGATGAGGGCTGGACGCACTACGGCCCCGCTCAGGGCTTTCCCGATTTGCGCGAGGCCATCGCCGACTACGTCAGCCGCACGCGCAGCATCCGCGTGGGGCCTGACCACGTGGCGGTCGTGCCCGGCGGCAAGCCCATCCTCTTTTTCCCCATGCTGGCTTTGCTGGAGCCGGGCGACGAGGTCCTTTACCCCAACCCCGGCTTTCCCATATACGAATCCATGATCCGGTTTCTGGGCGCTGTGCCCGTACCGCTGCCGCTGATGGAGGAACGCGGGTTTGCGCTGGACCTGGACCTGCTGCGCGATCGGCTCAGCGAACGTACGCGCCTGCTCATCCTGAATTCGCCGCACAATCCCACGGGCGGCGTGCTTTCGCGCGCGGACGTGGAAGCGATCGCCGACATGGTGCGGGACCGCGACCTGATGGTCCTCTCCGACGAGATTTACTCCCGCATTTACTACGACGAGCCGCCGTTCTCCATCGCCAGCCTGCCCGGGATGCTCGAGAAGACGATCATTCTGGACGGATTTTCGAAAACCTACGCCATGACGGGCTGGCGCATCGGCTACGGCGTGATGCCCACCTGGCTGGTGGCGGCGGTGAACCGTCTGATGGTGAACTCGAACTCGTGCACGGCCAGCTTCACGCAGCGCGCCGCGCTGGCCGCGCTCACCGGCCCCCAGGACGATGCCGACCGGATGGTGGCCGAGTTTCGCCGGCGCCGCGATGCTTTCTGCGACGCGTTGAACGCGCTTCCGGGGTTGCGCTGCGCCCGGCCGCAGGGCGCCTTCTACGCGTTCCCGAACATCCGTGACACGGGTTTCTCCTCGGGCGAGCTGGCCGACCGGCTGCTGGAGGAAGCCGGCGTGGCTTGCCTGAGCGGGACCGCATTCGGGGCGTACGGCGAAGGCTACTTGCGATTCAGCTACGCCAACTCGTACGAGAATCTGATAGAGGCCGTCGAGCGGATCGCTGCCTTCCTGGACCGGGCGCGGCTGTCCCTGGCCGCCAAAGGCTGATTCCGAGAGCTCGTCACGCCCTGGCGCGCAACCGCCGCCCCAGCACCAACAGCGCTGTTCCCACCAGCAGGATGGCCGCCGGCTCGGGCACGACGTTGACGAACGAGGCGCTGGACTCGTCGGGGAAGCTTTGTACGTGCAAGCCGACGCGCAGCGACCGCGAGCCTAGAGCCCCGATGACGGCGTCCCAGTCCATGCTTGGCTCGAGCGTCAACACTAGACCGACGGCTTCGCCGGGACCCACGCCATTGTGAGGCGGCGGCTGAGCCGCCGTGGCCAAAAGATCCTCGTCAAAGGGCGGAGACAGGTTGTTGCCACCGGGCAGCACGGGAGGTGAACCACCCGCGCTGAAAGCCACTCCCGTCATGCCGTAAATGGCTGCGATCCCCTGGAACAGCGGGGAAAGGCCCGGCTGATCGAAGTAAATCGCCGTGATCACGGACGACCATGGCCCGATGTTGTAGAAGCGGAACAGCACCTGGTCGCTGGCGGGGCTGTACGTACTGCTTCCGATCTGCACGCTTTGCCCATTCCCGACGACGTCCATGAACAACTGTGCTTCCCCGATCGCACAGGCGGCCGGATTCGAGTCGGTGATGCAAGAAAAGCTGTAAGTGAGAATGTCCGCCCGGGCGACCAAGGCGGCGAACAGAGAAATGGCGGTCAAGGCTGGCCTTCGCATAGCACATGAACTCCTGCAACTTGAGGGCGAGACCGGAACCGCCTGAAACGCAAGCTGTTACTCGCCCTGCGGAGGCGCCGGTTTCCCCAACTTCCGGACGCAAGGAAAAACTGTTTCAACCCCCGCTGACGGCCGCCACGAAGTGGACTTCGCTGGTGGCGCCCACGCGTTCCAGCAACCCCATGGTGCTGATCCGACCGTCTACAGCCACGCGGATGTGCGGACGGAGGCGATCGCCCTCCACCAGGCGCTCCCGCAACCCGGGCCAGGCGCGATCCAGGTTCTCGATCAGCTCGCGCACCGTGGCGCCCTCGACCTCGAGCGTGATGCGGCCGCCCGTGAGGCCTTGCAACGGCGGGGGGATGAAGACGACCGGCATTTTCAGACCTCCTTGCTCCAGATCGCCTCCAGCACAGCGGAAGGTTTCATTGGCAACAGCCGCAGGCGCACGCCGATCGCGCGATAAATGGCGTTGGCGATCGCGGCCGGCGGCGGCACGATGTTCGCTTCCCCGACCCCGCGGACGCCGAAAGGATGCTGGGGTTCGGGGACCTCGACGATCACGGTTTCGATGGGCGGCACGTCCAGGGCGGTGGGCTCGCGGTAATCCAGCAGGCTCGAGTTGAGCATCGCGCCTTCGGGACTCCAGGAGTACTCTTCGTGGAGCGCCCATCCGATGCCCTGCGCGCTGCCTCCTTGCATCTGGCCTTCCACGGCGGTGGGGTGGATGGCCGTACCGGCGTCCTGGACGGAGGTGAAACGCAGCACGGTAACCTTGCCGGTCTCGGGATCCACCTCCACATCCACGATCGCGCCCGCGAAGGAGCCGCCCGCGCTCGAGGGATTCACCGCGCCGCGCCCGACCACCGGACCGCCGGTCTCCTCCAACCGCTCGGCCAGTTCGGCGAAGGTCATCGAGCGATCGCCCGAGCGGAAGACACCGCCATCGAAACTCACCGCCTCGGGATCCACTTCCCAGAGCAGCGCTGCCCGCTGCTTCATCTGGCGGATCACGTCATGGGCGGCCTCCCAGGCTGCCCAGCCGGTGGCGTACGTGGTGCGGCTGCCGCCGGTGACGGCGGTCGGTCCGATGGAATCGGTGTCGGCCACGATCGGGTGCACCTGCTCGGGACGCAGCCCCAGCACTTCGGCCGCTTGCATCGCGATCGTGGTGCGCGTGCCGCTCAGATCCACCGAACCCTCGACCAGGTTTACCGTTCCGTCGGGATTCACCGAGATGACGCAACTGGAGTACCAGCCGATGTTGAACCAGTAGCCCATGGCCACGCCGCGGCCGCGGTTGGGGCCCTCGAGCGGCGCGCCGTAGTGCGGATGATCCCGCATGGCTTCCAGCACCTCGACACAGCCGATGCGCTGGTATTTCAGCCCGTCGGCTCGCCGCGTACCCTCGCGGGCCGCGTTCTTGAGGCGGAACTCGATGGGGTCCATGCCCAGCCGCTCGGCCAGCTCGTCCACCACGCTCTCGGCGGCGAAGGCCGCTTGCGTGGCGCCCGGCGCGCGGTAGGGAGCGGTGCTGGGCTTGTTGACCACCACGTCGTAGCCGTCAATGAGAACGTTGGGGATGTCGTAGGGCGCCAGGATGCAGATCGCTCCGAAGCCGCACTGGCCGCTGGGGAAGGCGCCTGTCTCGTAAGCCATCCACACCTGAGCGGCTGTGATGCGGCCATCCGCCCGGGCGCCCATCTTGACGCGAATGTACGTGCCCGGCGTGGGGCCGGTGGCTTCGAAGACGTCGCGGCGCGGCATGGTGATCTGCACCGGGCGGCCGCACTTGCGCGAGAGCAAGGCCGCCAACGGTTCCAAATAGACCCGGATCTTGCCGCCGAACGCGCCGCCCACCTCCATGGGCGTCACGCGGACCTGCGAGACAGGCAGATCGAGAATCCAGGCCGTGGCCTCCCGCGCCGAGAAAGCGCCCTGCGTGGTGGTCCAGAGGTACACGCGTCCGTCCTGATTCCACAGGGCCGTGGCGCTTTGCGGCTCCAGGTATCCCTGATGAACCATCACCGTGCGGAACTCGCGCTCCACAATGACCTCGGCCTCCGCGAATCCCTTCTCGACATCGCCCAGGACGTGACGGAAATGCTCGCCGATGTTGCCCGCCTTGTCCGTCAGCTCGCCCAACTGCCGCATGCGAAGGTCTTCGAGCACGCGCGGCGCGTCCTCGCGCATGGCTTCGAGCACGTCGAGCACGGGCGGCAACGGCTCGTACTCGACCTCGATGAGGCCGGCCGCCTCTTCGGCCACGTGCGGGTTGTCGGCGGCGACAGCCGCCACGGCATGCCCCTTGTACAGCGCCTTGTCTCGCGCCAGCACATTGGTCCGCGCGTAGCTCAAAGGCAGCGTGCCTTCGACGAGGTCAACGAGCCGGTCGGGCCCGCTGGGCAGATCGGCGGCGGTGACCACCGCAAGCACACCCGGGTAACTCTCTGCGCGGCTCGTATCTATGCGGCGGATCCGCGCATGGGCGTACGGACTGCGCAGCACGTAGCCGTACGCCATGCCGGGCAATCGTACGTCCGCTCCGAACTGGGCGCGGCCGGTGACCTTGTCGGCGCCGTCGTGGCGAACCGGGCGCGTTCCGATCACTCGATAAGGCTTGCCGCTCATGCACGCACCTCCCTGAGTTCGGCCGCCGCCTGTCGCACCGCGCGCACGATTTTGTCGTAACCGGTGCAGCGGCAAAGGTGGTTGGCCAGCCAGCGCCGGATCTGCGGTTCGGAAGGATCCGGGTGACGATCCAGCAGGACCTTGGTCGCCAGGATGAGCCCGGGCGTGCAAAAGCCGCACTGCACGGCCCCCTGCTCGAGGAACGCGCGCTGAACGGGATGCAGTTCGGCGCCGCGGGCCAGCCCTTCGATCGTCGTGATGCGGCGGCCCTCGGCTTCCACGCCCAACACCAGGCAGGAGTTCACCACACGACCGTCCATGATCACCGCGCAAGCGCCGCAGTTGCCGTCATTGCAGCCTTCCTTGGCGCCGGTCAGGCCCAGGATCTCGCGCAGGCACTCGAGCAGGCTTTGCCGCGGCTCGCAGAGGAACTCGACGGGCTGCTCGTTGATCGTGGTTTGAACGCGAACCTTTTCCCTCGTCATGGCTGCGCCTCCCGTGCGCGTGCGATGGCCGCCTCCAGCGCGCGACGCGCCAGCACGCCGGCCAAATGACGCCGCTGCTCGGCTGTGCCGCGCATGTCCGTGATGGGCATTGCCGCCTCGCGGGCCATTTCTGCGGCTTGCCTTATGTTTTCTTCCGTGGGCGCCTTGCCCGCCAGCCAATCGCCGGCCTCGCGCACCAGCAAGGGCGTCGGAGCCACGGCCGCGAGCGCCACGCGAGCCCAGGCGATGAGGCCATCGGTGAGCCGCACCGCGGCCGCGGCCCCGGCCACCGCGATGTCCATCTCGGCGCGCGGCGTGAACCGCAGATAGCGGGCGCCGGAGGCCGGTTCGGGCGGCGGTATCTCCAAGCCCACCAGCAGCTCGCCCGGACCGAGCACCGTCTTTCCGGGGCCGGTGCAAAACTCTTCGACGGCGAGGCGACGCTCCCCTGAAGGTCCCGCGACGCGGCAACACGCCCGAAGGGCGATGAGGACGGGCACGGAATCCGCGCTGGGAGCGGCGTTGCACAGGTTGCCGCCCAGCGAGGCGCGGCTCTGGATGGGGATGCCGCCGATCATCTCGGCGACCTCCGCCAGCGCGGGCCAGTACCGGCGAACCCGCTTGTCTTCGTAGATCCGGCAGCAGGGCACGGCCGCGCCCACGCGCAGCGTGCCGGATTCGTCACAGTCCAATTCGTTCAACTCGGGGATGTGCTTGACGTCCACCAGCAGATCGGGGTCGAGCTGGCCGGCGCGCATCTGCACGAGCAGGTCCGTACCGCCGGCGAGGGGCCGGGCACGGGGGTTGCGGGCGAGCAGGTCCAGGGCCTCGGCCAGCGACCGGGGAGCAGCATAGTCGAACCATTTCACGGACGTTCACCTCCGGAATCGCCGGACGGCAGCCAGTGTAGCACGGCGCGCAGGAGGGGCTTGACGGGCCGGGGGAGGACGGGGCACAATTAGTTAGGATTCCTAATTATGTGCTCCGCTGACCGCCTCGAGCAGGGCGCCGGCCCGCCGGCCGAACGCTTGGCCCACGCCCTGGTGCGCATTTCTTCGGCCCTCCGCCATCACGCCCAGCGCGCCGCGCAAGCCCGCCGCCTCACGCCCACCCAGGGCGAGATCCTGGTCTGGCTGCGCACCCGGCCGGGAGCAAGCGTCGGCGACGTGGCGCGCGGCCTGGCGATTACGGCGGCGACCGTCAGTGACGCGGTAGACGCGCTCGTCGCCAAGGGCCTGGTCGGCAAGCGTCGCGGCGAGGCGGACGCGCGGTCGGTCCAGCTTCGCTTGACGGCGCGCGGCCGCCGCGAAGCTGAGCGCGCTGCGGGGTGGGCCGACTTCCTGATCCGAGCGGCGGAACGGTTGCCCGAAGCCGATCAGCAGGCCCTGCTCGCGGCTCTCATCCGGATCATCAAAACGCTGCAAGAACGCGGTCAGATCCCTGTGAGCCGCATGTGCGTGAGTTGCTCTTATTTTCGACCCTGGGCTTACCCTGGCTCGGTTCGTCCCCATCACTGCGCCCTGGTAAACGCTCCTTTCGGCGACGCTTTCATTCGCGTGGATTGTCCGGATCACGTGCCTGCGCCCGAGGCCGACGCGGCCGCGATCTGGCAAGCCTGGTTGAGCCGGTCCTCATTTCACGACAAGGAGGCATCGCGATGAGTCAAGCTGCAACTGCGCCCGACAGCGGGATTCCCGGCTACACGTACGGCACGGAAGCTGTGCCGCGCGCGCCGGTGACGCTGGAAGAACTGGAACTGCTCAAGAAGACCGTATTGTTCACGGACGAGGACGCGCACTGGCTGCGCGTCTCGCGCGACGTTCTGGCGCCTCACGTAGAGGAGCTGCTGGACGTCTGGTACGGCTTCGTGGGATCCAACGCGCATTTGCTCCATTACTTCACGCGCGTTTCCGACGGCCAGCCGGACGCCGACTATCTGGCGGCGGTGCGCAAGCGTTTCGGCCAGTGGGTGCTGGACACAGCCGCGGCCAACTATGACCAGGCGTGGCTGGACTACCAGATCGAGATCGGACGCCGGCACCACCGCAGCGGCAAGAACCGCACCGACGGCGTGGCCGCGGTGGAGCACATCCATTACCGGTACCTGCCCGCGCTGATCTACCCCATCGTCGCCACTCTCAAGCCGTTTTTGGGGCGCACGGGGCACAGCGCGGAGGACGTGGACAAGATGTGGCAGGCTTGGCTGAAGTCGGTGATCCTGCAAATCACGCTTTGGAGCTACCCGTACGTCAAAGAAGGCGACTTCTGAGTCGGAAATCAGGCGGCGGGTGAGCGGCCCGCCGCCTGTGCTAAGCTCGGCTTTTCCACCATGAAACGAAGGACCTTCCTCTGGTTGGCGGCGCTGCCGCTGCTGGTTCAGGCCGAGAACGTTGACCTCTCGGTCATCCACCGCATCAAAGTCGAGGCGTTCCAGAACTCCAAGGTAATGGACTACGCCTTCCACCTGACGGACGTCTACGGTCCCCGAGTGGCCGGATCGCCCGGTTATCGCGCCGCCGCCGAGTGGGTGGTGCGTACGGCCAAGGAGATCGGGCTGGAGAATCCGCGCCTTGAAAGCATCGGCCCCATCGGGCGGGGCTGGTCTTTGAAGCGCTTCTCGGCCCATCTCGTCGAGCCGTCGCCGGCGCCGCTGGTTGGCTTCCCGCTTGCGTGGACGGGAGGCACCGACGGCCCGGTAACCGCGGAGGCTGTGCTCGCCGTGGTCCAGAGCGAGTCGGACCTGGCCAGATTCAAGGGCCAGCTCAAGGGCAAGATCGTACTGACGGATCCGGCGCGACAGTTGGAGCCGCGTACCGCAGCCGATTTTCGCCGCTGGACGGATGCGGAGCTGGCCGAGCGCGCCAAGGCGCCCGATCCCGGCCAGTTGCCGTTCGCCATGCCCTTTCCGCGCCCGGGCGGGCAGCCCTCCCCGCAGTTCCGGCAAATGATGCAATCGCGTGAGTTGCGCAACAAGCTGGCGCGGTTCCTCAAGGAGGAAGGCGCCGTGGCCGTCATCACGCCCGGGTTGCGCGGCGACTACGGCACCGTGTTCGGCACTTCGGGCGGCTCGCGGGAGCTCAAGGACCCGGTACCGCCGCCCACCGTGGCGTTGGCTACGGAACACTACAACCGCATCGTGCGCCTGCTGGAGAAAAAGATTCCCGTCAAGCTCGAGCTGGACGTGCGCGTCGAGATTGAGGAAAAAGAAGTCGAGGGTTACAACGTGCTGGCGGACTTGCCCGGCGGGCGCAAGAAAGACGAGCTGGTGATGATCGGCGCCCATCTGGACTCCTGGCACGGCGGCACCGGCGCCGCCGACAATGCCGCGGGTTGCGCGGTGATGCTCGAGGTGATGCGCATTCTCAAGACCCTGGGCCTGAAGATGGATCGCACCGTGCGCATGGCGCTTTGGGACGGCGAGGAGCTGGGCTTTCTGGGCTCGCGCGCCTACGTCAAGCAGTATCTGGCGGACCGTGACACCATGGCGCTCAAGAGCGACTTCCACAAGTTCTCTGCTTACTTCAACCTGGATAACGGCGGCGGCAAGATCCGCGGCGTCTACCTGCAAGGCAACGACATGATGCGGCCTGTCTTCGAGGCCTGGTTGGAACCCTTCCGCGATCTGGGCGTGACCACGGTGACCCTTGCGAACACGGGCGGCACCGACCATGTGCCTTTCGACGCGGTGGGATTGCCCGGCTTCCAGTTCATCCAGGATCCCCTGGATTACTCCACGCGCGTGCACCATTCCAACATGGACGTCTACGACCGGTTGCCGCGCGGCGATCTCATGCAGGCGTCGGCCGTGATCGCCTCGTGCGTCTATCACGCCGCCACGCGGCCCGATCTGCTGCCGCGCAAGCCTCTGCCCACGCCGCCCGGGCGCCGGGCCGAGCCGAGCAAGCCGGCGCCGTCGAATTGAGGGAGCTGCCCATGCGCCGATGGGTGGCGGTCGCCGCCATCGCCTGCGCGATGGTGGGCGCTGCGCAGAAGCGCCCGGTCACGCATGAAGCCATCTGGCTGATGAAGCGCGTGGGGGCGCCCGTGCCCAGTCCCGACGGACGTTGGGTTGTCTTTTCGTTGGTGGAGCCGGCTTACGAGGAAGGCGAGCAGGTCTCCGACCTATGGATCGCGCCCACCGACGGCTCCAGCAAGCCGCGCCGGCTGACGGCGACCAAGGGGCCCGAAAGCGATCCGGCCTGGAGCCCCGACAGTCGGCGGATCGCCTTCAGCGCCAGACGCGAGGGCGACGAAGCCAGCCAGATCTACGTGCTCGATCTGGCCGGAGGCGACGCCGTGCGCATCACCAATCTCGTCACGGGCGCTTCGGCGCCGCGCTGGAGTCCCGACGGCAAGCTGCTGGCGTTCACCTCTCCGGTCTATCCAGGCGCCGCCGACGAAGAATCCAACCGCCGCATCGTGGCCGAGCGCAAAGCGCGCAAAGCGAAGGTTCGTATCTACGAGATCTTCCCGGTTCGCCATTGGGATCGGTGGATCGAGGAGGCGCGACCGCACTTGTTCGTCGTGGAGGCCGAGCCGGGCGCGCGCCCGCGCGACCTGCTGGCGGGCACGAAACTGGCTGCCGAGAAGGGCTTCCGCGGGCGCCGGGAGCCGGAGGGCGGGGAATCGCTCGACGTGGCGTGGGCGCCCGACGGCCAGTCTCTGGTCTTCGTCGCCACCACGGAAGCGCACACGGCCGCCTACTCCTTTGTGCCCACGCACCTGTATCAGGTCGGCCTGAATGGCGGAGAGCCGCGCGCCCTCACCAGCGGGCGCGACAGCTTCCGCCGTCCCGTTTTCAGCCCAGACGGACGGGCTCTGTACTGCCTTTACGAGCGCCACACGGGCAAGATTTACAACCTGGACCGACTGGCGCGTTTTGACTGGCCTTCGAGCGGTCCTCCCAGGATCGTCACCGACGGTTGGGATCGCTCCGTGACTTCCTTCGCGATCAGCCCGGACAGCCAGACCGTCTACTTGCTGGCGGAGGAGGCCGGTCATGAAAAACCTTTCGCCGTGGCGGCCACGGGCGGGCCAGTGCGGCCGCTGTTCCGCGTCACCAGCGGCTGTTATACCCGGCTGGCCATCCCCCCCAGAGCGTCGCAAACGCTGCTTCTGGCCAACTGGGAAAGCGCGATATCGCCGCCCGAGGTCGTCCGCATCGAGCCGTCGGGCGGTCACTCGGCGCTCACCGAGTTCAATCGCGAGCGGGCCGCGCAACTGGACTGGCAGCCGTTGCGGGAGTTCTGGTTCACCAGCCGGAAAGGCAAGCAAATCCACAGCTGGATGGCGCTGCCGCCGGCCTTCGATGAAAGCAAGAAATATCCCCTACTGGTGCTGATGCACGGCGGGCCGCACCTGATGTGGCGGGACCATTTCTTCCTGCGCTGGAACTACCACCTGCTGGCCGCGCCCGGCTACGTGGTGCTCATGACGAATTACACGGGTTCGACCGGGTTCGGCGAGCAGTTCGCGCAGGCCATCCAGGGCGACCCCTTGCGCGGTCCGGCCGATGAGATCAACCAGGCGGCCGACGAAGCCATCCGTCGCTTCCCGTTCATTGACGGCGCGCGGCAGGCGGCGGCGGGCGCCAGCTACGGCGGTCACCTGGCGAACTGGATGCAGGCCACCACCACACGCTACCGGTGTCTCATCAGTCACGCCGGCCTGATCAATCTGGAGTCGCAGTGGGGCACCTCCGACATGGTCTTTCACCGCGAGGTCAGCGCGGGCGGCCCGCCGTGGGAAGGCTCCAAGGTCTGGCGCGAGCAGAATCCCATCCGCTATGCGAAGAACTTCCGCACGCCCATACTGCTGACGATCGGCGTGCACGACTACCGCGTGCCGCTGAACCAGACGCTGGAGGCCTGGACCGTGCTTCAGCGGCTGCGCATCCCCAGCCGGCTGGTCGTCTTCGAGGAAGCCAACCACTGGATCCTGCGCGCCGAGGACAGCCGCCTTTTCTACCAGGAAGTGCACGCCTGGCTGGAGAAACACTTAAAGCAGTAGCGGCCTCTGAAGATTTGCGGGCCTGCGCCGGATGGCCGCCCCTCAGAGACTGTCGAGCCGTTCCGCGCCTTACGGCCGTGTAGTATCATCGAGGGCGGCCCGGAGGGCGAAGCGGCAAGCGGCATCGCGCCAGGGGGGCCGGCAAAGAGCTTGAACCGCCTGTGTGGGAGGGGCCATGCGAGGCGTGAGAATCGCGTTGCTGATTCTCGCCGGCAGCCGGTTTGGGGTGCCGGCGCAGCAAGAGGGCAGCCGCTGGCTGAAGTTGAGCACTCCTCATTTCGAGATGTACACGCAGGCGGGCGAGCGACCCAGTCGCGACGCCTTGATGCGCTTCGAGCAGATCCGCAGCTTCTTCGCCCAGACTTTGGGCCAGGGCCGTACTTTCCTGCAAGCCAAGGTACGAGTGCTTGCGTTCCGCTCGCAGAAGGAATTCGAACCCTACCGGGCCGGTGACACGGCCGCGGCGTACTTCACGTCGTCGTTCGAACAGGATTACATCGTGTTGGGCCGGGTGAGCGGCGAGGTTCTTCCCATCGCCATGCACGAATACGTGCATTTGGTGATTCGCCATTCCGGTTACAAGATTCCGCTGTGGTTGAACGAAGGACTGGCCGAGGTCTACTCCAGCTTGAGGCCCCTGGCCGGCAAACTGGCCGTAGGAGACATCCTGCCCGAGCGACTGGATTTGTTGCGGAGCACTCGCTGGCTGGATATGGAAACTCTCACGTCGGCGCGAGACTTCAAGGACCCAATGTGGGATAAGTCAAGGGTGAGTTTGTTTTACGCCCAGTCCTGGGCCCTCACCCACATGCTGGCGCTTTCGCCCGAATACCGCACCCGCTTCGAAGCGTTCGTTCTCGCGTTGCATGAAGCTGCCGGCGCCGAGGAAGCATTCACCAGGATCTACGGCAAGCCGCTCCAAATCGTCCGCCGCGATCTGGAAAGTTACCTGAGCAGCGACCGCTTCAGGGTTGCTCTGTTCGATGTCAAGCTGGAAAAGTCGGCGGAAAACCCAAGGCCGGCGCCGGTATCCGAGGCGGAAGCCGGTCTCGTGCTCAGCGACTTGCTGGTCGCCATCGGTCGGCACGAGGAGGCCGAAGCCGCTCTGAACCGACTCGAATCTCGCTGGCCAGGCCGGTGGGAGATCGCCGCCGCCCGCGGGCGAGCGGCCATGCGCGCCGGGCGATGGGAGGAGGCCGTGCAGTACCTGGCGCGCGCCGTCGAGAGCGAGGAGGCCGGCCCGAAGATTCGCTACGATTACGCGAGACTCCTGATGCGCTTGCCGCAGCACGCTGAGCTGGCCATCGCGCAATTGCAGCAGGCGGTCCGGATGGATCCCGATTTCGCCGATGCCCACTACCATTTGGGCCTTTTGTTGCTGGAGCGGGGCCTCTACGGACAGGCCCTGGGTAGTTTCGCGCGCGTGCGCAACCTGCCGCCCCAGCAGGCCTTTCCGTTTTTCATCGCCTTGTCGAAAACTTACTACCATCTGGGCGATCTCAAGGAATCGCTCCGGGCGGCGCAGCGGGCCGCCAAACACGCGCGCAACGAAGAGGAATCGGCCCAGGCGGCACGATTGGTGCGAGCGCTGGAAAGCGGCGTCGGGGCGGCTGAATTTCCCCAGGAAACAGTGCGCTCCGAGGCCGGGTCAGTGGATCGCCCCGGATTGCGCCGTGCCCCGGTGACGGATCACCCGCCGCGTCCGCCGGAGCAAGAGGCGCCGCCACCCAGCGTTACCGGAATCCTGCAAGGACTCGATTGCCTCGGCGCCCGAGCCCGGCTGCGGATCGGGACCGAAGGCAAGCAGGTGGCTCTGCTGATCGAGGACCCTAACTCGGTGGTCGTTGTCGGGGAATCCGGGGTGCTCCAGTTGTCCTGCGGTCCGCAAAAGCCCAGGCCGGTGACGATCGAGTACCGCCCGGCGGAGGATCCCGAGACGGGGACGATCGGCGTGGTCGTCATGATCCGGTTGCAATAAGCAAGACAGGCGCCCCGGCGGCTTCGCTTACCGCTGCTGCGAGGCCCAGAGCGCCTGGTCCAGATCCCAGAGAATGTCGTCAATATCTTCCAGGCCGATCGAGAGTCGGATCATGTCGGGCGTGACTCCCGCGGCCTCCTGCTCGGCCAGGCTCAACTGCTGGTGCGTGGTCGAGGCCGGATGGATCACCAGGCTGCGGGCGTCGCCCACGTTGGCCAGGTGAGAAAACAGTTTCACGCTGTCAATGAATTTCTTGCCTGCCTCGTAACCGCCCTTGATGCCGAAGCTGAAGACGGCGCCGGCGCCCTTGGGCAGGTATTTCTGCGCCAGCTCGTAATAGGGGCTGGAAGGCAGGGACGGGTACTTCACCCAGCTCACCAGCTTGTGTTTTTCCAGAAACTGCGCGGCGGCCAGAGCATTGGCCACGTGCCGCTCCATGCGCAGGCCCAGCGTTTCGATGCCTTGCAGGAACAGGAAGGCGTTGAACGGGCTCATACAGGGACCCATGTCGCGCAGTCCCTCCACGCGTGCCTTGATGATGTAGGCCAGATTGCCGAAGGCTTCCGTGAAGACCA
>Ga0209809_1001227_pt1 | contig 21284 bp, 16 predicted proteins | sample YNPMSTMetaG_FD_186172 | JGI IMG/M metagenome (GOLD analysis project Ga0209809, IMG submission 186172) | Anoxygenic and chlorotrophic microbial mat microbial communities from Yellowstone National Park, USA - YNP MS-T MetaG (SPAdes) (version 2) ...
AGATAAATTAAAAGAAAAAAAGGTGAAGGAATTGTGTCAACTCCTTCACCAATTCTAATTCAACATTAAAGCTCTTAAGTCACTAAGCCAATTAAAGCTAAAAAAATCAGATCAAAGTAACTCATAAACCTTTCTATCTCGAAGTTCCAGAAATTGAAATAGCATTTCTTCCATTAACGCCATCGACATCAATTTTGATGGTTACTGGTTGAGGATCAATTTTATCTGGGTCATCATCAACAATTGTGAAACTGAATTGGGTCCAGCTTCTGCTCTGTGTATCTGGCATATTTATACTTAAGTCGCCTTGAGCCTTGACATTGCCTTCAACTGTGACTGATATTGTATTCCCTGATGCTATTGGATTTCCATTTAAGTCAGCAACTGTATAATAGAAAGTTAGTGAACCACCATTTGGCAAATCAAATGAAGTTGGTGAAATTGTAATGATTGGATAACCTGAGAAGAGAATTACAATCTCTCGTGAAATGGTTTGATTGTTTTCATCTGCTGTTGATGCTCTAATAGTCGCAAAGCCTGGTCCTAATGTTGGATGTACTGGTGCTGGTAATGCAGTCATTAAAATTGCTGTTGCTGTTCCCATTTCATTTGTTCTTGCGGAACCTTGCATTATTCCACCAGTGCTAGAGAAATAAACTATTGTGTTAGGTTTAACTGGATTTGAATATTTATCGCCGACATAAGCTGTAATATTATCAGTAAAGCCATATTTGACTAATCCTGGAACATTGTAATATTCCGCAGCGAGAGAAAAGTGATTGTAATTAGGTAATCCACCATGAATTGCAATGTTAACAGGTTTTGAACGAATGATTCTTGCGCCCAGATTTACTTCAGCGATAATTTGAACAACTCCTGCTACAGTTCCACTTGTAACATTAACTGAAACTCTCCCTTCACTGTTAGTTTTTTTCGATGTAGGATCTATAAAAAGACCTCCGCCTGGATTTGCCCCTAAGGTAAAATTAACTGTTACTGATCTAGTAATATCGATTGGATTTCCACTCGAGTCGCGAACTTCAAAAGTCAATGTAGTTGTTTCATTGTCGCCACTTTCTCTTACACCAATTGAAGGGAATGTTTGATGAACAAGAACAATGCTGGCAGGTTGTCCTGTTGATGAAGTTGCTTTTACTTTTTCAATCTTTAGAGTAGGAACATCAATTACTCTGCCTGGAACTGCAAAAACTTTTGCTGTATCACTTTTGTAATTTTCTTTAGATGCAATTACTATTAAATCAATGCTTGTTTTGATTGGAATTGTTTTTGAAAATTTCCCATCTGAATCTGTAGTAGTTCCGTGTTGTATTGTATCTGCTATAATTTTGATAGCTGCATTTACAATTGGCTGGCCAGTTTCAAAATCAATCACTTGACCATTAATCGTTACGCTTTCAGTTTTTGGAGTTTCTGGTTGAGTTGGTGATTTACCACAACTTGTAAAGTAAATTATTGTTGTAATTGATATTAATACGAGGAGAGAAATTTTGTATTTGTTCATTTTTCTAACCTTATTTGTTGAATTCTTATTCAATTTTATGACAGATTATATTGAATGTCAAGTTATTATTCTAATGTTCGGCTAAATAAACTTGCACTAAATTTTTCGAAGCATCAAAGCTTGGCAAGAAATATTTAGAACAATAAAATTTGTTTATTATCGCAATTCTACTTCGCTTGGTGTGACAATTGGTCTTATGTCAAGCTGATTTCATCGAAGCTTGACGGAAATAGTTTGAAATACGAGAAATTGTTTATCATCACACTTCGTTCATTCAACGAGCGCAAGACACGTTTTCTCAATGTAACGTTGAAGCTAAAACCTCATGTCAGGCTGAGTAAGCTTGCCCTGAGTTTATCGAAGGGTCGAAGCCTGACGAAAAAGTGCACTTAATTTTGAATTTGTTTTTGTCACACTTCGACTGTCGCTCAGTGTGACAAAAGGGGATCATCACACTTCGACTGTCGCTCAGTGTGACAACAGGGGATCGTCACACTTCGATTGTCGCTCAGTGTGACAAAAGGGAATCATCAAACTTCGTTTTTTCAACGAGCTTAGGACAGTTTGCTCGGTATGATAAGGTGTTTCAATATTAGTTTGAGTTCAATCTAAGACCGATGAAATAAATTTTGAAATCTTCAATATTTCATTAAACACATTTACTTATTCAAGCTCAAAAAAATGGGCGACAAAAGTTCTAAATTTAAAATTGAAATTTTGATTAGTTTTGAATTAAAAACTTTTAAATATGGAAATAGTTCTTCAGACAAAAAATCTTACAAAACGATTTAAAAAATTAGTCGCAGTAGACACTTTAGACATTGTAGTCTATAAAGGTGATGTGTTTGGTTTTCTTGGACCTAATGGTTCTGGCAAAAGTACAACTATCAGAATGCTAACAGGTTTAATTTATCCTGATAATGGAGATATTTTTCTCTTCAACGAAAAACTCTCAGTAACAAATAAAAAAATTCTAAGAAGAGTTGGCGCAATAGTTGAAAGTCCTGATTTTTATCTTTATCTAACCGCATATAAGAATCTCGAAATCCTTGCTCGATTGTATGGAATTAATCCCACAAAAAAACAAATTATGGAAATTTTGGACTTTGTCGGACTTGCAAGCCGCTGGAATAGTAAAGTCAAAACTTTTTCTCATGGAATGAAACAGAGACTTGGAATCGCTCAAGCATTACTTCATAATCCAGACCTGATAATTTTGGATGAACCTACGACCGGACTTGATCCTTACGGAATGAAAGAAATTCGTGATTTGATTATTCAACTTTCTAAGGAAAAAGGAAAAACTATATTTCTTTCATCACATCTTTTATATGAAATTGAACAGGTTGCTAATCGAATGATTATTATCAATAATGGTAAAAAAGTTATTGAAGGTAATGTAAAGGATTTGCTGGATCATAGTAAATCAATTTATATTTTTAATGTTTCTGACCTTGATGGTTCAATACGAATTCTGCTTCAGAGAGATTTAATTATGAATAGAGATTTTCAAATTGAAGATGGAAAATTAAAAATTATTTCTACTAAAATGCCAGCTTATGAATTGAATAAAATTTTAGTTACAAATGGAATTTATGTTTATTCGTTCAAACCACAACGAACACTTGAAGAATTCTTTTTAGAAATTACTCAGTGAAAAATAATATGATTATTTCACTTATATCGATTGAGCTTTATAAAATTTTTAAGAAGTGGAGAACTTACATTGGTTTTATTGCTTTTGGTTTGTTTATACCTTTGATAATTTATGGAATAAGTATTAGTGGTAATTTTTATCTAAGAAATTTGAGTCGATCAATTGGTGAAGACTTTTTAATTGTTGGCAATTTATTAAATGGCTGGTTTGTTGCATTTATTATATTCCAGCTGGTCATTGTTCATGTTCCGTTTTTTATAACACTTGTTGCAGGTGACCTCTTTGCTGGTGAAGGAACTGCAGGAACTTATAGAATGCTTCTGACTCGACCAATTAGTCGTGAGTTGATTGTAATTTCCAAATTTATTGCTGGATTTATTTATGCATTTATATTCATTTTATTCTTTGCCCTTATGTCTACAATTCCATCGCTTCTTACACTTGGCTCGGGTGACTTGCTCATAATAATTGATAAATTTGTTTTAATCCCACAGAAAGATGTTTTTTGGCGTTTTGTGCTTGCTTATCTTTTTGCATTTATTTCAATGTGCCTTGTTGTCAGTCTTGCTTCGCTTTTTTCTTCATTTGTGAATAATGCAATTGGACCAATTGTGGGAACTATGGCTGTGATTGTAATATTTCTGATAATTAATCAATTACCATTTGAAATTTTTGAGAAGATTTCACCTTATCTTTTTACTAAATATATGACTGTCTGGCTTGATTTTTTTGAATTTCATATTGACTGGCAAAAAGTTTTTGAGTCAATTTTGATTTTAATTGGACATATAATCTTATTTTTTGGAATTACACTTTTTACATTTCGTAAAAAAGACATTTTGACATAGGGTAACTATGAAGAAGTTAATTCTTTGCATTTTGATTTTTAGTCAGTTCAATTTTGCACAGATCAAAAGTGCAGATAAAATTTTGGAAAGAGTATTATCAAATTTTGATTTGATTGAAGATTATGTTGTAGATGTTAGAGGCAATGTTGAATTTCCAGATGCGCAAATTCCTGAAATTCAGGCAAAGATTTATTTTAAAAAACCAGACAAGTTAAAAGTTGAATCCGAAAGTTTTTTGATTTTGCCCAAACAAGCAATTCGATTTGGACCTGATATTTTATTCAAAAAAGATTTTTCAAGCATAATAACTGGTGAATTTGAAATTGAAAATGTTAAACATTTTGTTGTGAAAATTATTCCTAATAATCCAGAAGATGATCAAATTATTACTCTCTTAATAAACTCATCGAATTATACAATTAGGAAGATGAGTGGGGTTAGTTCAAAGTCAGGAAAAATTGAAGCAAGTTTTTCCTATCGACTGGTTGAGGGTAAATACTGGTTGCCAGAATTAATCAAAGTGAATTTCGAAATAAAAAATTTGAGACTAATGAGGCAGAGAAAACTTAGTAAAGATTTAAAGATAGTTGATGATTCTCCCAAAGTAGGTTCAATTAAGTTAATTTATTATAATTATATTGTGAATAAAGGAGTCAGTGATAAGATTTTTGAAGAAAGTAAGTAAAAAGATTTATTCAAGCGATGCAATTAATTCTTCAAAAGCACGATGATTATGCGATGGTATAGCGTAAGTCATTAATAAATTCTCTTCCAATCTAAAAATGATTAAGCAATCCCCATGATCAACTTTTACAAAACTTTTCTTTCTTAAATCATTGTGAATTTTTTGAAATGAGTTATAGTACCTCGTATATCGCAAGGCATCAACTTCACATTCCATCATATAAATAGTATCAGCTTCGCAATTAAAAAGAAAATGAGCCAGAATAGATTCATTTTCTTCTTCAATTCCAGCGAAAACAACTGCCCAATTTGTTTTAGGCATTATAGGATTTTTGATTCCGTTCGAAAAAACAAACTGCATAATCTGTTCGTGATTGGAAGTAAAAATTGCTTTTTCAGGATATTTATGATTTCTAAGGTTTTTACAATTATCATAAATTGCAACGCCAAGTTCTTTATAATATTTTTCTTCTGTGCTTTTAAGTGGATTAAAAATTAGAAGATAAAAAATGATAATTAATCCAAGGGCAAAAGCAATTCGAAGTCCTTTACTCGTATAAAGACTTTCGATTGCATCAATTAATTTATCTTTCAATGATTTTTGAGAAGCTAATCTTTCTATAATTTTGGACTTTAACTGCTCAGTGCAAGTTGCTTTTTTAAATTTTGTTGAAATAATGTTTTTTACAAGCGTTTCAATTTTATAATCGAAATAGCAGGAAGGGCAAATGTTTATGTGACTTTCTGCTTCGAGCTTAATTTTTTCATCAACTTGATTATCAACAAATGCGGAGATTTGTTCTTGAAATTCCTTGCAATCCATTATCTATTCACCTTGTTCGTCAACATTGTAACCTCGAGATTTTGCGTATGTATAGAGTTTGGTTGCAAGAACTTTTCTCGCTCTATGTATCCTTGATCTTACTGTTCCAATTGGAATATCCAGAAAGTCTGCAATTTCCTCATAAGTCATTCCTTCAACATCACACATTAACAAAACTGTTCTAAATTCGTCGGGTAGAGACTTAATTGCCTCCATAACTTCGTCATCGAATATGTTATCATAAATTTCTCTATCGAGATTGTGTGGATTTTCAGATTCAGATTTGATAGTCTCATAAATTTCTTCGATTTCATCATAATCTAATTTTTCAGGAGAACGAATGTTTTTTCTGTAGAAATTGATGAAAGAATTTTTCATTATTCGAAACAACCAAGCTTTACAATTAGTTCCTTTTTCGAATTTATCCCAGAACCGATAAGCTTTTACATAAGTTTCCTGCAATAAATCAGCAGCATCATCTGAATCCTGAGTTAGTTGAAGAGCAAAATTGTAGAGGGCATCCATGTGTGGAAGGGCTTCTTTTCTGAATTCTTCATCCAGATTTTCTAATGGCGGTCTTGTTATGCGTTCACTATCTTGAAGCATCTTAATTCAAATTTAAATCAATTAATGAAATGAAAAAACTTTTTTACATTTAAAATCAATATATTTTTATTAATCTTAGCTTAATATAGTAATTGATAATTAACTTTTTCGCGAATATATTGTCTATATGAAAAAATTATTTTTAACTACCTTATTGGTTCTACTTTTTTCAATATCGGTTTATTCACAAAATGAAGTGCAGATTGCTCGTCTGAAATATAGCGGTGGAGGCGACTGGTATAACGATCCGTCGGGTGAAGTGAACTTATTAAAGTATTTTCAATCTGTAACTGGAATTAATACAAAACCAGAATATGTTTTTGTTGATATTAATTCCGATAAAATTTTCAATTATCCAATTTTATTTATGACAGGTCACGGGAATATAAATTTCACAGTGAGTGAAGCCAAAAGGTTGAGAAAATACCTTGAAAGCGGTGGATTCCTTTATGCTGATGATGACTACGGAATGGATCAAGCATTTCGTAGAGAGATGAAAAAAGTATTCCCTGATCAGGAACTTCAAGAAATTCCATTTACACATCCTATTTACCATTCTTTCTTTCATTTTGATAAAGGACTTCCAAAAATTCACGAACACGATAAAAAACCACCGCAAGGATTTGGTTATTTTCTAAACGGTAGACTCGTCGTTTTTTATACTTATGAAAGTAATTTAGGTGATGGATGGGTCGATCCTGATGTTTATAATAATCCACCAGAAATTCGTGAACTTGCACTCAAAATGGGAACAAACATTATTGTTTATGCATTGACACACTAAAACTTTTGAAATTATATGAGTGAAAAAAGATTACAAAAATTTTTTGAACGACTTGATAACCTAGCAAAGCAATTAACATTTGTGCATTTACTCGAAGGCTTCGTTAAATCGGTTCTAATATTCATTTTTATTTTCTTTTTCGCATCTCTATTTGAGTTTCTATTTTCATTTGATAAGTATAGTCGATTCTTCATTTTCATTTTTATTATAATCTCTTTATTAGGATTAATCTTTTACTTTTTAATCTATCCATTATTAAAATTTTATAAAACAAAAAAGACAGAGCTATATTTATCAATAGGAAAGATAATTGGAAATCATTTTCAGGAAATTAGAGATAGACTGGTCAACATTCTTCAATTAATATTTAATCTCGAAAAAGAAAGTTATTATTCTAAAGAACTTACATTTGCCGCGATTGAACAAAACATAAATTTCTTTGATCGATTTAAGTTCGATGAAATCATAAAGAAAGATAATCTTCATAAATATTTAAAGATCTTAGCTTTTGTCATATCAATTTTTGTAATTCTTGGATTCGCATTTCCGGATTTGCCTTATGCTTCTTATCGTATCATAAATTTTGATAAAGAATTTGTTAAGCCACCAGAGTTTTACATTGTAGTTGAACCAGGTAATGCAAAAATCACAAGAGGGGAAAATTACACTTGTCGAATTAAAACAATTGGAAAAGAAATTAATAAACTAGATTTGTTTTATAGCTTTGAAGGGATGGAAATTTTTGAAAAGATTTCTCTTGAGGCTGATTCAACGGGCGAATTTAATTACAAATTTTTTTCACCACCAAGAACTTTCAGAATTTATGCTCAGGCAAAAAATGTAAAGAGTAATATTTATACAATCGAGGTTGTAAATTATCCTATCATTAAAGAACTTCAGATTAAAGTAATTCCTCCGTCTTATACAAAGCTTCCAGTTCAAACTCTCGAAGATGATGGTAATATTAATACTATAAAAGGTTCAACGGTTGAGTTCTTAATTAAATCAAGCAAAGAATTAGGTCAGGCTAAAATATTTCTTGATGATTCAAGTGCAATAAAATTAAATGTTAATGGACTTCAAGCATTTACTAAATTCAGATTAACAAAGAGTGGAACTTATAAAATTTTAATTAATGACTTTGAAGGATATCCAAATCTTAATCCAGTTGAATATCAAATTAATTTAAATGAAGACCTGCCACCTTCAATTTCATTATTAAGCCCAACTGAAACTGTTAATCTTACTGATAATATGCGAGTTCCTTTACTATTTAGAATTAAAGATGATTTTGGTTTTAGCAAGTTAACCTTAAACTATAGACTTTCTTATTCACGATTTGAACCTCCAAAAGAGAAATATACAAGAGTTGAAATCCCTCATGGCAATTCTTTAGATACGATTCTCACTTATGTCTGGAATTTGATAAATCTAAATCTCGTAACTGAAGATGTTGTCTCATACTATCTTGAGATATTCGATAACGATTATATCTCGGGACCGAAATCAGCACAGACAACGCTGATGCAGGTTAGGCTTCCATCTCTTGAAGAAATTTTGGCAGAGGGAAATCAAAAATTTGAAAAAACAATTGAAAATGCTCGTTCAATCCAGAGGGAAGTTGAAGAACTCAAACAGAAACTCGAAGAACTTGATAAAGAAATAAAAACGCCAAAGGATTTAAAACAACAAGATAAACTTAGTTGGGAAGAACAGAAAAAAGCTGAAGATATAATTAAAAAACATGAAGAAGTTCTTCAAAAAGTAGATGAACTACAGCAAAAATTAAATGAACTTCAAAACAAGATGAATGAAAATAAAACTTTATCTAAAGAAACTCTTCAAAAGTTTATGGAATTACAGGAGCTTCTTGATCAACTTGATTCAAAAGAATTAAAAGAAGCAATTCAAAGATTGAACGAGGCATTGAAGTCATTAAATCGTCGGATGTTGCAGGAGGCTCTGAAAAATTTCAAGTTTAATGAAGAAAATTTCCGTGCTAGTCTTGAAAGAACAATTGAGCTTCTGAAGAGAATACAAATTGAACAAAAAATGGATGAAGCTCTAAAAAGATTAGATCAAATGAATCAAAAACTTGAAGATTTGATGAATGAGTTGAATAATACTAATCCAAACCATAAACAAAAATTAGATGAATTGAGTAAGCAACAAGATCAATTAACAAAGGACATTGAAAATCTTGAAAAGAATCTTGAAGATTTAGAAGAAAAAATGGAGCAATTTCCGGATGAGATGCCCACAGAAGAAATGAAAAAGCTTGCTGAAGAATTTGCATCTCAAAATCCACAGCAATGTTCTCGTCGTTCATCTGAGCAAATGAAGAAAGGTGATGTAAAGAGTGCCAAAGAAAATCAGAAAAATCTTAAGTCAAGTTTTGGAAAGCTTCGGGAAGGACTTAACCAGCTAAAGCAAGAAATGATGCGTAATCTAATGTTACAAACAATTGTTCAGCTTCAGAGGATAACAACTGATTTATTAACTCTTTCAAAGCAACAGGAGCATCTAAAAAATCGAACTAGCAATCTTGATCCTGCATCGCAGCAAGTAAATGAAATTACTCGAAGACAGGCTGAATTAATGGAAAATCTAAGAAAGTTAATTGATAGAATGATAGAGCTTTCAAATAAATCATTTGCAATTACACCAGAAATGGGTAGGTCAGTTGGAAAAGCAATGATCAGGATGAATGAATCAATTGAAAATCTATTAAACAGAAATCTTTCTACATCAACACAATCGCAAAAGGAGGCAATGGGGAATTTAAACGAAGCTGCTGACTTAATTCAAAATATGTTACAAAATATGATGCAGGGTGGTCAAGGCAGTGGAATGATGTCTTTTATGCAAAGGCTTCAGCAAATGGCTCAACAACAAATGAATTTGAATAATTTAACTCAGATGCTTGGACAGGGTCAAATGACTATGGAACAATTTGCTCAATTACAAAGACTTGCAGCTGAACAAGAAATTATTCGAAAATCTCTTGAAGAATTGAACAGAGAGATAAGAGAAAGTGGCCAATCAAGTAGATTGCTTGGTGACCTTGAAGATGTTGCAAAGAGGATGGAAGAGGTCGTTCGTGAACTCAAACAAAATAATATTAGTGATGATTTAATTCAGAAACAGGAAAGGATATTAACTCGCTTACTTGATGCACAACGATCTATGAATGAAAGAGATTACGAAAAAAGAAGAGAGGCGCGCCCTGGTGAACAGATAACTTCCAAGCCACCTGATGAACTTAAACTGAATCAAGACGATATGTTTTCTCGCATTCGACAGGACTTACTCAAAGCATTCGAAGAAGGTTACGCAAAAGATTATGAGATCCTTATCAGAAAGTATTTTGAAGCGCTTCAAAAGCAGGAATTGAATCTGAAATAAGAATTCTTAAGCAAAAAGAATTAAGTAATCCTTTCTTGATCAATAAACTCCTATCTAAATTTCATTACTCTGCTTCGCTTTTTAATTTTTAAATTGCTTTATGAAACAACTTGAAAAAATTTATGAATTGTTCTTTAGGTATTATGCTTTTTTAACAGCAATCATAGTTTTTATTTTCTATCTTTTTACGCTTGCACCTGGGGTGATTGCTTCGGATGCAGGAGAACTTGCGACTGTTCAATATACACTTGGAATTGCACATCCAACAGGTTATCCGCTTTTCACAATCCTTGGATTTATTTTTTCGCATTTGCCAATTCCACTCAGACCAATAACAAAATTGAATTTACTTACAGCTCTGTGGACTGTTTTTTCAATTTATGTTTTAACAATTACAATAAAATTTTTGCTTGATAATTTATTCTCCTGGATTTCTTCAAAGGCAAATCAAGATGAAAATATTTATGACAGATTTCGAGTGGACGAAAAATCAAAAATTATCTCGGCAGTTTTTGGTGGTCTTGCTTTTGGATTTAGTAAGACTCTTTGGTTTCAAAGTCTTTCTGTGGAAGTTTATAGCCTTCATATCTTTCTTTTTTCAATGACCTTTTATTTTTTGATTAAAGCTTATCATGAAGACAATGATGGCAAGCAAGCTGGATTTTTTGAAAGCAAATGGTTCTTAACATTTTTATTTCTTTCACTTGGATTTACAAATCATTTATCTACAATTTTTATCCTTCCTTCAATACTTTTCATTTATTTTAATAAATGGAATTTCAATCTGACAAAACTTAAAAGATTTCTTACTTATTCTCTATTTGGAATTTTGATTGCTGGGTTGATTTATCTTTATATTCCTTTACGAGCAATGATGCAACCATTCTTAAATTGGGGTAATCCAGTCACTTTTGAAAATTTTATCAATCACATCTCAGGAAAACTCTATCATCAATTTTTATTTCCATCATTTGGAGATTATGTCTCTAATATTGGGAAATTTTTAAATTCATTATTAATCAGTTTTGACAAATCAGAGTTTTCTGGCTCTGATTTTAGTATAGTTATTGTGATTGCTTTTTTAGGAATTCTTGCATCAATATTCTTGTTCAGAAAACTTTTCAATTTGCTCATGTTTATTTTTTTACCGACTATGTTGATTTCAGCGTTTTATAACATTCCAGATATTGATGTTTATTATTTACCAGCACATTTTGTAATTGGTATTTTTTCTTCAATTGGATTTTTCTATTTAATAACAATTAAAATGAAAACAAGGACAAAACAAATAGTTATTGCTTCCATATTTTTCATTTCAATTTTTCTTGAAATAAATCAGAATTATTCAAGGGTGGATTTAAGTGACCATACACTAATGGATGACTATACATTAACTTTGTTAAACTCCGTTGAAAAAAATTCAATTGTATTGAGTGCAAGATCTTCTTTCTATTTTCCGAGTCTTTATTATCAATTGGTTGAAGGAGTAAGAAAAGATATTGTAATTGCCGAGCATTATTTGCTTCAGCAGAAGTGGTATTATACACAACTGAATAAAATTCATCCAGGTATAATTGAATTAAAAGATACTGTGATAAGCCTCAGTTATTATAAACGAAGTGTTTACTTTTCACCTGAATTATTAAAATTAAGCTTGAAAGGAGAAGTGAAAATTCCAGAGAATTATGAGTTAGCTCCTTATCATTTTCTATTCAAACTTGTTCCTTCGAAAATTTATGTTGAAGAAAAATTAATTGATTACAAATTCGATTTTTCAAGAAGACATCTTTATGAGACGAAAGAGATTGAAGAGATTGTGATAAATATGTTATTAAATCGAGCTGTATATGAGCTTGTATATGGATACATTGAGAGGTCAAAAGATTATTTGAGATTACTGAAGAAATGTAAACCTGACTATGAAGTCCCGCCAGTTCTTGAGAAAATATTAAATGAATAGGTTAATTATTATTCTTTTCATCGTACGGCTCAATGTGAACAAAAACATCAGCAACTTCTGGTAATTGAGTTATAAGTTCTTTAACCTCTTGAGCAATTTTATATGAATCTTTTGTTGAATGATTTTGATTTACTTTTATTTTCACCTCTACATGATATTTATTCCCGAATTGATGAGAACGTAATCCGCTCAGTCCAAGAACCCCATTTACCTTTTGTGCTCGATTTGAAATTTCATCAATCAATTCTTGACTGGCTGCTTTCCCCATTAGATAATCAATATTTTCTTTCGCAACATGATAACCAGCTCTGAAGATGAAAAACGCAATTAATATTCCCGCAACGCCATCTAAATATTTGAGATTATAAGTTGATACAACAATTGCAATCAAAGCAATTAACGAAGATAAAACATCGTTCAAACTATCAATTGAAAGAGCTCGAACAGCAGGACTATCATATTTCTTGCTTATAATTCTAAAGTAATAAGACATTACCGATTTTAGAACAATTGTGATTGAAAGAACAATCACGGGAAAAATCAAAACATCCTGAATTGTTGGTTCAATTATTCTTGCAATTGATTCTCTTATAACAGTAATTCCTGCAACTCCAGCAAAGATAGCCAAAATCATTGCTGCTATTGGTTGCGCTGCATGATGCCCATATTGATGATCTAAGTCTGCACTCTTGTAAGAAATTTTTACAGAAAAGTAAACTGCAATATTTGTTAGAATATCTGAGAGTGAATTGATTGCATCGGAAATTACAGCAATACTATTTGATAAGATACCTGCAGTAAGTTTAATAATAAAAAGGAATATGTTTGAGACTAGTGAAAACTGAGAAGCTTTGATAACTTTTTGTTGCATATAAGGGTTTAATTGTTAAGCAATTTTAAATAAATCTGAGAAGTCTTCCAATGAAAGAGGTAAATTATTGTCTATCATTCTTATTACTGATTGCATTTTGTGTTTAGCGGAGAATAGAAGAAGAACAAAAAATTTTTCAATAGTAAAAAATTTTATTATTAAACTCTAAAAAAGTTAGAGCAAAATTATTTTTCACTATTTGTTATAGAGAACAAGTCGAAGCAGAACGGAAAAACTTTAGAACTTTTTTCGCTTACACCGTTATGCTTCGACCCTAAAAATTGGAGACAGAGACAATCTAACTTTTCTCTTCCCATATTTGACAAAGATTAACAATCACATCTACAGCTTTTTGCATATCTTGAACTGATATCCATTCAAGTCTTGAGTGAAAAGCATGTTCACCGGCAAAAATATTCGGGCAGGGCAATCCCATATAAGATAGTCGTGAACCATCTGTTCCACCACGAATAATATTCAACTTTGGTTTTATTCCAGCCCTTTCAACTGCTTCAAGTGCATATTGAACAACTTGAGGATGTTGGTCAAGAACATATCTCATATTTCTGTAAGATTCTTGCACTTCAAATTTGAAACTCGCTTTTGGATATTTTGAGACAATTTCCTCTGCTAAAGATTTCAAGAATGCTTCTTTTTCTTTTAATCCTGCTTCTTCAAAATCTCTTATTAGAATTTTAATTGTTGTTACATCAACTCCACCGTTTATAACATAAGGATGGACATAACCTTCTCTTCCTTCTGTCGTTTCTGGTGAAAGGGAATCTTTTGGTAATGCATCAATGAAGTCAGCAGAAATTTTTATCGCGTTAACTAATTTATTTTTTGCGTAACCTGGATGACAGTTAAATCCTTGTATTGTTAAAATCACTGTATCAGCACAAAAAGTTTCATTTTCAATTTCACCTAAAGATTCTCCATCTACAGTATATGCATACTTTGCACCGAATCTATCAAGTCGAATTTTTTCTGTCCCCCGCCCAACTTCTTCATCGGGAGTGAAGCATACTTTGATTGGTCCATGTTTAATTTCAGGATGTTGAATTAAATATCTCATTGCATCAACTATTTCTGCAAGTCCAGCTTTGTTATCAGCGCCCAGTAAAGTGGTTCCATCTGCAGTGATGATGTCGTTACCAATTTGTTCTTTTAAGTCGGGATGTTCTTCTGGGTCAATTACTTGAGTTGGGTTTGCGGGCAAAACAATTTTACCACCATCATAATTTTTGTGAATGATTGGTTTTACATCTGCACCGCTTACTTCTGGTGATGTATCTATATGAGCTAAAAATCCAATTGGAGGAACATCTTTCTCTGAATTTGAAGGAAGTTCAGCATACACATAACCAAACTCATCAAGCTCAACATTTTGCATTCCAATTTCTTTAAGCTCTTCGGCAAGAACCTGACCAAGAACTTTTTGTTTTTCTGTTGATGGAAATGTTTTAGAATCTTCAGATGATTGTGTATCGTATTTTACATAACGAAGAAATCTTTCAACTACTGTATAATCTTTTTTTTCTGTCATTTTTAACCTCGTTTATTAGTTATTATTTAAAAGCAAGTTATCAAGTGAATGGATTTTATCAAAGAGAATTTGACAAATTGAAATGGCAATTACGGATAATTGAAATCCTTTCCGATTTTATATCATTATTAATTTTAACTTTTGTTCTGACTGACTTTAATAGAAAACTGGGGATTAATTAAAATATCACACTTCGTTTGACTCGTTATGACAAGAAATTCTAAACCTTATGTAAGGCTGAGCGTCAGTCGAAGCATGACGGAATGATGTTCGTAATTTTGAAATTGTTTTTGCCATACTTTGATCCATCGACAAGCTAAGGACAAGTCTTTCGACAAGCTCATAATAGGTTTACTTAATGTGACAATAGGTTTTAAATTCAATGTATGTCTTAGAACAGTCGAAAACTGACCTTCAAAAAATATTCTTCATATCTTTGTAAAAAATTATAGTTTATATGCTTAAAATTACTAACGATAAACTTCCATCATTAAAATTTATTAAAGGAGTGGGAGAAGCGCGAGAGAAAGTTTTAAACGCTCTCGGAATTCAATCCATCGAAGATTTGATTTTTTACTTTCCTTATAAATATTATGATCGAACAACTGTTATTCCAATTTCTCAAGCATATAAATTGTTCAGATCGGGTTCTGAAGAAGAAGTAACCTTTGTTGGAAAAATCAGATCAATTAATAAAATACAAACTTCAAGAAGACAAATTCTTCAAATAATTCTAAGTGACAACACAGCAAATCTCAAAATAATTTTCTTTGAGGGAATTCATTTGTTCCAGAAAATTTTTTCTGTTGGACTTTTGGTTGCATTCTCTGGAAAAGTTCAATCTGGATTAGATGGTGAACCAGTTCTTTATCATCCAACTTTTGATATAATTAAAGATGAGGATGAATTTGATTTTCAAAATACTGGAAGAATTGTTCCACAATATTCTTTGAGGGGAATCTCACAAGCAAAAGCCAACGCATTTGGTTCACACACATTAAGAAAAATAATTCAGAATGCATTAACTAAATATTTGGCTTATGTCCAAGAAACTTTGCCCGATTACATTTTGAGAAAATTCAGTTTGATGAGTCTTATTAGAGCTGTAAAAAATTTGCACAATCCAGAAAGCTTCGATGTATTAAACAAAGCAAAACATAGAATGAAATTTGAAGAGATATTTTATTATCAAATTATTGCAGCACTTGATAGAAAAGCAGTTAAGCAGTTCGATGAAACAATTAAATTCAAAAGAGTTGGAGAAAATGCTCGTTATTTTATTGAAAAAGGACTTCCATTTGAATTAACAGAAGATCAAAAAAAAGTTATCCGTGAAATTTATGAAGACTTCAAGAGTGGCTTTCCGATGAATCGTTTACTTCAAGGTGATGTGGGAAGTGGAAAAACTTTAGTCGCATTAATTACAGCTCTTATTGCTGTTGATAATGATTTTCAGGTCGCCATAATGGCTCCAACAGAGATCTTGGCTTTTCAGCACTATAATTACTTTACAAATCTTCTTAAAGATTTACCCGTCACAATTGGACTTTTAACAAGTAGTACTCCAAATTCAATAAGAAAAAAATACACAAAGATGATAGAAAACGGAGAATTAAAAATTTTAATTGGTACTCACGCTTTAATTGAAGATAATGTTCAATTCCAGAATCTCGGTTATGTAATTATTGATGAGCAACATCGATTTGGTGTAGTGCAGAGAGCAAAGCTTAAAATGAAAGGAAGAAATCCACACTTACTTGTTATGACTGCTACTCCAATTCCAAGAACTCTTGCTTTAACAATTTATTCTGATCTAGATGTATCGTTCATTAAAACAATGCCTAAAAATAGAAAACCAATTAAAACCCACATAATTACTCCTGATAAAAGAACGAGTCTTTATGAATTTATTAGAAAAGAAATTTCAAAAGGCAATCAAGCATACATAATTTATCCATTGATTGAAGAGTCAGAGAAAATGGATTTAGAAGATGTTCTCTCAAATTATAAAAGATTGAAAGAAGAAGTTTTTCCAGATTTGAAGGTTGGAATGATACATGGAAGATTGTCTGCTGAGGAAAAAGAAGATATTATGAATAGATTCAATTCAAATGAAATACAAGTTCTTGTTGCAACATCTGTAATTGAAGTTGGAATTGATAATCCGAATGCAACGGTGATGGTAATTGAAGAGGCACAACAATTTGGGCTTTCACAACTTCATCAATTGAGAGGACGCGTTGGAAGAAGTGAAAAACAATCTTATTGTATTTTAGTATCTGAAATTGAAATTGATGAATGTAAATCAAAAACTTTTTTTGAATTAAATAATCAAACAAGCATTGCGAGAGAAAGACTTCGTGCAATGAAACGACACTTAGATGGATTCAAGATCGCTGAAATTGATTTTAAAATTCGTGGGCCTGGAGACATTTTTGGTACAAAACAGAGTGGAATTCCCGAGTTTAAATTTATTGACATTTTTGCTGATCAGGAATTAATTGAACTCGTTCGGGGTTTTACATTTAAATTGGTAGAAGAAGATCCTGAACTTGAAAGACCAGAACATTCAATTATAAAAGAAGTGATTAAAAGAAAATATGCAACGAGAGAATTTTTATCCACGATTGCATACAAAAATTAAAACTCATTAGGTATATAACCAACTTTAGTTTTATTAATTAAATCGATTTTTCATTTAATGTCAATGAATTTTATTAAAAAGTATTATGCAACATTCGCATCAATTTTTGTATTAATTGTATACATATTCACTCTTGCTAAAAGCCCTGTTTCGCTAGATAATGGTGAACTTTCTGCAACTTCATATCTTTTAGGAGTTCCACATCCTACAGGTTATCCTTTGTTTACAATTATTGGATTTTTATTTTCTCACATTCCTTTGCCATTTAGAGTTATAACAAAATTAAATTTACTGTCATCTATTTATGCTTCCATTGGAGTTTATTTTACCATAAAGTTGATTGAATTGACAATTGATGGATTTGAAAATTATGAACAAAACAAGAATGAGAAATTTCAACAGTTCCAGTTAACAAATCTTTCGAGAATTTTTATTTCTGTTTGTGGCGGATTCATTTTCGCATTTAGTAAAACATTGTGGTTTCAATCAACTAATTATGAAGTTTATTCGTTAAATGTCGCTTTACTTTCAGCTATAACATTTTATTCAATCAAAGCTTTTCTATATGAAAAAAACACAAACGGCGAATTTGAATCTTCTAAAAAAAAGTGGTTAACAGTCTTCATTCTTTATGGGTTAATTTTAACTCATCATTTAACTGGTGCCTTCATAATAATTCCAATTATTTACCTATACTTCAATAATTTTCAAAAGAAGAAATTAAATGCGCTTGTTAAGTTTATTTTAATTGCTGGTTTAATAGCGATCTTAATTTATTCTTACATTCCAATTCGAGCCTCAATGAATTCTGTGGTTGGCTTTGGTAGGCCTGTGACTTTAGTGGAAACTTTAAATCACATAACAGCAAGAGCTTATCAACCTTTGGTATCTTCTTCGTCTGAATCCATTCTAAAAAATCTTTTATTTTTTGCTTCTTCTTTTCTAGTTCATTTTAATGTTTCTGATTTTAATAATTCTGAATTCAATCTGAGTATTTTCTTATTCATTTTTGGTTTATGGTTTAGCATTATTCACATAGGAAAGATTGTAAATTATTTTTTCATAATTCTGGGTATTTATATTTTGATACCTTTGTTTTATGGAGTTTCGGATATAGATGCTTTTTTTCTGCCAGCATATTTTTCAATTTCAATTTTTATTTCAGCTGGTTCATATTTTTTGTTTAAGATAATTAAAAAAGATTTGTATAAGAAAATTTTAAGTTTAGTTATGATCTTACTCATTACAATACAATTTTATTTTAACTTTAAAAGAGTAGACCAGACTGAAAATTTTTTGGAAGAAGACTACTTTAAGTCCATAGTAAAGCATATCGAAGATAATGCTGTTGTGATAAATCACAGTTCTTGGCTTCATTCATTATCATTGTATTTTCAATTAGTTGAAGAAATTAAACCGAATGTCGTTTTTATAACTTATCCAATTGCAAATGAAAAATGGTATGCTGAGCAGATTAATCGTTTATTTGTTAAAGAGAATTTGATCGAATTGAGCAAAGATGGAATAAAATTTAACATTTCAAAAAGACCGCTTTATTTGACTTATGAAATGATTCAGAAAATTCAGGAGGGTGAATTAAAATTGGGAAATGAATATTCAACTGTTCCTTTTGGATTGACTTTTAAGATTACTAAGAAAGGTGATTACATAAGCCAACCATACGACTTATATGATCTTAGGTTCATTAAAATAAATTTCTACTCTAATGAAGAACTTAAAAATGTCGTTAAGAGTATGATGATTAATAGAATTTATTATGAGCTACAATTTGAAAAGTATGATAAAGCAAAAGAATTAATTGGACTTTTTATTAAAAAATTTGGTATCGAAAATCTACCTACTGAGCTTCTTAGTTTTTGATTAATAACTAAAAATTATAATGCTTCATTTTAGGTTATAACTCATCTATATTTCTGAGAATATTAATTATGTCTCTTTCTAATGTTTCTGCTGGCGTTTCGATTATTCTTCCAATTTCAGAGTCATCTTTATAAAATATGAAAGTTGGAATCCGTTCAATTATAAATTGGTCAATGTCAAAACCTTCTGCCTGTTTTTTTCTATCCACGCAAAGAAGTGAAAGATTACTATAATCGAATTTCAGCGCATCAAGAATTTTATAGAACCTTGGGACTTCTCTTCGAGTATCGCTACACCATGTTCCAATGACGCATACGATTTTCACTGAATCAAGATTTATTAATTTTATTATGGAATCTTCTGGTTGATAATAATCATATTCTGCTTCGAACCACCAGGAAAATGAAGTATCTTTTGTCAGATTTTCTCTCGAGCATAAACCAATGAGCATCGGTTTTCCTGATTTTTCATCTGTCACCACTTTACAAAACGAAATATTTTCTTCTTGAGCATAAATGTTTGATATAAATTGAAAAAAGATTAAAGCAAGTAGAAATTTAATTGATGACTTCATTTTTTATCTCCACGATTTTGTTCTCTTATATCAATTCCCCACATCAATTTTTCTCGAAGTGTCTGGAAATAATCTTTGTTCTTTCTTTTGAAGAGTTTCAGAGCTTTGTTTGATTTTTTGATAATCATTCTAACTGGAGGTTTAATCTTAAAAGTTTGTTGGCCATCTTTGTTAATCATCACAGTTCTGTAAATAGACCTTGCTTCAATTTTTATTTTAGAAGATGCCGGAACTACAATTGGTCTAACCGTTAAAGTATGAGGACAAATTGGACTTAAAACAAACGAATTAAGTACAGGCAAAAGGATTGGTCCACCAGCTGAGAGTGAATAACCTGTCGAGCCAGTAGGTGTTGAAATAATTAAGCCATCTGAGCGATAAGTCGTTAAAAATTTTCCATCAACCCAGGTGTCAATTTCGATAATCCTTGACCAACCACCTTTCTCGATAACAATATCATTTATTGCAATAAATTTTTCCGCTCTAAAGTTAAGAATTTTTCCCTCGAGTAGAATTCTTGTTTCAATTTCAAAATCATTTCTTTCAAATTCGTCGAGTATGTTCATCAAATCGTTATAATTTATATCAGCGAGAAAACCGAGTTTACCGAAATTAACTCCCACTAAAATTGCATCGGAATCGATTGCATATTGAGCGGAGTAGAGCATTGTTCCGTCACCGCCAAATGAAAGGAGCAAATCAATTTTACCTTTGAATTTTTTTTCATCGATTGATTTAACTGCTGAGAGTAATCTATTTCTTTCAAGGTCTTTCTTTGCGAATTCAAAAGTTGATTTACTGAGAAGAATTTTTCTATCTCGATGCTTTGAATTTTCAATTAAAAATTCAATTAAGAAATTTGAGATGTCATATTTTGTTGTATTTGCAATTATTCCAATTCTCAATTTTTTGCCTCTTCTTTCTTTTCACTTTTTTCTTTTTGCTCTTTCTCAAGTTCATCAACATAATTCAATTTCAAGTCCCTGCTGATTTGAGTTATAAGTCTATCTTCATCTTCAGTTAAGTTACCTTTTGTTTTGACTTTAATCATATCAATCATATCAATTGCAAGTTTTGCAGACTCTAGGTCTCGTTCAATTTTTTGTGTGATAGGATTTGGAAGTTTACCTAAACCAATCCACGCTGAAGTTTGGAATTGTAAAATCAATTGAAAGAAGAGTTGGTCGTGAAGATTTTTATTCTGGTCTGCCATCTTAATTCTCCTTTTTGATTTTACACAAATAATTTATTCAATGTTTAGTCTTTCATCAATTTTTGGATAGTTAAACTTAAACCAACAGTAAACCAGAGCATAGTAGCAATTTCATGGTCACCAAAATTGTATTCGAAAAGTCCACTTATGCAAATTCCAATGAAAGCTGCGAAAAGCCCTTTTGAAAAAACATTATAGAAATTTTTGCTTTGTGAGATTTTTATTGTTTCGATGTGTATAAAAAAGATTTTTATTAAAAGCAAAAT
>Ga0209809_1001228_pt1 | contig 21273 bp, 13 predicted proteins | sample YNPMSTMetaG_FD_186172 | JGI IMG/M metagenome (GOLD analysis project Ga0209809, IMG submission 186172) | Anoxygenic and chlorotrophic microbial mat microbial communities from Yellowstone National Park, USA - YNP MS-T MetaG (SPAdes) (version 2) ...
CGCGACACAATGATATGTTATCGTTCTTCTGGTCAACAACAGGGATGACCGCTGCCTTTGCACAATCGTCGTCATCAGCGCACTTCGAGCTGGTCGGCGAAAGCGCTCCCCTGAGTCTGACCGGCGACGCGGGCTATAACGTGCTGGCAGCGCTCAACGCCCGCCACGGCGCACTGCGCAGCATTACGATTCTCCCCGAGGAAACGTGGAGTTTCAATGCCAGCATCGGTCATCCCTCTCACGTGGATGTGCGGGTTGTCGCTGGCGTACCCGGCGGTGGATGGTGCGACCTTGCCAGCCGATACGTGCAGGCGCTGCGCCCGGTATTGCCGCCTGAAGCCTTCGCTTTTCCGAATCATGTGCACACTGCTGGCATCAGTTTGCTGAACGTCGCCAATGAAGATGCAGTCGCAATCTGGAATATCGACGGTCAGCCCGGCTCGTTCGGCGGACGACAGGATCTTCAGATTACCAATACAACCAATACTGCCCTGCGTCTCGAAGTTGTCGAAGGACCGTTACCGGATCAGATTGTTGTGCGGGCATTGCGGGTTGTCCGGTGAATATTGAAGCAGGCGGATGACGCAGCCCCAGTCGAAGGCATCCAGACTAGTTGGCAACGGATCACTGGAATGCCCCCGATCCGCAAGCACGGTGGTGGTTCGTCTAACGGCGCTGCCAAGATCTGGTGCAGGAAGGGATAATAGACCGTCTCGCGCATCAGGAGGGCGGCACAGATAATCCGCTGCGCCCAAGTGAGATTGCGCTCTGGGTAGCGTGAGATAGGCTACCGGGCAGCAATGGCGCGCAGCAACAGCGACGGTTGTTCGATAATGCTGGCGACCAGGTGGACAAAATGGCGGCGCGCGACTCCAAGGCGGACGCCATATCGTACAATACGGACGACAGGCGCATGGGATCCTCCGGTCTGATACGGGTGTGAGAGCACCATCGTACCGGGTGAGTCCAGCACCTGTCCAATTGCCTGGAGCGCACCAGGATGCAGAACAATATTTCGGAACGTGTGTGTCGTGCAGTAAGGAGACCTCTTGCTTCCCGGTTCTCAGTTCCCGGTTCTCAGGTCCTGGTTCCTGGTTCTCAGGTCCTGGTTCCTGGTTCTCAGTTCTCGGTTCTCGGCTCTCAGTTCCTGGTTCCTGGTTCCCAGTTCTTGGTTCTCGGTTCCTGGTTCTTGGTTCTTGGTTCTCGGTTCTCGATTCTCAATCCCGGAGGCGCCAGTGTTCTCACTCGCCGATCATCCACACCGCCGATACAATCCACTGACCCGTGAATGGGTGCTGGTCTCGCCGCATCGCACGAAGCGCCCCTGGCAGGGGCAGGTCGAGCAGCCCGTGCATGATCAGCGTCCATCCTACGATCCGACGTGCTACCTCTGTCCCGGCAACGCCAGAGCGAACGGTGCGATCAACCCGCAGTATGAACACACATTTGTGTTTACAAATGACTTCTCGGCGTTGCTACCGGACATTCCTTCTGGCGAATATGCTTCAAGCGATGGAGAACCCGGCAGTGCCGCGCCGCCGCTGCTGTACGCAAGAAGCGAGCGCGGCATCTGTCGCGTCGTTTGCTTTTCGCCGCGCCACGACCTGACGCTGGCAGAGATGGATGTCCCGTCAATTACGCGAGTCGTCGATGTATGGGCGCAGGAGTATGAAGAACTGGGAGCGCTGCCCTTCATCGGATACGTGCAAATCTTCGAGAATCGCGGTGCGATGATGGGTGCCAGCAACCCGCACCCTCACGGCCAGATTTGGGCAACCGAGCGCCTGCCGCTGACAATCATACGCGAGGATGCTGCACAACGCGACTATCTGGAGGCGACCGGTCGCTCATTACTCGCGGACTATCTGACCCTCGAACTCCAGCGTGAAGAGCGTCTTGTCTGCGCCAACGATCATTTTGTCGCGCTGGTTCCTTTCTGGGCAGTCTGGCCCTTCGAGACCATGATCATCAGCCGCAGGCATGTCGGCGCTCTCAGCGACCTGACGCCGGAGGAACGCTCCGGCCTGGCGGACATTCTCAAGCGACTGACGATACGCTACGACAATCTGTTCCAGGTTCCGTTCCCCTACTCTCTCGGCTTCCACCAGCGCCCCACCGATGGTGCGCCCCACCCGGCCTGGCATCTGCATGCCCATGCCTATCCGCCACTGCTCCGTTCGGCGATGGTGCGCAAATTTATGGTGGGGTTTGAACTGCTTGCTGAAGCGCAGCGCGATATTACGCCAGAACAGGCTGCCGAGCGCCTGCGCGCTCTCCCAGAATGTCACTACCGTGGTGCAACTCCAAACCTGTAACAATAAACTTCATCAAGGTTCAATGGTACACTATTTCCATAAGAACTGAAATGGAAGGAGACGCGATGTGTAAGTATCGATCCATTATTGAAAATCCGGCGAAATGACGTTCTATGACTGGACTGACCGCTAACGAGTTTCACGCGCCGGTTCCATTCTTCCACGCCGCATTTGAAGCGTATATAGAACACCGCACCATTGATGGGTATGTCCGGCGGTATTGTCGCTACGTTTCTCATGCAAATTCGCCGCTTCCGACAACGGAAGATAAACTGCTCTTTATTTTGACCTGCCTAAAACAAAATCAACGCAAGTGATGCAGTAACGCATCTTTCAAATGAGCCGGTCAAACGTGAGCAAATGGGTCCATCTTTTGCATGGAGCGCTTAATCATGCGCTGTCACAACAGAATCTCCTGCCGGCGCGCAATGCCGACGAACTGGCGCAGCGGTTGCAGGAGGAACCGCCGCCGTCGGCGGCTCCAACCCCCCTTTTATCCACGATGGAGCAGAACGTCTCATTTATCGTCTGAGTGAGGAAATTGATCGAGATTCGTATTACAGCGGCAAGAAGAAACGGCATGCACTCAAGAATGTTCTTATTGCCGATGATTTCGGCTCTATTCACTTTTTGAGCGATACCTACGAAGAAAGGGTTCGTGATAAGAGTATCGCCGATGAAGCGAAGTATACCCTTCCAACAGCAAGTTTGCTCTATCAAGATGCCGGATTTCAAGGATTTGACCTGCCTGGTATGCTGGTCATGCAATCGAAGAAGAATCTGTACCAAAGAATGATCATGCCGCAAGAAAAGGCGGATAATCGGCGTATATCATCCGTTAGAGCGCGCATTGAACACGTTATTGGTGATGTCAAGCGATATCGGGATCATCCGTGAGGTAATACGTTCTCGTTGTTCCGAATTTCGAGATGAGGTGATGGAAACATGATACGGCTCACACAATTTCCGAATTCGATTAAGAGGCCATTCTGAAAATTAAAGTAAACCTTGATGAAGTCTAGTAATTTTTTATGATAAGATAACCTAGACAGGAACAGTTCCAGGGAGAATAGTAAGATACCAAAGGTTCCTAATCTTTTTTATATGCAAATATCCAGACGAAAGCACCAAGTAATCCCAAAAAGATAGCAGCAGCATAGAAAGAGGTTGTTTGAAAGTTGTCAAAAAAACCACCTGCTTTGAATAGGAACCCGACGATAAGCATTGCAATAAGCGCCGACAATGTTGCTTTTATCGAAGCCGTCATAAATGACCTCCTATATTGACTAACACTCACCTCTTGCGTAAATTGCACAAAAGTTGAGTTTAAGGGAGATCGTGTATTTTAGAGCCTATTCTGAACTACGATTTGCGCAGATTTTTATCGTCACTTTCGAGCAAAGTTGCTTGCTTTCTGCAAGCTTTACGGGCTTTCATAGGCAATTTGGCGGATTCTTGAACAAAGTTCACGCATTTTACCAAAGTGCATAACAGGCTCTAGACGTAAATCAACGGGAGGCTCTTGAGGTGAGTGCTACTGACCTGCACAGATGACACTGCAAACCAAAACTCCAGTTCCGCAAACTGCTGCAGCGCACTTGAGAAAAGCTGACCCTGCCCATCTATAGGCAACTGCACTGGGGGCACAAATGCCAAGTACACACCGCCATAAGCAGTCAAAATAACTGCTACTTGGAACTACATAACCATTATCAGCAACTTGATAATGGCTAAAAACGGGCATATCACCCGGATTGTCCATAAATGCAGCCTCAATTTTCTCCTCACCGTTTATTTTTGAGTACACCACAAAAGCCGCATTTCCGCTAAAACTGGCAACATCTTCAAAAGCCAATGCTACGAGAAGGCCTTCATTTGTTTTAATCCCAAATAATCCATCTGGAAAAGGATGATACCCTTTCAAGATGACAAAGTCCCGAAATATTTTGACGTTAGAATTTTTCAACGCAGTCGCCTTACACTTCCCTCAAGAACGGTATGGTTAACGTTTTCGCAAGGGACCGCCGTTACGTTTTTTTATTTCATTGATGGTTGTGTTGGATTTTGGACCAGCAGAAGCTGTTGACGGATCTAGTAATAGCATTGCCAATACAAGAAATGCTGAAAATAGTCGTTTCATGTTATTCTCCTTTCCTTTCTGTAACCACTTGAGAACGCTTATTCTCCTCTAACATACAAAAAGCTGGAAAACTTCAACTCGGAAAATTCCTTTAACGGGTTTACCTGATGATACTGAATGATCGACCTGTAAACCTTCGTTACCTGCCCGCTCAATGGCTTGCGTCCCGATTACTCGGTCGCATACTTCGTTGGATAGGATCGAAGCTCACGTTGCGGCATAACAGATTACTCCTCATCAGAACGGCATGGTTGCTATCATGATACCACAAATCCGGGTTTCTGATCACCCGCTCAGATCAACCGGTCCGAACAGAACTGCTCATCTGGAAACGGGCATTCCGCGAGGATGCTCATTATACGCTAACAACCAGTCGCCGTGCGCGGCGACCAGGTTATCTCCACGACTCCCTAGAGGCGTGCTTCTCGCTTCAAAGCGAAAGCCCCGTTAAAAACGGGAGGGCGATCCAATGATCGCCCTGTAACCCTCTGTTACACGCCCGCCCAATGGCTTGCGTCCCGATCCCACTGCTACTATAGCACACTGTGCTGCAAAAAGAGTTGCGTTTTGTACCCTTCTCTGTTGCAGGTTGACAACAATTGCAAACCCTCTGTCAGGTCAACATGTCCAAACAGAACTGATCACCTGGAAACGTGCATCCCGCGCGGATGCTCATACATACGCCGGCAACCAGTCACCGTGCGCGGTAATCAGATGATCTCCACGACTCCCTAGAGGCGTGCTTCTCGCTTCAAAGCGAAAGCCCCGTTAAAAACGGGAGGGCGATCCAATGATCGCCCTGTAACCCTCTGTTACACGCCCGCCCAATGGCTTGCGTCCCGATCCCACTGCTACTATAGCACACTGTGCTGCAAAAAGAGTTGCGTTTTGTACCCTTCTCTGTTGCAGGTTGACAACAATTGCAAACCCTCTGTCAGGTCAACATGTCCAAACAGAACTGATCACCCGGAAACGTGCATCCCGCGCGGATGCTCATACATACGCTGGCAACCAGTCACCGTGCGCGGCGATCAGGTCATCCACCAGCGCCCAGATTTGATCCAGGTCGAGCTCGGCGGCGGTATGCGGGTCGAGCATCGCTGCGTGGTAGATGTGATCGCGTTTGCCGGTCAGCGCCGCCTCAACAGTGAGCGCCTGGACGTTGATATTGGTTTGTATCAGCGCGGCAAGATGGGGCGGCAACGCGCCGATCTTCGTCGGCTGGACGCCGTTTTTATCCACCAGACACGGCACTTCCACACAGCATCCCTGTGGCAGGTTGTCAATCAGACCATTGTTCGGCACGTTGCCATAAATAACACGCGGTTGACCCGTTTCCATACTGTGGATGATCAGCGAGCCGTATTCGTGGCTGCGCACGACCTTTCCCGCCTCCAGGTCTTCGGCAGCTGTGATGACATACTCGATGAACTCATCAGTCAGATACGGGTTGGTTTTGGCGCGCGCATGCATCATCGCGCGCAGATCGGCGCTCGTCGCTTCGGGATGGTCGAGTTTGTACTGCACGAATTCCCAACCTGCCAGTTGCATCTCGCAGCGACGGATATACTCGTCCAGCGGAATATTGAAACGCTCGATCAGGTCAGGGCGATCGCGCTTGATGAACCAGGGCGTGTATTCACTGAAATGCTCACTCGATTCAGTGACAAAATAGCCGAGGCGACGGAAGACTTCATACCGCACCCGATTCCACGGCGGCACACGCCCTTCGTCATAGACCTTGCGGATGAGCGGGTAGAGGTCTTCGCCGTTGCGTTCGAACCGCAGGTAGAACGCCATGTGGTTGATACCGGCGCAGATATAGGTGATCTCCTCAACCGGTACGCCAATATCGTGCGCCAGTTGTTCGGCAGTGCCCTGCACGCTATGGCACAAGCCTACGGTCTTGATCCGGCTGGCACGACTGATCGCCCAGCAGTTGATTGCCATTGGGTTGACGTATTGCAGGAAGGTGACGTCCGGGCAGACCTCTTCCATATCCCGGCACATCGACAACAGCACCGGAATGGTGCGCAACCCGCGCATAATTCCGCCGATGCCGAGGGTGTCGGCGATGGTCTGGCGCAAACCATACTTCTTCGGTATCTCGAAGTCGATCACGGTGGCAGGTTTGTACCCGCCGACCTGGATCATACAGATTGCATAGTCGGCGCTGTCGAGCGCGCGCCGGCGATCCGTCGTCGCTTCAATCGTTGGGCGCGCATCGAGCGCTGCCGCGACTTTGTGCGCCACGATCTCGGAGGTGCGCAGGCGCTCCGGGTCAATATCGAACAACGTCAGAGTCGCGTCAGCAAGTTCGGGGAAGCTCAGAATGTCGCCCATCAGATTTCTGGCGAACACAGTGCTGCCCGCACCGATGAAGACGATTTTTGGCGGCATTGGGAAACCTCTTTGCAAGGCGATTCTGTACTACAGACGTGGCTATTATGCCATAACCTACATTGTCTATATGCGACGCGCGAAGTTATTCGCTCAGCGCAGCATCGAATGCACGAAGTCTACCGTTGTCTGCACGCGACGCGCGATGTCATTCGCCGCTGGCAGCATGAGCGTCATTACGGTATAATCGTGTTACCAGTTGCAACTCCGCGTGGAAACGAACTCCATCTGCCAGCGCCCAACCGCGCCGATCTCGAACGTGAAGGGGTTGTCTTTGTCGAGCGGCGCGATCCGTCCTTCTGATCGACAATCGGGTGCTGGTGACCGGACAGGTGGAGCGTGTCACGTCATTTGAGCGGGGCATGCCCGGACACCTCGCACGGGACAACGACGGTGATTGGGCGCCGGATCCGTGGATCTGGGACGATCAGGCGCTGGTTGTCCATGTGCGTAACCAGGGGTTGGTCGTGCTGTCCGCCTGCAGCCATTCCGGGATCATCAACATTCTCCACTATGCCCGCAAACTGACCGGCGTGAACGACATTTATGGCGTCATCGGCGGTCTGCACCTCTCTGGACGGGTGTTCGAGCCGATCATTCCCGATACGGTCGCCGCACTATCCGACATGGCGCCGAAGCTGGTGCTGCCGGGTCACTGCACCAGCTGGAAAGCGCAACACGCGATTGCGCGCGCCTTGCCTGATGCCTACGTGCAGACCTGTACCGGGACGCGCGTTCGTGTGGGGTGATAGGACTCTTTGTTCTTGTTGGGCCGCTCACCGTAACCACGGGCGCCGACGTTCCTGTGACAGCAGTTCCGAATCGTAGGGCATGCACACCATACAACTCACCCGCAGACGACGGAGCGGGCAGCGTCGTAGTCGGCGGAACGCCGAGCCGCTCCATCTGCTCAAGTTCGATCTGGTACCCTTCCAGACATCGGATTGCACCATACAACGTTTCGATCTGCTCAAACGCCGTTTCCGGGCGCTTCAGGAAGCGATTGTCATCGTTTAGTACGGCTTGCAGTCTTCTTCTGAGGTCACTTAGAAATCCCTACTCGTTTATGGCTGGCAGCCTGCTTCTGAGGTCACTCAGAAATCCCTCCTCTGGCGGATCGTCACGTAGTGACGGCGGAAACTTTTCTCGCCTGATGCCTTCCCTGGCAATCCGCCAGATTGCAGCAGGCAGGTCTTCAAGAATCTCCTCACTGATGAGGGAAGGTCATTCTTCCGCCAGCGCATCAGCAGCGCCGGTCGCCGGAGTGAGATGCCGGTCTCCGGATGCAGCACGAGCGCCGGTTCGACGCCGATGACCATATCGTACCAGAGCCGGAGGTATGGTTCGATCACACGCTCGCGTCCCTCGGCAAGATGCCGCCGGGCGAAGTCGTTCCCCCCAATTCGAGATAACAATGCATCGCCCCGACCCGCGCCAGGATCATCATCTTCAGCAAAGGGACGACCGTCCATCCCTCGTGCAACTCCATATCGAGCCGACCGCGATAGTAACTTCCAGGAAGGAAGCGAGCGCCTGCTCTGCGCTGCTCCGCCGATTGCGAGGGTTTTGCATCTCCCGTAGCGTGCGCAGCAGGTCGAGCGCTTCGGAAAACCGGGCATCGACCGTCAGATCAATCTGTGTGCTGATCTTCGCCAGCATCTGCTTGATTGCTTCAAGTTCCTTCCTGATCGCTTCCAGACGCTAATAGATGATTGCAAATGTACCCACGGTCACGCCAATCTGCAGAAACGACAGCGACACGCTGAGAGTATTCAGCGCAAGCGGACGGAGCAGCAGGGTAGAGAGTGCCGCAGGCGAAACATCGCCAGTCTGACGCAGCCAGGCGATCACCTGCTTGTTGTCGGTTCGACGAACAACGCCGCCGACAAGTTCGAGGCGCCGGAGTTCAAACCGTCGATAATTCTGGGGGCAAGTTCTGCGTCAGATCCGAGCGTTACGGTGGTGATCGGTACGGATGCTGCCATCGATGCTGCTCCTTTTCACACCAAAACACCGGTTGCATAAGGATTACGGAGAAAACCGCTCGCCACTGCTGGCAGGTGCGGCGCTGCTCAGACATTTCCCATTCCATTATATGCGAACGCTGTGACCGATATGGTCACATTTCCCGCCGATGTGTCAATGAGTCCACTGCAAAAAGGGTAGGTCACCGCTGAGGTGCAGCGTTCGCAGCGGCGAATTCCATAGCGGGTCACGCACCCGCATGCTGCGCCATGCATCCATCATGGTTCGTTTTTAGGGTTCTCCGTGCCCTCGGCGTCTCTGCGGTGCGTTTTTGCAGCGAAGTTAATCATGGTACTATACACAAGATCGCATCACTCGTATCACCTGGAAACATATGAAAATCGCCGTTCTCGCCGACATTCATGGCAACCTCCCCGCACTCGCAGCCGTTGCCGCCGATATTGCCGCCTGGAACCCCGACGCCGTCGTCGTCGGCGGTGATGTGGTCAACCGCGGTCCGTCTTCCGCTGCGTGCCTGCGCTTCGTCCAGGAGCGCTGCGCCGACAGTGGATGGCGTCTGATCCGCGGGAATCACGAAGATTATGTCATTTCCGTTGTGCGTGATCCGACTGATCGCCCTGGCATCGAGGGGGCAATCCGACGCAATGTGCGCTGGACGGCGGATCAACTCGGCGCGGCAGCGATAGACCTGGAAAAATTGCCGGAGATCGTGCGGCTCCGCGATCCTGCTGGCGGTGAGGTGCGTATCGTGCATGCATCGATGCGTCACAACCGCGACAATGTGCTGGCAACCACTCCCGATGACGAACTGCGCGAGCAGATTGCGCCGCCCTGCCCGCTGATCGTCGTGGGGCATACGCATCGTCCACTCATCCGACGGATCGACTCAACGCTGGTCGTGAATGTCGGTTCGGTTGGACTGCCGTTCGACGGCGATACGCGCGCGTGTTATGGACGTATGGAGTGGCGCGGTGGGGTCTGGCGCGCTGACATCGTGCGCCTGCCGTATGACCGCGAACGGGCGGAGTACGATTTTATTGCGACCGGGTATCTGGACACCAGCGGTCCCGTGGCGCGACTGGTGTATGATGAGTTCCGCACCGGCTGGCCCCGTATTTACACCTGGGTGTCGCTGTACCGTGAACCGGTGCTTGCGGGCGAACTATCGGTCGATGAGTCGATTGACAAGTTACTGGCGCTCTGCGATGGCGGACCACCCCCCGACTGGAAACAACCAGCAGCGCCACTCTCCTGAATGATCCTAGCAATGGACGGTGGGCGTGTGGAAAGGCGAACGGCGCACGCAGGCGGGTGTGAGGGCGTGGGGACGAAAGGCGAGCGCAGGGGGGTGCAGCAGGGCTGCGCCCCTACTGCGGATCGCTGTCATTTGCCTCGACGTGGATGGCAGTGGCGTCGTTCCGGGATTCACCTACGCTGGCACTGTCGCGCCGCTCGCACGTTGCTGCACTGCGACAATGCATCCCGGCAGTTGTGCGCATTGCTCGGACGTTACGTGCGGGTGCACTAGCAACATCTTCCGTCGGCAGGGCGACTTCATTTGCCACCTCCGCCAGCCACGTCAGAGACGTTTCACGTGCGCAGCGCCACACGCCAAATCGTGTCACCTGCACACCTGGCAGAGCATTGCGGCGCAACAGGTAATGAAACCATGCTCGTCCAAGGCAGGCAATCGCATCGTGCGAGGTCAGCACCAAGGGTAAGGCATCGCCACCGCCGCACATGCGGAGACGCTCCTGTGCCCGACGAGCGCGGCTGGCTGCTGATTGAGGTCGTGGAGCCACTGTAGCACTCCTTTTTATCATTAGATACAGTCATTGTCGGGATGCGGTCAACGGTGAGATGTGACTCAATTTTTGTTTAGCACGCCAAACTCACGCCCTCAAACGTCACCAGGCGGACTCGGCGACGCTTGACTTCGGTGCGTCCAGACAGACAGCATCCGGTACAGGCAAGAATCTGTCGGACATGGGAGAGTCTCAGCAAAAACCGGAATACGGCAATCAGACTGGGAGGTGCGACGATACGGGCAGGCTATTCCATACAATGGGCAATCCTTTCAGGCTTCGGGGAAGCGATGCGCTCTTACAGCAATATGCTGTAGGTCGGCGACGGCGTCCAGTGAAGGTGCGCTGTATGATCCGGTCGGCAAGATACCATGAACCTGCCTTTCATAAAAGAGGTCGTTGTGTCTAGATACAGCAGGACAAGCGGGGGATTAGCGGACATGACTAAAGTCACATAACGCTACGAGTCTGTTGCATCTTTGCGGTGGAATGACTTTGAGAAATGGACGCTATCAGTATCGACGGTAAAGCCGCATGGTCGCTGCTACCAGACGCAATGAGCGTGCTACCAACCTGGAGGAGCGGTGACCATTGTCATTGTCATCAACTGTGGGCGTCGCAGCAACGAGGTGTAGCGTTGGATGGTCGGATGCGGAACCTCGAGGCGCGGCGTATCAACCACGTGGGGCACGTCCAGATAGTTGCCCAGTACACGGCGAAGCATCGAACGCTCAAAGGGGACGCGAAGGCTCCCATCCGCGCCGAGCGCATCGGCAAACACATCGAGATCAGGAGCGGAGGACAGGAAGATCACCGGAACATTGCGGGTGGACTGATCGGCGCGCAGGAAGAAGTAGATGTGTGGATTGTCGATGGTGCCGGTCAGTTCGAGAAGGATAACATCCGGCGATGCCTGCCGCACTGCCTGCCGGAGCGCATCATTGAGACGGGAGCATGGGAACGGGTACAGGGTATGCCCCCAGATAGCGATCTCTTCACGCACTGCACGCACCAGTGAGACTGTATCGGACAGGCAAACAACGCACGCCATAGATGCTTCCTCCCTCACAACCTTATTCTACTGAGTACAAATGCAGATATGCACCGGAAAGATACGTGCTAACGCGCATGAGGTCTGAATCCGGATCATTCACAAGACTGAAATCAGGTAACTGTTCACTCCTGGGGTGACACGTGCACCTGGAAGTGAGAGCGTCCCGCCTTCGTTGCATCTACAAGGGAAAGATACCCTTGCTTCTAGAAGGAATGTGAACACTTACGAGATCAGGAGCGCCCGGTGCACAGACCGCGATCGTGGTCAAATGACCGCAAAAATAAGGTTGCAATCTTGCGCGCTTTATGTCAGAATAAGAACTGTCAACGAACCCGGTCAGCGGCGTACTGCTTATCCACGCCACAACATTCCGAACTATCTGCCAGTTCATTCACGTCACATCGGTGTCCAGGAACGTTGCTGTTTCGCAAGCTCAGGGTGCAGCAGCGACGTACAACACGCTGATCGTTCGTTGGTTTGCGCCACGGCACGGAGCGATACCGCTGGACAAAACATTGCGCCAGAAGTCCTGATGGCGCCAGTTCGGTCGAAGCGTCGCTTCGATGACGAGTGAACGCGGATAACCCAATACTGGATCGTATGTGGCAAGGACACGAATGTGCGTTTCACACACGCATCCGTGCACGCCACAGACCGGCGTTACAACGCCGTCGCCTTCGGCAACGAGGAAGAGCGTTTCGATCGTACGCGCGCGAAGGTTGCAACTGTCGCGGTACCTGCCAGCAATCTGTCCCTGTCGCACCACTACGTCATAGGTGCAATTGCCATCTTCAACCACCAGGCGGTAATCGCGAAAGGGACGTTCTTCCCACAAGGCGCGCGCCGCAATACGTTCACGCGCTCTGGTCAGACGTTCCTGTTCGCCAGTGCCAATCCAGGCGCTTATGGCGAGATACAGAACCAGAATCAGCGCCAGTCCGATGAGAAGCAGTGTGGTGTGATGTGTGTTTCTCATGATGCGCAGTGTACTGCAAAAGTTACAGACAGGTGAAGACTTCTTTCCATACAATAGATGGTTCTTTCCCGCATGGCGCAGTGCGCATCGCTACAATCTGCAACGGATTTCCGTGAAGTCAGGTGCAAAGTGTACCGTGCGATACGTTGTGAGGAGGAGCAGGCAATGACCACTCTGGACGTTGAAACGCTTGATATGGTTCTGGCGACGCTGCGCGAATATGCAGCGCGAAAGTTGACGCCCGAATATCTCCGCCATCTCGACCACAACGACGAATTTCCCGCCGAAGTCCTGAAAGACCTGTACGATCCCGACAAACTGGGCATTCACCTGTTGTTCATTCCAGAGGAGTACGGCGGTCTGGGTGGCGGCGCCTATGACATTTACCGGGTTTCGGAGGCATTGGCTGCAATCGACCTCGGCATCGCCACTAGCGTTCTGGCGACATTCCTCGGCACTGACCCGATTACGGTCGGCGGCACCGAGGAGCAGAAGAAATACTGGATGGGGCGCATTGCCAAGGAAGGCTTGCTCGTTGCCTACGGAGCAACCGAGCCGCAAGCCGGTTCCGACCTGGCGACGCTCACCACTAAAGCCGTGCCTGTCGAGGAAGATGGCAAAGTGATCGGTTACAAGATCAGCGGGCGAAAACAGTGGATCTCGAATGGCGGCGTCGCGAAGATTTATACCATTCTTGCAAACGCGCCAGGTGGCATTTCCTGGTTTATCGTCGAGCACGATGCACCCGGCTTCACCAAAGGCAAACCGGAGGACAAGCACGGTATTCGTGCCTCCAATACTGCAGCGCTGTTCCTCGATGAGGTCTTCGTACCCGCTGATCGACTAGTCGGCGGCGTAGAAGGCAAGGGACTAGCGCAAGCGGCAGCGGTTTTTGGGTATACCCGCCTGATGGTCGGGTCGTTTGGACTTGGCGCTGGCTGGGAAGCAATGCGTCGTGCTATTCGCTATGCGCAAACACGCGTTCAGGGCGGAAAGCCGCTCAGTCAGCAGCAGGGTCTGACCCACAAACTGATTGTGCCGAACGTTGCGCGGCTTGAAGCAGCGCGCCACTACATTGAGTGGGTCGCCGAAACGATCGACAGCGGCAACGATCAGCAGCAGACCGAAGGTGCCGTTGCGAAGTATATGGCAACCGAAGCTGGCAACAAGGCCGCTGAAGATGCCATTCAGGTCCATGGCGGCTACGGCTACACCAAAGAGTACATGGTCGAGAAGATCAAGCGTGATGTGCGCATTACCTGCATTTATGAGGGTACGTCCGAAATCATGGAATGGACAGTTGCGCGCGATCGCTGGCAACTCCATCTAAAGACCAAAGGTGCGTACTATCACGATTGGGCGGCGCGGGTTGAACAGGCGCATCAGCGCGATCCAAACAGTGGTGCAAGTGTCGCTGCACTGGCGATGCACGCACTGGCGAATATCCTCGAACGCGCCCGAATCGACCGCCTGACGCGTAATCAGCACATCCTGTTCCGCCTTGGTGAACTGATCTCCTGGGCAGAAACTGCAGCAATCTTCAGTGAGCGCGTAACTAGCAAACCAACAGTTGCCTCCGGTCTCGATACGCTGACTGAACAGGCGCTTGCACGCATTTTTGCGCGTATGGCAGCGCACAAGGTGATAACGGATGGGCTTGCCTGGCTGATCGGTGCCGGTCAGACCGATCCGAACCTGGCAAATACGCTCAACCTGCCTGCCGTCTTTGCAGCGCAGGCAGGGCAGATCGCAGATATGGACTTTGTTGCGGCGAAACTGGTCGAGGCATTCCCGGCAACCTGAAAGGGAGATGACGATGAGTGACTCAGCAGAACGGGCGATTGCGATTGTCGGGGTGGGCGCTATCCTTCCCGATGCCCCTAATGCGCCTGCCTTCTGGAACAATATCCTGAACAAGCGTTATAGCATTACCGAAACGCCGCCGGAACGCTGGAGCATCGCAGATTACTACGATCCCGATCCCGCTGCGCCGGATAAGACCTACTCGAAGATCGGCGGTTGGGTGCGCGGTTTTACCTTTGACTGGAAGCGCTTCAAGATACCGCCGCGCGTCGCCGCTGCAATGGACGAAGGGCAGCAGTGGGCGGTCACAATCGCTGCCGAAGCGCTTGCCGACTACGGCTACCCCGAACGTCCGCTCGATACTGATCGCACCGGCGTCATTCTGGGAACGGCAATGGGGGGCGAGTTACACTATATCACGCACCAGCGCATCGTGTTCCCCGAATATGTCCACCTGCTCGAACGCACTGAAGCCTGGCGTCGCCTGCCCAGAGAAGTCCAGCAGGAGCTGATCGCCCAGTGGCATGCAGAACTCGACCGCAGTCTCCCGCCGGTGACCGAGGATACAATGCCCGGCGAATTGCCGAATATCGTTTCGGGGCGTGTGGCGAATGTGCTGAACCTGCGCGGTCCGAACTTCATTACTGATGCTGCCTGTGCCTCAACGCTCGCAGCAGTCGATGCGGCATGTGAACAACTTATCCATCACCAGTGCGACGCAGTGTTGACCGGCGGCGTAGATCGCAATATGGGCGCCAGCACGTTTGTGAAGTTCTGCAAGATCGGCGCGCTCTCCGCCACCGGTACACGACCCTTCGGCGATGGCGCTGATGGCTTTGTAATGGGTGAAGGTTCCGCTGTATTCTTGCTCAAGCGGCTCGCTGACGCTGAACGTGACGGTGACCGGATCTATGCCGTCATCCGTGGCGTTGGCGGTTCGTCCGACGGCAAGGGGAAAGGTATTACTGCGCCGAATCCGATCGGACAGATTCTCGCTGTCGAGCGCGCCTGGCAGGACGCAGGGCTTGACCCAGCGACGGCGACACTGGTCGAGGCGCACGGTACTAGCACGCGCGTCGGCGATGTGGTGGAGGTTGAAAGTCTATCGTCCTGCTTCGGTCGGGCAGAGCGCGGCAGCATTGGGCTTGGCTCGGTGAAGAGTAATATCGGTCACCTCAAGGCAGGGGCAGGCGCGGCAGGGTTGCTGAAAGCAGTGATGGCGATTTATCACAAGATTCTGCCGCCAACCTTGAACTGCGAAAAGCCGAACCCGAACATTAATTTCAATGCGACGCCGTTCTACCTGCTTACCGAAGCGCGCGAGTGGGAGCGCCGCGGCAACACGCCGCGACGAGCTGGCGTCAGCGCCTATGGCTTTGGCGGTACCAACTTCCACGTTGTTCTCGAAGAGTACATTCCGGGAATGATCCGCACAGAGCCAAAGATCTATGCCAGCGCTGCCGTTTCCCAAACCAGCGCGACCGGTAGCGCGACAGCAGCAATGGGCGTCGCCCCTTCCACGGTGACAGCCAGCGCTCCACCCCCAAGTGGACCAAAGCTGCGCTCTAACAAAATGCCACTACGTGGCATTCTGGCAATCGGGGCGCCAACGCCAAAAGCGCTGAAGGACAAGATCGATGCGATCTACCAGAAAGTCGAGGGCGGTTGGACACCGCCAGTTGCGCCACCCGACCCAAATGAACTGGTGCAGCAGGAACGCGTGGTAATCGATTTCGGCAATTACGACGAACTGCTTGATCGCCTGAAAAAGGTGCAAAAAGCGGCCGGTTTCGATAGTCCTGCGGCCTGGAAGTCATTGCAGGCGCAGGGCATCTTCCGCGGCAGCGGTCCCAAGCCTGGCAAGATTGCCTTCCTCTTCCCCGGTCAGGGCAGCCAGTATGTCAACATGGGGCGGGAACTTCTCAGTGAGCCAGCATTCGCTGAGGTAATCAAAGAGGGTGATGCGGTGATGACGCCGATCCTGGGCAAGCCGCTCACCAGTTACATATACGTCGATGCGAATGACCCAGACGCACTCAAGAAGGCTGAGCACGATCTGATGCAGACGGCGATCACGCAACCAGCGATGCTGATGCTCGATGCTGCGCTCTGCCGCCTGCTCAAGGAATACGGCTTCGAGCCAGATATGGTGATGGGGCACTCGCTCGGTGAGTATGCCGCGCTGAATGCAGCTGGCGTTATGCCGTTCGCCGAGGCGCTGGAGGCGTCAGCGGCGCGCGGTGCCGAGATGAGCAAGGTGCAGGTTGATGATAATGGCTGGATGGCAGCCGTGATGGCGCCGCTTGATATCGTGCTGAGCACTCTGAATGAGATCGATGGGTATGTTATTCCCGCCAATATCAACTCGTACAACCAGGTGGTGATCGGCGGCGCCAGCAAAGCCGTCGAGCGGGCCATCGAGGTCTTCACGCAGAAAGGGTATCAGGCGCAGCGCATCCCGGTCAGCCATGCCTTCCACACTCGGATCGTTGCACCAGCGTCTGGTCCGCTGCGGAAGCAGCTCGACCGCTTCCATATCGCCCCGCCTCGCATACCACTGGTTGCGAATGTGACTGGTGAACTCTATCCAACCACGGTCGAAGAGATCAAGGATATTCTCGAAAAGCAGATCGCATCACCGGTTCAGTGGGTCAAGGGGCTTGAAACTCTCTACCGTGAGGGGGTGCGCTGCTTCGTCGAAGTCGGACCCAAGAAGGCGCTCAAGGGGTTCGTCGATGATGTGCTGGGCAACAAGCCTGATGTGGTGTCGCTGTTTACCAACCATCCGAAGACTGGTACGCTTCAGAGTTTCAATCAGGCGCTCTGCGGTCTCTACGCAGCGGGGTATGGTCTCGTCGATGAAACGATTAACACCCGCCAGGATGGCGCAGCACAGAGTGGCGCAACGGTCGGTACAACGGCTGCGTCTGCTGCTGTACCATCCGTTGCCGGTGCATCCGCATCGGTCGTCAGTGCATCCGCGCCGGCACCTGAGCCGGTCGTCAGTGCATCCGCACCCGCACCCGCATCGGTCGTCAGTGCATCCGCACCCGCATCCGCACCGGTCGTCAGTGCACCCGCGCCAACACCCACGCCAGTTGTCAGCGCACCGGCGCGATCAACCATCGAAGAGGCAAACATGGTTAACGGCATACCGATCGAGACGCTGGGGAAACTTCTCGTACAGGCGCTCCAGGGTGCGCAAGCCGTGCATCCCGCAACACCCGGCGCTTCGGTATACGACCGCAACCTGCCGCCAGCCGGGTCGGTCGTCATCTCAGGCACAGGTCTAGGGCTGCCCGGTGCCGAGAAACCGGTGATGGACGAGCAGAATGCGTTGCGCATCCTGCACGGCGAGCAGTTCATCGACCTGATCCCGGAGCGTTTCCGCCGTCAGATGCTGGCGCGTAATATTACGCGCGTCGTCAAGAGTGAGGACGGTAGCGGCAGTTTTGAGACACTTACCGAACCCGATGAAGTTATTCGCCTCGCCGGACGCCCCGGATCATTCAATCTCAGTGAAGAGTATGGTGTGCCTGCTAAACTTGTCGAAGCGTTCGACTCGACGACCCAACTGGCGATGGCTGCCGGTCTCGATGCGCTGCGCGAAGCGGGCATTCCACTGGTGCAGACCTACCGCCGAACAACCACTGGGAAAGACCTGCCGGATCGCTGGATGCTACCGGAAGCGCTGCGTGATGAAACCGGCGTGATCTTTGCATCGGCGTTCCCGGGTCTGGATCGGGTTGCAGAAGAGTTCGAGCGGTACTACACCTACGAACACCGCCGCGAACAACTGGAGATGCTGGAAGCGCTCCGCCAGACAACGACCGACCCCACAACATTAAGCGAAATCGTTCGGCGTATCGGTGAACTGCGTAGCCTACTGGAACGCGAGCCGTATGTCTTCGACCGGCGGTTCCTCTTCCGCATTCTGGCGATGGGACATAGCCAGTTCGCTGAATACATCGGCGCACGAGGTCCGAACACGCACGTCAACGCCGCCTGCGCCGCAACTACCCAGGCGATTGCCATAGCAGAAGACTGGATCCGCTCTGGGCGTTGCCGTCGCGTGCTGGTGATTGCTGCTGACAATGTGACCAGCGACCATCTGCTGGGATGGATTGGCGCAGGCTTCCTGGCAACTGGTGCAGCAGCGACTGATGACCGGGTCGAAGATGCGGCGCTCCCCTTCGACCGTCGGCGCCATGGCATGATCCTGGGAATGGGTGCCTGTGCGCTGGTGATCGAAAGCGAAGATGCGGTGCGCGAACGCGGTATGCGTGGCATTGTCGAGGTGCTCAGCACAGAAACGGCGAACAGTGCCTTCCACGGCACACGCCTCGATGTTGAGCACATTGCCAGTGTGATGAATAGCCTGATGACCGCTGCCGAACGCCGCTTCGGTATCGACCGTCGAACGATTGCACCGCATCTCGTCTTCGTCTCGCATGAGACGTATACCCCGGCGCGTGGCGGTAGTGCGTCAGCAGAAGTGGTCGCACTCCGCAGGACGTTCGGCGAGGCGGCAAATCAGGTGATCGTTGCCAATACCAAAGGCTTCACCGGACACCCGATGGGGGTCGGCATTGAAGATGTCATCGCGGTCAAGATTCTTGAACATGGCATTGTGCCGCCGGTTCCGAACTATAAGGAGGTCGATCCCGATCTGGGCACGCTGAACCTGAGCCGTGGCGGACGCTACCCGGTTCAGTATGCGCTGCATCTGGCGGCTGGCTTTGGCTCGCAGATTGCGATGACGTTGCTACGCCGCATTCCTGGAAGCATTGATCGGATCGATAACCGTGCACGCTACGATTACTGGCTCGATCAGGTGAGCGGGTACGATCGTGCTGAAACGGAAGTAGTGAAGCGTGTGTTGCGCATTAAGGCGCAAGGTGCGCCAGCGCGCCGTCCTGCGCCCAGTACGTGGCAGCCTGGTACGGGTCCGACGCTGCGTGCGGCCGCACCGGGTGACGGTATGACCATTGCTCTGGCCACGATCCAGTACGCACCCGCGCCTCAACCCACGCCGGTCACGCCACCTCCCCCGCCGAAGCCAGTTGAGCCGCCTGCGCCGGTTGCTCCCACTCCAATCAACGGCAAAACGGTCGAGACGGCGCCGGTCACACCACCACCTTCGGCTCCTGAACCAGTCGCGACACCGCCGGTTGCGCCTACGCCGGTTGCGCCTGCATCCGTGACGGTTGCGCCTGCGCCTGCACCAGTTGCCGCTGCACCCGCAATGGATGGGGTGACAGCAAAAGTGTTACAGATCGTGGCGGAGAAGACCGGCTACCCGCCGGAGATGCTTGACCTCGATCTCGACCTGGAAGCCGACCTGGGGATTGATACCGTCAAGCAGGCGGAAACGTTTGTTGCAGTGCGTGAAGCATTCGGCATCCCGCAGGTCGAAAATCTGCGACTGCGTGACTTCCCGACCCTGCGCGATGTAGTTAACTTCGTTTACAAGCAGAAACCAGAACTCAAATCTTCCGCGCCAACTGTCGCCGCACCCGCTGCTGCGGTTGCTGCACCATCTGCACCAGCGCCTGCGGTTGCCCCCGCTCCGACACCGGAGCCCGCACCCGCAGCAGCACCAGCAGTTGATCCGGTTGCTACGAAGGTGCTGGCGGTCGTGGCGGAGAAGACTGGCTACCCGCCGGAGATGCTTGACCTCGACCTCGACCTGGAAGCCGACCTGGGGGTTGATACCGTCAAGCAGGCGGAAACCTTCGCCGCTATCCGCGAAGCGTTCGGCATCGAGCGGATCGAGAACCTGAAACTGCGCGACTATCCGACCCTGCGCCACGTCATCAACTTCGTCTATGAGCGCCGACCGGACCTCAAGCCGTCGGCAGCGCCCGCTCCTGCACCTGCAATGGCGATGGCAGTTGCCGCACCTGCGGCAACATCTGCACCTGTAACGGCGCCAGTCACCCCTGCGGCAGTACCAGCGCCGGTCACCGACCCGGTGACCGAGCGTGTGCTGGCGGTCGTGGCGGAGAAGACCGGCTATCCGACGGAGATGCTCGACCTCGACCTCGACCTGGAAGCCGACCTGGGGGTTGATACCGTCAAGCAGGCGGAAACCTTCGCCGCTATCCGCGAAGCGTTCGGCATCGAGCGGATCGAGAACCTGAAACTGCGCGACTATCCGACCCTGCGCCACGTCATCAACTTCGTCTATGAGCGCCGACCCGACCTCAAGCCGACTGCTGCGCCGACGCCTGAACCGGCAGCTCCGCCCGCAGCGGTTGCTGCACCAACGCCTGTCCCTGCGACAGCAACAGCGGTTGCAGTAGACCCGGTCACTGAGAAGGTACTGGCGGTCGTGGCGGAGAAGACCGGCTATCCGACAGAGATGCTCGACCTCGACTTGGACCTGGAGGCTGACCTAGGGGTTGATACTGTCAAGCAGGCGGAAACCTTCGCCGCCATCCGCGAGGCGTTCGGCATCGAGCGGATCGAGAACCTGAAACTGCGCGACTATCCGACCCTGCGCCACGTCATCAACTTTGTCTACGAGCGCCGACCCGACCTCAAGCCGACTGCTGCGCCGACGCCTGAACCGGCAGCTCCGCCCGCAGCGGTTGCTGCACCAACGCCTGCCCCTGCGACAGCAACAGCGGTTGCAGCAGACCCTGTCACTGAGAAGGTGCTGGCAGTCGTGGCGGAGAAGACCGGCTATCCGACGGAGATGCTCGACCTCGACCTCGACCTGGAAGCCGACCTGGGGGTTGATACCGTCAAGCAGGCGGAAACCTTCGCCGCTATCCGCGAAGCGTTCGGCA
>Ga0209809_1001234_pt1 | contig 21180 bp, 20 predicted proteins | sample YNPMSTMetaG_FD_186172 | JGI IMG/M metagenome (GOLD analysis project Ga0209809, IMG submission 186172) | Anoxygenic and chlorotrophic microbial mat microbial communities from Yellowstone National Park, USA - YNP MS-T MetaG (SPAdes) (version 2) ...
GCAGGCTGCGGCAGAGCGGATGCGAATTTCGTCGGGTGGGAAGACCGACGGCGGTCGAAGGGATTGGGGGCCGTGTTATCGGCGCGCCGGCCGGCCGATCGGGGAACGCCGGGGGATCCGATTTCCATGGCTCGCGCGCCGTCCGGCTTTTGATATACTGCGATGTTTTCGAAGGCAGCTAGGGCACTGGCCGGCCCCGTCCCCGGACGCTGAAATGCGCCGGAACGAGCTCGCGTAGCCGGCCCTGATGCAGTCAGCCGGTTACAGCGAGGTGAAGGGCCATCTCCGACCCGCCGGACCTACAGCGCAAGGCCATGGCTGGCGGGCGATAGGGCCGTGGTGGAAACGCCACGACCTCCCGTGTTTGGAAAGGAGATGCGATGATCGGCCCTGACGAAGCCTGGAGCATTGTTCTTCGCTACGTTCAGCCGCTCCCACCGGTCGAAGTCACCCTGGAGGATGCCCTCGGCTGCTGTCTGGCCGAGCCGGTTCGAGCGGATCGCGACATACCGGCCGAGGACCGCTCGGCGATGGACGGCTATGCCGTGCGGAGTGCAGACTTGCAATCTGCTCCGCGCGAGCTAAGGCTCGTGGGCGAGGTCGCGGCGGGCAACCCGGCTGATCTGATGGTCGTGCCGGGCTCCTGCGTCCGCATCTATACCGGCGCTTCGATTCCCCCCGGCGCCGACGCGGTAGCCATTCTGGAACAAGCAGAAGAAAGGGAAGGGTGGGTGTCCTTCCGAAAACCGGTGGCCGTCGGCGAAAACATCTTTCGGCGGGGAGAGGATGCGCGTGAAGGCGACGAGTTGCTACCGGCAGGTACCCGCGTGGGAGGTGTCGAGATTGGCATATGCGCCGCTGTCGGGAAAAGCCGCGTTTTGGTGTACCGACCGCCGAGGGTAGCGATTCTGTGTACGGGAACGGAACTGGTTGCTCACGACCGCATTCCGCCGCCCGGCAGTGTGCGGAATTCTTTGGGGCCTGCGCTGGCTGCCACTTTGCGCCAGTGGGGCTTCCCCGCCGCGCGTTACCGGATCATTCCCGATCGCCCTTCCGCCATCCGATCCGCCTTGCGCCGCTGTTTGCGCTCCGCCGACCTCGTGCTCATTACGGGTGGCGTCTCCGCCGGGCGTTACGATTGCGTTCCCGAGGCGCTGGCAGCCATCGGCGCCACGATTCACTTTCACCGGGTGGCCATGAAACCCGGCAAGCCCAGCTTGTATGCGACCTTCGGTGAGAATCAGCACATTTTCGGGCTCCCGGGCAATCCGCTTTCCTCACTCACGACCCTGCACGAGTTCGCCCTGCCCGCTTTGCGACGACTGAGCGGTTTGCCGGTGAGCTCCTGCCGGCCCGGCCTGCGGGTGACTCTCGCCGAGCCACTGCCCAGGCCGGCCGGTCGCTTGCGTTATCACCTGGCCCGACTCGATTGGGGTGACGGGGCGCCGAAGGCCATCCCTGTCCGCTCGCAAAGTAGCGCCGATCTCCCCTCGGCAGGTCGGGCCGAGGGCGTCATCCTGCTGCGTCCCGCGCCAGGGACGCCGGAGGCAGGTGAGAGCGTGGAGTTCCGACCCTGGGGTCCCTGGCCATGGCGAGCGTAAACACCATGGAGGCTCTTTCCCTGCGCATTTCCGTAACGGATCGGTGCAATCTGAGGTGCGGCTATTGTGTGCCCGGTCAGGACGCTTGCGACGTCGAGCAGGACCGGATCCTTTCCGACGAACAGATCTGTCGCTTCGTGGAGCTGCTCGGGCGGCGTTATCGGATCTCGCACGTGCGATTGACGGGCGGCGAGCCACTGGTCCGGCCGAACCTTCCGATCTTGATCCATCGGCTACGTCAGACCGATGTGGGTGAGATCGCCCTCACCACCAACGGCCAATGCCTGAGCGGGAAAGCCGCCACTTTGAAGCAAGCGGGCCTGGACCGCGTCAACATCAGCCTGGACAGTCTCCGGCCGGCGGTGTTCGCAGCGATCACGCGCGGCGGTGTTCTCGAGAAGACGCTGGACGGAATTCGGGTCGCCCGCGAGGTCGGCTTGTTGCCGGTCAAGCTCAACGCGGTCGTGCTCCGTGACGTCAACGACCAGGAAGCGCCGGATCTGGTGCGGTTTGCCATGGACGAGGGCGTGCACATTCGCTTTCTCGAACTGATGCCCGTGGGCGAGGCGGCCAGAGATTTCGATCGCCTGTTCGTCTCTTCGGAGGAGACGCGCGCACGGCTCCGTCAATGGTTCGCGCTGGATCCCGTGGCTTCGGATCCGCGCAGTACGAGCCGCAATTGGCTCGCCCGGGATGGGCGAGGTCGCACGGCCGTGGTAGGCTTTGTGTCCCCGGTCAGCGAGCCCTTCTGTTCAGGCTGCCCGCGCCTGCGCCTGACTGCCCGTGGGACTCTGATCGGGTGCGTGGCCAGATCTGACGGCGTCCCCGTGGCCCATTTTCTCCGCCAGGACGGTGGAGAGGCCGAGAAAGCATTCTACCGCGCCGTCCAAACCGCGCTTGGCATGAAGCGAGGTGATGGCCATTTCATTCAATCCACCCGGATGCTGGTGCTCGGAGGATAGCCGCTTTGGCAGACGAAAACTGTTCGAGAAGCCCATGGGCCGCAGGTGAGTCTCGAAGAATGAAGCCCGGTCCGGGCCCGTTAAAACAAAGGCTCCGGTTCCTGTTCCATGAAGCGGTAGGTGCGCTGGGGGATATCGGCACCTTCGTTCCCATCGCTGTCGCCATGGTCACGCTCGGGGGCTTGGATCCGGCGACGATCCTGGTGACGGCCGGTCTTGCGAATATCTGGGGCGGCGTGACGTTCGGCATTCCCATTGCGGTCCAGCCCATGAAGGCCATTGGCGCCTTTCTGCTCGCCGGCCGACTCGACGGGCAGCAAGTCATGGCGGCGGGGTTGTGCGCAGCAGTGGCGATGCTGCTGGTCGGCTGGTTGGGGCTGGCGGAAAGGGTTTCGCGCCGGCTCCCCACGGAAGTGATCCGGGCCTTGCAATTCACGATCGCCGCCGAGTTGTTGCGACGGGGCGTGGGGCTGGCGGTCGGTCCGAGTTTGTCGTGGCCTGGCTACCTGGGCTGGGTCGTGGCCGGCGCCGGCGCGGTGCTGCTCTATCGAATGCGGCGGCGCCTGGAATGGCCTGCAATCGGTCTGCTCGCGACGGGATTGCTCGTAGCCGCGTGGAGGCAGCCGGGCTTGGTCAGCCTGCCGCGCGTTACGCTGTGGCGGCCGCAGTTCGTCCCGCTCGGTCTGCAGGCGTGGAGCGGCGCGTGGCGGGCATCTGTGGCGCAGATCCCTTTGACTTTCCTCAATTCGGTCCTGGCCGTCAGCGCCTTGGCCCGACAGCTCTTTCCCCACCGAGCGGACCGAATTGGACCGTCCCGGCTCGCCACCTCCGTGGGGGTCCTCAACCTGCTGATCTGCCCTCTGGGAGCGATGCCAGTGTGCCATGGTTCGGGAGGCTTGGCGGGCCAGTATCGGCTGGGCGCCCGCACGGGACTGTCGGTCATCCTCTTAGGCTCGGTCAAGTTCCTGTTGGGATTTTTCTTCGGGGGGACAACCCTGGCTTGGATGCGGGCCTTTCCCGAAAGCATCGTGGGAGTCTTCCTGGTGATCGCCGGCTGGTCCCTGGCGGAAACGAGCAAGGCTTGGAGGAGTCCGCGACAGTTGTTCGCGCTGGTGGTCATGGTGACCGTCTACCACGCCATGAACATGCCCGTTGCCGCCTTCGGCTTGGGCTGGCTGGCGTGGATCGGTTTTCGTCGCTGGGAGCAGTGGCTTCGCGAGTGGGGTAGGACAGGAGAAGGCTATGAGTCAACCCGATAGCCCGGACCCTGTTCTGAGTCACGTATCACCCACGGGAGCCGCCCGGATGGTGGACGTGGCGAACAAAGTTGCCGGGCCGCGGATGGCGCGCGCCGAGGCGTGGCTAAACTTGGGCCCCGCCGCGTCCCGAGTGCTTCGGGAGCAGGGCGTGGCGCCGAAGGGCAACGTGCTGGAAACGGCTCGCCTGGCGGGGATCATGGCAGCCAAGAAGACCTGGGAGCTGATCCCGTTGTGTCATCCCCTCAGCCTGGACTGGGTGCAGGTCGAAGCTGAGTTCCGGGAGGACCGCATTCGGTTCGAGGCTCAGGTCCGAGCGGAATCCAAGACCGGTGTGGAAATGGAGGCGCTGACGGCGGCGGTCGTGGCCGCACTGACGGCCTACGACATGGTGAAGTCCCTGGACAAGGGATGCGAAATCGGGCCCGTGCGCCTGCTGGAAAAGTCAGGCGGCAAGTCGGGCCTGTGGCGGAGGGAGCAGGATGCAAGCCAAGGGTGTGGTTGAAGCTTTGTGCCTGAGCGAGAGGAAAGGCACGAAGAAAACCGCTCACCCGGTAGTTAAGTTTGTCGCCGGACACGGCATCGAGGGCGATGCGCACGCGGGTCCCTGGCATCGCCAGGTCAGCCTGCTTGCGGCCGAGGACGTCGAGCAGATGAGACAGCGGGGCCTGCCGGACCTCAAGCCCGGGGACTTTGCAGAGAACGTAGTCGTCTCCGGACTCCCGCTGGCAACTGTGGGACTCGGCAGTCGCCTGCGTCTGGGCGGCGAGGTGGAATTGGCGGTTACCCAGTTGGGCAAGCTTTGTCATTACCGCTGCGTCATCTATGAGCAGACGGGCGATTGCATCATGCCGCGCCTTGGGGTGTTCGCCCGTGTGCTCAGCGGAGGAACGGTTTCGGCGGGCGACACGGTGGAGATTCTGGAGCTGATTCCTCGCGACAGGATCCAGGCAGTCGTGCTCACCATCAGCGATCGCTGCTCGCGAGGCGAGGCTACCGACACGTCTGGTCCCGCCGTCCGGCGCTTGCTCGAACAGCATCTGCCGGCACACGTCTACGCGTCGCGCATCCTGCCGGATGAGCAGGCCGAAATCGTCCGCTGGTTGAAGCATTACAGCGACGGCCACTCGATTGACCTCGTGGTCGCGGTGGGTGGGACCGGTTTCGGACCTCGGGACGTGACTCCGGAAGCAGTGGCCTCGGTTATCGAGCGTCCCACCCCGGGCCTGGATGAAGCCATGCGGTGGTGCTCGCTTCAGAAGACTCCTCTGGCCATGTTGTCCCGGGCTGTCTCCGGAATCCGGAATCGCACCTTGATCCTCTCGCTGCCAGGTTCCGAGCGGGGCGCCACGGAAAACCTTCAGGCGATCCTGCCCGCGTTGGAGCACGGCTTGAGACAACTCCGTGGCGAGATCGCCGACTGCGGACGTGGACTCTCGCGCCAGTCAACATGACAGCGCCGCTTCCCGCAGTGAGCGTCTGCGGTTGGTCCGGTTCAGGCAAGACCACACTCATCGCGGAGTTAGTCTCGCGGCTCAAGGCCCGCGGACTCTCCGTCGTCGTCATCAAACACGATGTCCACGGAATTGACCGGAGCGGGCGGCTGAAAGACTCCGATCGTTTCTTCCTCCGCGGCGCGGATACGGCCGTGCTTGCGCCGAACGAAACTCTGCTCGCCTTCCATCCCGGTCAGGGGCGGACTTTGCCCGGGCTGATTTCGCAATTGGACCCCCACTACGACATCATCCTGTGCGAGGGCTTCAAGAGCTATCGCTTTGCGCTGAAGATCTGGCTCCAAAGATCGGAAGGCGAGTCGCCGCCGGCTCGTGCGCCTGGTATCCATCGTATTTTGGCTCCCCGGCAGGATCGTGCCGCGATCGTGGAGACGATGGTCACGCGCTGGCTGGAGGCACGCCTGAAGGCTATCCCGCTGCTCGGTGGTGTGCTGTGGGATGGGGGCGGGCCTAAGGTTGCGCAGGGCCAACGAGGGCAGCGTTTCCGGAATCCGGCCTCACTTGACCGGGTTTTGAAAGCCCTGCAAGAGAGGGTTGAGCAAGTGGTCCTGCTCGGCCCAAGCCAGGCTCGATCTCCGGCGGAGCACCTCCCCGTGCTCCCCCTTGCCCGTGAGCGCCGAGCCTTAGGGGCGGCGATGGCGGCGGCTATGCGGTGGCGAGCGGATGCTGCCTGGATTTTCGTGTCCGGGCGCCATCCCAGGTTTTCCGCTGCGGTCCTGCGATGGCTCGAAGGCCTTCGCCGCCCCGGTGTCTGGGGCATCCTCGTTCGTCATCCCCAAACCCGATCTCTGCGGCCCCTGTTAGCGTTGCTGGAGCCGCGCGCTCGCGCCCTGGTCGAACGGGGGGTCTCTCTGGCCAGCCTCGCAGCGGACCGGCGCGTCATAACGTCCACTCTGCCGGATGGGGCCTTGCCTGACGCCGACTGAAAGCACCTCGCGGCGAACCTACTTTCGGAAAGATCAAAGGCAACTGACCAGGCGAACGGCGTTTCCGGCCATCCGCTTTGGGTAGCTCGCCGCCCGGCCGGACAGGAGCGAATTTTCGACAACTGACCGGGATTCCCTGAGTTGCGGCGAGGCGTTTCAATTTCAAACGCCACGGCCGGAGGGCTAAGCGAACATGACCGGCGCAATTTCCTCGCAGCGAAGGACCGAATCGGGCGGCAAACGGCCGCGCCGGTAAGTCGGGCACGGAGTAGAATCCACGTCACGATGCCCGACCACGCGACGGGCGGCGACAGGCCCTTTTACGGGATCGCAGCCCAGGGGGGCGGAGGAGGCATGCCCGTCACTTTTGTCCACGAGTGTTCATGCCGAAGCAGGCGAGCAAGCCCACCAGCACCGTGGATTGTTGCCGGGACAACGGCTGACCGGCTCCGCGTTCGAAAAAAGGCCGGTTCGACCAGTCCCGCCGGAACTCGACACGCGTGACCACGCCGGGGGCCAGCCTCAGTTCGCCCGTGAGCGTGAGTTCTTTGAGCTTCTGCGGCGTCCCGGTCGCGAAACCATCCGCATCGTGGAACCATTCCAGCCGCGGCGCCAGCGCAAACCAACGGTTGACCTCCAGCCGGGCGGCGCCTGCGATCCCCACCCAACGTCCCCCGGCAAGCTCTGCGGCAGCGCCCTCGCGGAATACGGCGGCGGCACCTTCCTTCCCGTAGTCGAAATTCAGGTACATGGCGGCTCGGGAATGCGGCGTCAGCAGTACCGTGGTGTCGTAGAGGTGCCGCCAGCCTCGATTGACGTGGCTCTTTTCCGGCCCCCCGTAATAGCTCTGCGCCCAGCTTATTCTGGAGCCCGCGAGCGTCCCGAAAAATCCAAAAGTCTTCCCGGTGTTGTTATCCTCGACATTATTCCAGCCGTTGACGAGCGCGAGGCCTCCGGTAAAGTGACGGCCGAGGGGCAGGCTCGCGCGCAGGCCGAAGTGATAGTAGGGAATGGCCCATGCGAACAACAACGATCGCGAGTAGTTCCAGTTGCGATGAGTCTCGATGACTTCAGCGCCCGCGGTGGTGACGAACTTGCCGAAGTCCAGCGTCAGACCACCGGCGCCCGGGGGCCGATACGTGGCAAAGGCCTGAAGCACGTGTCGCATGATATGAGGCGAGCTCTCTGCCCCATGGATCAGATCCAACGCGCGACCGAAACCCAGATCCATGCGAAAGCCCAGCGGCTCGGCCGGACTGTCCAGCACGACCTTGGCCATGTTCAGGCTGAACTGGTGCGAGGACACATCGAAGTTACGCAACTGGTTCAGGCGGGAAGACGACCGGTTGAAGTTCAGGCTGTAATAGCCATCCAGCACGACTCCCACTCGGACTGAGGCCAGAGGCCACTCCGGGTCGGCGTTGGCCGCACCGGTGCCTGTTTGAGCGGCGGCGCCTTCCCCGCCCGGCGTTGTTTGCGATAGACCCGGCAACGCCGCGCCGCACCAGCACGCCAGCGCGAACAAAAGGATTCCTGCCATCCTCATATCGCTTGCCTCCTCTCAAATTTGCGGGTTCTCGACTAAGTCCCCATGACCCGCAGGAATAACCGGCATTATAAGGCGAGTTGCAGCCTGTCGCTGATTCAAATTTTCGATCGGAGGCATAAAAATTTTGCGCGAGCCCGTCTTTGAACTTCGTTGCATAATGACAAGTACCGTTTGCGTCGCAGTACGCTTACACCAAACCAGGTAGGTCAGCAATGAGCGATCCGGTTGTGACTTGTTCGGGGATAATTCTTGTTGTCGCGTCGGCAGGGGATCTCGCTTCCCGTATCTCGGGGCTTCAGGAAGCTGTTCAGGCTGCCCAAAGCTCCGCCGACAACGCCTGGATGCTGGCGAGCTCGGCGTTGGTGCTCATGATGACCGGCCCCGGTCTGGCGCTGTTTTATGGCGGCCTGGTTCGACGGAAGAACACGCTGGCTACGATGATGCAGTGCTTCGTATTGATGGCTCTGATCACCGTGCTATGGGCGCTGACAGGCTACAGCCTGGCCTTCGGCGAGGGCAACGCCCTGGTGGGCGATTTGCGGTATGCCCTGCTGCGCGGGGTTGACGGTGACCCGAACGGCGATTACGCGCCGACCATTCCCCACCACACCTTCATGGTGTTCCAGCTCATGTTTGCCATCATCACTCCCGCACTGATCGCGGGCGCCTTCGCCGAGCGGATGAAGTTCAGTGCGCTGCTGGTGTTCATGACGCTTTGGGCGTTGATGGTCTACTGTCCCATGGCGCACATGGTTTGGGGCAAGGGCGGCCTGTTGAACGCCTTTGCGGGCGGCGCAATCCCCTGCTTTGATTTCGCGGGCGGCACCGTAGTTCACATCACCTCCGGGGTCTCCGCTCTCATCTGCGCCCTGTACATCGGCAAGCGCCAGGGCTATCCCAGTGCGGCCATGAAACCTCACAATTTGGTGTTGAGTTTCATCGGAGCCTGTCTGCTGTGGGTGGGCTGGTTCGGCTTCAACGCCGGCAGCGCGCTGGGATCGTCCGCGCTGGCGAGCAGCGCATTCGTGGCGACCCATTTCGGGGCTGCCGCCGCGGCGCTGGGCTGGATCGTGGCCGAGTGGAGCCGGACCGGCAAGCCCAGCGTCCTGGGCGCGATTTCGGGCGCCGTGTGCGGTCTGGTGGCGATCACGCCTGCTTCGGGGTTCGTCAAACCCTTGCCCGCGCTGGTGATCGGCTTCGCGGCAGGCGTGATCTGCTACTTCATGGTGGCGAGCGTCAAACAGCGTTTCGGTTATGACGACTCCCTCGATGCGTTCGGCGTGCACGGCGCCGGGGGCACGGTCGGCGCCCTGTTAACAGGGGTGTTCGCCACCAACGCGGTCAATAGCGGCCTCAAGGACGCCGCCGGCAGAGCCTTGCCGCTGGGCCTGGTGGACGGCAACGCCGTACAAATCTTCCACCAAGCGGTCGGGGCGGCCATCGCCTGGGCGCTGGCCGCCGTCGGGACCTTCCTCATCCTGAAAATCACCGATGCGCTGGTGGGCGTGCGCGTCTCACCCGAGCATGAGATCCAGGGGCTGGATTTGAGTCTCCACGGCGAGGAAGCCTATAACTTCGAGGTCTGAACCAGACGACGGGGAAGCCACCCATGAAAAAAATCGAGGCCATCATTCAGCCTTTCAAACTGGAAGACGTCAAGGAGGCGCTCAAGAGCATCGGCATTGACGGCATGACCGTGTCCGAGGTCCGGGGTCATGGGCGTCAGAAGGGCCACAAGGAAGTCTACCGGGGCCAGGAGTACGAGGTGGACCTTCTGCCCAAGGTGAAGATCGAGATGATCGTGCCGTCCGCCCGAGCCGACGAAGTTATCCGCGCCGTGATCCAATCCGCCCGTACGGGCAAGATCGGTGACGGGAAAATCTTCGTGTACGACGTGGTGGACGCCATCCGCATCCGCAACGAGGAACGTGGCGAGGCCGCTCTTTGAAGGGGCCGTAGCGCAGGCCGTCGAAAGGTTCCTGGCGACTGGCGAGGCTGCCGGCCTGGTGGCGGCGCGAACCGCGCAGGTCGAGAGCGCGGTGCGGCGGGCCTGGCAGGAAAACCTGGCGACGCACTTCGCCCGTGACCTGGCGGTGGTGGCTACCGCTGCTTTGGGACGTCGGGAACTTTTCCCTCACTCTGACGTGGATCTGTTGCTGTTGGTCGGCCGCGAAGCCGGGTCGGGGGCCGCGCGCGACGCGCTTTCGGCTTTTCTCGGTTCGCTGTGGGATCAGGGAATGCGCGTCAGCCACTCGGTGCGCACCCCGGCCGAGTGTTGCCAGGTTCATCCCCAGAACCTCGAGCTCAGCGTGAGCCTGCTCGACGCTCGCTGGCTCGCGGGCGATCCCACCTTGTACGAACAATTCCGGCTGAGGCTGGCGGGCTTCGTCTGCGCGCATCGGCACCTACTGGCTCAAGGCCTCTGCCGCCTGGCGCGCGAGCGTCACGCGCGTTTCCAGAACACGATCTATCACCTCGAGCCCGACATCAAACAGACCCCGGGAGGCCTGCGCGACCTGCACCTGGTGCGCTGGTTGACGCAGTTGAAGACGGCCGGCAAGACCCACGTCCCGAATCCCGAACTGCCGGAGCCCGTACAGCCGGCGCGCGATCTGCTCTGGACTTTGCGCTGCTTTCTGCATTTGCGTGCCTCGAGAGATCACAATCGCCTCGACTTCGAGGCGCAACAGGCGCTGGCCCAACAACCTTTCTCCCACGAGCGCGATCCGGCCGCCTGGATGCGCCGGTATTTTCGGTGGGCCCGTCTGCTCTTTCGCACGGCGATCGAGGAGATCGAGCAGATCGAATCGCGCGCCGGCTCCTTGCTGGCTGCCTTCCAGACATGGCGGTCCAGGCTGTCGAATGCGGACTTCAGCGTTCGGCGCGATAGGGTTTTCCTGCGGGCGCCCGCTGTTCAGGTGCAGGCGCCGGACAGCCTCCTGCACTTGTTCGAATTCATAGCGCGCCACGGAACGCCTCCCTCCCGGGAGGCGGAACGCCAGGTGCGCGAGCGCCTCGACGCTCTCCGCGACTGGATCATGCCCGGCCGACCACTCTGGCCCTTGTTCCGCTCCATCTGTTCGCTGCCGCACGCCCCCCTCGCCCTGCGCGCCATGCACGAGACCGGCGTGCTCGGCGCTTTGTTTCCCGAATGGGGCCAGATCGAGTCGCTTGTCGTCTGGGACTGGTGGCACCGTTATACTGTGGACGAGCACTCCCTGGTGAGCATCGAGGCTCTGGTCTCACTGCGTCAGCCGCAGCAGGGCCTGCGCCGGCGCTTCTCGGAGCTGGCCCAAGAGGTGGACGATCCGGCGCCCTTGATCTGTACGCTGCTGTTCCACGACACAGGGAAGGCCGGCGGCGGGGACCATCATGTGGCCGAGTCGGCACGGCTGGCGCGACAGGCGCTCGGGCGAATCCAGGCGCCGCCGGAGGTCTGCCGTCAGGTGTGCTGGTTGATCGAGCAGCACCTCACGCTTTCCCGGCTCATGTGCACGCGCGACCTCGACGACCCGTCTACCGCAGCCTCCGTCGCCGAACGCGTCGGCGCCCTGGAGGCACTCAAGCAACTTACTCTGGTCACCTATGCCGACATCGCTGCCGTGAGCCCCGAGGCCATGAGCTCGTGGCGGTTGCAGCAGCTTTGGCGGCTGTTTTCGGTGACGCGCAAGGAATTGACCCGCGAATTACAAACCCGGCGGATCGAACCGCCGCTGCCGCCGTCCCCTGATCTGGCCCGCTTCCTCGATGGTCTGCCCCTGCGCTACCTGCGGACTCATACGCCCTCTGAGGTCGAGCAGCACGTCCGGCTCCATCAACAGGCCGCCGAGCGAGGAGTGGCCCTGTCCTTGGAGCGGCGGGACGGCCTGTATTGGTTGACCCTCGTCACTCATGACCGACCGTTCTTGCTGGCTTCTTTGGCGGGCGCGCTCAGCCAATTCGGAATGAACATCCTCAAGGCGGAAGCCTTCAGCAACCGCCTTGGCATGGTCCTCGACACCTTTGTTTTCCAGGACCCGCACCGAACGCTGGAACTGAACCCGAGCGAAGCGGATCGCTTCCGGCGGACCGTGGAGCGGGCGGCGTCGGGCCGAATGAGCGCCGGCAGTCCTGTGCTCCAACGTCCTTCAGGTGCGCCAGGCCGTCGGCGCCCGTCCCTGCCTCCCGTGATCAGCTTCGATTCCGAGGCCACTCCCTCCGCCACCTTGATCGAGGTCATCACCGATGACAGGCCCGGACTGCTCTACGACCTCGCGTTCACCATTTCCGCGGCCGGATGTAACATCGAGCTGGTGCTGGTGGACACACACGCCCACCGCGCCATGGATGTGTTCTATGTCACCCGTGACGGTCGGAAACTCGACTCTGAGGCCGAAGCACTCCTGCGGGAGGCGCTACGCAAGGTTTGCCGGTCTTGAGGCCGGATCGCTGCGCGCCGACGCCCGTCCCTGCAGCGGACCGCGCGCCGGCTGCGTTACAATGGCGGTCGCCCCGGGGCACGGGAGGACGCCATGGGGAACGCCAGCCGTCGCCAGTTCGCTTTGGGTGTGCTTGGGTGGACCGCGGCCGCTGCCGGCGGGCCGAGCTCGCAGCCGGCGGAACCCTCCTTCGTTCGCCCGCGCAAGGATTGGGAGCCGGGCTACGTCAAGTTGCTCCGCACGGGTGAGCTTTCCCGGCGCGTCCGCGCGCTGCGCGCCATATACGAGAGTTGCCGGCTCTGCCCGCGCCGTTGCGGCGTCAACCGCAGAAAAGGGGAACGCGGGGTCTGCTCATCGGTGGCCCAGGCCAAAGTCTTTTCCTTCGACCGCCGTTTCGCCGAAGAACGCCCGCTGACCGGTTGGAGAGGCTCCGGCTGCATCTTCTTCAGTCACTGCAATCTGTTGTGCATGTACTGCCAGAACTGGGAAATCAATCACCGCGGCGACGGCGCGCCCATCAGCGACATGAAGCTGGCCGAGCTCTTCCTGAGCGCGCAGGAAATGGGCTGCCATTGCATTGACCTGGTCACGCCCACTCACATCGTGCCCAACATCGTCAGCGCCCTGGAAATCGCCGCGCGCCGCGGGCTGCGACTGCCGCTGGTCTACAACTGCGGCGGCTACGAGGGCCTGGAGGCGGTGCAACTGCTGGACGGCGTCATTGACATCTATCTGCCCGACTTCAAGTACATGGACGGCAAGGTCGCCGCCGAACTCTCCTCGGGCGCGGCCGACTACCCCGAGCGCGCCGCCGAGGCGATCCGGGAAATGCACCGGCAGGTAGGCGATCTGGTGGTGGACGAGAACGGGCTGGCGTTGCGCGGCCTCATCGTCCGGCACCTGATTCTGCCCGATAATCTGGGCGGCACCGACCAGTTCGTGCGGTGGGTGGCGCGCCAATTGTCGCCCTATACCGTCGTGAATCTCATGGGACAGTACTGGCCTGCCTACCAGGCACCGCGTCACCCCTCGCTCAAGCGCAGAATCACCCTGGCCGAGTATCACCGCGCCTTTGCCTGGGCCCACGAAGCCGGGCTCAAGCGGCTCTACACGCCGGACTGGCCCATCCGGCGATCCTAAACCCCGTCTGGCCCGCCGCCGGACAGCGCGGGCAGGCGCGCTTTTCCCGCTTGGTGAACCGCACGAAGTACCGCGCCGGCTCCACGTCCAACGGCTCGCTGGTCTCGTAGCCGATCACCACGCGCGGTGCGCCGCAGTGGGGGCAGTGGTGCTGGTCCGCCGGGCAGGCCGGCAGGCGCTCGCGCCGGGGCAGCTCGGGGGGCAGCTCCTGCCGACCGGGATGAGGACGCGCCGGCTTGCGCGCGGCTGGGGGCTCGGCTTCAGGCAGCGGCTCGCGCTGGGCTTCGGCTGCGACCTCGGCCGCACTGACCCCTAGCTCCCGCTCGAGCAGGCTCAGTTGGGCCGAACTCAGGCGCAAGAGGATTTCGGCCCGGCCGCTTGATCCTATCGAGAACGCGTTCTCGGTCGCCGGGCGCCGGCCTGAGGATTGCTCACTGGGCGGGGCGCTCGATCTGGACCGACCAGCTCACAGCCCGCACGCTTTTTCACCTCGTCGAAGAGCACGAACCGGCCGTTCGCCAGACGCTTCAGACTGATCTGGATATCGGCTTTGTCCCGATCGCCGAGCCGCTTCTTGATGATCACACTTCAAGTATGACTCGGCCGTTCGCAACGCGCTCCTCCTCTCCGCAAGCCGGGAACTGATCAATGAACGCCTCGATCTCGGCCGTGAGCGACTCGAGCCGGCCCCACAGGCGCAGCATGCACAAGGCGCCCATGATGCCCTCTTTGCCGAGCGAAGCGAACTGGTCGAAAGACTGCCTCAGCGTCGGCTTGGGTGATCACCAGGGCGTGCGCGAACTCATCCTCGATCCCCGGCGCGCACACTCGTCCCGCGCCCCATGCGTCCGGCTCATGCCGCTCGCAGGCCAATAAGCCCAAAACGAGCGCTATTAGAAGTAAAACTTGGCGCCCAAAACTACGCGGCGGGCCTCATGCGTGCTGGTGTACTGGCCGAAGCTGCCGCTCACCTGACGCCCCTGAGCGTCGAATCGGGCGGTGGTGTCAACGCCCGCGAAATTCGTGTGGTTGAAGAAATTGTAGAACTCGAAGCGGAACTGGAGCCGCCTGGCCGAGTCCGGTCCGAATGGAATGTTCTTGTAGAAGGAAACGTCAAAGACGTTCTGGCCGGGCCCGCGGAAGACGTCCTTGGGCGCGTTGCCGATGCCGAATTCCGCACGCGTCGGAGGGGCGAACACGTCGGTGTTGAAGTGCCGGTAAATGGTGCGTTGGTTCTTGGGAAGTATGGGTTTGGCGAGCACGTTGACGCGGCTGTCCACGCCGGCCCCGCTGCCGCCGGTGAGATCCTGCGCCACGACCAGCGAGTAGCCGACGCCCGAGGGCGCGCCGCTGATGAAGTGGGTGATGCCAGCGATATCCCAGTTGTCGAACACCCACTTGGCGACAGGGTTCGCCCACACCCGGCTCAGCTTCGGAACGGTGTAGACGTAATTGAGCACGAAGTTGTGGGTGCGGTCGAAGTTGCCTTTCCCGTAATTGCGCATGCGGAAGTCCAGGAACGGGTTGACGGCATCGTTATTGCCGTTGACGAAGTTCATGGACTTCGACCACGTCCAGGAGACGCCGAACACGAAGTCTTTCGAGAAGCGCCGGTTCACCTGGGTTTGAAGCGAATGGTAGTTGGAATTGGAGGCCATCTCGATGTACTGGATGTCGGCGTAGCCCGGCATGGGCCGGAGGAAGTTGTCCGGCAGCGCGGTGCCGGTGGTGGGGTCAATGCTGGCGGGCAGGAACCGTGTGCCGTAGCGTATCGCATTCAGGCTGCGGCGATGCAGGAGGTGGCGGCCGACGCTGCCCACGTAGGCGGTGTCGAAGACCGTCCCCCAGCCGAGGTTCTGCTGGATTCCGAAGCTCCAGTTCATGACGGGCGGCGGGGCGTAGGTCCTCTGAATGGCGAAGGTGCCGGGAGGGGAGGTGCGCATGGGGCTGCGCAGCAAGTCGGCCATCATGACATAAGTAGCGGTGTTGGTGATCGTATTGGGCGGCTGCTCGCGGAGCTGGATGATCTGGTCGTCGTTGAAACGGTCGTAGAAGATGCCGAAGCCTCCGCGGATCGCGGTCTTGCCGTTTCCAAACACATCCAGCGCGAAGCCAATGCGGGGGCCCAACTGGATCGGCGGCGTGTTCATGATCCGCTCCTTGAACACCCGCATGCCCTGGAAGGGGGTGACTCCGGAGGCGAACTGGCCGATGACGGCGGCAGGCAGTTCCTGGCCGGTGATGGGATCGCGGCCCACCCGCTGGTTGGCGGCGTTGCGGAACGGTTGGATCAGCGGGGGCTGCTTGGTGCGGTCATAAAGTTCGGGGTCGAAGGCCGCCCGCTCGTCGCCGGCGCTCCAGGTGGGCTGGATGAAATAGAAGCGAATGCCGAGGTCCAAGGTAAGCCGGCGGGTGACCTTCCAGGAGTCCTGGGCGAACCACTCGACGTTCAGGTAGCGGGCGTGGCCATGGGGGTGGTTGGTGGACTCAGTGTAAGTCTGGACGCTGCCCAGTATGGCGTTGGAATAGGCGTAGTTGGTATCGAACGGATTGTTGACGTCGCGATTGAAGTTGAAGGTTCCGTTGAAGGCAGCGCCGCGCTGCGCGTTGCGCGTGGTGCGCTCGATGTAAACGCCGAACTTCATGTTGTGCGCGCCGGTGATCTTCGACAGGTTGTCGGACCAGTTCCAGATGTTGTTGGTGCCGAAGAAGGGGAAGCGGCTCTCGATCGAGAGCACGCCGGCGTTGGGCACGCCGCCGAAGTTGGCGTTGGGGATGAGGTTCCTGGGATTGGCGGCGGGATAGAACTGGGGCAAATCCAGCCCGATCTTGGAGCGCACGTTGCGGTCGAAGCGCGCCTGGTCCAGCGGAGCGACGTTCTGTTTGGCGCGGTTGACGCCGAACGTGAACTCATTGATGAGCGTCGGCGAAAAGGTGTGAATCAGGGTCGCCACCGAGCCGGCCGAACGGATGTCGTAAATGATGGGCAACTGGGGCCAGCTCGAGCTGGCAAGCACGAAGTCGAATTCGCCCTTGAAGGCTTCGTAATCGTTGATGCCGCGCCAGTAGAAAGTGGTGCCCGGGCGGATATTCCAGTCAATGCGCAAGATGGTATCGCGGCGCGGCTGCTCGACGGTGGACTGGATCAGCGCGTTGTAGGAGCGGGCGGGATCCACGGCGTTGGGCAGCGGAAAAATGTTGAGCAGCGCCTGGCCGTTCTTGTCGATTCGGTTGGCAGGGATGCGGTTGCCGGGGAACGGCGTCCGGTTGTTGAGCGGATCCCAGATCGGGATCAGCGCGCCGTTCTGATCGCGCGAATCGGAGAAGTCGCCCTGGCGCTCCATCGCCGTGGGGAAGGTCCGCCGGACAAGGCCGGTGGGCGACTTGCGCGGCAGGAACTCCTGGGACCAGAAGAAGAACAGTTTGTCGCGGTTGCGGTTGTACTGGCCGAACGGGATCGGACCGCCCAGGAAATAGCCGGGGTAGTGGAAGCGGTAGCGGGGCCGCGGGAGGTTGTCGCGGTTGCGGAAGAACTCGTTGGCGTTCAGCGCTTCGTTCCTGTGAAAGTAGTATGCGCCGCCGCGATACTGGCTGGTGCCGCTCTTGATCACCGTGTTGATGGTGCCCCCGGAAGAGCGGCCGTACTCGGCCTGGTAGTTGGTCAGCAGGACTCTGATTTCGGCCACGGCGTCAATTGACGGGGCCAGGTAGGGACCGGTCATAGAACCGGTGTCGAGCGAGGAGACGCCGTCCAGCGTCAGGTTGAGAGTGCCGGTGCGCCCGCCGTTGACGCTGACGCTGGAGAGGTTGTTCCATCCCGGCGCGTGGCGGTTCTGCGTGTCAACGACGCCGGGCAACAGCTTCAGCAGTCCCAGGTAGTCCCGGCCTTTCAGAGGGATGTTTTCGGTCTGCTGCGTCGAGATCAGACCGCTGCGCTCGGAGGATTGGGTTTGCACGCGCGCGGCCTGAGCCTCGACGGTTATCACTTCGGTCAGTGCGCCGAGCTCCAGCCGCAATGCCGGAATGACGACGCGCTCGGTCGCCGTCAGTTGGATCTGCTGCTGAACGAACTGCTTGAACCCTTTGGCGTTGACGGTGATTTCGAAGACGCCGGGCAGCAGTTGCGTGAACAGAAAGTCGCCTGCGGCGTCCGTCGTCACTTCGCGGACCGCGCCGGTGTTGACGTTTCTCAGTTGAACCTGCGCGCCCGCGACGGCGCTGCCGCTGGGATCCTGGACGTTGCCCGAGATCTGTCCGGTCAGCCCCTGGGAAAAGGCGCTGCCGGAAAGAGCGACGAGAAGTACAAGCAGAGTGGCATATGCTTTCATGACGTATCCTTTGGCCGAGATTTCCAGCTTCGGCTCGCGATGAGTCGAATGTACACCTGCGGTCCCTCTCGTATCAATTCCGCTGTGCGGAGCCTCTGCCATTCAGACACTGGCTCAGGCTGAGCGCCGCCGGCGCGGGGCGGAACCAGCAGGGAGGGGAGAAAAACGGCGATCTCAATTGGCGGGATGGGGCCGGCGAGGCGGGATAGGCGGCCAGGCGGCGGCGCTGCGGGCATCAGGCCTCGACCGGTTCGGCGACGCCCTTCTTGCGGTCCCCACGAAACTTGTAGAAGACGCCCCGCGAATCACGTGCGCGCGCTTGCTCGCCGAACCAGTTCAGCGTGGCGTAGCCCCAGGCGCGGACCAATTCCATCGGATGGTTTTGATAGAGCCACTCGAGCCGGTCTTTGTCGGGAGCGTTGGGAAGCTGTTGAAGGCGCCCCAGCAGGTAGTCGAAGAAGCGCTCATTCACCGATTGTTCCCGCTCACGGGGCACCACGATCGAGCGCTCCCAAGCCAGCACCACCGGCAGATTCGAGGCGCCATAAAAGGACTGGTACTTGGTCGAGTTGACCCCGGTGGCTACGTTGCAGCCGAACCCGACGACCAGGCGACAATTGGCCCGCAAATTGGCGCTGGCGATGGCGACCCGGTCCTGGCCTGCTCCGAAAGCGAGGGTCAGTTGCTCAGAGTCCGCGAGCATGTGGAAGTGGGCGGGATCTTCACCCCAGGAAAGCACCATCCAAGGTTTGCTGCCGTGGCTCCAATGATGGCCCGTCAGATAGACGCAGTGCGCCGGCCGGGCCAGGACCCCGTCGAGCCATTGCTGAAAGACGGTCTTGAAAGGCCGGCCATCATCCAGCTTCGATTTCCATACCTCGGCGCTCAGCCCGTAAAAGGAGTAAGTCTCGGCGCCCTCGGCCCGGACCTGACGGACGCCTCCCGGCATGACCAATGGGCCGGCCGAGTGAGGCGTCATAAGATCATCGCTGAGGAAAGCCCCAGTCAAGGCGCGTTGTTTGAACCGGTTGGTTTCTCGGTAGGTTCCGAAGTTGAACACCGCTAACGAGCTCATGGCGCTCCCGGCGTCGCGTGCCGTTGCTTGAGAGGCTCGCACAGCCACAGCGCCAGGCCGCGGCAGGCGACCGGACTGAGACGATAGCTGCGTCCCCGGCCTCGCCCGCGAGTCTCCAGCAAGCCGGCTTCAACCAGCCGCTCCAGGGCTGTGCGGCCCTCGGGGCCGGCTTGCCGCTCAGCGCTGACAAGGGAAACGGAAACGCGCGCCAGCAAGCCTTCCAGCAAGGCTGCGGCGGGCCCGCCTCGGTCGTTTACGGCGACAGCCAGCGGCGGCTCGTCCAGCCGGCGCACCTGCTCCATAACGGCTGCCAGGGCCGTGAGTCGGCTGTGAATGGCGCCGGCAGTCGCCCGCACCGAGTCGAACAAGCCGTCCAGCTCCCGGCGGCGGTGCGCGCGCGCCCACAATCGCTGGTGAAGCAAGACCAGGTAGAGTTGGTGGTACGCCGGCACGGCCTCGGGCAATCCGGAGCGCTCCAGAGACTCCAGAAACAGCGCCAGACCCCGGCGCGTGGACTCGAGGGACTTGGTCAAAGAGGCCGCGGTCTGCTCGGGGGGAAGATCGGTGGCCGCTTGCCTGCGCGCTCGCATCGTCGTCTGCCCTCGGGACCGCTACGGTTCGGCTCCGGACTTGCGCTCGCGAATGGCCTGGTCGAGCACGTTGAACACCTTCTCCATGCCGGCCGGCAGGTCCGCCTGCCCGAGCGAGATCTGTACCTCGAGATCGAAGCTGGCGCGTACCTCCCGGCCCTTCGCCCCGCTGCTGGCTACCGGTTTGGCGAAGATTCGCAGGCGGCGCGCCGGGATCCCCCCGGCGGGCGCGGCAGGCTCCGCAGCCGGCTTTTCGGCCGCCACGTCGGTGATCCTGGCCAGCAGCGAGACCCTCGCCTGCTTGATTTGCAGGCTCGGGATCGGAACCAGCGCCAGCAGCGGCACCGAGACGACGAACTCTTTGAGATCGTTGTTTTCGTCCAGTTTCTGGTACCGGAAGTGAGCCATGCGCAAGCGCCCCGGCTCGCGGTCTTCGCCGGCTCCCGGTTCCGGTGCGACAAAGCCCACGGCCTCGATGAACTCCACGGTGGCCCGGGCCGCCTGCGCGTCAGCCTGGATCATCGCCACCAGCGGCGCGCTCAGCAACTCGAACAGCTCCAAAGAAGAATGAATGCCCCGAATCAGTTGAGCCATGCTCCCCTCCTGCTCATTCCGGTTGCAAATGCCGCACAGGCCGGCCCCTCTCTTCGCCCGCTTCGACCCACTGATAGTTGCGGATGTCCGCCGTCAAGCTGATTTGTGAGAGAACGAACTCGGGCGCCTCGGCCAGTTCTTTTCGGGTGACGCTCACATCAATGCGCAGGGCCAGCTTCTCGGCGGCGGCCACCGCGTCCCTCAAGTTCGCCACCAGCCGCACGGCCATGGCGGCGGCTTTTTCACGAAGCGCAGCGCGCAGCGCCGGCGGGCGCTGGGCGCGCGTCACCAGCCGCTTGAGCTCCGGTTCCGCGAACAGCACGCGCTCCAGCTCAGAGCCGGCCGCTCGGGCCACAGCCTCGGCACGGCCGCGCAGGGCGGCTTCGGTCAGCGCCGGATCCGCCAGTAGCGCATTGGCCACGGCGCTCTCCATCGCCGCCGCAAGATCCAGCTCTTTCTCGCCCAGGAGCTTGAGCAAGTTCGTCGCTTGGGGATGTTTCTCGATGAACTCATGAAACACTTCCTGAGCCAGCTCCCGGGCGTGCTCAGGCACGCGCTCGCGGGCCACCGCGTGGGGATCTACCTTGCCCGGCTCCACCGCGTTGACGGCGAATTTCAACTGCATGCTGACTTCGCGGATCTCGGCGCGCGGCACGGGAAAGGCGCCGAGCAGCGGGTCCTTGGCGTATTCGCGGCTGACGTCGCGGGAGAACAGGTCTGCGAGCACGCGCGCCTGCGCCAGCTCCTTCAACAACGCTCCGACCACATCTTTGAGCTCTGCCATGGCTTCCTTTCTCTGTTCGGGGAAGTCTAGAACAGGCGCACACGGATTTCCAGGCGGGCGATGCGCTCGCGCCGGGCCCGGACCAGGCCGGCGCGATCCAGCGTAACCATGCAGTCCATTCGCCGCAGCCGGCGTCGCAGCTCGTCCAGGCTCAGTACGGACCCGGGCTCGGTAGCTTGCAGCGGACAACGACTGCGCTGCGGCCCGGGATCCAACGGCGCCGACAACGCCAGTTCGCGCAACACAACACCCTCCGCGGCCGCAGCCGCGCGCACGCTCTCGACCAGCGCCAGCACGAACTCGGCCAGGGAAACCTGCACTGGGATTCCGCCGCCCTCCGGCAACCTAGCAGCCCGTGGATAAAGTCGCGGTCAGCGCGGGCATAAAACATCTTGACCACGTAATGTTTTTCCTTCATAATGAAGGCATGGCCCTCGGCAAGC
>Ga0209809_1001236_pt1 | contig 21165 bp, 13 predicted proteins | sample YNPMSTMetaG_FD_186172 | JGI IMG/M metagenome (GOLD analysis project Ga0209809, IMG submission 186172) | Anoxygenic and chlorotrophic microbial mat microbial communities from Yellowstone National Park, USA - YNP MS-T MetaG (SPAdes) (version 2) ...
CCCTAACACCTTCTGGCAGGCCGGACGGTACCGCCCTCCGGAGAGCCAAACTCAGATCCTGCTGGATCGGGCCGACCCTCCTCCACAAAATACCGGTCCCGGCATTCTTTGGCCATGGTAAGCCGCAATGAAGCGGTAGGAATTTTTGCTAGAACCTCCATCCGGTATCACTGCCGCGAAAGGGCAGTCCAGAAAGTATTTCCCGATTTCCCCCTTGCCCAATAGGAACATCGAGCAAGCACACAGCAGCCTGGACCCCTGCTTACCCAGCCATGACACATCGGCCCTCTTTCATTCGGCTAATTTGAGTGTATCCGCCCGGCCAGGCCCCTCAACTTGGAGGGGATACAAATTGGCCCGAACCCCACAGATTGGGGGAATTCCTTCGGGTGGATACAGTTAAACTAAAGGATTCCTTGGCAGTATCTATGCTAACAGCCGGGAGTCACAAGCCCCTCGAAAGAGCCTGGCTACCTTGGGCGGCCAGGTGTCGGTATAATCCGAGTATGGGCTTGTACGATCGGGATTATTATCGGGACTATGGGTATGGCTCCGCTCAGCCGGGGTTTCAGCTCCGGTGGCCGCAGACAGCGGTCGGTTGGCTGATTTTGATCAATCTGGCCGTCTGGATTGTGGATGCCTTTACGCCCGCCCGGTATGTGGGGGGGCAGATGGTGGGCCGCTGGCTGAGCGATCAGATGGCCATCTCCGGCCACACCCTCCGCCGACCTTGGCTCTGGTGGCAATGGATTAGCTACGGATTTGCCCATTCGCCGGTCCAGTTCTGGCATCTGTTGGGCAATATGCTGGGGCTATTCTTTTTTGGCCGGGATGTGGAATGGCGGTATGGCCGGGCCGAGTTCCTTCGGCTTTATTTTGTTTTGCTTTTTCTGGCCGGGCTGGGCTGGTCGATTTGGTATGCCCTTTTTGGTGGGGATCATATCCCTCTGCTTTACGGGGCTTCCGGGGCGGTAACCGGCATCATTCTCCTGTTTGCCCTCCTGTATCCGTATCGCACCGTGTTGTTATTCTTTGTGCTGCCCGTACCGGCCTGGGTTCTAGGGGTGCTTCTGATTGTCAGTAATGTGTGGGGAAGCCTCGATCAGGCCAAAAGCGAAGTGGCCTATGGGGTCCACCTGATCGGGGCCTCTGTGGCATTTGCCTATTATCGGTTCGGTTGGCATTTTGGGGGGATGATGGGGGCCGGATGGTGGGATCGGCTCCGGCAATGGACCCGGCGTCGTAGGCTGCGGGTTTATGCCCCCCCTGAGGAGGAATCTTCCTGGATCAGCGAAGAAGAGCCCCCTTTGGCACGCTCCGACCGCTCCATCCACCAGGAGGACCGGCTTCTGGACCAAGCGGATACCCGGCTGGCCGAGGAAGTGGATCGCATCCTGGCCAAAATCTCCCAATCCGGCGAAGCCAGTTTGACCCCCGAGGAACGCCAAACCCTAGAAGAAGCCAGCCGACTCTATCAGCGCCGCCGCCGAATGCACCAAGATCATTAACCCCTTACGCTACAGCCTCATGGTTCCGAAAATACGGAACCATGGAGGTCAGATTTTGCCATTTTGGGGCTTCCATCGGAGTACCCTCCCCCACGGGACTTACCGTCCGGACTTGCCGTTAGGAAACTGTCTGCGGAACCGGGTTTGGCTGTTCGGGGGAAAGGGGAGGAGGGGAATGAGGAAAAGTTCCGGAACGGAACATGGTCACCGAATGGAAGGCTCGGTGGTCTCAGTCCTGGGGAACCCGCAGTTCGGGTTGCTTTGTGCCTGTTACGGTGCTGCGGGGTAGCAAGCGGGTACCAACCAACAGGGCTTTCCTGCGCTACGTTTTGGACTCCCGCTTTCGCTGCAGGGACAGAGGCGGCCCCCTTATTCCTTCGGAGCTTCCCCATGCATACTACGAAACTCCATTGCCCCTAACTTGACTGTATCCACCAGGAAGAACCATCACAATCTGTGGTATTCGATCCGATTCTTAGGCCCTACAACTGGTAGGGGACGGACCGGGGAGATACAGTCAAATTAGACAAACCTGTAAACCAGATAAAGCAGTGAACAACCTAAAGCCGTAAAGACGTAAAAACAAGGACACCGGTCTGGCGCCCACTTTCGCCCTTGGCAACCCCCTCCTCTTCCGACACGGTTTGGCCTCTAGCAGGTCCGGCAAATCACGTCCAGCTTGGACTCGGTAAAACTGTCTTTTTCGTATCCGGCTTGCCACCCTCAGAACCTTCTGCAGAATACTCCCCTAGAACCTTCTTCTCATCCAAAAAGACTGGCGGCCTGCTGTGGAGCAGGCCGGGCGGCAGGTTCCGGAGGAGTTCTCGTGGCAGGGTTTCCAAGAGGCTGTCCCGAAAATCTGTTTTTAGGCGATGGACCAGCCAACCGGCAGCCCCCACCCTGCCAAAAACCTTAATAAACGGGCATTTTGGGAAACGGAAAGGGTTTGCAAATAGGTCGGGCCCCCTCGGAGTGCCAATTTCGGGACAACCTTCAACGGCGGCCACCGGGCGTTTGGCTTGCCAATTCCTCGCAGAGGGGGTTATTAGTGGGGGGGGCCCACCGGCGGCAGAGGAGCCAGTTCTTCTTCGGCCGATGGGTTTGTCGGAGTGGGGGGCTGGGCAGAAAAACTGCCCCCCGGCCAGGTATAAATCCGAGGATGTTCTAACCGAACGGAGGGGCTTTCCGGAGGAGTGGTGGGCTGCCAGGGGGTGTTCTGGAGGGGCAGACGATAAGGGGCCGGTTGGGAAGGATGGGGTTGGCCGGGTTGTCCCCCTGGCGGCAGATCGGTGATTTCGGGCCAAACGCCGGGCTTTTGGCCTGGGGTAGGTCGAGGGGGCCGTTGGGCCATCTCTGCTGCCGGGCCTGCAGCCCCGTGTGCTTTTCGCCTTGCCAACTCCTCCAGCCAAGCCTGGGCCGCCTGCATGGAGGGATCAGCCTGGAGGGCAGCAGCAAACTGCTGGGCCGCCGCTTCCCAGTCCCCCTTATGCACCAGAAGTTGGCCGAGATTGTAGCGGGCCACCGCTTCCGGATACACGCTCCGCAGATGCCCTAGGGCGGCCTCCGGTCGTCCCATATCGACCAGCACCATGGCCAAGTTATTCCGATAGAGCGGTTTTTTGGGTTCCAGTTGGACGGCCCGTTGGAGGAGGTGGGCTGCCGTTTCCAATTGCCCATTTCGGGCATAACAAAGCCCGGCATTGTTAAAAACCGCCGGTTCCTGCGGATAGAGGGAAAGTGCCCGTTGATAAATCTGCATGGCCTCGGTCGGATGCCCCTGCTGCTCTTGGAGTTTGGCATAGCCCAACAGGGCGCCCAGGTGCCGAGGGTTGGTTCGGAGGGCGTTGAGGTAGTGTTGTTCGGCCTCAGCCAGCCGACCGTTTTCTGCACAAAACCGGGCCATAGCCACATAGGTATCTGCACTCGGCCGGGCCGGGTTAAACACCGAGGTCGGTTCCGGGGCCTTTTCTACTTTTTCTTTAGGAGTGAGGAGCTGACCGAGTTTATCCCAGCTTTGTTTGATCGACTGGCCGAGAGAGGAAAAAGCCCCGCTTAATCCCCCCTGGTTAGGGGAATTGGTGGTAGGTTCAGAAGGGGGAGGATAGCTATTCGAGGGGGTTCCCGTATAGCCCAAAGCGGGGGCAATGATCGGCCGAGCCGCCATCTCCGTTCGATATCCTTGATAGGTCTTTTCATAGTTGGGATCGGCGGCATGGGGAAACCGGGGGTTCGTTTGGGCATAGCCCAGCGCTGCGCCAAGCCAGCAAACTACCAGCCCAGCTCCCCATCCGATCCGTCCTGGCGGCGTGTGCCGAATCATTGCTCTTAAACCCACAAGGTTCCCTCCACTAGGGAGTATTCGCTCCCCCTGAAATCTGCAAAAAATCCAAAATTCGACCTAAAACAGGTTGTATCTATTGGATCGACCAAAAGGAAAGACCTTCTAAAGGAGATTTGGCAGATTAGGAAAACTTTACCGGTTCTATCGAAAGTAAGGATTTTAGCCCAGTGGAGCACTCGCCTCTCTCCTGGCCGTCGAGAAGCCGCGGGTGCCAAAGCTATCGCCGGCTGAGGGCCGCTGGGACCGAACCTCCAGCGGCCTGCAAATGGTCGCACCAGAGTCGTACCCTTACTACCCCCCTATCGGCACGTCCGCCTTCCCCATACGGGGTGCGAGAGGCATCTGCTGCTAGGATAATACCCCCTGGATTCAGGTAAAATCGAGGATACCCCCGGCATTCAGCTAAAATGCTAGTGCCCCAATCCTTGCGCAGGGGCTTGCCGAAAGACAAAGAAAACTACAAAATAAAAGATGGATATCCCTGTCTGTACCCATTTTGAAAATGGCTTTCCAGGGAGTTGGGCAAAAGGAAATCCACACGCCTCCCTCCCCCCCGATATTTGGTGTCTCCCAGCTTTGTGCGGGGAGAGACGGCGGACCCTTTCAGCCGAAATAGAGCGGGGATTTGCCCCCGGAAGTGGGTTTCAAGATGTCCTGGGAGGAGGGCTAAGGAAAGTTAGGGTTTCGGTGGGCTTATTTGGAGTCCATCCACTCCCCACCCCGGGGCGTTCCGCTTTCCCCTTCCAGGAAGGTTTCCATTTCGGTAGCCCTATGGAAGGGCATTCCCCCGTTAGGGGATGATTCGGAGGGTACGCGAATGGTTAGCAGCCTGACTCGAAATCAGGTGCCGGCTCTGCCGGTTGCGGGTTCGAATCCCGTGCCCTCCGCTTTTGGCGGGTGCCTGCTACCGTAAGGGCCGAGGGGCCGGCCGACGGGGGCTTTTTTGTTTTTAAAACTTTCTCAATTTCCCCCAAAAATTCTCGCTGCAAAGCTAGCACTGCTGGCATAGGTTTTGATCTTGTCATCCAAATGGGTCTTTCGTCGTTTCAATGGCGGTCGCCAAGCTCCTCTCACGGGCGTCGTTCCATGAAGGGCAGACCCGATGACGCCTAAGAAGCTGTCCGGAAAATTCATTGTGCCTTATCCGAGCGGTTTCCGCCTGGAGCCAGATGATCTCGGAAAAACCCTGTTTTGGTAGGGTTGTAGGAACTGGATGGGCCGCCTCGGTTGGTTGGCCAACACCCTTGCTTGGACAATTTCGGGACAGCCTCTTAGCTGCACCAGCCGTTCCGGATGGTCGTCTGCCAGGAGAACATCCAGGGTCTGGCCAACCGGTTCCCCGCCGTCCGCCTCGCCCATCCAATCCAGGAGTTCCTCCCCTAGGGGAGTGAATTTCGGTTCCAGTTTGAGTACCATGAATTGGTGCTTTTCCAATAGGTTAGGGCAAAATCGGCGTTTCCGTTCACCCGTTCCGGTGGTAAGATGAAACAGGGGGATTTCGCTTGGGCAAAAACAGGGTGTTTTGATGTGTACTCGTTGGGCCAAACTGGCAGGTCTGGGCGTTCTGATCGGGCTGAGTGCTGGGGTCGCCTTCTGGCAATATCAAGAATATCAACATGAAACACAAATGGCCCGCTCTGCCCTGGAGCGTCAGGCCGAGGCGCTCCATCATGCCGTGGTGGGCGGCATTCGGTCCCATCGCCGATTAGGCCGATTTATCGAGCTACAAATCCAGGGCGCCTTGGAGGAATTGGTGGAGGCCCGAGACGTATTAGCAGTGGCGATTTGCACATCCACCGGCAAACCCATCCTGGCCGCCGGGCAAAAGCAGTTGGTCCAATCGCCGCCCGATCGGCCGGGCTTTTCCTGGCGACCGGAAGCCCTAATTTACAGCAGTCCATTTATCCTTTCCGCCGAGCCTGGATTTGGTGGACCGGGGGCGGGCCGCCCCTGGTGGAGCGCCATGGCCGAGGATGCCAAAGCCCCGGGCAAAGCGGACACTGCCCGGCAGAATGGGGGAACGGAGAATGTCCCTTCGGGCAAGGCGGCTGGTGCCCGGTGGAGCCAGGGTGCTGACGATGGGTCTGCGGCGCCCAAGCGGGGCGGTCCGTGGTGGGCAGGCGCAGAAAGCGAGCATGGGGCTGGGACACCCGCCGGACCCGGACCGAAATACGGCCGGGGCCGACAGCCCTGGGGCCAGCCCCCCACAGCCTCGGAAAGTCTTCTGGCCGCCGGCGGCGAGTTTCTGGTCGTCCTGGCCCTGGATCGATCTGCTACGGATGCCTATCTGCAGCGGGCGGGTTGGCTTCGGTTCGGATTGGCCGGTGCGGGGATCGGCTTGCTGCTTTGTACGGCGCTGGCCGGGTGGATGGGCTTCCGCCTCGTGCAGGCCCGGAGCCGGGCGCAACTGTTGGAAATGGAGGCCCGCCATTTACGGGATCTCAGCCAGGCCGCCGCCGGTCTTGCCCATCAGACCCGACATCCCTTGGGACTGCTTCGAGGCTGGGCGCAGCGCTTGGCCCAGTCCGATTTGCAGTCCCAGGAAGCCCGGCAACGGGCGCAGGCTCTGATGGAAGAATGTGATCGGCTGACCGCCCGGCTGAACCAATTCCTCACCTTTGCCCGGCCCAGGGACCCGGAACCGGAATCGGTTCCGCTTGGGGAATTGGTCCAGGAATTGGAGGCATTGCTGCAACCGGATTGGGAAAGCAAACGTCTTCGGCTCCGATACCAACCCCCTTCGAACGGAGCCGACCTGCTCGAAGCCGACCGGGACATGCTCCGCCAGGCCCTGTTCAACCTCCTGCAGAACGCCATTCAGGCATCGCCGGAGGGCGGGGAGATTGTCATCGGGCTTACCGGCGGCCATGATGGACGATGTCGGCTCAGTGTGGCTGACCAGGGGCCCGGCGTGCCCGAAGCCGACCGGCCGAAACTCTTTACCCCCTATTTTACCACTCGGGAAGAGGGCACGGGGTTGGGGTTGGCGATTGTCCGGCGGATTGCGGCGGCCCACGGCTGGCAGGTGGGCTATCAGGAGCGTCCGGAAGGTGGCTCGGTCTTCTGGATCGCCGGAATCCGCCGAAGCCGATAAACCCGCTTCATGCCCAGCCCACCGGCAGAAATGATATTCAGGATATCGGTGTTGTTTTCATCCCATGGACGCGAACGCCCGGATCCTTTTGGTAGAAGACGAACCAGCCCAGCGACGCCTCCTGGCTGAATTTCTCCAATCCCTGGGCTACCAGGTGGTGGAAGCGGCTTCCGCCAGCCAGGCGGTAGAGCGTCTCGGCTCTGGCGGGTTGGACCTGATTTTGCTCGATGTGCGGCTTCCGGATCAAAGCGGCCTGAATTTGCTTGGGACACTCCGTCAGCAGCATCCCCAGACTCCGGTGGTGGTCATGACCGCCTACGGCGACCTTCGGCAGGCCGTTTCGGCCATCAAGCAGGGGGCTACCGATTACCTGGCCAAGCCCTTGGATTTGGACGAATTGGCCGCCGTGGTGGCCGACGCCCTGGCAGATCGCACGCCTGGCGGGGCTTCGGATCGAGGGGTTCCCGTTGACGAAGCGACAGTAACTCGGCTCAAACAACTCCTGCCGGGCTTGGTCTGTGAAAGTCCGGCCATGCGCCGGGTGCTTCAGACGGTGGCGGTGGTGGCCCCGTCGGATGTCCCGGTGCTCATTACCGGGCCGACCGGCAGCGGCAAAGAGATGATCGCCCAGTTGATCCACCGGGCAAGTCCCCGAGCCGCCGGACCCTTGATCGCCGCCAATTGCGCCGGACTGCCGGAGACGCTTCTGGAGAGTGAACTTTTCGGCCACACCAAGGGGGCGTTTACCGGGGCGGATCAGGCAAGGGCGGGACTTTTTCGGGCCGCTGCGGGCGGCACTTTGTTCCTAGACGAAATCGGCGAACTGCCCCTGCATCTACAGCCCAAATTGCTCCGGGCCTTGGAGACGGGCCAAATCATGCCGGTCGGAAGCGATCGGCCGGTGCAGGTGGATATTCGGCTTGTGGCGGCAACCAACCGCAATTTGACGGAGGAAGTCGAGGCAGGCCGGTTCCGTGAAGATTTGTATTATCGGTTGAATGTCATCGAGCTGGCCGTGCCGCCGCTGGGGGAACGACCCGAAGACATCCTGCCCTTGGCCCGGCAGTTTGCCCAGGAGTTTGCTGGGGCTCCGGTCCGATTTTCGCCGCAGGCCATGGAATGCCTTTTGGCCTACTCGTGGCCGGGCAATGTACGCCAATTGCGAAACGCCATCCACCGGGCCTGCCTGTTATGCCGGGGGGATGTGATTTTGCCGGAACATTTGCCGCCCCAGCTCTCGGCCCTGAGGCAGCAGGCTGAGCAAAGGCCGGCAGCAGGGGGTCGGCTTAGCCAACTGGAACGGGCCGCCATCCTCGCCGCCTTGCAGGAATGCGGCGGTAACCGCACCCAGGCCGCCAAAAAACTGGGCATCAGCCGACGTACCCTCATCTACAAACTCCGCACCCTCCAGGTGGAACCCCCGCCGTCCTAAGAGGCTGTCCCGAACTTGGCCCCCGGGCGGTGGTCCAGACCGGTACCAAACTCTTCAGGTTTACCCAACTGCCCGTTTTATAAAGGGTTTTGGCAGTGTGGGTGCGCCAGTTGGTGGTGAATCCGGCTATAAAAGGGAATTTCGGGACAGCCTCTTAGAAGCTGTCCCGAAATGGGCACCCGGCGGCAGCCCCAGCTCCAAATCGTTCTGACTAACGTGACTGTATCTCCCAGGAACTATGAGCACCATTTGTGGTATTCGATCTGATTGTTAGCCCCTACATCTGGTAGGGGCCCGGACGGGTAGATACAGTCAAACTAATCAAAATGCCGTTTTCTAGGGGTTTGAGCACTCTGGGGGCACCCGTTGGAGACCCACCCCTGCTCCAAAAAGGATTTTCGGACCAGCCTCTCATCCGCCTCCACACGCTTCCTCTTTTGCCGCCGAAACCTTTGGTGTAGAATTTGTCTCATACTTCCCTCAAGGGAAGGCCTCCGGAACGGTTCCCGACATACACCACCGGAGCATGGAATTATTCCGGGCAGAACCCCGCTTGTCGGGTGTGCTGCTGCTTGGGAACGGGAAGAATCCCGTGAACGGTTACCAAACCGCGTGGAAGGATTGGGATAGTCCTTACTTTGCCCATGCAATGCCAGGGGGGACTCCAAAATTTTTGGTTTCTCTTTACCCGGATCTCCGGTTGGACCGGGATGCCCACAATGTTCTTTCTCTTGGGCTGAAATGATTGAACCAAAGGAGACGCTGCGATGTGGGTCCGGATGCGGTTTGACATCGGCTGGACGGACATTGCTTACGGGCTTGCGTGTACCGGTCGCCTGTTGGATCGCCGTCGGTTGGAATGGGAAATCCGCCACTATTGGACCCAACCGGAACAAATATTCCCCTGCCTTTCCGTGCGCACGGGATTTGATCTGTTTTGGACTGTCCTGGGGCTGCCGGCCGGGAGCGAAGTGTTGATGACGGCCCTGACGATTCCGGATATGCCGCGGATTGTGGCCCACCATGGGCTGGTACCGGTGCCGGTGGATGTAGTGCACGGCACGATGGCGCCACGGTGGGAGATGCTTCAGAAGGCACTTTCCCCACGGACACGGGCCATTGTGGTGGCCCATCTGTTTGGGATCATCGTTCCGATGGATCCAATCATCGAGTTTGCCCGTCAGCATGGGCTTTTGGTCCTGGAGGACTGTGCCCAGGGGTTCATCTGCCGGGGATATGAAGGCCATCCGGAAAGTGATGTAGTTATGTTTAGTTTTGGCCCGATCAAAACGGCCACTGCCCTGGGGGGGGCGCTGCTCCGGGTCCGGGACCCAGATGTGTTACGCCGGATGCAGCAGCGTCATAGTCAATACCCTCGGCAACCCCGGCGGGCGTATCTCAAACGGCTTTTGAAATATGTGGTCTTAAAAGGAGCCTGTTCTCGCCCGATCTGCGATGTGGTGATAGCCACGTGTCGGATGGCCGAGTGGGATCATGATCAAATAATCAGTAATGCGGCGCGTGGCTTCCCTGGCCCCGGTTTCTTCCAGCGAATCCGCCACCAACCGCCCGATCCCCTGTTGGCCATGATGGTGCGGCGTCTGTGGAATTATGACGAAACGCGGCTTCAAGATCGGATCGCCCGGGGCGATTATTTGGTACGGCTTCTGCCGGCGGATTTAGAGCGGCCGGGCAACCGGGCTACGACGCACTCCTACTGGGTATTTCCGATTTTGGCGGAGGAGCCACCGGCCGTGATTGCCGCCCTGGCTCGGGCCGGGTTCGACGCCACCAGCCGAAGCAGCCTCCGGCTGGTCCCCACGCCGGAACACCGTCCCGAATTGCACCCGGTATTAAGCCAAGCCCTCTTGGATCGGGTGGTGTTTTTGCCGTTCGGCCTGGAGATTCCGCCCCGTGCGTTGCGCCGGATGGCCGAGGTCTTGGCCGGTCTGGGCCACCAACTCACCCGCCACCCGCTGGAAGAACTCGTTTTCCACGAACAGCCCACGCTGCCTGTTTAACAGGAATATTTCCCTCAAATGGTTAGGTAACAGTAGTATGATTGCCTACCGGCATTACGTGGACCCGACTGAGGAGGCCTTCCGACAAGCGGCCAAAGAGGACATCTGGGAGGCTGTTGGAGGGGTTGCCCAGGGGGGCAGGCCAACGTAGAGCAAGGTTTTCCTTGCGGCCAAAAATGCGGCCAAGAAGTGGCCAAAAATGCGGCCATGCAGGTGTCGGCAACGGAAAGCGAAAAAGAGAAGCTTTTGCCGCAAGGCCTTGCAGAATTTCAAGTTGCGCAAAAAATTTCAAATCTTTTCGTTAGTGCACAAAATACCATAGCACCCCCTAGGGGAGTCGAACCCCTGTTCTCGGACTGAGAATCCGATGTCCTAGGCCACTAGACGAAGGGGGCGTCGAAAAGTAAGAAGGTAAGTTTTTAAGTTATTCTCCCAACGAACACCTCGTAGTTGGTAACCGTAGAGATTGGGCTCTACCGTCCTGAAAACGCAAAACCCTAAAGGAGCGTACCCATTTTTCCCGTTCCGGAATTTCCGTCGGTTGGAGCCTTCCTGCTTAATTCAAAAACCGCCCTACCTAAAACTGGACTCTTCTTTTGGGAAAAAGATTCCTATCCCGACTCTATGGGAATACCTTGTAAAAAGTGTATCTCTTAGGAGTGCCTTCGTCAACGGGGGTAAAATCATCTTTCCCTTCGGTATGAGTAATGCCGTTCTCTATCTGTGTGGGAGTTGGACCGTTTTGTCCCCACCACGGCGATGGATCCCGTCAGAAAATTGACCTCGGGGAGATGAAAACGGGGCCTTCCTCATGGGTGGAGGGGCCGTTCTTAATTCTATGAGTTTGGCACGGCAATTGCGATAAAAGAAAATTAGTCAAAAGCAAGGAGATGATTGATTCCCACTTAAGGCATAAACGTCGGAGGGGCGTAAGTTCTCTCGAAAAGATCGCTTTCCCCCGCATACCCCCTTCCCGGAGCAGAAGAGGCACCCCCCCGACGGATCGGAAGCGTTAGCTTCCGATATTCTAGTGAGGCGAGTTGGAGGTTAGCCGCCCGAACTAACCCCAGCTCGCCTTTCTTTTTGTATTCCTTGGCCTAGCTCGCTAGCTGTTGCAAGGCATCGCCGTTTTCTTTTTTCGTACCCTAAAAAGGACCCCCTATATTTACGGTATTATTTTCCCTATTTCTTGGGGTAGTATTTCCTGCATCTTGATCCTTCCGGCTGTTGCAAAATTGAACAACTGTTGCAAAATAACACATAACTCTTCTGGGGGATTGCTTTGTTTTGCCGCATTCGCCTGTTTGCGGCAAATCTATAGAGGAGGTTAAGACCACTATTTGACGTTATATTTTCTCCCTGCCAGGCTTCCTAGAAGCTTGGATTTCTCGTGAAAAGCAGAGCTAACCCCCCCTCCTAAAATATCCTGTGTTTCCACCGGGCCGGAGCTTTAGCCAAGCGCCCTATTCTTCCTATCCCCCCTTAAAAACTTCGGGGTTTTTGTACCCGGATCTGCCAGATAGAGAGAGGACTTGAAGGAACTCAAGCTGCTTCCCCACAAAAATAAAAGGGTGGTCCCTTCGGACCACCCTTTTAATGGAGGGACAAATTCCCTTAACCGAAACCCCTTCGGGAATCCCTTAGCAAATAAATCCCGAACCGGTCCGGAACTCCACCGATGCAGATGAATTGCCCGTACTGTCAAGACCTCGGCAAATATGGCTGACCTTCCGCCCCCCGGAGGGGGTCCTTAGAACCTCACCACAAGGGAAAACCCGGCAAATCGACGATCCCCTCGGCCAAGAGGAGAGGAAGGGGATTTTTTGGAGAGGCTTTTATTTCTTCTCTTCTTTGGTATGGAAGACGGCATGGCAATCATCGCAGGTTTGGCGGAGACGGGCATTGGCTTTCAGAGCGGCTTCGGAATTCTTGGCCCGAATAGCGGCATTCAGTTCTGCCGATGCCGCCCGCATCTTCAAACAAAACTCTTGCCATTTCTGCACTTCGGTGGGTTTTTCGGTTTGATCCGCATGGGGTAAAGAGCCTTGGGCAATCACGGCCAACAGGGCCGCATACCCGGCATAATCTTTCGCCCGTTTTTCTAGCCGGGCTGCCGTCAACGAGGAATCCTTGATCTTGTTGCTGATCAAGGGGACGGCCTTCATCAATTGCTCCAGGTCGGCCACTTTTTCCCATTTCAGGGTGTTGGGATCGCCCTGGCTCATGACGGCGGCGGAGAGGGCTTCAACCGCTTTTTTGGCGGAAGCCAAATCTTTGGCCGAGGCCAGTTCCTTGGCTGCCGCCATCAGGGCTGGAGCGGCCTTTTGGTACTTGTTCGGCTGGTCGTGCCGGCCCAGAGCCAGTGCCAACACAATCAGCGTATTGCCGTCTTTGGCCAGGCGGTCTTGGACATCTTTGAAGGCCTCCTCACTGGCCACCGCTTCCTGAAGCTCTTTGAGATATTGTTCCATTTGGGCTTCCAGATCTTCGGCCGGTGCGTAGCTGGAGACCGGGGCGGCCGGAGAAAGGACATCGGCCGGCGGGAGCTTTTCGGCCGGTGGGCTGGGTTCCTGCTTGGCTGGAGCAGACTGCGGCTCAGACGGGGAAGCTTTTTCCTTCTCTGCCGAAGGTTTTGTTTCCGGAGCGGCAGGTTCTTTTGTTTCTGGTTTGGGGGGCTTTTCCGTGGGTGGTGGTGTAATGGGTTTTTCTGGGCCAGGGGCAGGTTGAGCCGACGGCAGTTCGGGCGTCAACGGTTTGGCCCCAGGTTGCGTTGGCGGGGCTTCGGGGGTTACCGGTTTGACGCCGGGTTGCGCTGTGGGAGTGGGTTGAACTCCTGGTTTGGGTTTGGCCGATTCCGAGCCACATCCTCCCAGAAACACCAGCCCCATCAATCCGATTCCACCGAGCAGACAAATCATGCGAGACCACACAGCACATCTCATTGTTGGACCCTTTCTCCTTTCAAAATGGAACAAAGCTGTTTTAAGTTGACGAGGACCACTTCTAGGGGAAATGGTTTCCCATGCTGCACAACGACCCGATTGTCCGGAGGGATGGAACCTCCCATGCCGGGGGATGATTCCCGTAGGCTTATGCCATGCTAGAAGTCTGCCCACCGGTTTTGCCGGTTCCGGCGGCGCTGAGGCCGTCGGATATTCCTAGGGGATTCAAACGGGCGGGGGATCGGTTCCGGCCGCTGTTACGCTCCGGCTGCTTCCGGCGGGGCGGCCGCTGCCTGGCTCTTAGCCCGTTCAATCGACTGCAAGGCCAGATAATTTTGGCCGAAACGGGCCAGATTGTCTATCTCCTGGTCGAATTGGTCATAGTGGCGTTCTTCTTCCACCAGGAGGTCTTCAAACAGGCGTTTGGAAACGGCGTCGCCGTGGGCGGCACACTGATTGGCAAACTGATTGTAATGCCGGATGGTTTCATCTTCCAGGTGCCGGGCCATTTCCAGCATCTTCGGCACATCCAGGATTTTTTGGACCGGGGCAGCCAAGACCATTTCTACCTCGCCTTTGAGGAAAAGGATTCTCTCGGCCAGACGCTCCACATGGAGCATCTCCTGGATGGCGATGGCTCGGAACAGGGCGGACAGAGGATCATAGCCCTGATCGTCGCAGTGGAAATGGAAATACATATACTGATGGACAGCCGTTAATTCTTCCGCCACCGCCTGGTTCAGCAGGGCAATGCTCTTGTCGTGCACAGCGTTTCTCCTTTGCAAAAATGGGATTGCCGAAATCCACACGCTCTGGTGACAGTCTGCTTTATTATAAAACCCCGGATAGGCTGGAAAAGGTATCCCCCAGAAAAAATCGGAACCCTTTCGCCGAAAGAAGCCCCGCCTCTGCGCTGCCCGCCGAGAAGCCGGCGGAGGCAAAGTCGACGCCAGGTGCGGAGCGTCCCGCAGGGGCCCTGGGCAAGGGTGCCTGGATTCCCGCTTGTGCGGGCACAACACGTTGGCCTCCTCAGCCGGTTTGGGCAAGTTGGGTTAACCGACAAGCAGGAGTTTGCCGGGATTTTGGAGCCAGTCGATCACTTCGGTCAAGAATCGGGCGGCGGTAGCGCCATCGACCAGGCGATGGTCATAGGAGAGGCTCAAGGGGAGCATGAGGCGTTTTTCGATCTGTTCGCCGCGAACCACGGGCATCCAGCGGGAGCGGCCTGCCAGCAGGATGGCCACTTCCGGGAAGTTGATAATCGGCGTACTATAGGTCCCGCCGATGGCGCCGAGGTTGCTGATGGTAAATGTACCCCCGCGGGTTTCTTCGATGGTAAACTGGGCGGTACGTGCGCGCTGGGCCACCTCGGCCACGGCGCGGGCAAGAGCCGGAATCGTCATCCGATCCACGTTCCGGACCACCGGCACAACCAGCCCGCGCGGCGTATCCACCGCCACACCGATATTCACGTATTCCTTATAGATAATTTGTTCATTATCTGGCTGCATGTCTAAGGAGGCATTCAGGGCCGGGTGGCGGCGAAGGGCCAGGGCCACGGCTTTCATCAGGAACGGCATGAGGGTCAGTTTCACGTCTGGACCGAGGAAGCCGGGCGGGATGCTTTTTCGCAGGGCTTCCAGCTCGGTAATGTCGGCATCGTCGAAATTGGTCACATGCGGGATGGTCGAAGCGGAGCGGACCATTTGGGCGGCGATGGTGCGGCGGATGCGGGACATGGGTTCCCGACGGATGGGCCCCCAGGGGTCGGTTCCCGGCTCTCCGGGCGGGATGACCGGCGCCCAGGGTTGAGCCAGTTCTGGGCCAGCAGGGACTTTGGCCGGGGCAGCCGACGGCGAAGCGGCCGGAGGGACAAAAGGAACAAACGGGCCGGGAGCCGAGGCCGAGGGAACCGCTCCGGAGGGGGCGGGGGCGGAAAGTCCGAGAGCCGACGGAACAGCCCCAGCTCCAACCGGTTGGCCTCCAGCAGCGGCCATCTGGGCTTGGCGGGCAGCGGCTGCCTGCACGTCTTCCGGACGGATGCGTCCGCGGGGCCCGGTGCCTTGGACGGTGCGAAGATCGACGCCCAATTGTCGGGCCAATCGTCGGGCTGCCGGCCCGGCGGGGATCAGCGAATCGGGCACCCCGGCGGAAGAAGCAGCGGTGGGAGCCTGGGCCACCGGACAGGAAGCCGACGACGCCGAAGCGACAGCGACCGACGGCGCTGGGGCAGGCATTGTGCCGTCTGAGAGCGTAGAAGCCGCGGCGACGGCGGTGCCTGCTCCAGCGCCCGAGGGAGCAGGGGTAGGGGCGGCAACGGCCGCTCTACTTGCCGAGGCGGTAGTAGGCGGCGGAGGCGTTGGTCCCGGCGCAGCAGCCGGTTGTTCCGTCTGGACGGTAATCAAAGGTTCGCCTACCTTGATTTTCTGGCCTTTGCGGACATGGACCTTCACGACCTTGCCCGCATGGGGGCAGGGAATTTCGACCACCGCTTTGTCGGTCTCCAGTTCGACGACCGATTGGTTGGCATGAATCTGGTCGCCCTCGGCCACCAGGACATTGACCACATCGGCCGAGTCGATGTTTTCTCCTAATTCCGGGAGTACAAAGTCCATCGGCATGGCAGTACCACCTTTAGACCTAGATACGATTCGGAGTTTTTAGACCAACACGGGATTGGGATGATCGGGGTCCAGACCGAGTTTTTGGATGGCTTTGGGGAGTTCTTTTTGGGGGAATTTTCCTTGTTGGGCCAGGGCAGTGAGAGCAGCCAGGGCGATGTTTTCGGCATCCACTTCAAAGAATCGGCGGAGGGCTTGTCGGCTGTCGCTTCGGCCGAAGCCGTCGGTGCCCAGGACGACATACGGCTTGGGCAGCCAAGGGGAGATGGCCAGCGGCACGGCCCGGACATAATCCGAAGCCGCCACCACGGGCGCGTGGCTTCCTTCCAAAACCTGCTGGACATAGGGCACCTTGGGCGGGTCGGCAGGATGGAGCCGATTGTGCCGATCGCAGTCTAAGCCGTCGTAATAAAGATTCTTATAGCTAGTAACACTGTACACACGGCTGGAGACGGCGAACTGGTCGGCCAGGATGTCCTGTGCCCGAAGCACTTCGCGGAGGATGGCGCCGCTGCCAAACAGTTCCACCCAGGGCCGACGGTTGCCGGCGTCTTTGGTCGAAAGGCGATAGATGCCGCGGCAGATGCCCTCGGTCGATCCCATCGGCAGGATAGGCATTTCGTAATTTTCGTTCATCAAGGTGATGTAGTAGAAGACGTCGTGGCCCTCGAAGTACATGCGGCGGATGCCGTCCAGAATGATGACGGAAAGTTCATAGGCGTAGCAGGGGTCGTAGGCACGGCAGGTGGGGTAGGCCAGGGCGTAGAGGTGGCTTTGGCCGTCTTGGTGCTGGAGACCTTCGCCGGCCAGGGTAGTTCGGCCAGCGGTGCCGCCCAAGATGAAGCCTCGGCATCGCATGTCGCCGGCCGCCCAGATCAAATCGCCGATCCGCTGGAACCCGAACATGGAATAGAAGATGAAAAACGGGATCATGGTAACGCCGTGGCTGGAATGGGCTGAGGCGGCGGCGATAAAGGAGGCCATGGAACCGGCCTCGGTGATGCCCTCTTCGAGAATCTGGCCGTCTTTGGCCTCCCGGTAGTACAGCACAGTGTCGGAATCGACCGGGTCGTACAGTTGGCCGACATGGCTGTAGATGCCGAACTGCCGGAAAAGCGACTCCATGCCGAAGGTGCGGGCTTCGTCCGGCACGATGGGAACAATGTAGCGACCGAGGTTTTTATCACGCATGAGCCGGGCCAACAGCCGAACAAACGCCATCGTCGAGGAGACCTCGCGGCCTTCGCTGCCGGCGAAGAACTCGGCAAAATCTTCCCATTGGGGGGGGTTGAGCTTCATGCGGGCTTGCCCCCGGCTGGGCAGTGGGCCTCCCAGTGCTCTGCGCCGGGCCTTGAGATACTGGATTTCCGGACTATCCTCCGGCGGCCGGTAAAACGCAACCTTCAACACCTCCTGGTCGGAAAGCGGAATGCCAAACCGCGTGCGGAACCGGAGCAACTCTTCTTCGTTGAGCTTTTTCTGCTGGTGGGTGATATTGCGGCCTTCGCCTGCTTCGCCCAGGCCGTAGCCTTTGATCGTCTTGGCTAAGATGACGGTGGGAGCGCCGCGGTGCTCGACGGCGGCTTTGTAGGCGGCATAGATTTTCACCGGATCGTGGCCGCCCCGACGAAGCTCCCGGAGTTGTTCATCGGTTAGATCGGCCACCAGCGCCTCCAGCCGTGGGTCCACGCCGAAAAAGTCCTTCCGCATGTAGGAGCCGGGCATGACGGAATATTTCTGATATTGTCCATCGACCACCTCGCCCATGCGGCGGACCAAAAGACCATCGGTGTCCTTGGCCAAAAGCGGGTCCCAATCGGAACCCCAGATCACTTTGATCACATTCCATCCGGCACCTCGGAAAACACCTTCGAGCTCTTGGATGATTTTGCCGTTACCGCGGACCGGGCCGTCCAGACGTTGTAAATTGCAGTTGATCACAAAGATCAGGTTATCCAATTTTTCCCGGCCTGCCAGGCTGATGGCGCCGAGGGCTTCCGGCTCGTCACATTCCCCGTCGCCCAGAAAAGCCCAGACTTTGGAACGTGCGGCTTGCGGCAGGATGCCTCGGTCAGCCAGGTATTGATTGAACCGGGCCTGATAGATGGCCATGATCGGTCCTAGGCCCATCGACACGGTGGGGAATTCCCAAAAATCCTTCATCAGCCAGGGATGCGGATAACTGGATAGCCCGCCACCGGGGGCCAACTCCCGGCGAAAGTTTTTCAGGTGTTCTTCGGTCAGGCGGCCTTCCAGAAAGGCGCGGGCATAAACGCCCGGAGCCGAATGGCCTTGGAAAAAGACCTGATCGGCGGGTTGCTCGCCCTGTTTGCCGCGGAAAAAGTGGTTGAAGCCGACTTCATACAAGGTGGCGATGGAGGCGAAAGTAGATATATGTCCACCGATGCCGGGACTCTCCCGATTCGCCCGAACCACCATCGCCATGGCATTCCAACGCACTAAGTTTTCAATCCGCCGCTCCAACTCCAGATCGCCGGGGTAGTCCGGTTGCTCCTCCGGCGGAATCGTGTTGATATAAGGCGTCGTATTGCCGGCAATGTACCGGACCCCGCACCGGTAGGCCCGCTCCACCAGCCGATGCACTAAATACCCAGCCCGCTCACACCCGGCCGACACGATCACATAATCCAACGCCCCCAACCATTCCTGGGTTTCCTCGGGATCGGTGTCAGTTCGGGGAAGCAAACCGGCAGGAAGCTGCATATCCGCCGGGGAGACAGATTCAGGAGTCTGCTGCCGATTCATACGCCGCCTTTCCGGAACCAGCAGGCCAATACGAGTAAGACCCTTCCATCGAAAACAGCCGATCGACTTTCCCTCTTCCGTCTGGGAAAAATGGAAAAGTCGGGGATGCTTTTTTATTTTACGGCTTCTCCTCGAAAAGGGGAGAGGGAAAGGGAAGGAAAACCACTCCCTGGGCCGGTGCGGAGCGGAACCCGGGTTGGGCGATTGTCGAATGGGGGAAGGTGCGGTATGATACGGGGTACCCACCTGGATTGTCCCGCCCCTGCCGCTTCGGGAGTCTTGAGTTTCCTGCCCTTGCCGGTTTGGTAATCTTGATTCTGACCCTGGCGCTTGGGTGATGGATGGACCTACCGCGTTTTTCTGGTTTTCCTGGAACAGGAGGAGCCTACCATGTGTTCAGCGCTTGTGTATCTTATGTTGCTGGCGCCGTTGGCAGACCGGACGGCTTCGGCGACGCCGATGACAGCGACATCCATGCAAGTGCCTCCGGAAGAAAAGATTTTGGCCACGCTTCGGACGGGACATCCCCGGTTGATTGCTTTGGCGGAGGATACGGCCCGGCTAAAAAAACTTTTGGCCGAGGATGCCACGGCAGCCGCCTTTTATAAAGAACTTCGCGCCCAGGCCGACGCCTTGCTCCGGGACAAACGCACCGTGGAGTACCGGCTGGTGGGGCCTCGACTTTTGGGCGAAAGCCGACGCTGCTTGGAGCGGGTCTATACGTTGGCCACGGTTTACCGTCTGGACGGGGATCGGCGGTATGCGGAACGGGCCATCCAGGAAATGCTGGCCGCCGCAGCATTTCCCGATTGGAATCCCAAACATTTCCTCGACACGGCCGAGATGACCCATGCGTTGGCTATCGGTTATGATTGGCTGTTCGACGTGCTCAGCCCGGACCAACGAAAGACGATCCGGGAGGCGATCCTTCGACATGGTCTGCGGGAGGGAGAGAAGATTTATCGGCGGGGCGGATGGTGGACAGCTACTCAGTATAACTGGAACCAGGTCTGCAACGGCGGCATGACCGTCGGCGCCTTGGCCTTAGCCGACGAAGAGCCCAAACTGGCCTCCTTTATCGTCCATCAGGCGGTGCGATCCGTCCAGCGGGCCATGCAGGAGTATGGGCCCGACGGCGCCTGGGCGGAAGGCCCCGGCTACTGGAACTACGCCACGTCGTACAACGTATTCATGCTGGTCGCCCTGGAAACCGCCCTGGGCACGGATTTCGGCCTAAGCCAGACGCCCGGGTTTTCTGCGGCCGGGGATTTCCGAATCCATACGCTAGGGCCTACGGGACAGGCGTTCAATTTTGCGGATGCCGGTTCCGGGGCGGGGCCATCGCCGTGCATGTTCTGGCTGGCCCGAAAGTTCAACCAGCCATGGTACGCTTGGCATGAGCGGGAGGTGGTGCTCCGGCAGGTCGTGCGTCGGCCCAGTGCCTTGCATCTGTGGTGGTACGACGGCCGTCCAAAACCGGCAGGCACCCTGCCGCTTGCCCGCCATTTCCGCCATGCCGACGTGGTGCTCATGCGGTCCGCTTGGGACGATCCCCAGGCCGTGTTTGTCGGCTTTAAAGCCGGCGACAACAAGGTCAACCACAGCCACCTGGAACTGGGTATGTTCGTCCTGGACGCCGACGGCGTGCGATGGGCCTTGGATTTAGGGGCCGACGACTACAACCTGCCCGGCTATTTCGGCCGACAGCGATGGACCTACTACCGCCTGGCCACCGAAGGCCAAAACACCCTCTGGATCGACCGCCAAAACCAAGACCCCAAGGCAGTGGCCCCGATTGTGGCCTTTGGCAGCCACGGAGATCGGCATTTTGCCGTGGCCGATCTATCGGCCGCCTACGCCGGCACGGTCGGCAAGGTGCACCGGGGCATCGCCCTTTTGGGCCGACAGGTGCTCGTGCAAGACGAAATCGAAAACTCCGAAGGCCACTCCATCCAATGGCAGATGCACACCAAAGCCCAGCCGGAACTCCGAGGCCAAGAGGCCATCTTGCGCCAAAGCGACCGGACGATGTGGCTCCGAATCTTGCAGCCCAGCGGAGCCAGGTTTGAAAAGGTGTCGGGCAATCCACCGCCGCCGCAGCGACAGGACCCGGACGTGTGCAAACTCATAGTGGTCTTGAAAGGCCAAAAAGAGCCGATCCGCTTGGCCATCTTGTTCCAGCCGGCAACGGCGCCCCCATCGCCTCCGCCGGAGGTAAAACCGCTGGCCCATTGGACCGCCACATTCGGGCAAAAATAAGAAACCTTCCGCCTATTCGAGGAGGGTTAGGAACTGTTTAGCCGAATGCATGGGGCCGGGGTAACATTCCTACAAAAGCACCAGTCCGGCCTCTTGCCGCTGCTTCTTTGCCAGAATACCATAGGAGGGTGGCGCCTGCTCGTTTTTTCGGATATGTCTTTATCTGGGGCGAAGACCTGGT
>Ga0209809_1001238_pt1 | contig 21133 bp, 14 predicted proteins | sample YNPMSTMetaG_FD_186172 | JGI IMG/M metagenome (GOLD analysis project Ga0209809, IMG submission 186172) | Anoxygenic and chlorotrophic microbial mat microbial communities from Yellowstone National Park, USA - YNP MS-T MetaG (SPAdes) (version 2) ...
CGGTGAGCGCACGGCTGGCGCGGGAGATCCTCCAGGCCTTTGGGAGAGGGGATCAACCCGTGTCCCTGCAGGCTCTGGTCCAGCAAATTCTGGCCCCGCGCGGGATCACCTTGGAGGATTTCGAACGTTTTGTGCGTCACGAGACGGCCCTGCAAGAATTGGTGCATCTGGTGAGCTTGCCCGGCCAGTTGATCACGGCGGAGGAAGCGCGCACGCTTTACCGGCGCGAGCATCAGGAACTGTCCGCCCAGACAGTAAGTTTTCTGGCGCTTCATTATCTGCCTCAGGTCACCGTGACCACCCAGGCCGTGGCGCTGTTCTACACCAATCAGATGGCCCGTTACCGGATCCCCGAGCGCGTGCAGGTCAGCTACGTGGCCTTCCCCGTCTCCAATTATCTGGCCGAGGCAGAAACCGAGCTGGCCCGGACGAACTTGGAGGAGATTGTGCAAGCGAACCTGGACCGGCTGGGGACCAACTACGTCCGGTTCGGTGCGACCCAGGAGGAGGCCCGGAACAACATCCGGCAAGAGCTGATCCGGATGGAAGCGTTGCGGAAGGCTCGGCGGGCGGCCAATGACTTCGCCGTGGCACTGTTCAACCGCGAGCCGGTGCGGCCGGAAAACCTGAAGACCGTGGCTGCGGAGTGGAAGCTGGAGGTCCACTCCCTGGAACCGTTCGCACTGGAGGACGGCCCGTCGGGACTGGACGGGGGCCCGGACTTTGCCCGGGTTGCATTCCGGCTTTCGGAGGACAACCCCTTCTCGGCCCCCGTGGTGGGCCGCGATGCAGTCTATGTACTGGGCTTTGAGCGGCGGCTGCCCAGTGAGATCCCCGCTTTCGAGACCATCCTTGGGCAGGTTTTGGGGGACTACCGGTACGAACAAGCGATCCAACTGGCCCGGCAAGCAGCTGAAACTTTTCGCGCGGCACTGACCAATGCCCTGGCCCAAGGCAAGGGGTTCGCGGAATTCTGCGCCGCCTCGAATCTGAGTCCGGTGCTGCTTCCGCCATTTTCTTGGAGCACACGCACTCTGCCGCAGGTCGAACAGGACCTGCCCTTGACGGAGTTCAAACAGATCGCCTTTTCCACTCCGGTGGGCGCGGTAAGTCCGGTAGTGCCCACGCGTGACGGCGCTCTGTTGATCTACGTGCAGGCGCAACTGCCTTTGGACGAGGTCAAAATGAATCAGGAGCTGCCTGGCTTTATCGCCTATCTGCGCCGCCTCCGACAAAACGAGCTGTTCAACGAATGGTTCCGGACCCAGGCCGAAGTGGCCTTGCGCGAGACCCCGTTGGCCCGGCGCGCCCGGCCGGAACTGTCCGCAGGGCGGCCTTGAGTGCAGGATTGCGGCCTGTGAGTGCCTCGGCGTCGCTTACCTCAAGCCGGCGTGCCAAAGCCTCCGCACCCCCGCCACAGGGGGGTCCGACCTGGCCCGCCTCCGGTCCCTCCCCGGGCCCGGGGGGACAGGAACAGATCGTCATCCTCGATTTCGGCTCGCAGTACACCCAGGTGATTGCGCGGCGGATCCGTGAGTGTCAGGTCTACTCCCAGATCCTGCGCTTCGATACGCCCGCTCCGCGTCTGGCCCAATTGCGTCCGCGCGGCATCATTCTGTCCGGAGGTCCGGCCAGTGTTTATGATCCCGACGCGCCGCTGCCGGATCCAGGGATCTTCGAGCTGGGCATTCCCATTCTGGGGATTTGCTACGGGGTACAGTTACTGGCGCATTTCCTGGGCGGACGGGTCGAACCGGGCCAAAAGCGCGAATACGGCAAGGGCACCCTGCAGGTGAAGCATCCGGGCTGTGCGCTGTTTGCCGGTCTGCCCCGCCAGTTGCAGGTCTGGAACTCCCACGGGGACCGGCTCACGCGGCTGCCGCGGGGCTTCGTTGTGGTGGCCACCAGCGACAACTCGCCCTATGCGGCCATCGAACATCCACACAAGCGGTTCTACGGACTGCAATTCCATCCCGAAGTGGTGCACACACCGCGGGGACGGGAACTGCTGGCCAATTTCGTTCACAAAGTGTGCGGCTGTGGTCGGCAGTGGACCATGCGCAACTACTTGGAACAGGCCGTGGCAGAAATCCGGGCGCGAGTCGGCCAGGAACGGGTGTTGTTGGGTCTGAGTGGCGGGGTGGACTCCAGTGTCGCCGCGGCACTGCTGCATCGGGCCGTCGGTGACCAACTCACCTGCATTTTCGTCAACAACGGTCTTCTCCGGGCCCGAGAGGCCGAGGTGGTCCAGGAGGTCTTTGGCCGTCATTTCCACATCCGGCTGCAGTACGAAGATGCCTCCGATCTGTTTCTGCGCCGGCTGCGCGGAGTAACCGACCCCGAACGCAAGCGCAAGATCATCGGGCGTACGTTCATCGAGGTGTTCGAAGCCGCCACCCGCCGGGCCGGACCGGCGCGTTTCCTGGCCCAGGGCACCCTCTACCCGGACGTGATCGAGTCGGTGCCCATCGGAGGCAATCCCGCCTCCCTCATCAAAAGCCATCACAACGTCGGGGGCCTGCCCCGCCGAATGCGTTTCGAGCTCATTGAGCCGTTGCGCTGTCTCTTCAAGGACGAGGTTCGGAAACTGGGCCGCGCGCTGGGATTGCCCCGCGAAATCCTTTGGCGGCAGCCGTTTCCCGGTCCGGGCCTGGCGGTCCGCTGCCTCGGAGAAGTTACGACCGACAAGCTGGCGGTCTTGCGCCAAGCGGACGCCATCGTGGTCGAGGAGATGAAGCGCAGCGGCTGGTATTACAAGACCTGGCAGGCCTTTGCGGTTTTGCTGCCCGTGCGTAGTGTGGGCGTGCAAGGGGACGAACGCACCTACGACTGGACCATCGCCCTGCGAGTCGTCGAATCCCAGGACGGCATGACCGCCGATTGGGTCAAACTGCCCTACCCTTTGCTGGAACGGATTTCCACACGGATCACCAACGAAGTGCGCGGCGTCAACCGGGTCGTCTTCGACATCACCAGCAAACCGCCCGGCACCATCGAATGGGAATGACGGGCCCAAGGCCCTGGGGCCTGACTCACTCCACTCCAACACGGATCCCGCCTGCTCAGAACCCTCGCCCCCAGAACCCCGCCGGACAAAAAAACAAGCGATCTCAGCTTCCAGCCGGAAGGACTGTTCGGCGGCGTCTCCGGTGTGCCGGGGAGCTCATCAGAAGAAAGGGAGCCTTCGCCGGATCACCAGCCGTTGAGCAACCGCTCGGAGATGGACGAGCTCATCGGAAAAGCAGGGACCAGGTGGTCACTTGCATGCCGCAGATGCGATGGGGTGCCGAAGCGACCGGTTGAGGGAAAGGCCACAGGGCGCGCACGCCTGCCCGAAGCCGGGGCCGCGATCAGAAGCCGGGCGGCCGTGTCCACAGGCCTCCATCAAGACGCTGCTGCCGGACGTTCGCATGGACCCGCTGGCTTGACAGGACGCCTTCCGCCGGCCTACTGTGCCGCGCGGTTCTGGCCAGGGGTCCGGGAGGCCTCGGGGTGTGGTCCATCAGGCGGGGAATCTGAACGGCGCACAATCCTCGGTGTAGAGCAGGACGAAGGTGCCAGAGGTCGGGTTCAACCTACGCCTGAATGGCACCGGAGTGTAGCTTCCCTGGATCTCGGTGGAGCGAACCGTAGCAAACAAAACGATGCGCGACTTTGAAGTCTATCATCCTCCCCCAGAGGCGGCGGAGGTCTTGTCGGCGTGCCCGCGCCTAACCATCGCGGAAACTGTGGAGCAACTGGTTGATCTGGCCTGTGGCGGACCGGGCTCCGACTGGTTCGAGGTGGCCTACGACGTGCCCGGTCGGGGTCGTGTGGTCGAAGCTACCGTGGCACGGGTCCGCAACGGTGTCTGCGCCAATTACACCGAACCGTACATGCGTCGGCGCGACCCGGATTGCATGGTCATCGGGGACGATACGCCAACCGACAAAACGACCTTTCGCCAGCGTTTCGGCACCAGTTTTGCGCCCTTGCGCCAGGCCACCTTCGACTGGCTGAAACAGCAGGAACTGGCCATGTTCGGCTTTCACGCCGGAGGGCCCGGGGTGGGCTTGGATGCGCTGGTGATCGCCCCGGCCAACGCCGGATTTTTCGCACTGGGCCTGGCCCTGTTGCAGGGCATCTTGCGCAGGGAGGAACTGAGTCCCGAGTTCCAGCCTCGCGCTGTCATCTACGTGGCCCCGCCTTTTCGGCACATCCATTTCCAGGGCCGCCAAGTGGTGGTCCACAACCGGCGCAACGGCCTGCACGAGCTGTTCACCTACAACCTCTACCCGGGCCCCAGTGCGAAAAAGGGAATTTACGGGGTCTTGCTGGGACTGGGCGAACGGGAGGGTTGGGTGACCAATCACTGCTCGACCGTGCAAGTCATTACCCCCTATGACAACGTGGTCACCATTATGCATGAAGGAGCCAGCGGGGGCGGCAAAAGCGAGATGCTGGAGCACATGCACCGGGAGCCCGACGGGCGCCTTTTGCTGGGAGAGAATCTGGTCACGGGAGAGCGGCGTTACGTCCAAATCCCGCGCGCCTGCGAGCTGCGTGCCGTCACGGACGACATGGCGTTGTGTCATCCCTCCGTGCAGGGTGGCGACGGCAAACTCACCCTCATGGACGCCGAAAGTGCCTGGTTCGTGCGCGTCAATCACATCGAGCACTACGGCACCGACGTGCACCTGGAGAAACTCTGCGCCGAACCGCCGGTACCACTACTGTTCCTCAATATCGACGCCGTGCCCCGCAGCCGGGCCCTCATCTGGGAGCACATCGAGGATGCCCCCGGCGTCCGCTGCCCCAACCCGCGTGTGATCATCCCTCGCAAGATCTATCCCGGCGTGGTCGAGGGCCCGGTAACGGTGGACATCCGCAGTTTCGGGGTCCGGACGCCCCCGTGTACGCGGCAAAAGCCCACCTACGGAATTTTCGGACTGTTTCACATTCTGCCTCCGGCGCTGTCGTGGCTGTGGCGACTGGTCTCGCCTCGAGGCCATGCCAATCCCAGCATCGTTGAGACGGAGGGCATGTCCAGCGAGGGCGTCGGTTCCTACTGGCCCTTTGCCACGGGACGCAAGGTCGATCAGGCCAACCTTCTGCTGCGCCAGTTCCTTGAAAGTCCCCGGACCCGCCACATCCTCTGCCCCAACCAGCACATCGGCGCCTGGCGAGTGGGGTTCATGCCGCAGTGGATCGCTCGCGAGTATCTGGCCCGACGCGGAGTGGCTCGGTTTCGGCCCGACCAGCTCAGGCCTGCCCGTTGTCCTCTGCTGGGCTACACCCTGCATCAACTGCAGGTGGAAGGCGTGCCCATTGCCCGATGGTTCCTGCAGGTGGAAACCCAACCAGAAGTAGGCGAGGAAGCCTACGACCGCGGCGCGGCCATCCTCCGTGCCTTCTTCGAAAAGTGCCTGCGCGAGTTTCTGGTTCCCGACCTGGACCCGTTGGGCCGGGACATCATTACCTGTTGCCTCGATGGTGGGACCGTTGGAGAATTCGAGAAACTGATGCCGGGCGGTTGAGGAGGCGGCTGCCGGAGCCCGTTTCTCCGCGGCCACGCCGGCTCAACCAGATCCGCAGAGCCGAACCATGACCGCCGCTTCCGCACCCATGCCAGCCATGCAGATCCAGTGCTTGCCCGAGCGCAGTTGGCCGCTGCGGCTGGGTCTGCTCGGCGGCGGGCAGCTGGCCAAAATGCTGGCCCAAGCAGCCAGCCAATTGGGCTGCGAGGTCTGGATCGCGGAGAAGGAGTCCGACTGCCCGGCAGCCGCTGTCGCCGCTCGCACCTGGGTAGCCGCTTGGGATGACCTGCCGACCTTGCTCGAATTTGCCCGCGCCTGCGACGTGGTCAGCTTGGAAAACGAATTCGTCCCGGTCGAATCCCTGGAAGCCATGGAGCAACAGGGATGTACAGTCCGACCCGGGTCCAACACATTCCGGCGGGTCCGGGATAAGTGGGCGCAAAAACAGACGCTGGCCCAGGCCGGCCTACCCGTGCCGACGTTTGCAGAAGTAAACGGACCTGAGGACGTATTGGCCTTTGCTCGCATTCATGGATGGCCCGTGCTTTTGAAGGCGCGCTGCCACGGCTACGACGGCAAAGGCAATGCCACCGTGCACAGCCCCGAGGAATTGGAACCGGCCTGGCAGCGCTTGGGCGGGCCTCGTGGCCGACGGCTCTTTGTGGAAGCCTTTTGCCGGTTCGAACGAGAGCTGGCGGTGATGGTGACGCGGGCCGCGGACGGCCGGTGCGCGGTTTACCCAGTGGTGGAAACTGTGCAGAGAAATCATGTCTGCCACATCGTGACCGCCCCGGCACCGGTGGACGCATCGGTCGCACACCGGGCGGACGACATCGCTCGCGCGGCCATCGAGTGCATCGACGGGGTGGGCAGTTTCGGCGTGGAACTGTTCTTGGAGCCCGATGGCCGCCTCTGGATCAACGAACTGGCCCCCCGAGTCCACAATTCCGGCCATTACACCATCGAGGCGTGCGAATGTTCGCAGTTCGAAAATCATGTCCGGGCCGTGCTGGGCTGGCCGTTGGGATCCCCTCGCATGCGGACTCCGGCTGCAGCCATGGTCAACCTTTTGGGGCGTTGCCAGGGCTCGGGCCAACCGATCGGCTTGGAGAAAGCGCTGGCCGTGCCAGGGGTGCATGTCCACATTTACGGTAAAAAGACCTGTGCGCCCGGGCGCAAGATGGGCCATGTGACCGCCTTGGCAGAGACGGTCGAAGAAGCCCTGGCGCGCGCAAAACAGGCCGCCGAGGCCATCACCTTTGGTGAACCGACGATCTCATGTCAGGGCTAGCAGCGAGAGCATCCCGGCCTGGCCTGAACCTGGCGAAGACCTCCACGGGGCTGTTCCCGCGATGGGCTCGGCCCAAGTGGCTCCAGCCGGTTCAAGAGAACCTTCCGGTGCCCCAGCGGAAAGCCGGGGCAGGAACAGCGGGCAAGGACAAACATCGCAACTGCTGAATACTGGCATGGCACAAGCACCTAAAGCCGGGCCCCGAGTCGGTATCATCATGGGCAGCGACTCGGATTGGCCGACCCTGCAGGCAGCTGCCGAGGTTTTGCACGAGTTCGGCGTGCCTTACGAGGTTCGAGTTGTCTCGGCCCATCGTACGCCCGATGACATGGCTCGGTACGGACGCACGGCCGAGGCGCGCGGACTCCAAGTGATCATCGCCGGAGCCGGTGGGGCTGCACACCTGCCCGGCATGGTGGCCAGCCACACGGTTTTGCCCGTCATCGGAGTCCCGATCCAAACCCAGGCCCTGCAAGGGCTGGACTCGCTGCTCTCCATTGTGCAAATGCCGGCAGGGGTGCCCGTGGCCACGGTGGCCATCGGCAACGCCCGCAATGCCGCGCTGCTGGCGCTGCGCATTCTTGCCCTCCAGGACCAGGACTTGCGCCGCAGGTTGCATGAATTCAAGGCACGGATGGCACGCGAATCGCGGGCCAAGAATCGATCCCTGGCGCAGCCGAATTCATGACCCTCTTGGACAGCATCGTACTCAACCTGGCATCCCCGCCCATTGTCTTTTTTGCCTTGGGGGTTCTGTCCGTTTTGCTCCGCACGGATTTACGGCTACCCGAACCGGTGTACACCACGTTGGCCACCTATCTGTTGATGGCCATCGGGTTCAAAGGCGGAGTGGCCCTGGCAGAGGCCGCCCCGGTCAAGTATGGGTACCTGCGCTGGCGGCCGTGGTCCTGGGGATGTGCATACCCCTTTGGTGTTATGCCATCCTGCGGTGGCTGCTCCGGTTCAGCCCGGTGGATGCTGCGGCCATTGGCGCCCACTATGGCTCGGTGAGTGCCGTAACCTTCGTGGCGGCGGTCAACTACCTGAAGGAGCTCCGCGTGCCCTACGAGCCCTATGCCAGTGCGTTTCTGGCGGTCATGGAATCGCCTGCCATCGTGGTGGGGGTGCTCCTGGGACGGCTGGCCCGGCAGGACCCCTCGGCACCCAGCGGGCCGGCCCTGCGCCAGGCTCTCCACGAGGCACTCTTGGGGCGCAGCGTCTTTCTTCTCATGGGGGCCCTGGCCGCAGGTGCAATTTGTGGCGCCCGCGGCGAGGAAACCACGCACGGCTTTTTCGTGACCCCGTTCCAAGGGGTGCTGACTCTGTTCCTTTTTGAAATGGGCATGGTGGCGGCCCGGCGCTTGGGTGATTTGCGGCGCTTGGGGGCACGGCTCATTGCCTTTGGCATTCTGATGCCTGTGATCCACGCCAGCCTGGGGATCTGGGTGGGCCACCTGGCGGGGCTCAGCCCAGGAGGGGCTTTCCTCTTGGGTGTGCTGGCAGCGAGTGCCTCCTACATTGCGGCACCGGCAGCCATGCGGCTGTCCTTGCCTCAGGCCAATCCCACACTCTACCTAACCGCCGCGCTGGCAGTCACCTTCCCCTTCAATGTCACTGTGGGCCTTCCCCTGTACTTCCAGTTCGTCCAGTGGTGGATCGTCGGATCGCCATGAAAACCTACCCGATGAAACTGGTCACGGTGGTGTGCGAGGCTTTGGCGCGTGTTCCCTTGCTGAGTCTGCTCCACAGCCAAGGCGTGCATGGCTACACCCTCTTCCCGGTCGAGGGCACGGGAACCAAGGGCGAACGACCTGCCGACATCGAGGAATTTGCCAACATCCAGGTTGAGGTCATCGTGCCGCCGCCAGTGGCCGAGACCCTGACGGAGAAACTGTACCGCGAGTTTCTCCCCCACTATGCCGCCATCATTTACCTCACCGATGTGCAAGTCTTGCGTCCGGAAAAATTTTGAGTCGTGTCGAGGCCTGCCCGGGAGCGTCCGGGCCTTCCAGCCTGTCGGACCTCGCTCCTGGGCACGGGCGCGGCCGGGCCCGCCGGTCAGGGTCCATCCGTCCTGATCACCCTGGCCCCCACGAGCCCCGCGCGTGATCCGGTGGCCAGGAGCCTTGACCCTCGAAAGCCTTCGGCTTCTGGCCGCCCCACTGGCCATCGAAGCCGCTGGTACGATCCAGTAGCACCCGTTGGCCCACCGGGGCGGTGGCTGTGTGAGACCCGCCCGGTACAGGTCCCATAGCGGCGGTAAGCTGCCACAGTCGATACACTGCCGCGACCACGACCAGCACCCGGAGCGCGCGAAGCGTTCGAACCGCGATAGCGTACCGGTGCTTGTAGAGCCCAAGCTTCACGATGCAGTCGGAGCCGCTTCAGTAAGGGGCCAGCGCCAAACCGTTCGACCAGGTCCACGCTGCGGACTCCGTGCCGGTCACTCAGCAGTATGGCGGGAGAGCCGTCCCTCCAGCTTTGCCCTCAGCGGCCGGGTTCCCCTCCGCCTTCGGAACAGTTGGAGTCTTGGTTGGCCTCATGCGGCTCAGGGTCCGAACAGGTCGGACCGTCTGTTGGATCATCCGTCGATGGGTTGGCAGAGGTCGCAGCCGGGTTTCTCTCACGAATAGGAGAGTGACTCAGTACGCCACCTTTGGTCGGAGGTCTACAGACCCCCTGCCCCACCGTGCCAGCCCAGAGCCGTCGGACCTTGCCACCTTTAAACAAGCCCGTCCATTTCCCGTTGCCCCGCAAGGGGTTCGAGCATCGCCCGCGGCGCTTTGAGGACCCGAGGTCCGGGCCGATGAACTGTTCCTTCAGCCAGCCCGAAGTCCCGTCGAACATCATACTGGCAGGGGCCACCGCTTCCGGAGCGAAGCAGCTTCCGACCCCTTCGGAGACACCGGAAAGTTGGCCAGATCCCAGCGCGCCCGATTTGGCCTCAAGCTCCTGCGTGCGTCCGCCGATAAGGACGATAGCAGGACATTGAGTTTTTGGCCGTGCACCATTGTCCGGTCAGGGACCAGTCGGTCTGAACATAGGCCGCCGGCCGACAGCCTCCGTCCGGGCCGGATTAGAACCGCGCTGGGCCGCTGGGTGGCCGCCAGGCGGCGGGCCGACCGCCCGGACTGCGTGCCAAAGCGCCCGGTCAGACCGCACAGAGGTGAACTATGGCCTGCACGAATCATGCCTCAGAAAAACAGTTTATCGTGTCCTCTCCAGCGGGCCGGTGGTGGTTGACGTTGGGGACGGCCACCTTTGTGCTTGCACTGCTGACGAGTCTCAACCACACGGTCGGTCCGGGACTGAGCGCGCACGCCTCGGGGCCCACACCCCCGTCGTCCCGCCTGGGGGAAGGTGCCGCCCCCTCGAGCGGAGCCGCCACCGTGGGGCAGGTGGCGGTGCCGACCGGTTGGACCCTGAACCATTCAATGGCGGTCATCAGTCTTCTGGCGGCCGTGGCCGCCGGCGCCGGGGTCTGGGGGTTCCTCCTGCGCCGACAAGTGACAGTGCAGGCCCGTCGCTTACAGGAGCGATTGGAACGAGAAGCGGCCTTGGAACGGTCGTTTCGAGAACTGTTTGAACAGGCGCATGATCTGATCTTCACGCTGGACACCCAGGGCCACTTTGTTTCCAGCAATCCGGCTCTTTGCCGCGCCTTGGGGCTTTCGCCGGAGCAGATGAGTACCGTCAAGGCGGCCCAGGTGCTTTGCCCGGAATGCTGGCAGACGGTGGAACGTCTTCTGGAAAACCCGGAAGCATCCGACGCACCGTTGCGGATCGAGACCCAGTTGCACCTGCAGGAGGGTCGGGTGCTGCATCTGGAACTGTCCCTGCGTCGGACCCGGGCCCCAGACGGCTCGCCTGTGGTTCAATGCATCGGGCGGGACATCACAATGCGCAAACGAATCGAGGCGGAGCTATTCAGTTCCACGCAGATGCTACGTTCCATCCTGGACACCACCCCCCAGCGCATTTTCTGGAAGGACCGCAATTCCGTGTACCTGGGTTGCAACCGGGCCTTCGCGCAGGATTGTGGCCTGCCCGGCCCGGAAGCCATCGTGGGCAAAACGGACCATGAGCTGGTATGGCACGACCAGGCCGATTTGTACCGCGCAGACGATCAGGAGGTGATGAGCACCGGACAGGCCAAGCTGGGATACGAGGAACCGCAAACACGACCGGACGGTTCGATCGCCTGGCTGCGAACCAACAAGGTGCCGATTCGCGACGCCCAGGGAGAAATCGTCGGTGTCCTCGGCACCTACGAAGACATCACCGCCGTCAAGGAGGCCCAGGCCGCGTTGGAACGTACCAGCAACCTGTTCCAAACCCTCCTGGAGCACTGCCCGGACATGATCTACTTCAAGGACAGGCAGTCCCGTTTCGTCCACTACAGCCGTGCCTTTGTGGAACGGTACGGCCTGCAAGATCCACAAGCACTCATCGGCAAAACCGATTTCGACATTTTCACCGAGGAACATGCCCGACCCGCCTTCGAGGATGAGCAGGAAATCATGCGGACGGGGCGGCCCATCGTGGGCAAGCTAGAAAAGGAGACCCATGCTGACGGGCGAGTGACCTGGGCGCTGACAACCAAGGTGCCCTGGCGCAACGCCCAAGGCGAAATCATCGGCACCTTCGGGATCTCGAAGGATGTCACCGCCCTCAAGCAGGCCGAGGATGAGTTGCGATACGAGCGCGAACTGTTTCAGGCCCTGTTGGACAACATCCCGGACGCAATCTACTTCAAGGACCGGCAGTCGCGCTTCGTCCGCTACAGCCGCGCCACCTTCAGCAAACTGTTGCAACTCGACCGGCCGGATGCTTTGGTGGGCAAGACCGACTTCGACATCTTCACCGAGGAACACGCCCGGCCCGCTTTCGAGGACGAGCAACGCATCATCGCCACCGGCGAACCCATCATCGGCAAGGTCGAAAAGGAAACCCACAAGGACGGCCGGGTCACATGGTGCCTGACCACCAAGATGCCCTGGCGCAACGCCCAGGGCGAAATCATCGGCACCTTCGGCATTTCCAAGGACATCACCCCTCTGAAACAGGCGGAGGCCGAACTGGAAGCGGCCCACCGGCGGTTGGTGGAAGCCTCCCGGCTGGCCGGCATGGCCGAGGTCGCCAGCGACGTGCTCCACAACGTGGGCAATGTACTCACCAGCATCAACGTCTCCTGCTCGCTGCTACTGGAACGGGTGCGACAAAACCGGTTCGCCAATCTGGCCAAGGTGCCTGAGCTGTTGCGGGCCCATCTGGGCCGCCTGGACGAGTTCCTCACCCAGGACCCGCGCGGCAAACATTTGCCCGGCTACCTCGAGGCGGTCAGCAAAGCCCTGACCGAACAGCAGGAATTCCTGCTCACCGAACTGGCCCAGTTGCGCGATCATGTCGAGCACATCAAACAAATTGTGGCCATGCAGCAAAACTACGCCCGCATGGCCGGCCTGGAAGAGGCCGTCGAACCGGTGCAACTAATGGAGGACGCCCTTCGCATCAACGCCGCAGCCCTGGACCGTCACACCATCACGCTGGTGCGGGAATTCGAGCCGGCGCCGCCGATTCTGGTGGACCGGCACAAGGTCTTGCAGATCTTGGTCAACCTCATCCGTAACGCAAAATACGCTGTCAGTGATGCGGGCCGGCCCGACAAACGGGTCGTAGCACGCGTCCGTCGCGAGGGCGAAGACTGGCTGGTCATGGAAATCGAGGACAACGGCGTCGGTATTCCCCCGGAAAACATGACCAAGATCTTCACCCACGGCTTCACCACCCGGCCCACCGGCCACGGCTTCGGCCTGCACAGCAGCGCCCTGGCCGCCAAGGCGCTGGGCGGCACGCTCCAGGCGCACAGCGACGGGCCCGGCCAGGGCGCCCGGTTCACCCTGCGCATCCCCTACAAGAAAGCCGCCAACGCCTCATGACTGCAACACCGGCCCAGCCCTCCCCTCGCATCCTGATCGTGGACGACAACCCCGCGATCCACGCGGATTTCCGCAAGATTCTGGGCCGGACCGGTGCTACAGAACCTCACCTGGACGCCGCCGAAGCAGCCCTGTTCGGCGAACCCGAAGCTGAAACAACGCAGGAAAGCTTCCGCCTCGACTCGGCCCACCAGGGCCAGGAAGCCCTCCAGATGGTCCGCAAAGCAGTCGAGGAAGGGGACCCCTACCAGTTGGCCTTCGTGGACGTGCGCATGCCTCCCGGCTGGAACGGCGTCGAGACGCTGGAGCGACTTTGGCAGGTGACCCCCGATCTTCAGGCGGTCATCTGCACCGCCCACTCCGACTATGCCTGGGACGATTTCGTCCGGCGCCTGGGCAAGACCGACAGCCTGTTGATCCTAAAAAAGCCGTTCGAAACCATCGAAGTCCTGCAACTGGCCCACGCCCTGACCCGCAAATGGGAACTGGCACGGCAAGCACGGCTCTGCATCGCGGACCTGGACCGCCTTGTCCAGCAACGCACGGCCGAGTTGGTGGCAGCCAACCAGAAACTCCAGCGCGAAATAGCCGAGCGGCTGCGGGCTGAAGTGACCCTGCGGGAAAGCGAAACCCGATTCAGCCGCGCTTTCGAGTTCAGCCCGGTACCCCTGGCCCTGGTGCGCCCGGACCCACTGCGTTACCTGGACGCCAACCCTGCCTTTGCCGAGTTGTGTGGTTGCTCCAGGGCCGATCTGCTGGCCGCCGCCGGCGCACAGGTCCAGTGGTTGACCACCGGTCCCTCGCCTTCCCCGGTTCCAGTGGACCCGGAGCGCCCCCTGCGTCAGCAACCCTGCCTGTTACGCCGCCCGGATGGGCAGGAACGCCGCGTGCTGTTAAGCACTCAACCCTTCGTTCTGGGGGGTAACCCCTGTCTAATGCTGGCAGCCGAAGACATCACCGCCCAAGTGCGTCTGGAAGAGCAACTGCGGCAGACCCAAAAACTCGAGGCCGTAGGTCAACTGACCGCAGGCATCGCCCACGAATTCAACAACATCCTAACGGTGATCCTGGGCAACGTGTCGCTCCTGCAAAGCGGCGACGTCAATCCGGCTCTGCAAGCGGCCCTTCTGGGGCGCACGGCGGAACACGCGCAGCGCGCCGCACGGCTGACCCAGCAGTTGCTGGCCTTCAGCCGTCGACAATGGCTCCAGCTCCGGCCCCTCGACCTCCGACAAACCCTCCAAAAGCTCGCCCCCACCCTGGCCCGCGGCCTGGGAGACCGTCACACCCTGGAGTTGCGGACCCCCCTCGATCTGCCTCCGGTCCTGGCCGATCCCCACGGCATCGAGCAAGTGCTGCTTCAACTGCTGTTGAATGCCCGAGACGCAGCACCCGAGGGAGATACCATCCACATCACCGCCGGCCAGGTGGAACTGGACGCACAGGCAGCCGCCCAAAACCCCGATGCCCGACCCGGCCGGTTCGTCTGGTTCGAGGTCACTGACCACGGCTGCGGCATCGCACCGGAGGTCCTTCCGCGCATTTTCGATCCATTCTTCACCACCAAGGGCTTCGGTCGGGCCACCGGCCTGGGCTTGTCCGCCGTTCACGGCATCGTCAAGCAACACGAGGGCTGGGTGGAAGTACGGACCCAGCCCGGCCAGGGCAGCTCTTTCCGTGTCTATCTCCCAGTAGCCACGGTCGCTCAGCCCCAAGAATCCGTGGCGCCGCCTTCGATCCCAACCCCGACACCGGTGGGCCAGCCTCAGGGGCCAATCATCCTGTTGGTGGAAGACGAAGTGCCCGTCCGGGATCTGACCGCCGAGCTGCTGAAGCGACGCGGTTACCGAGTCCTCAAAGCAGCAGACGCAGACGAGGCCATGCGCCTGTGGGAGACGTGCGGAGTGGTGCCGGATCTCCTGCTGACTGACGTGGTCATGCCCGGCAACATGAACGGACACGACCTGGCCAAGACCCTCCAGTGCCTTAACCCCGCCCTCAAAGTGATCTACACCAGCGGCTACAGCCCCGATGTCATCCGCGAAGCCATGGAACGCGAGCCCGGCACGGTGTTTCTTTCCAAGCCCTACCATCCCCAGGCTCTCTACCAAGCCATCCAACAATGCCTGGGCGGATCGCTCCACTCGCCCGGCGCAACGGCCGATGCCGTCTGCCGCAGCCCGGCCTCGTGCGCCTGAGGAAGCAACCGTTTCGGGCTTTGGTGGGACACCTCCCGATCGCGCGGGCCGCTCCCTGCCCGCCAGGCCGGTAGGTTCGCCCAACCCACCGCAGGCCTGGCGGCCACCCGTGCACTGACCGGCTGCAAATCGGAGGCTGGCCCCACGAACCGGCCTGGACGTCTTGAGAACCCATCAGGGTGTTTGGACGGCTGCCGTGACCTCGGCCACGGGCTTGATCGGTTCCAGCTTGCGCAAGGCCTGCTGGCCTCTGCGACAAAAGTCGATTGCGTCAGCAAGGATGCGCGCTGCCTCCTGGGGAGCGTGGAACCCCATGGAGTTCTCGGCTTCGACGAAGTCGATGTAAAACTGGGCCTTGCGATGATAATCCAGCGCCTCCCGCAATTGCTGCTCCGTATAGCCAGCAGCACGGGCCGCTTTGAGATCGGCAATCAGGTCCATCAGAGCATCTAAGGCCCGGTCACGCATTTGATGGGTGCGGTCCTGAATCGTGTGCACCCGCGCCCGGAGTTCCTCCTCGGGCCAGGGATGACACGTCTGACAGGCCCGGTGGACGTTGAGCATGGGGCTGCGTACGTGATGATCACTGACCTTGAACGCACCCACGCGCTGATACGGCATGTGACAATCCGCGCAAGCCACACCCGAACGGGCATGAATGCCCTGGCTCCACAACTCGAACTCCGGATGCTGCGCCTTCAACACAGGTGCACCTGTCTCGGCATGCGTCCAATCCTTGAAGCCGATTTCATCGTAATAGGCCAGGATCTCCTCCACTTTGATCCCCTTGCTCCACGGAAAAGTGAGCCGTTTGCTTTCACCCTTGAAATAATACTCCACATGGCATTGGGCGCACACGAAGCTGCGCATCTCCTGTCGGCTGGCCATCCGATTCACGTCGTAGTCCGGGATGCCCTGGGCGGCCTTCAGGGCGCGGATACCCTCGATGAAGGCAGGTCGGGTGATGCGCAGCTGCATCGTTTGGGGATCGTGGCAATCGATGCAGGAGACCGGGTGCGTGACCAGCTTGCGCGCCTCGGCAAAAGGCATGGCGTTGACCTTGTCGAAGCCCTTCATGAGGTCGCCGTCCCCAGCCTGCTTGTGCGCCACATAGGTGGAGCCGTGGCAATTCAGGCAGGCACCGGGTTGGGGCCGGGCCTGGCGCCCGGTGAAAGTGGCGTCATCCAACATGAAGGCGTGGCCGCGGTCCTCCCGGGTGTCCAGGGCGAACGCGAAACCCGCCCACATGGTCTTCAGCCGGGGATCTTCCTCCAGCTTGGACTGCGCGACCACGGACCGCGGATCCGCCGCAGAAGGGGTGCGCGGTAGGGCCTCGCTGCCGCCGTATCGGGTGCGCACCTGATCCACGGTCCGACGGTAGCTGTCGTACTGGATGGGGAAATTTTTCCCCCAGACCGCCGGATCGGTGGTGTCGTCGGTCAGCTCGACCACGCGGAAAAACGGGTTTTGGGCTTCCCGTTTGCGTTCCAGGATGTTCAACAGCAGGCCCAGTGCGCCCACTGTGACCAATGCGGCGACTCCCGTAGCCAAGCCGTATTTAAGCAGTTGCCCTGCAGCTCGTGCCCGGCTGTCCCCGGCCGGGCTCGACCCCATGCTGTGCGTAACCTTCAGTTTCATAAGGAGATCAGTGCAGATGGCCGACGTTGCGGTGACAATGCAGACAGGAGGCCCGCTGAGCCGGGTCGGCCGCACCGCGCGGGCCTTCGATGCCATGAACAATGTCCGCGTGACATTTGCGGCAGGCCGCTTCCGTCACGCGCCGATTCCGCTCGGTAATGCGGATCGGATCCGGATAGTTGCCCAGCGTGAAGTAGTACGAATGCCAAAATCCGTTTTGGGCTTTGATCCAGTACTTGGCCGCCCAGCCGGAGGGCGTGTGACAGTCGTTGCAGCGGGCCACCGTGTGATGGCTGGAGTGGAGCCACGAGTCATACTGCTCGCGCATGATGTGGCAGTTGATACAGGCCCGGGGATCGTCCGTCAGATAAGAGTACCCCCGCGCATAAAGGAATGTGTAGGCGCTGGTCCCCAGCGCCACACCCATCATCGTCCCCAAGGCGATGCCAGCCCACGTCTGCGCCTTCATATGTCAGGCGGAAGTTTGCGTGATAAAGACCCAAATGCAAACGACGCTTCGCCCCCCATTTTGACTTATGTCAAGATCACTCGCGAGCAGTTCCACGAATGGATCGGCCAATACGGCCGGTGACCAACCAGCACCGTGTATCGGCCGACTCAACAGGGCGCCAGTAGTGCCTGTTCCGCAAGAACCGAGCGGCCATCCGACCGGAGGGGCTTACCGGGAGTGCCCAAAGGATGCGCGCCGCCGGAGCGTGGTTCAGAGTCCGTTCCCGCCAGGTCGCAGTGCCCGGCTCTTGCCCACGTAGCGCAGGCAAGGCAGGAAGCCCGGTCCGGAGAGGAAGCCCTGGGAAAGCAGCCCCATACCCAAGCCCCGCTTTCGGGACAAAAAGCAGCCCGGACCGTTGGGGTCCGGGCCGTCCAGAACCGTGGCTCAAGTTGTACGGTGGCCGTGCGCTTTAGCGCGGGAACACCTCCCACTGGAACAGAACCTTGATCTCGTCGCCGGTCTTGATGAGGCCGAGGGCCACCTTGGGGGCAGGAGGGTCGATCTTGAAGTCGGTCATCTTCATCCCCACCTGTCCGCTGATGAGCAGGTGATTGTCCTGTTGCACCTGGATCTGCACGGGCATGGTGATGCGATTGGTCACACCGGCCACGACAAGATCGCCAACCGCCTCAGCGTTGTACAGGCCCTGGGCACCGTCGCCGTCTTTCAAGGTCAATTCCTGCAGCCGATACACGATGCGCGGATGCTGCGTCTTGAGGAGCTTCTCATGCATGATATCGTCCATGGCCGTGCTGTAGGGCGTGCCATCCTTCTTGATGCTCTTGAGGGAGCTAACCGGGACGAAGACCTCGGCGCGCACATCCAGTTTGCCAGGCTTGACTTCGGACTGCGCTCTGGGGAAGTTCGGCCCCACTTCCAAGGTGCCGCCCACCAAGGTGCTCTCCACCTGCCAGTCATGGATGGTGGAGGTGCCCTCGATGCGCACCTTGGACTTGCCGCCCGGTTTAGGACCGAAGCGGGTCCAGCCCTCAGCGGCCTGCAGCGGCAGGCTCAGCAGTAGCAGCCAGACCGTGGCATGGGCCCAATAGGGGCGCGTTTGCAGGAGGCCGCACCGCCCGAGGGTACGGGACCACCTTCCGAGACGTGATGCGATCGTTCTCATCATAAGCTTGGACGCGCAAGGCTCAGCCCAATTCAAACAGTTCCCCCGGCAGGGTTACCGGTTTGCCGGTCCGAGCCGATTCATTGGCCTTGATGGCCAAAACCGTGGCGCGGTAGCCCTCCAAGACATCGGCCGCAGGCAGGCGCCGGACTTCCTTGGCCAGATACTCGGCCAAGGCCTGAGGATCGCTATCGCCGTACAAAGAGACAAAATCCTGGACGGCGGTGGCCAGTTCCCGCGTGTTGCGCAGGAACGACTGGAGCGCAAAGTACACCGGTGGGTCTGCGGTTTCGGTCTGCGCCTGACCTTGGTCACCCTGTGCGCGTAACTTGGAGGCATCGGCCCGCAATGAGATGCCGGTTTCCTTGTAGAAGGCGTCCTTGCGGGCGTAGACCTCCCAGCCCAGCAAGGGCGCGTCGGCTTCTTTGAACATCCAGGCGCTGCTGCCCCGGATCATCACCGCCGCATCGCTCCCGTAGTAGATTTCCGCCTCCGCCTCAAAGCTGTTGGCCAGGGTGGCACTGTACAGCAAACGGAGGCCTTCCGGGTATTCCACCACCGCCTGCACGGTGTCATGGACCTCGCGACCGTCCCGCCAGAAGGCCACTGTGCCGAACGCATGAATGGTGGTCGGCAAAGCTCCGAAAAACCAGCTGACCTGGTCGATCTGATGCATCCCGATTTCGCCCAGCAGCCCCAGGGAAATGTCCGGAGCCAGTCGCCAGTTCATGGCGGCTTCACGCTCCGGATTGGGGGAAGTCTGGCGCCAACTGATTTTCTTGTTCCACTGGGCCCGTGCCATGGCCATCCGGCCGAGCGCACCCGAACGAACAAAAGGCAGAAGGAAATGGCGCTGGGGATCGGAACGCAACTGCAGGCCAGGTTGAAAGACCTGGCGAGGGTGTTTCAGGGCGGCCCGGGCAATGGCCTGGGCGTCTTCGACGGTGTGCGCCAGCGGGGCCTCGCAGTAGACATGTTTGCCGGCTTCCAAGGCCGCCAACACGATGTCCTTGTGCAGATGGGTGGGCGTGGCCACCACCACCGCACTGATATCCTTGCGGTCCAGCACGGCACGATAATCCTCGGTGGTAAAGGCGTCCGGCACTCGTTTGGCACTGCGACGCAGCATGGCCGGATAGTTGTCACAGATGGCCGCCACTTCCGCCTGGGGCAAACGCAACAATTGATCCAGCAGTTCACGACCCCACTGGCCCAGACCAATCAGGCCCACCTTCACTCTTTCCGCCGGTGCCGGCTCGGGTTCCTCTGCTGCGGCTTCCGGCCGCATCAAACGTACCCCGCCAAGGAGCGTCGCCAGCGCCATCAAGGAACTGCCCCGCAAAAATTCCCTGCGATTCCAATCCAACGCACGTTCCATGTCACTCATAAGACCGTTCTGGAGCCCTTGGGCTTGGACCGGCCTGGCCGGCCGGCAACATGCCCCACCATGCCCAACGAGGCGCGTTGACCGAAAATCTGGCCCTCTTGATCCCGGGACGGCGTCCCCTGAAACCGGTCTTCGCACCCGGAAGGGTTTGCCCCTGGCCCCGGACGGGCCCCAGCGGCAGGCTCATTCTAACCCAAGAGCCCACTTGATGCCACCCACCAAATGGCGCTGGAAAGCCACGGCCACCTCGGGGGGATTGGCCCGCTGGCCCTTTTCGTCACGCCAGTTCGGATCCCAAACGTCTTCCCGATGTCCCACTGAGGTGTAAAAGACCCGCCCCTTGCCATACAGCTTGCACCAGGCAATGGGATAATCGCCGGGCGTCTTTTCATTGGGATGTTTGTCGAGGGTAAGGAGGCCATGGACCGACGCGCGCTCGAACCCCTCCAAGATGTAAATCTCATCGAACACCTTCCAAGGGTTGGGCAGGTGCTTGCAGGCGATGTGTTTTGGATCCTGATTGATGATTTCAACCCCCACCTGGGGCCCGTGGGTCTTGAATTCTCCTCCGATCATCTGCACGTAGGGATGGAAGGGACGATGCCCCCGGAAAGTGTCGGTAGCGGCGTGCACTCCCACGAAACCCTTGCCGCTGCGAATCCAGTCCAAAAATGCGTTCACGTCCGGGATGGGCAGGTCACCCGTGGTGTTGTTGAAGATGATCAGATCATAATTTTGCAGCGCAGCCGGGCTCATCTTTTCAGCCAAGAGTCGCTTGTTTGCAGCTTGGACCTTGGCCCGATCCGGTTTGCCGTCCGGTCCGCGAAACTCGGGGGCGTTGGGATTGACGTTGGCGATCTCGACGGTAAACAGGCCGGAGTCCTGGGCCAGTTGGGCAAAGACCTGCATGCCCACTTCGATGCAGGAGTGCCGGAAGCCCTCCGTTACACCTACCACCAGGACCCGTTTCGGCGCGGCGGTGGCAGTGAAAGCCGTGCAGAGCAAAAGAAACCACACCCAGAACAATGGGTGGCTTCCAGGTCGAATCCAATGCTGCGTTTTCATGTCAAAGGCCTCGTGCTGAAGCCGTCCACTGATGAGACGACTCCCGCCTTCATGAGATTCATTTCCAACCCCTGCGTCAAGTCCGGCCGCAAAATAGGCCGACAAGCCCATGGCCAATTCACGAAGGGGTTTGGAGGCTGGGTTGGCGGGCTTGAAGGCAGCGGAATGCATAGCGACAATGCTCGGCCTTCATGACGCCAAAAAAATCCGTGGTCGTCTTGTGTTGAGGCTCTTCTGCCGTAAGCGCCATTCCCTAAAGAGGCTGTTGCTGAAGCGCCGCAACATCGCCATCAGCCGCATCGCCCTGGGCCGACGCACCCGGCAGGCGTCTTCCCGATGGGAGACGTCCAAGCGCTGGTGCAAGCCGCTTTCAATGCCCCAGGCGGCCCGAGTGTACGCCAGCCATGGGGCGGCGGTCAGTTCCGAAGGTGGCAGGCTGGTCATCAGAGCCACCACTTCCGGGGT
>Ga0209809_1001242_pt1 | contig 21048 bp, 25 predicted proteins | sample YNPMSTMetaG_FD_186172 | JGI IMG/M metagenome (GOLD analysis project Ga0209809, IMG submission 186172) | Anoxygenic and chlorotrophic microbial mat microbial communities from Yellowstone National Park, USA - YNP MS-T MetaG (SPAdes) (version 2) ...
TCATGTTAGCTCTCCGTTGTCTCCGCCGCCGCCCCATGCGCGCGGCTCATGTCGCTAAGATACATCCGCCCCTGCCCGGAACAAGCGCAGCGGTTGCATAGCTGGTATTCCGCATTTGCATTACTATAGAGCGCATGATGCGGTATGGTGCGCATCGGAAGCCTTCGCATGGTGCGGGGGCAGATCAAGGGTGTTCAGATGCTGAATCTAACCCCCCACGCCATCGTCATCCAGGGTGACGATGGCACCAGCGTCACCATCCCGCCGAGCGGGGTGGTGGCGCGTGTGGCCACCTCGGAGACTGTTGTTTCCGAGGTGACGCTTGGTAGCGCCACCATTCCCGTGGTGGCGCGCGCATTTGGGCAGGTCACGGGCCTGCCCGAGACGGACGAGGCCTGCATAGTGTCGGGCCTCGTTCTTGAGGCGGTCCGCCTCCAGCAGCCTTGGAGGCGTCAGGTCTACGCTCCCGACACGGGAGCGACCGCAATCCGCGATGAGGCCGGACGTATCATCGCGGTCCGGCGGCTTGTGGGGCTGGCGCCATGAGAGCGCTAGCCCCTTGCCTCCCCAGGCGTTGTTCAAGTCTTGCGATAAAACTCGAGCAACGCCGCTTAAGTATTTGAAAAGACGGGCTTTGCTTTTGTTTCGCTTTCGCGCCGATCGCGTGTAAACTTTTCGCAAACGTAAGGAGTTCGCCGGGGGGCGAACCTCGGCCGGTGACCCCATGGGCCGTGACGCCATGGCCGCCGCCGATTGCCAGCGACTCCGGTTCCGCCGCGTGCCGCGCCCGAGCCGCGAAGGCTTGGGCGCGGCGGCTTGCGCGGCGGCGGGGCGGGCGGCGGAGGTTAAGTCTCCGGCTCGGGCAGCGGCTCGGGCGGCTCCTCGCCTCCCCAGGCGCGCACGATCGCGGCCCTCGTCTCGCGGATGAGGTTCTCGAGCCAAACCGCGCGCTCCGCGAAGCCCGCGATCTCAAGCGCGCAGTCAAGATGCTGAATCGCGCGCGGCTCGCCGCAGGCCGCCGCGATGCGGAAGCGGTTCATCTCGGCAGCCGTGGCCGCGAGAACCGCCTCGTAGGCGTTCGTCGCCTCAGAAACGGACCAATAGGCCTTGTCGGCCTCCGCCCCGTAGGTGTCGGGATCAAGGGCCGCCGCCGCCGCCAAGAGTGCGGCGCGCTTGAAACGGTAGTGCGCACCGCGGCCAACAGCCGCGATTGCACGAGCCGCGCGGCGTGGGTTCTCATCACGCGGCAGGAAGTGAAGCGTGTCGACAAATAGCATCGGTTTCTTCCTTTTTGTTCCGCCCCCACACCACGCGAGGGCTTCTGATGCGCACTATACATCAACCCGGGATCGATAGAAATGCTGTTTTGGTATGCCTGGTATGCAGAAAAACAACAGCACGAAAGCCGATCATGTGCTATATCACGTCACGAAGCCCGGCGCATGGGGCGCGGGGCAGTAGTAAGGGAGACAAGAAATGACCCGTAATGAAATCGCTTTCTACCGGGCCGAAGAGTCGAACCGTTACCTGGCGCTTCGCGCCGCTCTGCGCGCGCGCGGGCTGCCGGACTGGTTCGACACAGTCGACCATTCCGGGCATATTTACCGGGATTGGCGTCCGCTCAAGCCCAGCACGGCTAATGTATACTATATTGCCGCCCATCGGAAATGGGACGGCAAGAGGTTCCGGAAGAGTCTTGAGATGATGCATCGATGCCCCGTTGGCGGCTTCCGCACCTTGCAAGAGGCGGAGGCTGCCGCGAAGCAAATCAATGCAGCCCTTCCGGCAAATGCTAAGTATCCGCTAGCCGAGGAAATCCGGCTGACCTTCCTGCACATGGAGCGGGCCGCCGTGCACGAAGCGCGCGAGGCGGAAGCTTTGGAGGCGGAGGCGCTCGCCGCTTGACCTCCGCCCGGCTCCAGGCCGCCGCCCGCTTGGGCGGCGGCCGAGCGAACCCGCCGCCCCGCCGGTTGCCCTGGTGGAAGCGGCGGTGACCCCATGGGCCGGTGACTCCATGGCCGCGCCAGTCGCCGCGTTCGCTTCGCTTCGGCTTTGGCGGTCTCGGCAGTGCCAAGATTGGGCGCGGCAAACTGCGCGGCGGCAGGCGACGCGGCCGCCGCGCCCTTCGTTCAAGCGTCGGGGTCTTCATCCGTCTCCGCCGCTGCCCTGGCATCATACTCTGCGTCTGGAATGGCGTAGAGACCGTTCCATTCGTCCGACACGACTGCAGTGTAGAGGGCCCGCAACGTAGGATGCAAGAAGCGCCCGTTCGCTTGGACCGGCCGCATATAGCACATGCCCGGTTTCTCGTGCATGCATCTTTTGCATAATAGGTATGCAAACATAGTGGGTGCAGCGCGCGCAGTCGTGCGCTATGTTTCCTCTTGTAAAGCCCGGCGCATGGGGCGCTGGGTGCCAGCAAGGGAGCTACAGCAATGCGCCGTTTCATCATCAAGACCAAGTATCTTGGTGCGACCAACATCTATGGCTCGCGTATCCGGGCGACTTCACCCGGCTACAAGCCGGTTACCGTTGGCTACGACCATTCTATGGATTACAAGGATAACTGCCGCAAGGCCGCTGAGATGTTTTTGATTCGGAACGCGGTTAACTGGACTTTGGATAACGAGCCGATTGACGACGGCATTAGCACCCATCTTTTCTGGATCGCTCTCGAGTCCTGAACCAAACCTAAGCAAAAGGAAACACACCAATGCTGACCAAGGAACAAAAGCTAGAGCGGCTTCGCTTCGGCCCGACGCGCTACGAAATCGAGATGGTCTCGCCTTCCGGCGCGAAGTATCTCGTGGCCTACACTCCGCGCCGGAGTTTCCGGGGCTTGCTCGACGCGGTTCGGGAGCGAGATCGCGGCCGCGCCATTCTCCGCTTACTCGGGTTGCCTGATAATGCCACAGCTGAACGCGACCGGGCTTCGCTGCGCTTCTCGGATGGCACTATCATCCGCTTCTCCGGCCGGACGCAGCGTGATGCGATCTGTGGCGGAGAGCTGCCTTATGTTGCCAGCAGCACATGATAGCGATAGGCCCCCGCCTGGCCCTCAGCTAGGCGGGGGTTCGCTTTGGCTAGTGACACCAAGGCTGGGCGGCGGCGGGCTTCGGCCGGTGACTCCATGGGCCGGTGACTCCATGGCTGCGCGAGCCGCCGCGCTTGCCGCTCTTGGCCGAGGCGGCTTCGGTGACGCCAAGGCCGAATGGCGGCGGGCGCGGCGGCGGCCGCTGCGGCGCGCGCGTTTTTCCTCAAAACACAAAGAACATGAACGCCATAACCGCAAGGAACGCGGCGCAGAAAACTGCACCTTCTAGTGCGATCTTGAGATAGAAAAGAAGCATCGCTTATTCTCCCGCCCACAAGTCCGGGCGCGGGAAGGGAATCTCGATTCCGCGTTCCTGTGCGTTCTTTTCCAGCGCTGTAGCATACAGCAACAGCACGTCCAGCGGGCACACATAGGGCGCACTGACGCAGCGGGCGCTGTAGTGCGACGTGCTCAGCCCGATCATGGGGCCGATCTGTTTCTGCCGAATGCCCAGGTGTTGGCGCAGCGGCTCAACATACTTGTCGAACAACCGCTCTCGCCGCGCGAACATGGCGGCGGTGTTGAAGTCAGGGGAAGCAGTCTTGATCCTCATGGCTGTTGGTTCTCCTCTTTTCTCAGCGTTGCCACCACGGGGGTGGCGGGAAGCGGCTCGCCAGATCGAGCACTTGTGTTGCTGTTTCCACGAGCCAAGAACGGCGGCGGGCTTCGCTTGTCTCTTCCGCTGGGCAGCGCGGAGCGACTAGGGTGATCTCGTCAAGCGGCAGTTCTTTCGGCGGCTGACCAAGCGAAACAACAAAGCCCCTGTTTTCACGAACCCATTCCAGTTCAACGCGGAACCTCAGGTCATCGATCACCACGCAAGGGCCGTGTAGAACGGCGCGCGCGGCCAGCGCGCCCACCCAGCACTTGTCGCCGAAGTCCCGGCGCGCGGCCTCGGCCCAGCTAATGGCGAGCGCGCGCGGGGTCGTGCCCCCCGGCAGCTGGGGATGCGGGGTGTCCTTGGTCGGGTGGGAAAAGACGCGCTCGACCGGCTCGCCCGCCGCTGCCGCCACGGCCGCGCGGATCGGGTCCGCAAACCCAAGCCGCACGTAGCGCGGCGCAAGCACGCGCGCGAGGCTCGTCTTGCCCGCGCCGTTCTCTCCTGTCAGCGCAATCAATGGCATAGCAGCTGCGGTCCCCTCATCCGTTCAACAGCGTGTCAATGTCCTCAGCGCGCATGCCGAGCGCCTGCGCGATGCGGTCTCGGGTCTCGGCATCTGCGTCTGCAAGGCGGCGGCGGAGTAGCTCGGCCAGCGCCGGGCCGATAATGTCCGGACGAGCGGCTGCCAGTTCCGCGTTCTCGCTGCGCAGCGCGATGCTCGTCTCGTCCACTGGCGCGCCGTTCGGGGCGATGCCAACCCGCCGCTCGATTCGCACCTCGGGGTCCGGCCTTGGCGCGGCCAGCGGCAACTCCGCCCCGCCGTCGATGCCGTCTGCGTGCGGCGGGGCCTGATCGACCCGGCCGCCCGCGTGCAGGACATGCTCGCTCATCAGCATCTCCGCGCCAATCTTGACGGTCTGCGCGATGTCCAGTGCAGCGCGTGGGGAGATCTTGCCCACGAGCGCCCAGTGAATCAGCCGGTCCACCGCGCGGCGGTAAGCGCGGATGGAATCATAACGCGCCATCCGCTTTATGTCGGCCATCTGCGTGCTGGTGGTCGGGATGCCGGTGGCCGCTGCCACCACCTCGCCAGCGCCAACCACAAGCGGTCCCTTGAAGACCCCAGCCTGCGGCGTGGCGGCCGCAGTCAGTTTGGTCCGGATCGCCTCTTGCATTTCGGGCGGCACGTCTTCAACCGCCCGCAAGGCAGGCGGTTCAGTCGATTGCTTCTTGGTCATGGCGCAGTATCATCTCCGGTTGCAGGAACACACGTTGCGAGTCGGCCGAGAATGCCACCGCCCCAGGTGGCCACCGGCCCAGCAGAACCCGCAGCGCTCGGATAACGTCCGCGCGCTTTGGCGGGTTGCGGGCGGCAGCCGGGAGCCACGATATTGCCATTTGGTGTAGCGCAGCAAGCGATATTTCTGGTGCGCTGCCGCTGCGCAGGGCGCTGGCCGCGACTTGCCGCACCGCCTCGCGCACCGCTTCCACCGTGGTCGATGGGGCGGCTGGGGTGATGGCTGCGTTGTCTGCGGCGGCTAGCGCTTCCCATACGGGCACCAGGACTTCGCCATCCGCGTCGATCGCCACCGGGCACCCGCTGCCAATCGCGATCTGCTGGCCACTCGGGCCGCTGCGTTGTTCGCTCACGCGCAGCGTGCTGACCCCTCGGCGCTCTGGGTCGGGCAAGACCTCAATCGCTGCGCTGGCCGCTGCGAGCAGCGCAATGCTACCTCGGATGCCGCGTTCGACATCTTTGCCCGTGTGCGCCACCACGATCACGGCGCACCCGAGGGTCTCGCCGAGCCGCTCCAACACTTCCGCTGCACGGCCTTGGTCAAGCGTGTTGTTCTCCTCCGCGCCGTTCAGCACCATTAATCGCGCGTAGGTGTCCACGATCACGGCTGCGGGTTCGATGCCCTCTTGCTTCAAGAGCAGCGGCAGATCGCGGGTGATCGTCTCGAACCCCGCTGCTTCGCGGCCGAGCCACAGAATGCGCTCGCGCGTGGCGGCTTCTGTGCCGTCGTAACGCACGGCCAGCGCGTGCAGCCTGGGTCCGAGGGTCTCGGGTGCTTCCAGCGCCAGCAGCAAAACTGGCCGCTCTCGGAACTTCGGGTTCAGTTCCAGCCCGTGGTCGCCGAGCCACCGGTCCCGCCCGGAGGCGATGGCGTGCGCGAGGTCCAGCGCCACGAAAGTCTTGCCGCTCTTGGGCGGCCCGTAGATCACCGACAGCCCGCGCGCGGGCAGCCAGTCCCGGATGAGCCACTCCGGCGGTTGCGCGTCCATCAGCTCCCCGGCGCGCCGCAGCCGCAGCCCGGCGCGCGGCTTCGGCGGTGGCGCGGGGCTTTCAGCCTCAGCCTGCGCCAGCGCTTCGAACGCCACCTCCGGCGGCGGCGGCGGCGGCTCCCACCGGCCGCCCGACCCCGGCGGGTTCTTGCCGTAGCGGTAGGCATTGTGAACCGCCTTAGTCAGCGCGGAATCCTCGCGCGGGTAGTCGCAGCTCATGTTCCAGAGCCGCATCAGATTGAGCGCGGCGGCCTCGTCCGCGCCCAAGTCGCGCAGCTTGCACGCCAAAGTAAACCGCAGCGTATCCTCGCCCTGCGGCGCGTTGTGCTCGTGCGGCTCTAATACTACCCGGTATAGCTCCTCCGCCGCCGGAGTATTCACCTTACCTTCTGCCGCCGGGGTCGGCGGCTTTTTGGTGCTCAGTGAACTGTCAGGACCCCGGCGGCCCAGGGAAAAGACGTGGTTGCAATCTCTCGCGGCCTTGAGATGGCCTTGTATTTGCCGCCGAGAGAGCCGGGGCCGATCACGTAGCCGCCGAAAGCCTTGAAGTCCACCGGCACGTTTGCGCCAAACGGGCGGCCATTGCGCGGCTCATACTCCAGATCAGCAATGTTGAAATACCAGTGCTGGCCGCCGCTTGGCGTCTCGACTCGCAGCGTCTTGGCGCTGTCGGCCAGCAACGCGGGAAACCCCGCGATCACGCTGTAAGCCGTGTCGAGACCCCCGTCCGAGTCGGCATCCAGATCGACCACAAGCGCGTGCGGCGGGATTGCTACGCCGTAGCCGTCAGCGTGAAGCCAGCCTTCCTGCGTTGCAACCTCGGCCGAAGTGTGCGCTGCAATGTCCTGCCATGACACCCCTCGCACAGCCGGAACCTTGCCGCAAGTCGGAAACACTGGCCAGCCGTATTTCTCAACGAACCTAGCCGCCAACTGTTGGGGTGAAAGTCGCGTCATGGCTTCTTTTCCTCAGCAGAAACGGCACGCGCCGCTGCCTTTGCGGCCCACTCTTCCACAATCTTCCGGCCGATCTCCTGCGGGGTCGGCTCAAGAGCGTGCCCCCGGCCGCGATGAACCCGCTTGCCCGGCGGTAGCAGCCGCCCATACTTCCGAAACTCAAGCAACATCCACACATCCACGGCCTGGATGAAGCGGTTCGCCCTGTTGATCTGCTTGGTCAGCGTGTAGAACGGCAGCCGCAGCCACTCGCGCCAAGCGGTGTAGACCGAGTGATAGCTAATGCTCAGGGCCTTCGCTGCCTCTGAGACCTGCATGTAGCGCGGATACCGCCGCATGATCTCCTCGTCCGGCAGCGGCTCCTGCCGTGAGGCGTAAGCGAACATCCCGCCACGAGACCACGGAATGCCGCCGCGCTTGCGGCGCGGCTGGGCGGCGAGTTCGGTTTCGGTTGTCTCGTTCATCGTGCCCCTCTCCTCTTGGTGGCCTTACTCTCCTCGACACGAATCAACCAATGTGACGTGATGCCGTAGGTAGGGTGAACAAAGAACAGCGCCTGCCCCGCCGGTTCCGGCCTCGCGCGCAATGTTCCCAAGGTGTATTCATCCGGCCCCTTGAGGCTGCCGTTCACCACCACGCCGGGCAGCATCATATGTTGATGCCAGTGCCCAAGCAACAGTGTATCGAACGGGGTTCGGCGCGCTTCGCAGAACGCGGCCATCTTCGCCCGCCCGCGCATGATCGGGCCGACGCTGCCGATGATTCCATCGCCGCCTCGCACCCCCAGGTCGTGCCCATGCATCGCCAGGAACCGCACGTTATAGACCTGGAAGAACGCCATGTTATCCTCTGGGTTGACGAAGGTCACGCGCTTGTCCGCCTGGAAGTCGCGCTCCAACATGGTGTAGAGCAGCCAGTCGAGGTTGCGCCAAAGCGCGTGCTTGGCCGTTGGCTTTCGGTCTGTGCGCCCATGGTTGCCGCTCACGCACGGGCAGATCACCCGGCCGTATTGGCTCGCGAAGCCTTTGATCAGGGTCAGTAGGATATCCCGCGCTGCTAGCATACTCGGCAGCGGATCAACATCGTTCGTCCGCGCAAGCTCATCGTGGATCTCGCCGGACACGAAGTCGCCTAACAGCGGCAGCACGATCTGCGTTGGCTTGCCGTGCTTTCCGGCCGCACGCCACTGTAGCTCAATGACGTGGTTTGCATTCTCGAACAGATTGGCCGCGCGCGCGAACACCGCTCGGGTGTTGTAGCGGTTGCCCCCGGCGCTGCCGGGCTGAACGGTCTCACCAACATGCCAGTCGCTTAGCATGAGCACCGGCACCCCCGGCTTGCCTTCGTCATGTCCGTTCGGCTTGGGGGCCACCAAGGCCGCCACCTCGCGCGGCGGCGTAGCTGCCAGCCCGAAGATCTTCTGCCGGATCTCCTCTTGCGTCACCTGCACCCGCTCGGCGCGGCGGAGCGCGCGCTCCAACAGCTGGATACGCGCGCGCAGTTTCTCTTCGGTGTTCACGTAGCCTTCTCCCACATTCGCCGCGCGTAGTCGGCCAACAGCAGCGCCTCAGCCCGGTTGTGGTCACTAGCCCGCTGTAGCCGATGCTTCATCGTTGGGAACATCATCTCGGCCGTTTCTTTGGCAAGCGCCTTGTCTGCCGGAACTCGCATGACCTTCTTCCACTCATTCGGCCGAGGGCGGACAATCCGAACGTCCAGCATCAACAGCCCTGCCAGCGCCATACCTTCGCTCATCCCAAGGGAATGACATACGCTCCTAGGGGTCTGCGGCAGCGCCTGCGTGCGCTCGATGGCGGCGCAAGCAATGAGATTCCGCGACTCCCGTAGCATCTCGACGAAAGCCTTGGCGTCAATCTCGCCGCCGATGCGCGGCATGTCATCAACCCACAGCGGCTCTCCGCACTCATTGATGACCGCGACCGCACCAGTCTTGCCGGGGTCAACACCAACGAACAACCGAGTCATTTGCCGTATCTCCTCTCGTGCTCAGCCTCCGCGTCCAAAGGCAGCCCATCTGCCCAAGCGGGTGGCGTTCGCATCAAGCCTACAAGAGTCTCGGCTGCCGCAGCCCCGCTATTTTCAGGGACCTCACATACGATTTCGTCATGAACGGTAAGCACCACCGGCAAGCCAGCCTCTTCCGCCGCGAGCATGGCATCGGCCATCACGTCCCGCGCGGTCGCTTGCGTGATGCGCTCTAGCAGCGCCCCGCCGTAGAGCCGCTGGTGGGTCCCCCGCGCCCCGCCGCCTGCAACTGCTCGCGCGGCGCGCAGGTTCTGTTCCTCATGATCCCACGCCACGTCGTGCCAAAACAGAAACCGGCCACTCGGCAGCCGAACTCGCAGCGTGGAACAGCTTTCGCGCTGGAAAACCACCCGCCCGCCGAAAGCAGAAACCGGTTGCCCAGGGGCACCATAGGCTCGCACAGCCGCTTGCTCTAGCTCCCGCCATGCCGCCACCACGCGCGGCCATGCGGTGCGGTAGGCTTCAATGTAACGCTGCGCGGCAAGGTCATCCGGGGCGCGGCCGCCGAGGGTTTCGATGGTCTGTTGCAGCTTGCGAGCGCCCATGCCATAGCCGCAGCCGAGCACTAAAGTTTTGCCTACAAAACGTTCCTCCTTGTCCGCCTTGGTAATCGGCCTGCCGAACACGCGGCTCGCCATCTCACAGTAGATATCCGCTTTCTCTCGGTAGAGCTTCAGCGCCCTGTCCTCACCAGCAAGCCAAAAGACGAGCCGCGCCTCGATAGCGCTCAGGTCTGCCCGAACCAACACCTTGCCTGGTGCGGCCCACAACAGCCGACGCAGCGCCGACTTTGCGACACTCAGCAAATCACGGTCATAGATGGCCTCGATTGCCTCGCGTGTGAGCCACTGAAAATCCGTAGGGTCAACATCGATCTCGGGACGCGGCAGGTTCTGCGGCTGAACCAGTCGTCCAGCCCACCGGCCGGTGGTTACCGCCCCGTAGTATTGCAAAAGCCCCCGCATCCGGCCGTCTGGGCTGACGCAAGCCAGCATGGCGTCGATCTTCTTGATCGCCAATCCTGCCGCATCAGCCCGCAACTCCAAGACTCGAAGCGCCGCCTCGCTCGCAGAAGGCGGCGGAGACCTCAGCACTCGCGCCACCGTCTCGGCTCGCAGGTCGGGGAGGTCTGGCAGCCCATTGCTGCGCAGCCACGCCAGCATCTTGGCGACTTCGCTTACGCTGTTGACCGCACCGCCGGTGATCTCGGCCAACGAAGCGCGCGCCTGCGCGGCCTCTTCCTCGACCATCCGTTTGATGGCCCGGGCCGACGCAGCGTCGAGGCTAACGCCGCGCGCGTTGATCGCCGCGTCCAGGCAGTAGATGCGCTTTTCGCGTTCGGGCAGCGGCGGGAGCTTCCGGTGTAGCTCGGCCTCGGCCCGCGCGTCTTGGCTTGCATAGGTCAGCATGCCTGGCGGCGGTTCGACTGAACCCGTCCGCTCATAAAGCCGCTGCGAAAACTGGATGAGCCGCTTGCCCATCGGGTCTTTCTGCGCTTCCAAGCCAATCGCCGCCGCCGCGTCAACAAGCGCCATGGGGTAGCCCGCGTAGGCCGCCCGCGCCATGGTGCAAGAGATACTCCCTGGCGACAGGTCGGGCAGGTCCGGCAGGTCGCGCCGTAGCACATACCGCCAGATGGCGAACTCAAACGCTGCGTTGTGCGCCACAAGCCGCCCCTCGCGCGCGGCTATGGTAACAAGCGCTGGAAACGGTTCGCCGGGCTGCCACACGCCCTCGACCGAACCATCGGCCGCACACCAAGCCATGCACACGATGCGCGTAGTTTCATGCTGCGCGTAAGCGAACGCGCCGACCTTGGCGAGATCGGCCTTTGAGACCGTTTCGAAGTCAATGATTATTGCCGGAGAAGACATCACGCACTCGCGAAAGCAAGAGGCCGGGGCATCGCCCCGGCCCCCACAAAGCCATCAGAAGGGAATGTCGTCGCTGCCGTCGTCCTCGATCAAGTCGCCGAACAGCGCCTTGGCGCTAACCGACCGGAACGCGGCCGGAGTGCCGGGGTCCACGACCAGCACCGCCTGAAGACGCAGGGACAGCATCTTCTTGCGGGCCAGTGCGGAGTCATAGATGAAGGGCTTCACCAGTGCGCGAACGATGCTGCCTGGATACGCGCCGCCCGGCGAGACCTGCTTGCCCTTGCGGTCAAAGACAGGCGGCTGGAACTTGGACTTCGCCTTCAGGATCAAATGCGTCGGGTCGAGCGAAGCAAACCGATCCCCCACTGCCGGAAAGGATTCGTTGATAAGCTTTGCCATTACCCGCGCATCCACGCCAGCAATGTGAGCCAGCGTGCCGGTGAACTTCTCGAACTCATCAGTGTCGGGATCAACTGCAAACTGAACGCTATACTTGTTGTCCCCGACAATCCGGCCGTCCTTGAGAGTGCGCGGCGCGTCAGGTTCCCAGAGATGCTCGAAGATGATCGTCCCGTGCGGCGTAGGAACTGCCGTGTTCTTGTGGTCGCTCATGGTCTCAGTAGCTCCTTCAGGCTGCTGTTTGTGTCAGTCTGCGGTCAGGTAGAGATAAGACGGCTTCCGCTGCGAAAGCTTCTCGACGGTCTCCCTCACGCCCTCCACGTCCCCGAACCTATCGATGATTTGAGTTGGCGTCAAGACCGAGACCGACTGGATTTCATCCGCCGGGACGAACTGCGAAAGCGCAGCAATGACTTCCGAATCGCTTACAGTCCAAGCAAGCGCCCCGGCGCGGGTGCGAGTGCGCAGCCCCGGCACTTCGGCCCCAGCTTGGATCATCTTCAGCCCCACGCGCTCGGCAGCCGCGATCCAGTCGGACACACGCTTCTTCATCCGCACGGCCCTCGCGATCATCTCCGCGTCGGCCTGCTCAGGCACTACAGTCTCAGCCATGGTTGCTAGCTCCTCGAACTCCGCACGCCGGGCCGGGCAGGCCAGCAGCGCCGGGCAGTATTGGCAGTGCTCACCAGTCACCGGCGGCTCATTTGCCGCCTGTTCCAGCCGGTCCAGAACCGCGCGCATGAAAGCGCGGACGAACGCCGGGTCCTCTTCCACCTCATCCCACCCGTCAGCCGAAGCCTCCGGATGCCGAGGCTGGCAGATGGCCAGCCGGACCTTTTTGATATGAAAGCCCGACAAATGATGGCGCATCAGTCCAGCAGCATAGAGCAACAGCTGTTGGTTGCCCTCAGCCGAGATCAGGTAACCCGCGCCGTGCTTGTAGTCCACCACCGTCAGAGTCTGGCAAGCGTCAGTCAGCGCCCAGAAGTCGGCGGTCCCCCATATGATCGGGTCGTCCTCTGAAATAACCACTTTCGTCTCGACGCCCCATAAGTCCGCACTCTTAACCAGGGCGCGCAACCGTTCTGCCGCCTTGCAGATGGCCCGGCGGCTGTCGTCGTTGTCGATCAGGCAGAACCCCTCGGCCGCGTCCTGCCGCAGCGCCTGAGCTGCGACAAACGCTTCCTCGTAAGCCGCCCCCGGCGCGCGCACCATCTCTTCCAGCACGGCCATGGCGGCGGTCCCGGAAAGCGCATAAGGCGACTCGTATTCATCGAGCAGCCCGCGCTTTTCCGCGTCTTCCGTGAGCCGGATCGAAGCCGGGCACGAAAGCCACCGCTTGGCGGCGCTTGGGCTGTAAACCGAATGAGCCTTGGTCATGGCGCCACCTTCACGCCCATAGCCTGCGCCAGCTCCGGCAACAGCGCATCCGGCGCGCTTTGCAGCCCGCGTGCCCCACGCTCATGCAGGAAAGCCTGCATGACCGGAATCAGCTGCGGATTGGCAGCCAGCGCTGCCTTCAGCCGCAGCCGCAGATCAGCCGCCGAAACAGCGGCCGCCTGGGGCGGAGCCGCTGGAGGCGGCTCGGCCGAAGCCGGTGCAGCCGGGGCGGGCGGCGGGGTCGGCGTGGATGCCAGGGCCGGGGCAGCAACTTGGCGGCTCGGCCCCAATAAGGTCTCCTTGGCCAGTCGCCGCACAAGCATTTCCTGCGCTTCAGCAATGGCCTGCTCGGCCGATTTGCCGACAGGGACCGGCCCGGCCACCTCGACCGTGCCCTCCACATGCTGGTAATCGCCCAGGTTGTAGCGCCGGGTCAACCCGACGCGAAAGGTCAGTGTGGTCTCGCTCATGGTTCGGGCCTCCTTTGCACCCGCGTCGGAGGTTCTATCGAGACAGATTGGCGGAGTCAAGCGCGCAGTGTGCCACCCGCGCCTTTTCCACGGCGCGGCGGATGATGCGGGCGCTGATGCTCCCCTCAGCCACCAGGAACCGGGCAAGCACCGGGTTTGCCTGCCCGACCCGGTGCAGGCGGTCAATCGCCTGTTCGTTCTCGGCCGGGACCCAAGAAGGCTCCAGAATCACAAGCGAAGACGCGGCGCGCTGCAAGCCATCGATACCGGTCCCTGCGGCTTGGAGGTTCCCAATGAACAGCCTGCACTCTGGGTCTTCCACAAAAGCCTTGACCGCCGCTGCGCGCTGCGAAGCGCTATGCTGGCCGGTGACAATCTGCGGATTGCGGTGGGCAAACAGGTCCGCCAGCCGCGCCACCACGTCGAGATGCCAGCAAAAGACCACAATCTTGCCGTCGGACTCGATCATGTCCTCGATCACTTCCCGCGCGGCCTCGGCCATCTCCAAGCCCATCTCGCGCCGAATGGAAGCGACAGCAGCCTGCTGTTCAAAGGTCAGTGTGTCGAGATGGTCAACATCGATGTCCAGCAGCCGCTCCCGCTGCACCAAGACCTCCAGCTGACGGCTGCCCACGTCCAGCACGTCGTAAATCTTCGCTGGCATCTGCGGCGCAGCGGCCGCCTTGTCCCGCCGAACCATGAAGCCGCAACGCAGCCGAGCCTGTAGCTCTTCCAGTCGCGACACGCTTTCAGACCGGACAAAGGCAACCGTGCCATCCTGTTTGGTGACCTGGACGATCTCGTATTTGTTGAAAGCGTCCTTGAACGCATCAAATGACATGAAGTCGATGCTTTCCCAGTCGAGCGCGCGAGCCAGCCCATAGACCTCCAACGGCCGATTAGGGAGCGGCGTGCCAGTCAGGGCCAGCACTCGGCGCGCACGGCCCAAGATGCCGGGGTGCCGCCCGGCGGCCCACGACCCAAGAATGTGCTTGGTGCGCGCGGAAGAATGGTTGCGGAGGTAGTGAGCCTCATCCAGGATCACCACGTCCCACTCCGCCGCCCCGAGCGCTGAGCAGATTGCAGGCTGCTTGGCTCGGTCATAAGAGACCACCACCGTGCGCGCGGTCGGGTGAACGTGCGCGCCAGTAACTAGCGCCACACCGTGGGTGGCCGCGCATGAGCGCAGCGGCCGGAGCCACCGCATGGCGGCGTTCCGCCACTGCCGAGTGATCGCGGCCGGGCACACGACCAGGATGCGCTGCGCCTCGACCGCGTTGCACACTGCCAGCGCCTGAACCGTCTTCCCGAGACCCATCGGGTCGGCAATCAGCGCATGCTGCCGCCGTAGCACATATCGAACCCCGGCCGCCTGGAATGGCATCAGGTGCTCGCCATCTGGCAGCCATAACGGGTCGCCGGGGTCATCCAGCGCAAAAGAGGCGCGGTATTCCGCGAGCAACGGCTCAAGCCGCGCTTGAGCGCTTTCGTCGGCATACTCCGCCCAGGGCAGCGCCGCGAACGGCAGATAGCCAGGCTTGCCGCCCGGCGCTACTGTGATCCACTCTCGCCCACCGCGCTGCACCGGCATCCAGCATCGCGCAAGGCTCGGCAGGTCTGACCGTTTAGCGGCTTCGGGGCTTAACGTGAGGCGAAAGGCGGATTGGTTGGCGTCAAACGAAAGACTCGCCAGCGACACAGTTGGGCACTCTTTGGCAGAAAGGCTGCTTCAGTTCCCCGATAGCATGTTTTTCAGGTGAGACGCAAGGAACGAAACTGCGGCCGCGACCGCCGCCACGATCCCCATCAGATAGGAGCGAGAGCTTTCCAGAACGCGAAGGCGCTGCTCATGGTCGGCGGCCATAGGCGCTAGCCGGTCTTCAATCGACTTCACCCGAGCATGTATGTCAACCAGAAGTTCTATTTGCTTTCGCTCGTCCATGGTCAGCCCCAGTCATAAAGCCGCCGCCTGCCGGAACGCTTCGTCAAGTGCCGCATCCAACTCTTTGCCCTCTTTTTTTAGCAACTGCCCGGCAAGCTGACGGAGCAAGGGATGGCCGCGCTCATACTGCGTCGCGTCCTGCCACTCGATGCGCGCTTCCGTGCGCTGCGGCTCGGGCAGCGCGTCTATCAGCGCCTCGACCTGAGCAAGCGTGTAGCCGTTGCGCACAAGCCAAAGTTTCAGTTGGCGACGAGTTACAGCACTTGGCGCGGGTGGCGGTGCCTCTGGTTCAGGCCGCCAGTCCCGATCTACTGTAGTTCTGCCCGTCTTGATATCGTAGATTACACGCATTGCCGTTTCCTCATGCTGTCCAGCGAACAACAAAGTGGCCGCCAGTAAAGTTAGAAGCGGTAATGAACAGACGAAGTTGAGTTAGCGTATCTTCTATGTCTACAGAACCGCCGCCACCTGAAAAATAGTTATTAGGCTCAGAACCAGCATGATTTTGGACCCAAACATTACCATTTGCGCGAACCATTCTTATAATGGTAACAACTCCTAAAGATGTATTTGCAGGAGATATCACAAAAGCTGTGCTATCAGAAACTTCACCGCCTCTCGACCCCGTAGTAGACCTATAACCCGAAGTTACGAACCCATTACTTGTGCCAAGCCGTATGCGTATGTGAGTGTTAGCAGCTGTTGTTATACGAATAACTAACACTTCAACAACATTCACCCAGCTCGGGATGCCAGTTACATCATAAGTTGTGCCGCTGGGCGTAGCAATCAAACCCGTTGAGCCGCCCGGGCCACGCCTATCAACATACGCCTTCGTCGCCGCGTGCAAGTTCGCTGTCGGATCGTCATGCAACGTGAGAAAGCCGGTCATCGTGTCGCCGGTTTTCTGAACATAGTTGCCTGAAGCCGACATTGAGTCCACATAGCTTTTGGTAGCTAGGTGGTTCGCTGCGGTCGGAGTAGCCGACGGCCCAAGGATGGGCAACGGGCTGTCAAAAGTGATCTGCCCGTTGGAACGGGTTATCTGGAACGGCGTGTTAAGATAAGAGCCTGTGTCAGAGTAGCGATCAATCTTCAGGTTGGAACCCGCATTTCCACCGCTTTCCGTTTCTCCGGTTACATAAAAGACCCATCTCCAGCTAGCGCCGGTCCGATACACAATAGCGCGGTCGGATGGCGTGGCGCTGCGCATGATGATCCACGGGTGCGTGGCGTTAATATCGAGATTACCGGTCATCGTGTCGCCAGCTTTTGCGACTCGAGAGCCAACCTCGGTATCCACATACCCCTTAGTTGCTGCGTGGTTTGTAGCTGTAGGCGCACCAGGTAGCGTGAGCGGCCCCGTCATCGTGTCGCCAGCCTTGGCAACCGCGCCGATATCGGCCAAACCCGCTGCCGCTGTAGGCTGAAACAGAAACGAATCGGCCCAAGCTGGAAAAGTCGTCACCTCAGCGTCAACTAGCGTTTTAGCCTCAGGATCGCCGGTCGTGGCGTTAAAGTAGAGCACCCGGCCCTTGCGGTTTTCGACAGCCGGAAGCACGTTGCTTGAGAAACCAGCGTCGCCCGGCGGTAAGATAATCGAGCGGTTCTGCACCACGTCGTTTATCTGTTGAAGGCCTTTGACAATCTCATCGAGCCTCCTTTCGGTTACAGCCGCCGGGAACGGCGCATTGGTCTTGTAGACATCCGGCTGAAGCAGTTCGACCTGCCGTAGCAGAATGACGCGCCTGCCGCTCGGCGGGGCTGCAGTGAACGTCACGCCGCCGCTGCCGAAGGTATAATCGGTTCCCAAGGTTTGCAGCGTGAGCGCGCTAGTCGCAGGGTCAAACAAATAGACCTTCAGGTTGCCCGAAGTCACCCCGTCCATCGGCGCGTAGGAAAAGAACGTGGCCGTCCCGTTGGCCGTATGGACAACCCGCGCGACCTCCGATGAAACCGTCATGGTGCTCGCCCCTTACTACTCAGTCACGGCCCGCATCAGTTTCGCCCCGGCCGTATCCTGACGCCCACCAAGGCTTGCTTCTATCATATCCGCCGGGTGACGCAACAGGAGATTAGTGCCAGCCAGCGGGATGATCCTGCGCAGCGCCGTGATCTGTCGCTCTGCGATTTTTTCATCGGGATGTAGTGCATTGTATGGCAACCACATGGCCTCTCTGAAATACTTAAATGTCCTGTAGGTCGGCCCGAAAAGCCCCTCAGTTTGCTCCCGCTCCTTCCAGCGGGAGTAGTCCTCACCAGTCAACATCCGCTTAATGCCGCGCCCGCCAGCCAAAGCCGAAACCGTGGCGTCGAACTCGGTCAGCCCAGAAACCAAGCCGCTCATGTCAAGCGAGTCCAGGACCCACCCAACCACCTCACGATCCTGGATCGCGCCTTTGGTGTTCAGGTCTCGGAGCACCGTCGCCGTCGCCCCGGCGGCTAGCGCAGTTATCCCGATCACCAACTTGTCCGCAGCCGACCGCTGCAAGAATGGCAGCATAATCTGCGGGACCGACGTAATAACGAAGCGCTTGAACTGCAGCAGCAGCCCCGAGAATGCGTTCTGCGTCCACATCGGGCTGTCCAGCGTGCCGGGCTGGATGAGCGCTTCTCGCGCGCCGGTGTGCAACAACAGCCGATAAGCTTCAAAAGCCTCGTAGTCCCTGCTGAACCAAGCTTCCATGTTGGAGTCAAACAGCGGGCTGCCGTAGTCTTTAGCCGCCGGGATAGTATCCTTGTATTCCTGGATCTGCCTGCCGATCCGTTCCAGCATTTCCGCGCCAATCCCCGACTTGGAGACGATGATGCGGAACTCGTCGCTCGGCTGCCTGCCCGCCCGCAGGTCTTCCAAGCCCCGCACCAGGATATCATCCGTCACGCGAACTCCAGAGATGCGCAGCCAGTCGTTCCAGAGGGGCATAAGGCTTACCCTCGAAGCAAAGTTTCCCAGCTGCGTCATGCCCCGGGCAAAGCGCCCCTGGTGCTCCGGCGGCGCAATCTCGTAAAGCGCCCGCTCTCGGCCTAGGTTGGCCCACTCCATTGCTGTCGCCAGTTTAGTCAGGTTTTCTTTCGGAACCTTCTGAAACACGCCAGTAACGCCAGCCACAAAAGACTTCATGCTGTGCTTGACAAACGGCAGCAAACCGTAAGCCATTACTGCACGAGTGATATCGCCAATCTGAGCCAGCAAACCTGAACCCATGTAAGCGACGTAGTTGAACGTGGCGACACCTCGGGCAATCTCCCGCGCCTTCTGCTGAGCTTTGCTCTTCGCCTGATTGCGTGTGCCACGCGCTTCGGCCATCAAGTCCTTTATGAGGTCCGACTCGACCTCAAACCGCTGTCTCAGCGCCTCTCTCTCCGCGTCCGTCTTGGCGTTCTCAAGAGCCTTCATGTAATCGTCATTCAGCCGGGCGATCACGTCCTCCGATTTGACCGTCCCGAACTTTTCCATGGCCGCCACCTCGCGGCTGACCACGGAAGCATAGCTTTCGACATTTTGAATAAAGCTGTCCTTAAAGAACGGCTCGAAAACAGCTGGGTTCAGGTCGATCTCGCGCGCCTTCAAGCTTGCGCGCAGGCCGTATTCCATCTGAATGTGCGGGTCTGTCCCAGAGAGCAACTTTGCCGTTATCTCCCGCGCGCGCTCCCGGATTAGCTCCGGCTTCCCAGCCAGCCCCGGGTTGTCAAAACCGTCACCATAAGCCAAGAGCCTATCGCGCTCGTAAGTCGCGGGCCGCTTGGGCCGCCCAGATAGAGCGTCCGGCACGGGCTTCTTAGAAAGCGCCTCAATCCGGTCTTTATTCTTGGACACAAAAAGCCCATAATCGGCCTTTGCAGAGTCCAGCTTCTTCACTAGCGCGTCATAGTCATTATAAAACTGCCGATCAAGATCTGTAACACGGCCAGGGCGCACCCCGTGCATGCGGCCTTCGATCTCATCGAGCCACTGCTGAAGGTTCCATTTACCTCCAAGGCCGACGTTCTTCTCGATCTCTTGGGCAAGCTTGTTTAGTTCGTCTTGGGCGGCAAACACTCTATCAGAGAACTTCTTGAGTGAGTCGCGAAGCAGCTTGGCCTCTTGGCTGCGCCTGCGAGCGAGGCCACCCAGGACCTCTTTGATGGCCTTGCTGTAGTCTTCGCTAAGCCGAACCGCAACATCATGCGCGTCAACGCGCGCCGCTGCGGCCTCAGCTGCGTCTCTTATTTGAGCAAACAGCAGGTTCTCAAAGTCCAGCGGCCGCTCGGCGATCCGATGAACATCCAGCTGCTTGGGGAAATACTCAGCGTCCAGATCGCGAAACGGGTTGCTCCGCGAGTTGCCGCCATAGCTCTCCCACAGCCCCGACCGCCGAATGCGCTCTAGGAAAGGCTTGGCAATCCGGTTCTGCCATTCGTCGTAGGCCGCGTTCAGCAGCTTCTCAAGGGCCGCGTTCTGAACCGGCGGCGTCGGAAACCGGTGCGGTTCCTGCCGATACCTTGCCCAGGTCGCCGCCAGTTGGTCAAACTCCTCGCGGGTGCGCACAAGCCCGGCCTGCACGGCTTCAGTTGCGATCTTCTGGAACCGGTCAGTGAACTCATGAAACCGCGACATGAGCAGCGCCCGGCGAGCTTCAAACGTGCCCTTCTCGGTAACCGCCAGCCCAGCGGCCATCTCATCGCGCGCGATGGCAATGAAGTCCTCTTCGGACAACTCAAAGCCGCGTCGCTTCGCCTCGGCGTAGGCGACCTTCAAGTCTTCATCCGACAGCTGCCGCGCCAGCGCAGCCGTCAGCGCGCCTGGGTCGCCGTAAGAATAGACGAACTCCCGAGCCGCCTTGAAGGGTGACGTGGCGAGTTCCAGGCCCGGATAGCGGAAAACTGCCTGCCGCGTAGCCGCCTTCACAAGCGCCCGGCCGAGGGGGCCGAGTTCCGGCTCAAGCAGCGCGTCGCGCAACACGTCGCGGGTGATCTTGTGGTTATCCACTACCTGCTTAGCACCAGTTGTCGAACCGCCCGCCGGTTCGGGTTGCGCCATGGTCTCACGCAGCGCCTTGGTCATAGCCGCCCGCATCTCATGCGAAGCGTTAGCCGCCATGTCCTGCGGAATGCCTTCGTTCACCATAGCGCGCACGACCGGATCGACATCTGGGGTCCGCTCGCTTGGCAACAGCAGGCCACTTCGCCGCCGCCGCCACGCGGCGGCCGCTGCGCCGATGCCCACGCCTGCCGCGCCCAAACCTGCCCCCAGCAATGTGCCAAAAGATAAGTCGGTCAATGTATCGCCCAGATCGCGAAATGGGTCTATCGCCTGCTGAAAAGGCTCCATCATGACTGCGCCGACAAGCCCAATCGACGCGCCGCCAGCAGCACCGCGCGCCAGTGTCGCACCGCGCACGGCCATGCCAATCCGGGCCGCCCACCCGAGCGGGATCAGGTTAATCGGATCTGGGATCCCCGACAGAAACGCAGAAACCATAGGATGCAACGGCCCGGCAGCGATGACCTGCTCTAGGTCATTTAGCTCCGCCCGGCGCTTCCGGAGATAATCCAGTTCGTCACGAGACCTCGCCTGGGCGAGCACCCGGGCAACCTCCGGCTTTTCCAGTTCTTCTCCCGACAGCAGCGGCAGAGGATCAAAGCCTTCTTCCCTGGCGAAGGTCTGGCCGGAGTCTTCAAGAAAACTCATGATGCCAGCGACAGAAGACCCCCGCATCCAAGAAGCCCCCAGCTGCCGGAGCAGGCCGACGTTCCTCGGCAGCCTAGCCTCTTGGATGTAGAACTCGGCATCCGGCGGCAGATCGAACTTGAACGGAAAAGAGGGAGCTTGGTCCGCCATAGCCTTACTCTTCCGTCTCTGCTACATCCGGCGCAGCTGTCGATGCTGCCGACCCCTGTTGTCTGCGTAGCCGCTCCGCCTTTCCGCGCGCGGACATTGTGCGCGGCTGGCCGCTGGGAGACCGCAGCTGCTGCCGAACCCTTTCTTCCATCTCACGGCGGCGCTCTTCAGTAAGC
>Ga0209809_1001243_pt1 | contig 21024 bp, 20 predicted proteins | sample YNPMSTMetaG_FD_186172 | JGI IMG/M metagenome (GOLD analysis project Ga0209809, IMG submission 186172) | Anoxygenic and chlorotrophic microbial mat microbial communities from Yellowstone National Park, USA - YNP MS-T MetaG (SPAdes) (version 2) ...
ACTCTTCGGCGACATCACCGCCGAGAAGACCGAAAAAGGGACTTTCGTAGTCCGTAAAGGAGACAAAGTGGTAAGCCCCTACGAGTACACCGAAGTAAGACAGCTGACACCGAGGTGCTGGAGACTGTTTAGGCCAGAGGCCAAAAGGTACGACCTAATCTTCGCCAGTGGGGCAATGCAATTTGGGTTCCAGTTTGCGTATGCCCTTGAGAAGATTGGGAGGAGTCGCAAAAAGAAAAGCTGGATTGCAGTAATGCTCCCAAATGGGACGGGCGTTTATGACGACTCTGGTAACTTAGTGGCATTCTTGCCTGGTCTTGTCAACGTCGCTGTTGCCGACGACAAGTTCCTCGTGGCATTGCTTTGGGCCTTATCTGAGCCGTACGTCAAGGTGTACACTATGTGGGGCGATTTTCTGGCCGAGGGTTACCTCCCCGAAGCCCTAAAAAAGGCAAAAGAAAAGGCTCAAATTGGCTAAACTATGCATTACCGGGTGGAAAGCGTGGCCCTTCAGAGGGCAAAAACGTTCAAGAATGGCGATAAGGCCGTCGCCTTTGCCAAGGAGCTGGCCAAAAATACGGCGCACGAGGTGAGAGTTGTGATTGTCTCGCGTGGCTCGGCATTTGGCAATCCCGTATTGTATGTGTTCAATAGGCGGTCGGCGCTGGGCGATGGTTCCTAAGTGGGTTTTGTTTTGGGGGCTGGGCAATCCCCAGCCCCCGGTGTATTTAGAGGTAAAGGTGGTGGACGACATAACGAAGGGCGTCGATTAGGTGATTAGGGGCGTCGGCGAGGCTTCGCTCGTCTTTCCAGTACAGGTTCGTCGCCTCGTTGATTAGGTTCGGGCTGTCCGCCGTGATGTACAGCCTGTACATGTTTAGCAACGCAAAGGACTGGCGAAGGTCTATTTTGCGGCAGCGGTTGACGTAGTCAAGGCCCTCGGCGGCGAGCGCCTCTATCATTTGGAGCTGGGAATAGTCGGCAAGTATAGTCTCGTAGTCGTACTCCTTAATGGCCTCGGCAAGCTCCCGTATAGCCTGCCCCTTACGATAGAATATCTCCTTAGCGAGTATTTCTTTGTTGCCCACTACCCAAACGGCGACAGCAGCCGTCTCTGCGTGCGAGAAGCCAAAGTCTACCCCGATGATCGGCCGACTTGTCCGCATGATGTCCGCAAAGCGGCCGGAGTCGACTACCTCGTAGTTCATTAGCGCTCGGCCCTGATAGTCAAGGCGCTCACCGAGGGCATAAACCCGGTAAAGCCTCTCGTCCATGTAGGCAAGGCTCTCTATCGCCTGGCGCTGGGAGTCCGACAAGAACGGGTTGTCCTTGTAGGTACTTCGAGCTATTACATAGTCGTAACTTGGGTTGGCCTCAAGGAAGTCGTCCAGCCAAAAGCGGCCGACGGGATTGAAGTCAAGAAACACCCTATCCTTCGTCCGCATGAAGAGCTGGGCAAACTCGTCCTGAGTAAGTAGGTTCACCTCGTTCACGAAGAGCCAGTCCCGCTGTGGCCCCCGTAGCTTCTCCTCGGTGTCGGCCGAGAAGAACTCTATGACAGCCCCAGTTGGAAACTTGTAGGTGAGGAACGTTTTGTTTTCGTCTATCAGCGAGTACACGGGGCCGATAATTTCCCGGAACTCCCGCAGGGCTCCCCGGTTGATGTGGGAGAACGAGCGAGAGACTACACTGGCCAGTTTGAACGAACCACGCATTGCCTCCACGAATAGGTACTGAAGTATGGAGTAAGTCTTCCCGCTCCGAGTCCCCCCATAGAAGATGTTTATCTTATGCCCTTTGCTGAGTATGTCCCAGTGCTTCTTGATTACCTGGAGCCTCACTCTACCTCCACTATTTCAATCTTGACTTCTTTTGTGTCTGAGCCGTATAACTTACGAAGGTTTAGGTAGATGCGTACGAGCCTGTCAAGGGTGAGTATGGCTGTCCTGTGTAGCTTTGAAGGGTCTTCTTTGAGGGTATCACGGATGTAACGGGCCTCTACTGCGATTGCTTCTTTCAATGCCCCCAATACTTCGTGCCCCTGCTCCATCTTCGACACTAAGTCTTCGTGCTCGTGCATACTCAAATATACCCATTATCGTCAAAGCAGAGTCATCGTCCCGGCCCCCGAGCGACCTAATCACGGGGAGAAGCGTCTCGTATGTCGGCAAACGTGGCCCCTCCTCGCCGCCAAACTCGGCCGCAAAGGCCTCATAAGCCTCCTCGGCCCCGGTAGCCTCTATCAGGCCAATCAGAGTGTCTACCTTGCCCCGAATGGTGTTGAGGTAGCTCACAATCTCCGCCCTAAATGTGGCCACCCAGAATTCGCCTATGCCGTCGTACTCGGGATTTAGCTTGTCGAGCCACTCGTCGGCAAACTCTCGGAACGAGACTTTGCGCAGCTTATCCCTGTCGTCGGTATTCATCTCGCCAGCGTAGCGGTTTGAGGGTTATCGTGACCTTTGTGTGCTCCCCGCTATCCGATAAGGCTATTTCGGCAGGACGAAGGAAGGGTATCTCTTGGGGTAGCATCCTGTTGGAGCGGTTGACTATTGTCCAGTGTGCCGCAAGTTTGAGGATGTCTATATGCGAAAGTTCGCACGGCGTTTGTGCTATGACCTCGAGCTGATACCTTGGGGCATAGGAGCGAACTATATCCTCCTCTCTGTACACCGAGGACACAAAGCTCTCCGTCGAGTACTCGTCGTCGACTCTGACTATCCTCCCTCGAATACGAACTTTATGCCGAGCAGTAGGGACGCCAGTTGGTATAGGTCTACCCAGAACAGCTCCCTCGAAAAGGCCAATGATGTCCACCCAGTCTTCGGGGATTGCGGACACAAAGGTAAAGCAAGAGCAGTAGTCGTCAAGCCTACATCTGTTTAGAGCTTCCATGCGCTTCTCCACTCCGTTGTCTCTGATTACAATGTAAGGCCAGTCTTCTCCACGAATGGCTGGAGTTTCGACTTGACAACGGACTGGGGGTAGTGGAGTGCCAGGCGGGTCGAGCGGATTACGGACTGTGAATAGGTAGAAGAAAGACTCGTACCTCGACCCCAATGGGTGGTCAAACTCGCTCCTAACATGGATTGCGTACTGGCCCGGCGGAAGCCCAGCGCTATCAACGATAGCGTGATATTCATACCCAGTTAGTGGGTCCCTGATAATTTGTATCCTGTTGCCCTGTTGCTCCCTTTGGTCTATGACTGTGCTCGATGAGTAGTTTTCCGTTGCGAAGTACATTGCCTGATCTATCGGGGCGTGCCCTGCAGGCCAGGGGAACAGAGCTACCCTAAGCTGGAAATCTCCTGTTTGGCCTGGGGGAACTACCAACGAGAGGTCTATCTGTATGTCGCTTCCTGATTGTGTTACCGAGGCCAGTTGTAAGTCTGGGCGGGGACTTGGCATTATTTCAGGCCCCGACTCAAGCAAAGTCCCGTCTGGGCAAATTAGCTGGGCCTTTATCGTTTGCGGTGTGTCGAGGAATGGCCACAGGTCGAGAAGGTAGCCAGAAGTTGGCCGAGTCAGAGTCCCGATAGGAGGAGGCTCAGCCCCCGAGGGGATAGGAACGAAAAACAGAGATTTGTCCCCCAGCGTTGGATGGCCAGTAGTGAACACTGAGTCGTAGTTTGCCGTTCTTATGGCATAGGGGCTTGACATTTCACGCTCAAAAGGGAATAGATTGCCAAGCGCTTCGACGCCGTTGGGAAAGTCGGGAAGCGGATTTGGCACTGCGCTCGCTATGTTTAGGACGTAAGAAGCCAGTGGGAGGAACGCCCCCCCGATCTTGCCGTAGATTATGACAGAGTAGGTACCAGGTAGCTTCGCCGAGGCTTCGCTTGTCTCCAAAACAATGCAATCGTAGCGAGCTGGGTCGAGTTTATCATTGAATATGTTTAGGTTGTAGGTAGGAGGCGTGGAGGCGACCCTGTTCGTCATTACGGCCACCCATTGCCCCCCTACCTGACCGGTAACCACTCCCACATAGTCGGCCCCAGCCCGAGAAGGGGGGATAGAAGGAGGAGCCGTCGGAGCAGAAAGGTCAAGCGCCCTAAATACCGAGGGGAGGGAGTGGTGAGAGTCTGGCCCCAGTAAGCAAACGGCCTGGCGGACTGGAGATGGAACGGATGGAACGCTAATTGAAGCCGATCCTCCCGTTATGTTTAGCGTCCCCGGCGTAACGAAGTTATTTGTCTCCTCTATGCGGTTCGGGTGTAGGAGAAGGCATTCTGACTCAAACGTCAGGCTCCGTAGTTCATTCGGGGCTTGGGCGTCAAGAACTATCCGGCCTCGTGTAGGGTATGCCTGCGTTGGTGTGTTGGCTGTCGGGTTTAGCGATGTCCGATAAGCGTAGAATTGTGTCCCCTCTATGCCAATGGTAACTACCTTCAAGTTTCGAGCGCCAGGCAGAATCACACTGATGGCTCCTTCTTGCGAGGCGTTGTAGAAGCGCAGGTTGTACTTACTGGTGGAGTTGGCTATGGAATAAGAAGTTACCTCTATGTGGTCGGCGTGTCCTGGTATATAGAAGGGCTGGCCATTTAGGGCGGACACAAAACCGCTTTCCCCCGCCCTAAGTAGAGCAGACCTAACATCAAACCGTTCGTTGATGAGGAAAGCTACGAGTGGAAATGGTTGTTGAGTATCAAGAGAGCCGAAAATTTGTGGAGTAGAGCTAATCCTGAAAGTAGCTATTGTTCCGCTAATACCTTGTATCGTGGCTCGAAGGAGGATTGAGTCTGGGGTGATAGGCCCCATTGCCATCGCCAGTTCGTCCCCGATAGCGAAACCCTCTGACTCCCAGTCAGACCCCAGTAGCTCGATCCCAAATAGTTGCCCGACTGCAAAGCTTGGGGGCACGACGACCATGAAGGCATTCGGGTCGGGGTTGCCCAGCGAGCCGCTTTGAGGCTCTAACAGAACCAGTCTCTGCTCGACAATCTCGACTCTCCAATCAAGAAGAGGAGCCAGAATGGGACGATAGTCAAGGGGCCTGTTACTTAGAGACGTCGTAGTGGCATCCAGTACTCGGTATTGTTGTATCTCTCTGAGTATCATACCAGTCTGATGTTTTTAGTCGGCTGGGCGCTTTCGACGATGTAATAGTCGACCTGAGCCAAGTCGCTATTGATAGCCCAGCGCAGGTTCTTTACCCCCGGAAATCCTGCCGCAGAAAGCCTCGTATAGTCGCCCACACTGAAAGGTATCCGAACCTGCTCGTAGACTCGGCAAAGCTTGGGGGCATACCTATCAGCGACAAAAGCGAGCAGGGCCGATGACGCTTGTTCTGTTAGCCCGTCAAGGGCATCGGCCATAACAATCTTAGGGGCAAAATACTCGTTACCGACTATAAGCACCCCCGTCCTAATGCTTGGATGGTCGAGTCGGCGCCTCAGTATCCTATTGGCAGCCCTGATAGTGTCGTAGAATATGTTCACGAGTCGGTCGAGTTCGGTTAGCCTTAGCTTGGGGCGGCCGGGGGAGTAGGGGATGTCTACACGATTGTACCCAGCATAGCCCTGAAACCTAATCTCAGCCGCATGAGGAAGACCAAGGCTAAACCTGTCCGTGTGGTCTCTGGTCAGAGACACCAAATTGTACCCTGCGAATTCGTCGGTATTGATGGAGTAGAATTCCGTTAAAGCCACATTGTGTAGAGGAAACGTGGAAGCTCCAGAGGCGAAGCGTAGCTCCCTGTTGAACATGTATATTCTGGCGTTGAGTAGGCGAGCAGCGAGGACAATTAGCTCTGTGGCCTCTATCGTGTCGACCATATCCCCGACGAGCCAAATCTTGCCGAGCTCAGGAGGCATGACCACTGAATAACCGGCAGCTCCTACGACATCCCGAATAGCCTCGGCGAGGTTAATTGCCCTTGTCGTCTTTGGCGCCGGAAGTAGTTTCAGTAGCTCAGTAATGATGTTCCATAGGGCTATGGCCAAAGTGGCAATGAAGGCTACACGAATAGCCACAACGGCGATCTTGTAGGCTGTTGCGGCAGCAGGGCCAGTTGCCCCGCCAGCGGCGTGCGCCGCTGCGTTGGCAATGAACTCCTTGAGGTCTCTAACTTCCCTGATAATCGCATAGAGAAGGAGTAGACACGACGCCAAAGAGGCCGCTACGGCGCCCCTATCCCCCTCCCTTTCCAGTGCCAAGGTATAGTTGAACCCCACCTTGGGCATTCGCCCCGCCACATCTCGCTCGAACAGGGCAAGCTCGTCGATCTCAATGTCCACGACCATCCTGTTGCGCCCCCACTTGGCTCGAGAGGCGTCTATTACACCCGTCCACGTTGCCCCCGAATGCCGCAAGACTACACGAAGGGGCTTGTACCTGTTTGCCCTAAGCGCTCCGTCGACTACCCTAAATGCCTCGTCCAGTAGCTGGACACCCTCTATGGCGGAGCTAATAGAGAAGCGTTCGTCTGTGCGAGAGATTGTCAGCTCGGCTTCCGTCCACCTGCTCCATTCGCTAACTGGCCTGCCCTGAACTATCAGCTCAATACTCCTCATAAGCGCCTTTTGACTTTCTTCCTTTTACTCCCCTCGTTGATACTTGTAACTATCGCATTAGACAGTGAGTCGTAGCCAAACTCGACTCGTGCCCCGGCCGAGCCTTGCTGGACTACCTTGGGGAGGTCTTCGTTGCGTATGCCGCCGAGCTGGCGGTTGATGTCGGCAGGGACTATCCGCTCGCCCTCGTGCACACGCACTATGAGCGCATCTCGCACGGCCCCCAGAATGCGAACTCCATCCTTGACGAACTCTGTCCCATAGAAGAAGGTGGGGAGCTTGGCAACGAATTGGCTTATGGCTGTTATGTCCCTAATTGTCTGGGCAAGTGGCGAGGGAGCATTCCTGTCGAGTAGCTGGACATAGGTCTTGACGGCCGCCAGAGCCATTTCCCGGCGCTGGGCCTTCTTTTTCAGCTCTTCCTGCTTCCGGACGACGTCAGCCTCACGGGCCTCAAGCTCTGCAATGCTTTGCTCAGCCGCAAGAGCACCCTGCTTGGCCAGCCCCTCATAAACAGCTATACGACGCCGGAGGGCATCTTGCTGGCGCTGAAGCCCCTGTTGCTGTCTCTCTTCTATCCTGCTGAGGTAGGAGTCAAGCGAGCTGGCCAGCGAGTCAATTGCCCGAATGTACTCCCTAACTATCTCCTGCTGTGCCTTTGCAGCCTCCTTAGCCTCACGAATAGCAATCTCTTTCAGACGGGCATTAGCTTGGGCAATGGCCGCCTCGGCCCTGGCGATCTCAAGGCGGTATATCTCGTCCCCCGTAGCCTCGTACAGGTCACGGAGTACATTGAGCCGCTGATTGGCCGCCTCTATCTGTATCTCGGCAAGTCGCTTTTCCCTGTAACGAACAAACTCCTCCTCGGACGCAAAGTTTTCCCTCTCCTTCTCCAGTAGGGCCGCTGCTATATCCTCTCGTAGCTTGATCTCTCGCTCAGCCGCTTGTAGCAGGGCCTTGCGTACTGCTTGACGCCTACGCTCCTCAAGGCGAATGCGAAGCTCGTCGGCGTCCACGCCCATCTTGGCCAGCTCATCCCCAAGCTCGCTCATTGCGGATTCCAGCTCACTCCGAAAAGCATCGAACCTTTCATTTATAGCAGCTATCTCGGCATCCAGCGCCCCGAAAAAAGCCTCACGCCTTATCTTCTCTATCCGACCAATAGACTCCTGTATTAGCTCGGCGTCCTTTCTGGCCATTTCAGCCCTAAGTAGCTCGGCACTTCGGGCATACTCTTCCCTTATCCGCTGTATCTCCTCGACCCCGCCCTCAAGGCGCCTTTCGTACTCGTCAAGGGTCTCTTTTAGCTTTTGGAGCTTCTTGTTGTACTCATCGGCAAGCCTTTGGCGTGCTGTGGCTGTACTCTCTACCTCTACCCTTAGGGCTTCAATCGCATCCTCAGTAAGTTTTTGGCGCTTTTTGGCTATCTCCTCTTGCGTCTTGGCCAATTGCTGCTGGATTTCGGCTTCCCGATTAGCCAGATCGCTTATCTCTTGTAGCAGTGAGGCCTGCTTCTCTTTGGCTTGGGCTATATTCGCAGCGCCGAAGGAGGCAAATACCCTCTCAATGCTTGTCGCCGCTTCCTCAGCCTTAGAGGCGACTTTGGCCAATCCTTCGGCTGCCCTTTCAGCACCGAGGGCAGAAAGTGCCTCGGCAAGGCCCCTGGGGATGTAGGACAGCATCCTAATCACCCCGCCAAACGCCTTGCCGAGCGCCGCCAGTAGTTTGTTTATAGGACTTTCTACCTCCTCTTGAATGGCTTGACTTGCCCTTTTTAGCTCTTCCTCGGCCGCTTGGCGCCTCAGGCGGATTAGCTCTATCTCCTTTCGGGCCTGCGCCTCAAGTAGTCGCCCCTTCTCAGCCAAACCTGCAAGCGTGTCGTCGTCAATCGCCTCAAGGCGCCGCTTTATGCTGGCCAGCTGGTTATTTAGCAGTATCTCCTGCTTCGTCAGTTCCAGCTTGCGTTCGGCATTCTCAAGCGCCTCTCTGTCCTTCCACACAGATAGAAGCTTGGCGATCCCCTCCAGTATAAGCATGATACCTACGCCCCTAAGCGCTTTCGACCCCTCGACAATAGCTCGAAAGAAGCCTCTCGCTCCGCCTCCCGCCGCTATGAATGCGTCTCGAGCCCGCTCGACGGCAAAGGTTAGGGCCAGGGCAGCCTCACCGGCCGGCCCCGAAGCACCGAGGAACTCAGTCATCGCCTCCTTGAACGACTTGGCGTAGTTCCCCACATTCCTCTGGTACTGGCCGACCATTGCGTCGGCCTTCTTTATCCTGCTGTCAAGCTGGGCAATTGCGTCCCTAAGACGAGCCGCCTCCTCAGTGTTTGCCTTCCCCGCTAAGACAAGGCTCTTATACCTTTCCCGAAGGTTGTCTAAGGCGTCGGATAGATGGAGGTAGGAGGTGACGTTGGCGTCAATCTCTCCTCGCAAGGCCTTCTCCGCAAGTTCGAGAGCCTGCGCTGCCCTTGCCGCCGACGTGGCGGCCTGGGCATTCATCTTGAGCTCTTTCGTAGCCTCTTTGACCTCAAGGCGCAGCTTGGCCACTGTCTGAGCGGCTTCCTTTTCGAGCGCCTTCTTTTTTGCCGTCAGGCGAATTATCTCCTCTTGAATTTTCCTGTACTCCTTGGCTGCTAACTCGGCAGAGCTCATTGCCTTCGCTGCTTGGCGAAGCTTTTCAGCCTCGCCCTTTTGTGACTCAGAGAATGCGTTGATTGCGGCCCGAAGCTCGTTTAGTGACGGAACAATCCTCGCCTTGATGGTATCCTGAAGCCCTTTTAGAGCTTCTATCAGGGCATTGATGTTCTCTATGACGGGAGTAAATAGCTCGTCGTCGAAGAAATCCCTGTACCCAAGCTTTTCGCTCTGCTTAGCCATACTTTCCCCTCATTGCGTTGATGAACCTCCTTAGTCTGTCAGCACGAAGGGCCACCGACATCTGCACGAGCTGGCGCTCGGGGACATCAAGGATGTGGAAGCCCGCCCTTTGGCTAAGGTGCTTGACGGCATCCCGCCGCCGCTCGTCGTACTCTACATACAGCTCGCCGCCCTTGACATAATAGGCAAGCGACCGATACAGAATGCCCCGCCACACAAGAGTCCAAAAGGGAATTGGGGGAAAGCCAACCGACACCCGCCGACGGAGATACTTGGGAGAATAGAAAATGGAGACAGGCTTGGGGCCAACAGCTCCACGCTTGAACATCTCCAATTGCCTATATGCCGAGGAAACTATCTCAACCTTCTCGACGAATGGCAACCTATCTGATAGCGCTAAGAAAGAAACCGGAGCCGCATCAAGGTATCCCCCACCCCTTAGGGCCTCGGCCGCCTTCTCAAGACGGCCTATTAGCTCGTCTATCCTCACGCACGGAACGGCACTCTTAGCGCTGGCCAGTCAAACTGAGTTCGTGGCGGAGAAGTAATCGCCGTGCAGTCGAGAATGTACTGAGTGCCTGACGTGAGCGGATTGTTCAGAGCATACTTGCCCCCGCCCAAGTTCGTACTCCCTGACGCCACAAGCGTACTTCCCGAGGCATTGTATATTTCAATGTCGGCAGGATTGGCAACGTTGGCAATCGGCACTACGATTGTGCCATTGGGAGCATGATACTTGGAGAATAGGAAGACGACCCAGTTGCCCGCCTCCTGAAACACCCTAAACCCTACGGGCTGCGGAGCAGAATAGTTTAGCACAGCCTGATTGTTCCACAGGGGGATTATCTCGTAGTCAGCGAGAGTGAATGGAAGCTGAAAAGTGATGATGTGCTTTTGGACGCTGGAGTAGGAGGGGAACGCAAATCGCGCATCGATGGAGGAAGGGACAATCGGAAGCGGCGCCCCGGCAACACCCGTTGGTGTGTCGACTTTGCGCCCCCAAATCGTCCCGTTTGCATCTACGAGGAACACCCCTACCTCGGCTTGGCAACGAAGCTCAGCGACACGCTGCGCCCACTCAGTCGGTAGCTGGCCGACAGTGGCCGTTATCGTTCGAGCGGCATCCCGCACATAGTATGTCGTCGCCCCTATCTCCTCGGTGATTGCTTCTGGACGCTCAGACGAGACATCATCGAGCTTTGGCGTTATGAGGCGATAGATGTCCGGGAAGTTGCTATTCGTTGGGCTAAGCTCCAGCTGAGTAGCTGGGTCAGTAATGAGCTGATTTACTCTGGAGGTAAAGATTAGCTTCACGATAGGGGCCATCTTGGTATAGCAAGACGGAACCCCAAAGGCCTCTATCGGCTGCCCGCATCTGCATTGTAGTGCCATATCACCCAAAGATACCGCTACGAGTATGAACGCCAGCGGAGGGTCACGATTAGCGAGTTAGCCTCCCCCGGCAGCCCACTACCAGAAGCGACAAGATTGGGGTTATAGAGGGGTATCCACGTGGCGTCAAGGATGTCGACCAGTGCCCGCCTCATTATGTCCGCCATAGCCTCAATCATCTTCTCGTGCATAGAGGAGGAAAGCTCAGCGCTCCACTTGGCCGACTGGGGGATTATTAGCGCCGCCGAGACTGTTCCACTTGGGAACGAAAGTGCCTCAACCTCGGCCCGATGTTCGCTAAGAACAAAAAGGGTAGGACGATCAGCGTCCGCCGTTCTTGAGTCAAGCTCTTGACTATACACGACATGCACATCCGGAGCGCCGAACCAAATCCCCCCGACTATATCCCCAGAGGTTGTTATTACCGCTGGCTTGACCCCGTAGGTTGTCAAGCAGTCATGGACGTTCCCCTCGTCATCGTAGAATTGCCACACTGGAGGATTGTTAGGTATCCACCACGCCCACCAGTGGGGGCAAGTGATGAACTGGCCCGGCGCAATCTTTTCAACGCTCTGCCGTATCCTGACACTCCGAAGGCGTCTCGCCAGCTCGCTTACCATTGCTATGATGAGCGAATAGCCCGTGAATGTGAAGAAGCTGGGCAAGCTTGTTCAGCTCCATACCCAAGAAAGTGCTTACGCTCGCAATGGCCGCAGAAGCCCCGCCCGTAGCCAATGCCAAAGCGAACGAGCCAAAGTAGAAGGCAATCTTGATGAGGCCATACCACCAGCGATAGGTTTTGTCCCTCGCTGCCATAATGGCCGTATTGGCTGAAATGACACCAAAAAGCGCAATTACGACAACCAGCAGAGTAATGTCCGGGGTTTCGCCTGTACCCCACTCTCCAGCCCAGACAAGCATCATAACAAAGATACCAAGAAGAAAACCGCCGTTTTAGGGGCGTTCTGAGGTGGGGAAGACCGCCGAGAGGAGGTAAGATACCAGACATGCCCCTACCCCGCCCCAGAACGCCTAAAAACCCGAAATTTGGCCATATTACTCCTGCTCGGCATAACGACCGAGCATATCCTTGAAGAAAGCCCGTATCTCGCTCTCCTTTACCAGCCCCATTGAATACGCCTGCATCAGAATGGCAGCCGTCCCTCGCTTGTCGTCAAGCAGCCCCTCCATTGCCCCCGTAGAGTAGTGGAAGGTGTAACTATAACCAGCAGCGGCAAATGCCCTCGTTGTGGCCTCTACGAACTGGTCGCATGCCGGAAGTAACACGTGAGTATAAAGCCCCCGAAGGGCCTCGGACTTATTGTTATAGGTCTTATTCTCTGGGTCGTTGAGGAGTGAGCTGTCGATTGCGTAGAGGTCGCATATCTCCCTATTGATTAGGGTGGCAATCTTGTCAAGCGCAAGATTAGGTATCTCGGGAGCCACAGAGCGAAACTCAAGGGGCGCGGCAAGAAACTCAATACCTCCTACCCCAGCCTTGCGCCTATTGTCAGCGAACATCCGCCTAAGCTCCTCGGCGTCCGACTTTGTCCTTACCGCCTCGGTGCTAAGTACAGCAAAGTTCCAAGCCCCCATGTTCTTCATTGCCTGAGTAAGAGCTCGGTAATACTCGTAGGCCGCTATGAGAATGGGCTGGGCCGTCTGGATTGGACGCCTAACGTTCTGGACAACGATCACATCAGGCGTTACGGAGACGTCTGGGATGGAGGAAAGGGGGACGTACTTGAGATTGGCATCAAATACCGCATACCCCGCCACATACCAGTCAGCAAAAGCCGAGCCGGAGTAATAGTCGAACGTGTAGCTAAGGTCGTCCATGACCTGCCCGAGAAGGCGGACATGGAAGTTTAGGCGATTGACAGCTGTGGCGAGGAGGTTGTGTATCTTGGCCAGCGTCGGTATAGACCTAAGCGCCTCTTCGGGTGTTATCGTGGCTATCTCGACTCCTGTGGCCGGGTTTAGAGCCGCAAACCTTGAGTCTACCTTTTTCCTTGCCTCCCTGAGGGCCTTAAGCCACTCTCTAACTCGCCTCAGGAATTCCATCTGTCAAAGGTAATTCCACTTCCTGTCAATGCGAAGGGAAAGCTGGCGAAACCTTAGGCTGGACACCCCCAATGGGAGCGCAGGGCTTATAGTCAGCAATCCCGTCGCCGAAGCAACGACAGAGTAGTTGCCAATCCCCTCAATCTCAATCTCCATCCCCGGAGCCACAATTTGCGAGGCGACGATTGGGACGGTAAGAAATGTCGGAGAAGTGGCGACGGCTTCTATATAGCCCTCGTACTTGGCCCACTCACCGAGGAAGTACCTATACTCCCGAGCAATTGCAAAGAACGCCCCCGAAGCAAATCTGGAGCGCCCCGGCACATCAGACGCCCGCTTGACCCCAGCTCCAAGTATCCCCAGCTCAAGCCTACGGAACACCCAGGGAACGAATAGCCTGTGAAGGCCGAGCATGCGCAAGCCAAAGTTTGGAGGCACCATCGGACCATTGTTAATGATGAACGAATGCCCTACGGGGAACAAATCCCGAGCCAGCTCCTCTTGGGCTTGGTCTATCGCCCGAATGGTGTCTGGGTCAAGATTGTTAGCGTTGAATAGCCTATACTCCCCGCCAAAGTCAGAAGGCTCGATAAGCATTAGCTTGCCCGAGCAGCATATTCCAGGTTGAGCAGGGCATCCCCGCCATACCTGGAAGCAATCGCATTGATAGCATCGGAGGCATCAATAACAACGGAGGGAACGATGAACTTGTCCTCGGCCTGATAATAGAAGAAGTAAGGCAAAACTGGGGTCATATATCTCTCGCATGTTACCCTATGCACATTTTGCTCTGTGGCCTCATCAACTACACGCTTGACAAACTCTGTCTCGTAGATGTACCTTCGGCAAAGACTCTCCAGCCAGATGGGATAAACTATAACTGGCTGAGGAGAGCCAAAAGAGTATTCTGCCGCTATTGGGACGATAGTCATTGAACCTGAGGCATCTTGTAGCTCTGTGTAGTTAGAATTCTGAGCAGCCCCGGCGGAATTCTCAAGTATGGCCGCTCCATAGGCAATCGGACGCATAAGGGCCTTGAAAGCGAAATGAGGAGCCATTCTCGACAGAAATGTTCGGGCCAGCGCAAACAGCTCCCTAAAAGAGCTGACAGCTTGGGGGGGAGTTAAGGTTGCAGATAGCCCCCCGAGTATGGAGAACCACAAAATAGCCTCGGAGGCATCCACCCTCCTCCAAAGAAGCCCCCTAACCACATCAATCGCCCCCTCAACAAGAGCTACTTCTTCGGGGACAGTCGTCGTCGCTGCGATCCTAATTACGCCTCTATCCCATTGTTCAGCCCTAACAGTCAAAACAGGTTTTGGCACGTTATAGGGAGTAGTTGAGTAGACCAAAGCATCCTCCTCTGCGTTTTGGCTTGGGATGTCAATCCCAATAGGTGACGCCCTCCACATATCCCTAAGGGAGTTGACCCTAATCGTTGCCATCTCCCGCATCGGATGCCAGGGATGGACTGGGGCCATAAGGGTATGTCCATCACTGGCCGGCACAAATGCCTCAGAGTATGCCTTTACTGCTATGGGGCTATGTCGGTTAATGTCGCTCATTCTCGCTTACGCCTTTGCTTTTTGTCTTCCCTTGCCTCTTTGTTTTCCTTCTCCTCGGAGCTCCCCCGCAGCGCCCCGTATAGCTTAGAACCATCTCGGCTCGCTTCGTGTGCCAAGATTGCAGACACCGCAAGGGGGAACAAAAGGATTGCTCTATTCCCAAGCCCATTCAGGATTTCAGTTAGAGCCTCAAGAATGCCCTTGTCGAGCTGCGAGTACTTAACGTCTCCAAGTGGTTCATACCCGTTGGCAACGAGCTTTTCGTACTCGGTAACTGTCGGGGGGGCAACTTGAAGTCGCCCCCCCTTGACAAGGAAATAAGATGGAAGCCGAGAGTCAATGTTCGCCAGTATGGCCTTGAACTGCTCCTTCATATTACGGAGTAAGAGCTTGGAGAGCGGACAGGGGATCGGCACTCACAATGGCAGGTAGGGGCTGCTTGGCTGGGACGAACCGATAATACACCTCCACAGTTACCCGATAGAGGTTCTTGTCGGCAGCCTCATCCACAACCCTGTTGTAATAGATTTGCACCTCATCCACAAGCTCGATAGTTAGCCCCTCAGTGTGTGCAAGGATGAGGCGGCTTCCCGAGTAGTCCTTCCATATCCCTTCAAGGGAAGTATTGCCCAGAGGGGATATGTTACCATAGTAAAGCTCAAATCCAGCACCCTTTCGGTCTTGCAGAATGCCCCAGTAGACTGAAACAGGCGCCAGAAGGATGTTCCCGTATTTGATGCCAAGGAAGTGGTCGGCGAAAGTCCGCTCGAACTGAAGCTGGGCAGCCGCCACCAGATCGTGCCAACGAGCGCCCGTACCCGTCGGGATGTTTAGGTATCCAGCAAACTGGGCTGGAGCGAAAGCCGTACCATTGGCGGCAAGATAGTTGATGAGCCGCTGGTTCAGAACATCCTTGAGATGTTCCGTTAGCGCATCGATGATGAAGTTCGCTGCACGCTCGCCGGAGTCGGCGATGACTATCTCTTGCGTAATGGTGTCTGTTACGGCCAGCTTGCCGAAGGGATAGTCAATCTCACCAAAGGAGTATTGACGAGTCGGCTTAGGCGCCCCCTCAGCGACATCGCCGGCCCCCGGCCCAGAAGGCGTCGGTGCTATCTTCCTCAGCGTGGAGTTAGTGCCAATGAACCGCTTGGAGAACAAGTCCATGAAGCGCTGGCCGCCCCGAATGTCCGCCCCCGAGGTCTGGTAATAGTCAAAGTCAGACGTGATACCGCGAGTTGTGCCAAGCGTAGAATGCCTGAACACACTTGGAGACAACAGCGTCCGGGCCGAGGCGGCAATGGCTCCTATTTTCTCTTGGCGCATTGCGAGATGAAGCTGACGGGCCACATTCAGCAGCGCTCCTCTTGCAGCCAGTTTACCGGCCTCATCCTCTTTGCCCTCGGTGTTCTTCGCCTTAGCAAGCCGCTCGATGTCTTCGGCAGCCCGCTCAAGTTCATTTATGCGTTCTTCAAGCCCCTTCATTTCTTCAGCAGATTTGGCAGGTTCTTGTAGGTTCGCTCAGTGATTGCCAGAATCTTTTCGGCCGCCTGCAGGACGCCAGCCACTTCGTTGGCCTGAGTACTTAGAGTTACCTCGAGCTCTTCCAGCTTTTTCTTTGCCTGCTCAAGCTCTTGGGTTACCTCGGCCGGGGGCTGGGCAATGGCCTTTTTTAGGGCCTTAATCTCTTCCGCAAGCGCCGTAATCGCATCCATCGCTTGCTCAACTCGTCCCCGGAGGTCATCGAACTCCTCACGGGTTACCTCTTGGTGCTTGTAGGACATATCACCCAAAGATACCGACTTTCCTCCACACCCACACTGGCAATTGCCCTTAGGGCTTGATGGCACAGAGGAGGCAAGGCAAGTTAGCCCGTCCTCCGATGTAGCTATACAGGTATTGAACGCAGGTTCAGCGACGAGAGAGACTTCGTAGATGATTATGTCGTAGAACTCAAGGTAAGACCCCATAAGGGGATGCTCCTTGACGACATACCCGTCGCTAAACCACGACACGGACAAGAAATTGCGTTCGCCGCTTTCCACAAGCCGGACAGCCTCGGGGGACGCCAGCTCAAAGTCAATGATGAGCGCATCATCTTTCTTGGTGAAAGACAGAATGCGCCCGTATGGCTTGTAGTTGTCGATGACTGGGTATTCGTGGTCGACAAGAATTGCGTCCCCGGCCGCTCGGACTTTGGCCTCAGGTCGTACCAGCGTACGATTGTGGGATAGCTCGCCAAATCGGAACAGGACCCCCTTGTAGCGCTGTGGCTGGCTTTCGTGCTTTTCAATCCTGACATTGTTCGTCAGGTGCCTCGCATGCACCCTCATCGTATAAAGGTACCTCATACTCCCCATTTTGAGCCAGCAAAGAGTCCAAATCTATACCCTCGTCATCATCGTACCCCACAGTCCATCCAGCATTGCTCATTGAAGCCTCCTGAGCGCGCCTACGAACCTCGTGCTCGGCCTCCTTCCGGCAAAGCATAAACACTCCGGTGGATAAGTACGAAAGCCTAACCCTCGATGCGTCGCACTTTTCCATTGACCGCCGTAGCCCCTCATAAACGAGGACGACGTAGTCTTCGGGGGCCACGCCATATCTGGCCACCACCTTGGCCAGCGCATTGGCGAAATAGCCAAGGTTGGATGCCAGAATATGCATTATCCACTTTTCGTCCCTGGTCTCTTTGTACCTCCGAACAGCCTCCCGGTAGTCAAGCGGCTTGCCATTCTCGTACACTATGTAATCCTCTTTGTGTGCTGTAAGTAGGGCAAAAGCATCCCTTACCCTGCTATTCTCCATCATTGCAAGGCACGGGGCCTTACCCCTTTTGCGAGCCATGCCCAACGGCGTTTAGGGCCTCGTCCACACTATGCACAACATAATACGCAAACCCCCTCTCCTCAATGAGCCTTTGCACCATAACCTGAGAATGGGACTGCTTGCCCCCAGGCTTCTTGACCTCCAGAAACCAAATCCGCCCCTTGCCAATCACGATTAAGTCGGGAGCCCCCGACAAAAGCCCAGAATACCGCTGGCGTCCCCTCGTTGCCTGATTGGGCACATGAATGACAAGGAAGCCGAGCTGGCTAAGCGCTCGCACAATTGCCGATTGTACCTGCGACTCACTTCTGCGTCTTAGCATACTTCTCAAGGATTTCAACCAGCTTCTCAAGGTCTTCCGTGTCCGCCACCTGCCTGGCAGCAATCTCTGGCTTCACCCCCGTCTTGACGAGCGACAGAAACTCTCGAGCGGCGTTAATGGCGTCATAAAGCGAGCCGGCAAGGTCGTTCCTTGCGTCCCAAATGGCCCACCCAATTGCCCGTAGCTCATCGTCAGCGGTAGCAAAGGCGTAAATGAAAAACCCAAGGTCAAGAGCATGCAGGGCCTTGAATATGTCGAAGATGTTATCGTACCGAACCCCGGAACGCAGAAGCTCATACGCCTCTACAAGCTCTGGTGCTGCGCCGTCTGGTTCCCCATTGACAATTCGGGCATAGGCCCTCAATACATGCTCCCTGACTTTGCTCGCAACTTCCCCGCCTCCGACAAAGGAGGCGTCCATGACTTGCTTCGCCTCACGCAGAAGCGAACGTTTCTGATTGGCGCTCATATCCTTGGCAAGTTTATTCTGAGTAATCGCAAACTTCGTGCCAACTCTCTGGGCTCGGATAGGTCATATATCCTCGGAAGCCACTCCAACTCCATACTCTCCCCAGACCTGACTTTCCTTAGGGCCTGGTCGGCCGTGATACGTCCATCCAGAACGTCTCGCCACATCTTGGTGGCAAATAGCACCAAAGAGGCATTTTCCCCGCCCTCAGAGGCGAGATAGGCGACAGTCTTGGCCAGCATAATCTTACATAGTAGCTCAACGGCCCTATCCAAGTCGCCGTCGTCCCCGGCCTTGGCCCACCAAGAATTGTACGCCTCCCTTATCTCGTCCTTTATTGGCGCGAGTGCCTTGTCCACTTCGTCATACTCACCCTTAGCAATGTGCTCGACAGCGAGCCATCCAGCCTCGATAACCATGCTTATCAGCTTGCCCGGACTTTCGATTGCCTCCCAATGTATATAGCCTCTTAGCTGTTTAGGGATGTCGGCAACTCTGATTACCCGCTCAGTCCTTAGGACATTATTGACTACTGCCCAATTTACTTCGGGCTCGGCAATTTCATCTTCGGCCACGGCTCCCGTGCCGCATTGGCCATCTTCGTCCCCAAAAGCATAAGAGCATCCCTCCTCTTTGCCTTCCTCCAATTCCACAACACCATCGTTCTGGCTTATGATTAGATCGGGGCTCGCCTCATGAGTATTTTCTTCTTTACGCTCCTGTATTTGATTGTTTACTCCATCGGCTTTCGGGGAGGTTCTAGCATCTGGGAAGTCATCCGCCTCCTCTTGGACGATGTAATACTGCCTTTCCCTCTTGCGCAGCTTTTGGCGCTCGACAAGCTTGTCGAGGGCTTTGTAAGTCTTGTCCCACGAGCCCTCCAGATACTTTCCATCTTTTAGGCCCCATACCGCCAAAACAACGCCCTTGACATTCACCCTACCCTGTTTGTCGGCATTCTTGCGGCAGGCCTCGTAATACTTGGCCAGTCGCTCCTCGACCCTACGAGTGTGCTCCTCGTTGGTCATGTTCGTCGGAAGCACCGAGGGGGGATAATTGAACGACCCGTTCTGGTGCTGGGACACGACCATGTCGCCCGTACCGAAGCGGCCGCGCCAGGCCAGCCTCATCATGTCTTCCCTCCGGTACAGCCCCGCCACAACGTCCACGGCCCCAGCAATAGCGGATGTCCCTCGCGCATCAGAGATTGGATTGCCCGTTGTGGCTTTGACTGTGTGGTGGACTATTACCGCCGCCACCCCACGCTCACGAGCCAGCTTTACTATGCGATAAATGGCGTCGGCGAACGAGACCTCATTCTCGCTCTTGCCCCCCGACACGGAAACAGCCCTGAGGGTGTCGATGATGATGAGTGTCGGCTGAATGGCGTCTATATGCTCCTCAAGAATGGCCACGTTGTCTTCCACGACTGGAGGAGTCGTGCCAATGTAGATGTCCTCGTCCAAACCCGCCACGCCCCTCATTCTGACTCTATCCCTAACTATGTCCTCTCCATCTTCGAGGGCATAATAGATTACACGACCCTTCTTGGTGGCCAAGCCACAAAATGTCTCGCCCCGAGCTACGGCGAGGGCCATATCGAGCGACATCTGGGACTTGCCGAGTTTAGGCTCTCCTATAAGCAGCGTAATTCCCCCAATCCTAACAAGGCCCTCAATCACAAAGTCAGTCGGCCGCTCCTCGGCCATTATCTCAGACAGCCTTCGTGGATGGGCCGGCCTTGCCTCGTCGGCCCTATATAGCAAGTGCCTAATCGCCTCAAGTATGTCTTGCCCCTTTCCGCTCTTGAAGGCATCCCGAAGGTCTTTCTGCCCAAGAAGCGGCTCAATAAGCCCCTCAGAAACTAAGTCTAAGTCAATAGCTGCAAGCCCCGCCTGTCTCGCCGCTATGACCATCTTGGTGGCCGCCTGACGCCCAGCGCTATCGGCGTCCATCGCCACCACAATCCGTCGAGCGCCTCGACGCCTAAGCGCAATCAAAACTGATGACGAAAGCCCAGCACTCGCCCCCTTGGTGATTGCATAGGCCTCCAGCCCCAAAGCTCTCGCAACTATGCAATCACTTTCTCCCTCGGTGATAACTACGTCCTCGCCAACCCTATCCCCAGGTAGCGGCCACAAGTCGGGAGTATGCCCCTGACCTCGCCATATCATCCCCCTTTCGCCCTTCTTGCGCACCTTGTACTTGTCTATGCCGGGGAATCGAAAAATTACCTCATCAGAAGTAAAAGAAATTGGCAAAGAAGCTATGACATCGGGCTGAACTCCAAGATAGCCAAGGTACCAGCGCCGAGCGTCTTCGGTTATTTTCTCCCGCTCCATTTTGCCATTTTGTTTTGGGGCTCTTCCAAGTAGTTCGGCATATTCTGGGAGTCGCTCGTAGAGGTGGTCAGTAACCGACTTTGGGTCACACCCAGCGTGGCACTTGAAGGATAGGCGCTCTCCGTCGAACCACACAGATAGGGAGTTGTCCCTATCCCCGTGCAAAGGGCAACGAGCCGACCAACGATGGCTTTCCATCCGCCGAACATTATCCAGCATGAGCCGAACGACCATCTCGACAGACGAGGGGTGGCCCCGAAAGGCCACCCCATTCCGATTACTGCTCTCATTCTTCATCTTCGCCTTTTAGTTTCTTCTCCGTGAAGATTGCGTTGTCAATCATCATTAGGGCCATTTTCTTCCTGTTTGTGTCGAGGTCGGCAAACTTTTCCCCTCCAAGGTCACGCACAATCCCCGCAATTAGCTCCTTAGCCTCGTCGGCCCCAATCAGCCTGCTTAGCTCTTGGAACTTGTCCAGTATCTCACGGGAAAGCTCGGCTTCGCCACTTCGCTCTTTTTTCGCGTCAGGCGGAGGCGTGTCGGCCAATTTGCGGACAACATCCGATGAGGTTTTCTTTTGGCCGCCAGCATCGCTCTTCTTAAGCTGCGCAAGAGCCTCGGGGAGTTGAACTATCTGCTCTGGGTCTGGA
>Ga0209809_1001253_pt1 | contig 20883 bp, 21 predicted proteins | sample YNPMSTMetaG_FD_186172 | JGI IMG/M metagenome (GOLD analysis project Ga0209809, IMG submission 186172) | Anoxygenic and chlorotrophic microbial mat microbial communities from Yellowstone National Park, USA - YNP MS-T MetaG (SPAdes) (version 2) ...
CTTGGCTGCCGACCGCCCCCTGCGGCGCGTGCCCCCTCTGCCAGCGCGGACGCCCCAACCTGTGCCGCCACCTGTTCGACGCCGTCGTGCTGGGAACCTACGCCGAGTACCTGCGCATCAACGCGCGGGTCGCCGCACAGCATGTGTTCCCGCTGGAGGGGCTGAGCGACCTGCAGGGGGCGTTTGTGGAGCCCCTGGCGTGCGTCATCCACGCTTGGCGGCAACTGGAGCCGCTGCCAGGCAATCGGGTGTGCATCGTGGGCACGGGCGCAATGGGCTACCTGCACCTGTTGGAGGCGCAGGCGCGCGGGTGCGAGATGGTCGTGGTCGGCAGACGCGCGGAACGGCTCGAACTCGCCCGTGCACTCGGCGCACACCACACCGTGCAGGCGAGCGACGACGCCGACTGGCAGGTGCAGGTGCTTCGGCTGACCGATGGCGGCGCGGATGTGGTCGTCGAAGCCACAGGCGCGAAAGCCATCTGGGAACTTGCGCCCAACCTCGCCGCGCCTGGCGGCAAGGTGCTGCTGTATAGCGGGCTGGCAAAAGGCGAAACCGTCTCGGTGCTCGCCGAACGCTGGCACTACGACGAGCTCACGATTCTGGGCAGCTTCCACTTCACCACGCAAGACGCCCTCACCGCGCTGGAACGCTTGCGGGAGGGGCGGATGCCTGTGGAACAACTCATCACAGATAGTTTCCCCCTGTGCGAGATTGCATACGCCTTCGAGCAGCTAGATCGAGGGAGGGGAATCAAATATGCGATTACGCCTCCATAGCCGCTTGCTACAGGAACGACAGTTATCTCTTGCGTGAATAGGGTACACTTGAAGCGCTAACTATAGGGGGCTTAAGAGATATGTTTAAGGCATTTGCACGACTCTGGAGATACTTAGTGGCTTGGGTGACGGGCAAGGTGGAGCAGCTCGAAGACCCTGAGGTGTTATTGGATCAAGCGCGTCGGGAGATGCAGCAGACCCTTGCACGCAACCGTGAGCGTGCGATTCAAGCAATCACCCAGAAAAATATGCTGCAAGCAGAGGTTGAGAAATTGGAGCGCGTGGTGCGTGACTTAGAGCGCAAGGCGGAGTTAGCACTTCAGCAAGGCAAGCGTGATCTTGCGCTGCAGATTGTTCGCGAGAAAAAAGCGCAAGAGAGCGCGCTGGAAACAATGCGTGCCTCGCTGCAGCAGGCGACCGAAACTGTCGAAGCCATCAAGCTCGCTATTCGTCGACAGGAAGAAGAGGTGCGCGTCAAAACCGCGCAGGCACTCGCGATGAAGGCGCGCTGGAAACAGGCGCAAATCCAGACCGCCATCAACAAGGCACTGGAGGGTATCTCGGTCGAGAACATCGAGTCGAGCTGGGCGACCGCCGAACAGCGCATCCAGCAAGCGGAAGCGGAGGCTGCGGCACGCCAAGAAATGGCAGCTCAGAGCCTGCAGGGACGAATCGCTGCTCTACAGGATGCCCAAATCGACCAAGAAGCGGCAGAGGAACTCAGCCGAATCGAGCAGCGGCTAGGCTTGCGATCCGCCACTGTCAGCTCGATCACGCCTGGCACAACCGCTTCTGTGAGCGACTTGGAGGCGCTCAAGGAACTGGAAGAGTTAGAACGCAAGCTCCAAGCGTCGCAAGGAGAGAGCAGCGCGTCCGACAAGGCTTAGGAGGGGCACGGCGCGTCTGTGGCTCTCACTGCGCTTCGTGCGCGAGGCTCTCGAACCGATCGATGTCCTGACGAACAGTATCAAATGCACTGCGCCAAAAAGCTGGTGTGCGCAGGTCGAAGCCGAACTCCGCGGCTAAGCTTGGCGCGTCCGCCATTCCCGTGCGCGACAAGAGGTCGTCGTAGCGTGCGCGGAAGCCGTGAGGGTCGTCCAGGTACCGTGCATAGAGCCCCAGACCGAACAACAAGCCGAACATGTAGGGGTAGTTATAGAACGCGCTTCCGTAGTAGTGCGGTTTTGCCGCCCACATGTAGGGGTGGAGCGCGTTTTCGTCCAACCCATCGCCGTAGGTCTGGCGTTGGGCGTCGTGCATAATCTCGCACAGTTCGCGCACGCTCAACTCGCGTTCGGCGCGCCGCGCGAAGACCTCCTGCTCAAAAAGGTATCGGCTCGTGATGTCTACCACGACTTGGCACGCACCCTGCAGTGAGGCTTCCAGAATCGCAATCTGCTCCTCGCGATCCGCGTCGCGCAACGCAGCTTTATCGATGATTGTATTGCAGAAGATGCTGGCGGTCTCTGCAAGGGTCATCGGCGTCTGGCGTTGCAGATAGGTGCGCTCAGCAAGGCACAGGTTATGATAGGCGTGCCCCAGTTCGTGCGCGAGCGTCCCCATCCCGTTGAACGCAGGCTTATAGTTGGTCAGGATGCGCGACTCGTCGCGGCGCAGGCGCATGCAGAACGCGCCGTCACGCTTGCCTGGTTGTGGCGGGGCGTCGATCCAGCGCTCCTCGAATGCGCGTCGGGCAAACGCGCTTAGCTTCTGCGAGTAGGTCGCGAACTGTTCGATGATGAACTGCGCGGCTTCGTCGAATGTCCAAGTGCGTCGTTCCCTGCCAACGGGCGCGAACAGGTCGTACCAAGCGCATCGTGGAATGCCGAGCAGACGCGCTTTGGCGTGCAAGTAGCGACGAAAGTCGGGAAACGCCTCGTAGGCGGCTTCTAACATCGCGTGCAGCGTCGCCTCATCAATCGCGCTCTGGAACAGTGTCGCGTGGAGGGGGCTCTCCCAGCCACGCTTGCGGGTCAGCAGGTTCGTCTCACCCTTAATAGCGTTCAGCGCGTGGGCAAGCGGCATCGCATGCTGCTCCCATGCCTGCAGTTCGGCTTCGTAGGCAGCACGACGCACCTCGCGATCGGGGTCATACGCGAGATTGCGCAGCATACTCATCGTCAGGGTCTGCCGCTCGCCACGCAGCTCCACAGTCGCCTGAATCTGCGAGGTGAGATTGCCGTACAGTTTACTCCACGCACGGCTGCCTGTGAGGCTCATTTCGGCAGCCAGCGACTCTTCGGCGGGCGCCATCATGTGCTCGGCAGCGATGCGCGCGCGCTGTAGCCAGTAGGCGTGTTGGCGCGCCTGCTCAGAGCGTTCCAGCAGCGCGTCCACCGCCTGCGACCCCGCCCATGCGGTCAGGCGCGTATGCAGCTTGGAGAGGCGCACCGTGTGCCGCTCCAGCTCGCTCAGACGCGCCTGCGCATACTCGTCCCGCGAATCGACCGAAACGAAAGCGTACACATACGCGCCCAGAGTCCACGCATGATCGCTTAGCGCGTTGTAGAGCGGCAAGACTCGCTCCAGAACGCTCGCTGCAAGGTCAGGAGCCAAAGGATCCTCCGCGCGGTCAATTGGCACCTCATCGAAAAGTCCTTCCAGTTCGTCCAGCGCACGCACGAAGTTGCGAACATCACGCTCGTATTCGGGCGAGTCGAGCCCCGGATAGACAACACTCATGTCCCAGCGTGGTAGGTCGGTTTTCATAGCGCAGAGATTGTACCTGTTTATATGCTGCTCTCAAAACCTCTACGGGCGAGGGCAATACCGCACCAACTCAGGCTGCGCCGATGTGCCTGCAGGGGTCCTCATGGCTGCTGGATACTTGACGAAGCGGCATGTGGTTCTAAGGTGCGTCCTGTGGCGAGACAGCCTCCCCTGAAGGAAGCTCTCGTTCCACCAGCACCCCGCGTTTGTAGAGTTCCCACACTCGGAACACAGAGTTTTTGTGCGGGCGGATTTTACAGTGTTCATCCTCGTTGCGCTTCTCGTCACAATATCCCAGCGGCACGCACTTGGGCACCAGCAGCCTCCCGAAGTACGGGTCTGCCGCCATCACCTCCTTGCGGATGAGCCTAAACAGCTGCCGAATCTCCCACTGTGCTAAGAGGCACAAGCGTAGCCCCGCCATATGCATCAGCTGGCGCAGGTTCACGGTCATGAGCAGGTTCGTCGCCACAGCATTCGGGAAGATAAATCGTGCATCCTCGGCGGGAATGCCCTGCTCCAGAAAGCGATGGTAGAGGTGCTCGCTCATATCGCGGAAGCGCTCGAACTCGCAGAGCGCATCGGGATTCGCTTCGATGCTGGGGGGAGTGACATACTGTGGCTCTTTATATTTCACATACCTTTGGCTCTGTTGGTCAAAGGCGACCCCAATCCGATGGCGCACCAGCTGATGGCTCAGCGCTCGGCTCACCCCTGCTATCGCGAAAGTGAAGTTGATATGCTCGATGGTGCTATGGTGTCCCGACTCAATGACATGCTCAATCAGTTTCATCACTCGTTCGACAGGCGTTTTGTCCGACAGGAATTCGTCCCAGATTTGCTGGGGCGTCTTTTCGCTGTAGCAGGTGCGCGCCGCCAGATAGATAAGCCCACGATAATACTTGCGTATCGTCTCCGCTTCAGGAAAGACCAGCGAGACCTCCATCACGCCGCGTTTTGCCATACCAGACCCGTTCGCCTCCGACAACAATTTTCCTACAATTCCGAAATCGGCTACGGCAGCGACTTCAGTATGTCGGCGCACAACCGAAACTTGCGTTAGTGGGCGTATGCTACGAGCTGGCGCTGGTATAGCTGCGCAGGGCAAACTTCCAGAGCATGCGCCCCATCACAAAAAAGCCTACTGCCCACGCGGTCGCAAACCACAAAAAGGCTACTGATGCCTTGCCCAGCAGCGCCTGCGTCGGAATGGTCGCCAGAAACGCCACGGGCAACACATAGGTGAACACGCGCCGCAACACACGGTCAAACACATCCGTCGGGAAACGACCAATCTGCGCGAACACCTCCGACAGCACCCACAGGTTCTCCACCCGCACCAGCCAGATGCTCAGCGTCATCATCATAAAGTGGAACGAATAGAAAATCAGCACGCCCGTCAGCACCATTCCGAAGTAGAGCGCGACATTCAGGGGCGACGGCGTGTAATCCAGCTGCCAGAGCGCGTAGATACCCAGCAGCACCGCCACCGCCAGCGAGCCAAGCTGATCCAGATTAATGCGCCGCAGCGAGAGCCAGAACTGCGAATCGACAGGCTTGAACAGCACGAAGTCGAGCGTGCCCTGCCGCACCAGCGTCGGCAGCTCCGATAAGCCAAAGTAAAACAGCGTCGCGATGAGCGCGTCGATGAAGTAGAGTGTCGCGGCGAGCATCAGTGCCTCCGACTCGCTCCAGCCCGCGATGGAGTCGGTGTGTCGGAAGATGATTTTCAGCGTGGCGAGGAAGAAGCCGAGCCAGAGCGCGTTGTAGAGCATCTTCGCCCAGAAGTTGGCGCGGAACTCCATCTCGCGCACGAAGCTGGCGCGTATGAACGCCTTGTAGAGCCGCCAATAGAACCCCAGTCGCCTCACATCCCCACCCCCGTGTATTGGTGCAGCCCCTTGCGCCACAGGATCTGCGCTGCGCCCGCGCCCACCAGCACCCACACCGCCTGCAGCCCCATCTCCAGCCACAGCGCCTCGCCCTGCAGCTTGCCAATCGCAATCTCCACAGGCACGGCGGTCGTGTAGCGGAACGGGAACACTACCGCCAGCGCCTGCAACCAGCTTGGCATCAGCACAATCGGCGCGACCCAGCCGCTCAGCAGCAACATCGGCGCGTAATAGAGCGAGAACACGCTCTGCGTCTCCTGTAACCAGAACGCCAAGCACGCCAGCGCATACGCAACCCAGAACGAGACCAGATGCCCCAGCAGCACGCTCAGCCAGAACTCCCAACCCAGATAGATTGAGCTGAGTGTCGTGAGGCGGCTGTAGTACCACAGCGCGATCAACGCCACAGGCACAAACAGCACCATCCGCATCGCCCGCCACGAGATATTCCGCGCAAACAGCATCCACGCTACAGGCACGGGACGCAGCAGCCAATGCGACAGCACGCCCTCCTTAATCTCCCATGCCAAGTCCCACATCAGGTGGCTGACGATGAAGTTCGTTGTGAAGGCAATCATCACATAGTAGGTCACCATCTCGCCAGGGTTGTAGCCCGCGATGGTTTCGCGCCCGCCGTACGCCGACAGCCACACCAGCGGCATCACCAGGCAATGCACCACATCGGTCAGCATCCAGATGAACGCGCTTGCCCGATAGGCGAGGCTATCGGCGATGTAGATTTTCAGCAGGGCAATCAGTTTGGGCAGGAGTCGCATCGTTGCCTTTCTTAGTCGGTCTCAATCCCCTGCTGGCGCAGCGTCTCGCGCAGGCGTTCCAACTCAGCTTGGAGTTGCTCTCGGGCGGCGCGTTCCTGCTCCGCGCGTTCGCGTTCCTGCTGCGCCTGTGCCTCCGCCTGCTCCCGCGCCGCACGCTCCTGCTCGGCACGCGCACGCTCCCGCGCCTCACGCTCCTCCCGCGTCAACACCAACTCACCTGCACTGTCCCACAATCGCAACCACGACCACACACGACCACGATACTCCCCACGCCACACACCCAAATACGCACCCAACACCTCACTCCACAACCAACCCCGCGCGTCAGGCTCTATCCGCACATAATCCCGACCCACCATCCGATACCCCACCAACTCCCCACTCCGACGGTCAAACCAAAAATACTCAGGCACACGAAACACCTGCGCATAAAACCCCACATTCCGCTCCACATCCTTCTGGCGCGTAGAACTGGAAATAAACTCCACCACCAAGTCGGGATACCGACCGTCTTCCTGCCACACCACCCAACTGTCGCGCGGCTTCGTGCCATCCACATCCTTCACAAGGAAAAAGTCGGGACCCTTGAAGCGCGGCTTGCGTTTGGGGGTTTCGGTTTCCACATACTGTTCAATCTCTTCGGCTTGCTCGACGCTGTAGTAGATGAACATATTGCCGCCGCAGAAGTAGTTTTGGGGTGTGCCGAGGTGGTTGCGGACGAGTTCGTCGAGGAGTGTGATGCTGACGACATGCCAATCGGATTCCATTCGGTCTCCGTCTCCTGGGGGTAGTTTGAGTTGTTGTAGGCGTTGCAGCGACGCTTGGATGTGTTCGGGAAGCGGTGTGGGTTCCGCCTTCCGTTTGGTGCGTGGTTTGCGTTTGGGTTGGGCGGTTGCCGTCTGCATCGCCATTGCAGCAGAATTGTACCTTATCGCAGAGCGCGCGCCTCTTTTTGGAGGGCAAGCGCGACGGCGAACAGCGCACAGACGCTTGTGCTGACGGCGACGGCGGTCGGCGCGCCCCACAGTTGCGCGAGTTTGCCAATCAGCAGTGAGGCGAACGGCGCAGGCGCGTTGATTGCCCAAGTATGCAGCGCAACGACCCGCCCGCGCAAGTAATCGGGCGCGGCGGTCTGCAGCGCGGTGTTCGTGCTGACCAACTGCATCATGCCGAACATGCCCGCCAGCGTCAGTAGCCCCTTCGCTGCCAGTGGGTGCGTGGTCAGCGCGAAGCCGATCACGCTCCACGCAAAGCCGTTCGCGGCAAATATCACCAGCCAGCCGCGCGGAACCTCGCCGCTCAGCCGCGCGGTCAACAGCAGCCCCGCCAGCGAACCAACCCCTGCGACGGTATACAAATGCCCCAGCCCCGTCTTGCCCACCTGCAGCACCTCCGCCGCGAAGACGGGCAGCAGCACCAGATACGACAGCCCGAAGGTGCTTAGCACCAGCACATTCACCCACAGCAGCATCAGCCCGCGTCGCGCCCGCACAAACACCACCCCCTCGCGCAGCGACTGCAGGATGCCCGTCGGCGCGCGCCCATCCATGCTGGGCTGAATGCGCAGACTCAGCAGCGCAAGCAAAATCGCCGAGAAACTCAGCGCATTCACCAGAAAGCACGGTGCTGCGCCGACCCACTCCAGCAGCAGCCCGCCAATCGCGGGTCCCAGAATCCGCGCAGTGTGGAACGCCGCCGCGTTCAGCGCAATCCCGTTCGCCAAGTCCGCGCGCGGCACCAGATGCGCCACCAGCGACTGGCGCGTCGGCACATCCACCGTCAGCACCAGCCCGTTCAGCAGCGCCAGCGCCACGATGTATTCGTAGCGGATTGCCCCTGCATAGGTCAGCGCCGCCAGCGTAAACGCGCTCAGCGCAAACAAACTCTGCGTGATGAGCAAAATATTCCGACGGTTCCAACGGTCGGCGAGCGCGCCTCCCACAGGCGCGAAGAACAACATCGGCAACCCGCTCGCGAAGCCCACCACCCCCAACAGGAACTCCGAGCGCGTCAACTCGTACACCAGCCAGCTCTGAGCGACATTCTGAATCCACGAGCCGACGAACGACAGGAACGCGCCCACCCAGTACCTGCGAAAGGCGGGCGAGCGCATCGCCTGAAAGGTACTTTGCCGACGGATAGAATGAGACGCCGATGCCGAAACTTCCGTTTCTAACAACGGTTTGGACACGCTGACGGTACTATACCTCACTGCGCGCCTACCGTGAGGTAGACTCTGTGGGGTATGGAGGCAAGCCCCCTTAGCGCGATTCTATCGCAGTTGTTTTGGCTGTTTTTTATTTTTCTGGCGGTGATGCCGATGATTCGCCAGCGGATGCTGGAATCGGCGCGGCTGAGCCTGATTCGCCAGATCGAGAAAAAGCGCGGCAGCCGCGTGATTGTGCTGATTCATCGCCAAGAGTCGCTGGCGCTGTTCGGCGTGCCACTGTTTCGGTTTATCAGCGTGGAGGACTCGGAGGAGGTACTCCGCGCGATTCGCATGACGCCGCCCGACATGCCGATTGACATCATCTTGCACACGCCAGGCGGGCTGGTGCTGGCGAGCCAGCAGATTGCCTGCGCGCTGTGCGACCACAAGGCGAAGGTCACGGCGTTCGTGCCCCACTATGCGATGTCGGGCGGCACGCTGATTGCGCTCGCCGCTGACGAAATCGTGATGGATCCTCACGCTGTGCTGGGTCCCGTAGACCCGCAGGTCGGGCAGTTCCCCGCCGCATCCATCCTGAAGGTGCTGGAACAGAAGGACGCGAACGAGGTTGACGACCAGACGCTGATCTTGGCGGACATCTCGCGCAAGGCGATGCAGCAGGCGTTGACGCTGGTCAAGGAGGTGCTGATGGCGAACGGGATGGACGAGACACGGGCGCACGCGCTGGCAGACCAACTCACGCAGGGCTACTACACGCACGACTATCCCATCTCGGCAAGTATGCTGCGGTCGATGGGGTTGAATGTGCGCACCGATATGCCTGCGGAGGTCTACCAGCTTATGGCGCTCTATCCGCAGCCTGTACAGCGCACTTCGGGCGTAGACTATGTGCCTGTACCGTACCACCCCGAAACGCCGTCGCAGCCCCAGCGCACTCCCGCCGCGCGGCGCACGAATACAAAGGTGAACTGAGCGGATGTCCCCAGCGAGTATCCTTCCCAGCAGGGCTGATTCTGGGGCTATACTTCCTGGCGAACCTGTTGGCGGATGTCTATTCGGGCGTGCTACCTGCCAGCACGGACGCGCGCAGCCGGTCTGATGGCAGTGCGTGCCGACGCTGTGCTGCAGGCGCGATGCAACAAACGGGTGGCGAGGCGTTGAAGGCGCAAAAAGTGCGTGGGGCAGCGGGGGTGGTTGTGGACGCGGGGCGGGTGGGGCGCATCGGTCAGGTGCGTTGGCGTTGGACGGTGCGCGGGGTCAAGCGGCATTAGCGGGTGGAGCGTCCGTTCAAGTGGCAGTGCTTGACGGATAGGAGGCTGAATCATGCGGAACAAGCGAGAACTAGAATAGGTGCGTCGCTCTGTTAGGGGTACACAACCTATAGCCGATTGGCGTTCCAAGTGTACAAGGGAATGGTGGTGGAGCGGAGGGGATTCGAACCCCCGACCTCTAGAGTGCGATTCTAGCGCTCTCCCAGCTGAGCTACCGCCCCATAGCGACTCAGATTATACCATGTCCTAAGCGCGCGATTCAAGTGGTTGCATTCCCTACTCCAGCGCATCATTCCTGCACCTCAGAGTGTTGGTTCTCACCAATCGCGTAGCCCTCTCCTTGCTTGCCAGGAGGGAGAGGTGCGGAAGGAGGGAAATCCCACATGCGCAGAAATTGGCGAACTCTGGTCGCGTGATGGGCATAAAACCCCGCAACCGTTCGGGTGAAGCCTCCTGAGCGCGCCACCGATAATCGAAGTATGCAAATCACGAGCCTAAATCCTGTCGCGCTCAGCCCTGCGAACACGCAACAGCAGGTCGCGAACCAAGCGCAGGTCAGCCTTGCACGCAAAGTGCTGGATGTGCAGAAGCAACAAGCGGCGACCCTGCTTAAGCAGTTAGATGGGGTAGGGCAAAACCTTGATGTGCGAGTTTAGCGGAGGGTAGGCAACGCGCCTGTCCCTCCGCCCCACGAGCCGCCTTTGTTAGGTGTGCTGCTTCGCTTCCAGCGTTCCGTAATCATCGTGCGGATACCTCCAAAGCGTTAGAGGCACCCACACTGCGAAACGATTCATGCGCCCTGACGAAAAGCATCAACCCGAGCACCGAGACTCAGCTGCCCTCAGCAAGCGACTTTCACGGAAGTAGCCGCGGGACTTCCTGAGTGTAGGAAAGCGCGTCTGCTGCGCAGGGGGTACAATTCCTGCACTATGAATCGGCAGTTCGCGTTTGGATTCGGGATGGGTATGTTCCTAACGAGCGTTCTGATTGGCTGCTTGACAGCGCAGCGTCCCGCGAGTTCGCGCTTGCCGCAGGAGTCCGCCGTGTCCCCAGCAGTACGGGCGGGTGTGCGGGGCACGGGCGTGCCCGAATTCTGGGTGCGCCCTGGCTATCGCGTCGACCTTGTGGCAGAGAATTTGGACAACGCACGGTTTATGGAGTTTGACGGGAACGGCACTCTGTACCTAAGCCGCCCGCAACGCGGCGACATCCTCAGTTTACGCCTGCGCGGCAACCGCTACATCGTGGTCAACACCTTCGTAGCAGGCTATCCAACCGTGCATGGAATGCACTTTGCCGATGGGTGGCTCTGGTTTGCGCAAACGGGTGCAATTCACAAAGCGCGTGATACGAATGGCGACGGCAGAGCGGACGAGGTGCACACCGTTATCCCCGAAGGCAAGCTTCCAAAAGGCGGCGGACACTGGTGGCGACCCATCTTGGTAACAGACCGCCATATCTACACCGCCATCGGCGATTCGGGCAACATCAACGACGAAACCGACACTGAACGGCAAAAAATCTGGCGATTCAATAAGGATGGCACGGGCAAAACACTGTTTGCCAGTGGCATCCGCAACACCGAGAAGCTGCGCCTGCGCCCAGGCACAAACGAAATTTGGGGCATCGACCACGGCAGCGACTGGTTCGGACGCACCCTCGGTGAACGCCCGCAGCAGTTCCAGCCCATCACCGACTATAACCCGCCCGACGAGCTAAATCATTACGAACAGGGCCAATTCTATGGGCATCCGTTTATCACGGGCAACAAGCTGCCCCGTATCGAGTATCACAATCGCAAGGATATCGTAGAACTTGCAGACAAAACTGTGCCGCCTGCATGGAGCTTTGGCGCCCATTGGGCTGCCAACAGCTTCACTTTTCTGACAAAAGACCACTTTCCCGGACACAAAGGCGACATGTTCGTAGCGTGTCGCGGGTCGTGGAACCGTGTGGTTCCCGACGGCTATCGGATTGAGCGTGTGCTGTTTGACCGCGTCACAGGGCGCCCCTACGGCAGCCTGACGATTGTGAAAACACTAACAACAAGCAATCGTGTGTTGGCGCGTCCAGTAGACTGTGTCGAGGCGCCTGACGGCAGCGTGCTGTTTAGCTGCGATACCACCAATCGCATCTACCGAATCTCTTGGGTCGGAGGACACCATGCGAAGGCTAATTAGTTGGGTGGTTTTGGGAATCGCAATGGCAGGTCTCGCGATAGGCACTGGCAGCGTGCGCCCCGCGCCTATTAAGGTGGTCGAGACCTACGAGCGCAAATGCAGCTCGTGCCACGGCACGGAAGGTTCAACGCTCGATAAAGACTTCGAGAAAAAGTACGCTTCTGCCACCGAATTGCGCGAGGTGGTGGAGAGCATGCCTGGTGCGATAGGGATGCGCACGGAGGAGCTGGACGCAATGGTGGCGTACATGCGCGCGATTAGCCGTCGCGATCCATTTGTAGTGTGGACGGATCGGCAGAGCAACATACTAATAGGCGAGATTGCGCCTGCTGCTGCGAAGGTAGAGGCGCGCGCCAAGCGCGAGAAACTGCGCGTGGAACGCCCGCAGCCCCGCCAGTGGCGCATCACGCTGCCGAAGGGGATTAAGCCAGAAGAGGTCGAAATTGTCGCGCAGCGTGGTGGAGCGCGCACCACGCTGCGCCTTAAGGACTCCCCCTACAGCCACACGAAATAGGCTAGGCGGCTAAGTCGTTGAGCGCACTGCGGGCGATAGGGTTCTCTGGGTCGATGTCGAGCGCGATTTGGAAGTGCCTGCGCGCCTCCGCAGTGCGCCCCATGTCGCGCAAGGTGAGTGCCAAGTTGAGTCGCGCCTCCAGATAGCGCGGGTTAATCTCCAGCGCGTGCTGGAACTGCTCGATGGCTTCTGCCTCGTTGCCCAGCGCAGCGAGTGCCATGCCCAAATGGTTGCGAATGTCGGCGAAGTTGGGGTGGATGGCGAGCGCTTTGCGGTACTCGGCGACTGCCGCTACGAAGTCGCCCCGCCGATACAGGTCATCGCCTATCTGCGCATGGTAGAGCGCGTCGTCCGTGCTGTTGGAACTGAGCGTCTCGAAGAGGGCAATCGCCTGATCAGTGCGCCCAGCGCGGTCGTGCGCTAATGCCTGCTCGAAGCGGGCGCGGTCGTAGCCCGAATCCAGTGTCAGCGCCTCCTTAATGCGCCGCAAGCCGTCCTCACGCCGTCCCATCTCGTACCAGAGGATGCCTTGAAACAGCACCGCTTTGGCAAAGCGGGGGTTAATCTGCAGTGCCTCTTTGAGGTGTCGCGCCGCGCGCTCGTGGTCGCGCAACTTGCGCAGGGCAAACGCCAGCGCAAAGTGCAAATCGGCATAGTGCGGGTGAATCTCCAACGCGCGCTCGAAGTGGGTGGCTGCTATGGCGTACTGCCCGCGACGCAGCGCAGATTGCCCCAGCTGGGCATGCGACTCGGCGATGTAAAAGCGCGCAAGTTTCTGCACCATCACATCACGCGTCTCGGTCAGCGCATGCTCGAATAGCTTCAACGCCTCTTCGAATCGCCCATCGTCGTAGCACTTGATTCCCTCGTCGTAGAAGTTGCTTCTCCCGACACCCAGAATCTTCCGCAGAAAGGACATAGATCGCCTCCGTGTAGAGTTATTATCGGCACAGGCAAGGACGGTTTTTTAGGGGGCAAGCCGCTCGGTGCGCTTGCCGCGTTGCGAGGCGGCTGTCACTGGAAGTGTCTCTCTGCGCAGGCAGATCTGCTCTGCGTAGCGCTGCAGGTCTATTCGCATTGGATGGTTTGTTCGCGTGCTGCACCGACGGACACAAGGCGGATGGGCACGCCGACATAGTTTTGGATGTACTGTAGGTAGGCACGCGCGTTAGCGGGCAGCTCGTGCAGCGCGCGACACGCGCCGATTGGCTCGCTCCATCCAGGCAGCGTCTCGTACACAGGCTCGCAGCGCGACAGTGTTGGCGCGTCGGCGACAAACTCGCGCGTTACTGCACCGTTCAATCGGTAGGCAAAACAGACTTTGAGCGTATCAAGTCCCGACAGCACATCGAGCAGCGTGACTGCCAACGCAGTGAAGCCGTTGACGCGGGCAGCGTAGCGCAGCGCGACCAGGTCGAGCCAGCCTACGCGCCGCGCCCTGCCTGTGGTTGTACCGTACTCGCGCCCACGATTGCGAATCCAATCGCCCATCTCGTCGGTCAATTCCGTTGGGAACGGTCCCTCGCCGACGCGTGTGGTATAGGCTTTTGCAACGCCCCAGATTGCACGAAGGCGATTGGGTGCAATCCCTGTGCCCAAGCACGCGCCCGCCGCCACAGGGTGCGAAGAGGTCACATAAGGGTAAGTGCCGTAGTCCAGGTCGAGCAGGGTTCCCTGGGCGCCCTCTAGGAGAATGGACTCACTACGCTCTGCAGCGTTCATGAGCAGGTGCGGGACATCACACACATGAGGGCGGATGCGTTCAGCGTAGGCGGTAAATTCGGTAATCAGTGCGTCGGCGTCGATGGGCGCGGCGTTGTAGACGCGCTGGATGGTCGGATTACGCCGTTGCAGCACGCGACGCACGCGCTGCGCGAAGCGATTGCGATCTATTAAGTCTGCGACACGCACGCCAACCCGCCACGCTTTATCGGCGTAGGTTGGCCCGATGCCGCGCTTGGTTGTGCCGAGGCGCCCCTCTAATTGCGCCTCTTCCAGCTCGTCGAGCAAACGGTGGTAGGGTAGCGTGAGGTGGACGCCCAGTCCGATTCGCAGGCGCGAAAGGTCAACGCCTTGCGCTTGCAGGGCGTCCGATTCGGCTGCAAACGCTCGCAGATCCATCACTACGCCATCCGCGATTACTGCCGTAACATGAGGGTGCAGGACGCCTGACGGGATGAGATGGAACTTGTAGCTTGCACCATTCACGCACACAGTGTGTCCGGCGTTGCTGCCACCTGCGTAGCGCACGACATAGCGTGCGTTCTGAGCAAGTAAGTCGACAATTTTTCCTTTCGCCTCGTCGCCCCACTGGGCACCGACGACCACTGAGACGGACATAGCGTCTATCCGACAAGACCCTGTTGGGGCAGCACACTCAGCGTCGAGTACGCTCCCCCAGCGGGTTCAGTTATGCTCTGCAAGCCAGCGCGGGATGCGCTCCTCGACCGCTTGCACCTGCTTGATGCCGCGTCGGTAGGCGCGCTCCGCACGGTACTCTGGCTGTGCTTGGTGTTGCTGCAGCCTGCGGATAATGGCGATGGCTGTCACGGCGGCTGTAATCACTGCCGCGCCGATGAGCCATCCATACGAGCAGTGGGATGCGCCGTTAGAGTTCATAGCGTCCTTCACCATCTTCTCCCAGCTCCCGCGAGCGGAAGATGCGTTTGACGAAGGTGAGCAACTCTTGCGGGTTGAACGGCTTCGTTAGGTACATATCGACGCCCTCCTGCCAGCCACGAAACACATCTTGGTCTTGTGCCTTCGCGGTTAGCATAATCACGGGTAGTTCGGCGGTTTCGGGATTGCGCCGCAGGTTGCGCAGCACCTCGAAGCCGTCCATGTAGGGCATCATCACATCCAGTACCACCAGATCAGGTCTTTCGGAAGCGACCTTCTCCAACGCCTCTTTGCCATCGTGCGCCGTGACGACATTGTAGCCCTGTCGCTCCAGGTTGACCTGAATCAGGCGCACGATGTGCCGCTCGTCGTCTACCACCAGAATCTTCTTCATCGATTGTCCTCCGCGCGGTGTAGTACCACTATTGTACCCTATCCTGCGCACTTAGGCGCGAGCGCGCCTGCGGAGGTTCCATGCCAACATTATCGGTGTGTCGGCATCCGTTCTTTACCCGCTAAGATAGATGTCTGGTCCCAGTGGCGGGCACTCGAAGGTGTCCGCACCGCGCTTGCGTTGATGGATTCCGTACCAGACCACAAGGTCTTCGTTGAGTGTGCGCTCGCCGTTCACATACTGCGTGATATTGCCGAACCCGCTGTTGGATGTCTCGGTGGCGCGTGCTTTCAGCACCCATACATCGCCTTCGCCCGTGCCGAAGCGTTCGTAGAAGCCATCTTTCGGTCCGGGCACGATTTCGGCGGTGAAGCCTGTGCGGAGCTTGCGCACACGCCAGCGCATCTCGCGGGTTGGCCAGCGCACGCGGCGCGCCTCGATGCGGATTGGCTGCCAAGTAATACGGCGTCCGCGCGGCGATACGCTGCCCTCTTCGACCACCAAGCCGCCTATGCCGTCCAGCGCGAAATGGAGCCTCCAGAAGCCGTTGTGCAAGCGACCGAAGCAGACGCAGTTGCTGTCGGTGTACCCGTACAGAAAGCGCGGTTTAAGAATCCCGCTCAGGTTGAAACGCCAGCCCGTGATGTAGCGATACCAACCTGCCGAGCATTCGCTGATCAGCACCAGTTCGCCGTCGGTGTCCTCGTAGACGCCCACTCCAGCGAAGTTGCCCGAGTCGTCACCGTCGTCGCAGATGGTAATTGCACGCGTACCTGGGGGCGCAAAGCGCAGCCCGTTGCCCAGATCAGTGCCTGTACACTTAAAACAGTCTTCAGTGTAGAGCCAGTCGCGGAAAGGACCGCAAACGCCGCCGTCGTAAAACACATTTAGCACAGGCATTCCCCCACGGCTGAGCACCAATCGTCCGTTGTAGGCAACATCCTTCAGCTCTACCCCTGCTCCCATGTCTTGCTCGCCGATGACTTCGGTACCTGCTGGACGGCGCACGAGCATGCTCCACACAGGGTTGCTTGCAGGCCATGCAAGGGCTTGCCATGCATTTCCTCCAATTGGGTCGCATGTTCCGCCTCGTTGCGGACCACCGCATGCAGCAGGAAAGAAGTCGCCGCGCACAGCGTCGGATGCTGCCACGCGCCCCTCCGTGAGGTCAATCAAAAATTGCCGAATCTCCGACTCGCGTCCGCTGCCGCGGCGAAAGTGCATCAAAACCGAGACCACTCGATGCTCTGGCACAGAGTTGGGGAACAGATCCACTCGCCCCCACTGGCTTGCAGGTGCCGCGTGACTAATCACCGGGGGCATGCCAGGCGAGCAGTAAGCAATACCGCGCGCGAACAGCTCGCCATGTTTTGGGTCGGACATCAACACCTGCACTGCGTCGCGGAACTCTGCCTCACTGAAGTAGTACGGTTGGTCTTTGAGCGGAACGACTTCGACGAGTCTGGGTGCAGGGAAATCCGCCTCAATCCGATAGCCACGATTGTTGTCGTAGTCGTAGACCACCAGAACCGCTTTGTTGGGGAACAGTACTCTGCCTGGGTCAGGGCTCGGCGGGTTCTGCAGGTGCGCTGCCAACACATTGTAGCGCACCTTATGCAGGAAGCTGAGGCGCGGGTGCTCCCACAGCCCGCGGGCATAGTCGCGCATCTGCCGCTCAGGAATCACATAAAATACCCCAGAACGGATGTTCGTGCCCCGAATTGGAACCGCCTCTTCAACAGTGCGGATCACTGGCAACCCGAGTGGGTTGTCCGCCTGTAGTCGTACCAGAGCGTCTATAAGCTTGTCCATACGAAGCCTCCACACTTCTGATAAACTGGGCACACTCCCCAGCGATGAGCGCTCTGCTACTTATTATACCACGATTCTTCGCGGAATTCAGGGAGTGTTCAGCGTTGTGTTCGTCGTTTTCGCGCGTTGAGGTAGCGTTCTTCCTGTTGTTCCAGTTGTTCTGGGGTGGGACGAGCGACGGGCTCTCTGGGTGCGCTTGCGGCGGCGGTGCGTGGTTCCGACTGCGCCTTGGCACCGCGGGTGCTGGAGGTCTTTGCCGAGGGAGGCGAGTTGGCAGCCGACTGTGCAGACGCCTTGAGTGGCAGTAGGTCTTCCTCTGCCAGCAGGGCAACATAGCGTAGATGGAACGATTTCTCGTCGTCAGTGAGGCGGTTGCGTGCTTCCTCTGAAAGCGAGTTAAGCCAGCGTTCGTGCATGCGGGTCTGCTGCTCGGCGTGTCGCTCGCGAACCGCTTCGGGCAGGCTCTCCAAGTCGAGGGCGACTGCAATCTCCTGTGGTGTGTAGACCTTGAGGACAGTGCCAACGGCGTTCGCCAAGTGAGGCGCGTAGCGTCCCTCCTGCGCCTCTCTACCCTGAGGCGGGCGAGTGCGCACCTGCACACGATCGCCTTCTTTGAACTTCGGCATACCAGAATTATACCCGCGGAATCGAGGCGACACTCGAATAACCGTACCTCCTAAAGAAAGGCTGCAGGGGTAGTTTTTTTTCGCACGGTCTCTGATGTGGGTGAGATGCTCGTGTTCTTCGCATCGCGTTTGCCAAGAGCGCGACGCGAGGCTTCTGGGGGCGGTCGATGTCTGGAGTTCTCTGAGTAGACACCTAAAAACTCGGTTCGAAAGGTGGAACAATCCTCGAGCGATGAAACCAATTCTCAGAGTGCTGGCAGTGGGCTTGGTAGCAGCGGGAGTGGGTGTGATTGTGGGGCGACTGCTCGCGCCGCAACCGAAACCGATACCTGCTGACCCGTTGGGTAAACTCCAGTACGGCAATGAGCGATTTGCCAAAGGGCAACTCGCGGTGCCAAAGGTAGATGAGAACACTCGATACCGGCTGGAGATGGAGGGGCAGCAACCATTTGCTGTAATTGTTGCTTGCTCAGACTCGCGTGTGCCACCTGAGCTGATTTTCAATCAGGGGCTGGGCGACCTGTTTGTAGTGCGTGTGGCGGGCGGTGTTGTCGACGAGGAGAGCCTTGCGTCGATAGAGTACGCTGTACAGCATCTCAGAGTGCCACTGATTGTCGTGCTGGGCCATACTGACTGTGGCGTGGTCAAGGCAGCGGTTGCGGGCAAGCCTCTGGAGGGACACATGCCGCGCTTGGTCGCGCACATCGAGCCTGTAATGCGCCAGCTGCGCGCGTCGCATCCCCATTTGAAAGGGGATGCCCTCATCAAGCGCGTCACACAGGAGAAGGTGCGTCACACCATGCAGCTCATCGTGGCACGCAGCGTGCTTGTGCGGCAGTGCTACGAAGCGGGCAAGGTGCAGCTGGCAGGCGGGGTGTACCAGCTGCGCGAAGGGACGATCGAGTGGTTGAAGCTACCCGAAGCCTTGCCGCATCTCCCATCTGGGCAGGAGGCGACTCATCAAACCTCTTTTGAGCAACCTTAGCAGGTACACTTTAGGCGATGACGCGTTACGAGTTGCCTGCGGTAGTGGTGGAGCACCGCCTACGCGCGACCAACCAGTACGAGCTGATTTTGCATGCCCCGCCAATTGCGGAGCGTGCTACGCCTGGACAGTTCGTGATGTTGCGCCCGCTGCGCACACATGCGCCGCTGTGGCGACGCCCATATAGCATTCTACGGGCGAACCCTGACAAGGGCGTGTTCAGTGTGTTCTACTCGGTGCAGAGCGCGTTCACAGAGCTCCTCTCGCTCAAGCCGATTGGTTCGACGGTGCAGACGCTTGGTCCTTTGGGGAGCTACTTCGTACCTGTGCGTGCGGCGCGGCGGCATATTCTGGTTGCAGGCGGCGTGGGTGCGCCGCCCCTTTGCTTCTTCGCTGCCCGCTTAGCGCCCACACTGCACGCGAACGAACAACTCATGATTTTGGTGGGTGCTCGGCGACGTGACCTCCTGGTGGGCGTGGATGAGTTCCGCGCGTTAGGGGCGACCGTGCGCGTGGCAACGGATGACGGCTCCCACGGCTATCAGGGTTCCGTGACTGATCTCCTTCAGCACGCACTGGAAGAGCCCATCGAGTCGGCGGTGTACGCCTGCGGGCCGAATCGGATGTTGCAGGGGGTGGCGCAGGCGTGCTTGGCGCGTGGCACACCGTGCCAAGTGTCGCTGGACGCGCCGATGCCGTGTGGCATCGGCGTGTGTCTGGGCTGCGCAGTGAAGGTTGTCGCACCTAACGGCGGGGTGTGGTACAAGCGCGCGTGCGTGGAAGGACCCGTCTTCTGGGCGGAGGAGGTAGTTTGGGAATGACGCCCGACCTTCGGGTTTCTCTCGGCAGGTTGCAGCTGCGCAATCCTGTGATGGTTGCAGCAGGCACTTTCGGATACGGACTAGAGTACCGTGAGTGGGTAGATCTGGCGCGACTGGGCGCGGTAGTGACCAAGAGCCTGACGCTCGTGCCGCGTGTAGGCAACCCGCCTCCGCGTGTGGCAGAGACGCCTGCGGGCATGCTGCACGCGATTGGGCTGCACAACGACGGTGTCGATGCCTTCGTGATGGAGACGCTACCCCTGCTGCGCGAACTGGGCGCGACGGTCATCGCCAGCATCGCAGGGGAGACCCTCGACGAGTATGTGCAAATCACCACAACCCTCAGCGGTGCGCCAGGAATCGCTGCGCTGGAGCTGAATCTCGCATGCCCATGCCAGCCAAGCAGAGGACAAGAGTGGGATACGCATCCTGAACTGACCGCGCAGGCGGTTGCCGCCGTACGCCAAGCAACTGACCTCCCGCTGATTGCAAAACTGTCGCCGTGTAGCAACGACCTCACCGAACTGGCATACGCAGCGGTCGAGGCAGGCACAGACATCCTGTGTCTCATCAACCCCCCTCGAGGCGTCGCTGTTGACCCACAAAGACAACGGTTCCGCCTTGCAAGCAAGGTGGGCAACCTGTCGGGGCCTGCAATTAAACCGATTGCACAATACCATCTGTGGCGCGTGCGCCAGTCGCTGCCCGACATACCGCTGATAGGCGTTGGGGGCATCAGCAGCACAGAGGACGCAATCGAGTTCCTGCTGCTGGGTGCGCACGCTGTGCAAGTCGGCACAGCAAACTATGTGCAGCCGACGCTGGCAACCGAAATCATACACGGACTGCGCGACTACCTCTCAGCGCACGGGCTTCCATCGGTGGAATCCATTCGCGGGATAGTCGAGTAGCTGCCAAGTCGCGCAAGAGGCGTGCCCTGGATCTGTCGACTGCCCCACAGATCGATTCCCTCTGCAATCGCGTGGCAAATCTGGCACAGTCGCATCCACGAACTTTGGCAGCGCAGTTGGTATCACTACGCCGCTGCAGGCGTCGCGCCCAGTACCTCTGCGCGAGCGATTTGCTCCACGATTTCGATGTTTGTGTTCGGCGCGATTTCGTGGTAGGCAATCACATGCAGTTGGGGCAGTTCTGCGCCGAGTAGTTTGCGGATGGGCAGGCGCAGGTTGCCCGCGCACGCCAGCACGGGCAGGTAGCCCCGCGCGGTCATCTGCTGCGCGTGCTGGGTGATGGCGTGCAGCAGGGCGCGACTGGTCTCCATGTCTAACCCCAACGCGACGCCGTGCGGGGTCTGCTCCACGCGCTCGCGCAGGT
>Ga0209809_1001256_pt1 | contig 20865 bp, 19 predicted proteins | sample YNPMSTMetaG_FD_186172 | JGI IMG/M metagenome (GOLD analysis project Ga0209809, IMG submission 186172) | Anoxygenic and chlorotrophic microbial mat microbial communities from Yellowstone National Park, USA - YNP MS-T MetaG (SPAdes) (version 2) ...
CAATCTTCACGCCGTGCGAGTCGAAAACCTGGTCGCCCTCGTCTACGATGTCGTCGATCGCCATGCCGTACTGCAAACCAGAGCAACCACCGCCTGACACGAACACCCGGAGCATGGCGTCGGTCTTCCCCTGTGCCTCCATAATGTTGCGAATCTCGGTTGCTGCTCGTTCGGTTAACGTGATCATTGCCTCACTCCTCTATGTTTCTGCCGTGACTCTACGCGCAGGATACCGCTTTTCATCCTTGATGCACGTGCATTTATCATCACTAATTATACTCGATTTCCATCAAAGGCGCAAATTACAGCCACGGTCTTACACGCAGGTCACGCAGAACTAAATAGTCGTCTCCCAAGTTCTTTCTTTGCCACTTCCATCAGATTGTCGAAATCGTTCCGATTGATCAAACGAGAATCTATCGCCTTTTTCATGAGTAGCCCAAAACAGTCCAATTCGAGAAACCCGCAGCTTAATGCGAGCGTCATCAGTGGTGTAAACTCACTTTTGACCGAAGACCTATCCAAAGCTGAGTCCATTATGGAGCAGAACGCTTGATTGTCCATGCTACCGTTCTCTATAGCAAGCCGAACCAGAGAAACGAAAGGATCACTAGCCCCGCTGAAGTAATCCATGTCTAACGCTTTAAGCATGAGACTGCCGAAAGTCTCCGCATTAACCAATTTTTTGGGAACGCCGGCTGTCATGCAGGCGATAAAAACGGCGCGCTTTATAACTTTGTTTTGCATCGCCTGCAGCATGAGGTCGGCAAAATCTTTCACAGACAACAGACGTCTTTTGATACCTTCCTTCAGGCATTTTTGCCAACCCTTGGCGTCTAACAAGCCGTTTTCTACAGCATTCCACATGACCTTAGCAAAGTTGCTCTTGTCGACATACTCATTCTTCATACCACACAAGATAATTTTCTGACATTTTCCACGGTCAGTAAGAGGCAACTGTACAATCTGCTCGATGGCTGTACGCATATGCTCTTCATCGATTGTTCGCTTCTCCAACCATTCATACCGCAGGTCCGGAGACGATTTTTGCGCAAAGTACGTGGTCAAGAGCTGACAAATCATCTCTTTCTCACCGTTATCTTCAACCTGAACCTGTTTCCCACAAAGCTCCTTCAGGATTTGTTCCACGCGTTGTGCCGCAGGCTCTTGCCGAAAGATACCCTCGATAACTGCCTTGTGCCTCTCAGGCTCTTGCCGAAAGATACCCTCGATAACTGCCTTGTACCTCTCGGGCTCTTCCCTCGGTGCCGTATCTGGGGAGTATGACCAAAGCCACATGGACAGGGCGTAAGCGAGGTCTTTGTCTTTCTCCACCGCATCGAAGCGTGTAGCCTCTGCCCAGCGCAGGTAGATGAGACGGGGGGACGGAATAGCTTCTTCCACGGGTGGTTTCTCCGGTTGGTTCGAATCCTCAGAAACTAACATCGGTATGAACCGCGAGGATGCGGGAGCCTTCCGCACTCCCACAGCGAGAAAGTAGGGGGACCGAGCTGGGCTGAACCTCTCCGCATCAAAAAAGGTGTCAAAACTGCACAACCGTACCAGCTCCGACGGGACGCTTCTGAGTGAATGGAACAGGGTATCGAATATCTCTTCCGGGCTACCGACCAAAGCAAGACGTTTTCCCTCCTTTTCCATATCTTCCGCCCGGAGCACGTACCTCAGTAGAATCTTCCAGTTGCTCTGCACCCATGCAGGTACTTCCTCCTGTGCACAACGTGTTTCTGGAACATCGACCTCACACAGGGGAATGTTGCCGGTGGACAGGTCGCCTCCTCGCTCGACAGCCTCCTGGATACTGGTCACAAAGTATTTCTCGCGAAAAAGCTGCAACAATCGTACTCCCAATTGCTGTGCGTCGTTCACACTGAATATCAGACTGTGCGCCAGATACAACCCGCCGCGCCCGAATTCGTCGACATCCGGCACGGGAGTAATTTGCGACAGCACCTGCCACTCGCTTCCCACAGGGAAGAATAACCACTTCGGAGTAGCGCCCTCACCCGCGAAGTAAGCCATGCGTCGCTCAATTTCCTTGACCGTTTCAGCGCGCAAACCGTGCTGCGTGTAGAAAACAGTCTGGTATCCGCCGCGCCGGCGCGGGGACTCTGTCTCACGCACCGACGCATAAATATGCTGCCGCGCCTCGATTTTCATGGCTCGCCCTCCCTCCCGCTGAACGTGTTCAAAAGCAGGTTCCGCATCTCTTCTCTCATCGGACTGCCCGGCGCGATTTCCACGACGGCGCGAATATTTTGCTCTCTGCGTTCTGGGTGGTGGTCGTTCTTGACGTCGGTGCAGAACTTTTCAAGCTTTTCTTCATCGCCCCCCTCTACGACGAGCCGGTCAAAGCGGAACAACTCAGAGTCCTTTTGCGGCGCAGGCACGCGTAGCTGAGGCTTTTGCTCATCGTCCTTCTGCTCCTGACATCCTTCAACATCCCCGACCACAACCGCCACTTCGTATCCCATGCGTCGCAGCGCAAAGTAGGCGGCATCGCGCAGGTCCTCCGCCTCGTCCGTGAGCAGCTCCGCCAGTTCTCGTACGGCATCTTTCGCCCCAAGGTAGCCGAGAGACAAACCCGCTGCCATGCGAACTGTGGGTGCGTTGTCTTTTAGTAGAAGAGTCAGCGTTTCTTTTACCTCATCGCAACGAGGATACGCAGTCAGCAGACACAAAATGGCACGCCGCTCAACACCCCTCTGCCTGCGGATTAGCGACGGGTCAATTGACACTCTTTTCAGCCAATCCAGCAAGATAGGCGGCGCATTCGAAGCCCGGAGTTTTATAGGCTGAAAAGTACTGTTCAGCAGGTTACGGGTCTCTTCGCTGATGGTGCTGCCCGACGCCACGGACCATTCCGCACGGCGGTTATAGGCGCGTCGTGCCTCGTCGCTATCGTTCTGCACCGCCGTGCGAAAGCTTTCCACCAGCTGGTCGGAACTGGTTGCCACCTCCACTTTGTCAAAGTAGAAGTCACAACCGAAATGGGGCACCTCATCCCCAGCCTTCACACGGGCTATGCGCACCTCATCTTGCCCGACAGACACCTCCGGCGTATCTTCCTTCAAAAAGGCGACCACTGCATGACCCATCAGGTGAATCGCAGTCAAGGCTGCATCTCGCACAAACTCGTTATCGACGAAGAGCAATGGTGCAACTTGCTCCAGGGATGCGATACTCTGGATCAACCCCAGCGCCAAAGCGGCACTACCGCGCACATACGGATATGCGTCGCCTAAAAGCGGTCGGAGGTCGTCGGCTGCTTCACGTGCACCTACCAGACCCAGCGCCAAAGCGGCACTACCGCGCACATACGGATATTTATCCTCCAGATGCGGCACGAGAATAGGCGCGACGTCGACAGCGCCTGCCAATCCCAGCCCGATACAGGCGCTTGCACGCACCTTCCTATTCCCGTCCGCGGTTGCCGCTATCAGAAGGGGTAAAGCCTCTCCCGCATCCACCTGCTCTTCGAGAACCAAGCGAGCCAGCGCCTGGCACGCAAAATCCCGCACGATTGCCGAATCAGAACGCATTGCTTCCTGTAATCGGCTCAGACCAGGCAGCTCGTCTACCAGCCATAGAGCCGCTTCGCAGATGTCGCGCACACGGTCGCAGGGGTCGCTGGTGCGATGTGAACGCAGAACACGCACTGCCTCTGGACGAGAGCTGTCATCTTCCTGCCATTCGATCCGTCCCAACGCTTCCGCAGCAGCCACGCGGATGGCGTCGTCTCCGTGTTCCAAAGCGTCGATCAGGGCGCCCACGCTTCCTGAATCACCCAACATGCCCAGTCCGAAAATGGCTGCCAGCGCGGGATAAGGGCGTTCTGACACGGCGTTCACCAATTGGTCAACGGTGTCCTTCGATTCGGGAGCCTTAGATATGTTCCAGTCAAACATCCCCCGCGGCATAGCTGGCAGTAACCACCGTTCGTAGAGGGAGTATTCGGGATGTCCCCCAAACATCTCTGCACCCAGAACGGATAAGTTGGGAACCTCGTCGCCGAAGTTGGCCGCAAAGGCGATTAAATCGATGGGTCTCACCGAGAGAGTAAACCGGGGTTCGGACTGCCACCGCTGAATGACCTCGTCAATCCTTTCCATCCTTGCAAGCGGTTGATTCATGTGGTATGTTTCCTCCTCAGTCTCCGCGATTCAGGAATGTCGGCGAACCAGCCGAAAACCAAAATAGTGCAGACGCTCTGCCGGTTCATGCACTTTGACCACATCGTGGAAAGGGTTCCACACATTCGGATGAAGTGAAAGAGGCGGATGCCCTACGCCAACCCAGCACCTTTCGCCAGATACCCACTCGACGACCCCGTCTTCAAACAGCATCATCTGGTACAAATCCTCTGTTCCCTTAATCTGAGAAAGGCGTTGCAATATCGTAAGGGCTGGTGATGAGATGTCTGGGTTAAGACAGAGTCGGTACGACTGCGCCTGGTTTTTCACATGTGCGGCGATGGTTCTCCATTCACTCAGGGTAGGCAGGTCGTAGCCCTTTCCCATCCAGCGTGCGTATCTTTGGGCTTCGTGTGGCAAGATGCCGGTCACGAACAGGCGACAATAGCTCTCATGGTTGAAACGACGGTACGATGTTCTTGGATTGAGGTCGAGCAGAGCAGCATACCAGCTGTCCGCGAATACGTGTTCCTCTTCCAAGAAGCGCTCAAACTGCCACTTGGTCACTGGCAAGAGGTGTATGTCGAGTTTCAATCGGTGTATCTGAAGCATCGGAAACCCCATCTTGTCAAAGGTACACTGCATACTGCTTCTCACCCACCGGCAGGTACTGAGGCAGTTGTTCCGATACGACGTCCCAACAGACCTTCGCGGGATTATAGGCGAGAGCGAGCAGCCCGTTCCTGTCGCGGACGTACACCTGGTGAGACGACGTTATCAAGACATTCGACGGGTACTGGCTCACCACAACGCCTGCCTCGGTGTCTTCGAATAGAACCCACCCTCGCATATCTCGCAGCGAAGGATACACTGGCACACCCAAAATAAAATCAGCTTCTGCTTCTGTACACCACAAATCGTACCACCTATGCGGTTTGTTACACACCAAACAATGGATATCCTGCTTTCTAATAGCCTGATGGAACAGATATTGTTCCTCGGGACGGAGCAGTTGACGGTCGCTTAATGGGAAATCACTTGAAACAGTGTGTGTCAGGGGCAGTATTTCCAGCTTCCCGCCAGCACGCTCCACTTTTGCCTGTGGTTCATTGTTTTCCGCGATGAGGTAGGAAACAACACAATCGAAATCGCCAACGCCGTTTTTTGCGTGGGCAACCAGTTGAGCACCGCGCTCTGTGAGGCAGAACTGGTACGCCTCGTTAGTCCACTGAATAGGCATAAAACCCTGTCCGTCTATTGTGATGGTAACCAATGGATTAAAACACGCTTCCCGCAACTCCTCCGCAGTGGGATTAAGCAGGTCTTTTACGTCAGCGACCTCTTGGTACGCCTTGCGATTCTCGTGGTCAATAGTAACAATGATGGTGCGCTGCAGTTGTTCTGTCTCTTCCCAGTCGTGGAGGTCGTGGATTTTGCCGCGGCGTATAATGAGGAAACTGGGCGGTGCACCATTGCTTGCGCCGACGGCATCGAAAACCGTAGTCACCAAGCGCACACGTCCAGCGTTTTCATCCATCCATTCTTTGGCTTGGTTTTCGAAATCCTGTAACGGATACTGCTTTCGGTTGCCCAAAAAATACAGGGCGCTCCAACACTCTACAGGCAATGATTGTATCAGGTCGGAAATAAGGTGGATTACATGCCTTCGGTATACAGGGTCACCGTCGGTGGCGTCCACTGCCAAAACGAAGGAGGTAGTAGCAGGCACAATCAGTTTGCCCGTGGACCTTCTTATCCCTTTTTGTTCTACATCACTCCACGCGGATGCCACTGCCCGCTTCCTTCACACGAACCAAGAATTTGGTGCCTTGAAACCCTTTCATCCGCTTCAGCACAGCTATCGACAAGGGGACGACAATCTCTTGCTCGATGGCGTTGGTAATACCTCTTCCGCCGAAGAGGGCAATCCGCTCAGAGTGCTTCTTGACCAGCCAATCAACGACATCGCTTTGCCATTCCAGCGAATAGCCTCGTTTTTTGTACTGTTCCTCAAAATCTTGTTTAATGCGCTGCAAATGAGAACTCACAATCTCCCTTTGAACATCTTCGGAGTGGATATAGTTAAATGGGACAATATTGTGCCCGATACGGTTAAGCAGCTCAGGGCGCGAGATCTCATACATAAAAAAGTGCTCTACGCACTGAACAAAGTGCTCGCGCACTCGCCTTTGCCGCTCCTCATCGCTGAGTGTTTGGTCGCCAAGAATAGTCTCTAACTGCTCTCTTTCATCGATGCTACGTCCCAGGCTGTCGGTGGTGCGTGTTCCCAAATTAGACGTGAAGATGATAATGGATTCAGTGAAAAACACGGTCTGCCCTCTACTGTCCATGAGACGTCCGTCGTCAAGTATCTGAAGGAAGATATCCATGATACGGGGATGCGCCTTTTCAATCTCGTCAAACAATATGACACAGAAAGGACGTTCCCTCACCGCGTTCGTTAGAACGCCTCCGCGCTCGTAACCCACGTAACCCGGCGGGGAGCCAATCAATTTGGACACAGTGTGTTCTTCTTTGTATTCACTCATATCGAACCGCAAGAAGGCATCTTCGCTGCTGAAAAGAAACTTTGCCAGCTTTTTAGCCAAATAGGTCTTGCCGACACCCGTAGGTCCAGCGAAAAACAAAACCCCTTTGGGCTTTGCCCGTGCGCCACTGGCTATTCCTGATAGACCTGCGCGTGCAAGACATAACATCTGCACCAAGCGGCGGATTGGCTCCTTCTGTCCTTTTACACCTTCCTCCTTCTCGAACCAGGTCATGGCGCTGTTGAGCTTTTCAATATTCAGAGCCTCCCAGTAGTCCTCTTGCTCCCCAATACGATACTTGTTCACCATCCGGCGCACCTCGTTTAGCGACGCGGATTCACTGCGTGAAACCTCACGTACTATCCGCTCGACATCCCGCAGAAATAACCCGTCTGTCAGATCGGCCAATAACTCATGGTATTCCTGTAGTTTGTTACCCAGACGATGTTGGACATACCTGAGCCTGTCCAATTTATCGGGCATAGGCACCGGTAGGATCCGGCAATTCGGGGCATGGAGATAGAGTTCAACAGGTACAAGGGAGTCTTGAAGCGCCACCAATATCAAACGATGATTGGGCTGGATATTTTCAATGGCTTTCTCAAGCCACAACAAGGTCTGCATTTCCTCGAATGTCAAGGAACTTTTGAAAGGAACGACCTTATCCAGGTAGAAAACAACAATAAAGTGGTTGTGTTCTGATTGGCGGAGCATTCTATTCCAACGGGCAAACACTCGGGACGGGGGAATGAGCGAGTCGCCACCAGCGCGGGGAGCAGTAGCGTCCAAATCAGACCGGCTGGCACCAGGCATGGGAGGACGACTTAACCCACTAGGGTCAGTTGCGTTCTCCTGCCTCTCATGTTCCACCGCGTCATAGAAGATAGTTTTCTCAAAAGCTTGTGGCAAGAGAGACCGAATATGCTTAAGCAGTGCTGTTAGGTTCTCATAAACTCGGTCTTCTTCGTCAATGTACTTGTCCCTGACGTTGCCATGGAGAATGAGCACGGGATAGTGCTTGAGCGTGTCTCGGAGATTTCGTATCCAGACGGACATCGCGCCCCTCCATTACCCAGCAGACTCTCGATACCCAGTCGTTTGCGGAGACGAGTCGGAATCTGGAATATCCCTCTCGTTCTTGGACTTGAGACGCGGCGACGTTTCTCCCGTTTCGGTCGCAAAACATGTCTGAATACCAAACTTGCCGAGCAGTTCATGAGATAGTGTGTCGAACTCGTCGAAGCATTGAGGAGAGGACATTGCTGATTCGGTTTCCACAAGGTCCATAGATATGACAAAATGAATAGTGCCTTTATCTATTGTGTCGACGTCATAAAGAATGCGACTGCTTCTGTCGCTGTCGTTTTCATATCTCGGTGGTTGTACCTCCTCAAAGCCCAATTGCTTGCAAACTTCCCGAAGGGCAGATAACAGATAGAGACGCTTTTGATGTTGCTGCTCTTTTCGCTCTGCTTGCTCACCTCGCTCTGCTATCTCCTTGACGAGACCTGGCAAAAGGTCATTCACTTTGCTATACTCCTCGTTACGATAAGCAGAATGAATCTGGTCGAGTCGGTGCCTCCATTGTTGTACCTGCAATGGATCGCACCATCGTTTTAGCACTGGTTGATACTGGGCGTATACATCCTCTGCCTGCGTTAAGTGTTCGTAGCACTGGCGAGAGATCTCGTCCCTCCGCTGAGTGGTGGCAGTATGGAGGTTAGTCTGAATACGGTTTCCTTCGCTCAATAACCTGTGTAGATTCTCCCGCATTCGGGTCAGCAAATCCACCTCTGCATGAATGTCCAGGTCATCCTCTAACACGTCGTCTAGCGTGGATAGCCATCTTTGCGCTTCTTCAAACTCGTGATCGAAAGTCTTACGAAGCCCCTCCGAAGTATTCTGGAATATACTGCGGATTGATGAGCCTCTCTGCGACACAACGTTTCTCAGGTGTTCGATATCGCGAATAACCTCGTGTCTAAGCCTCTGCTCCTGGCTAAGCTCGTAATGCGTTCGCTTGCGTCCACTCATCAAGACACACCTCGGTTCCTGTTTTGCTACTTCTTGGTGGAGCACCCCTTGACAACCCACAGAAGCGGATCTAACACACGACGGGGAAGCACGTTCACCGGCATTCGCCCTTCCTGTGGTTTGCTTCCTAACGCGGATACCGCACAGAATGTGACACTTGCAAAGTGGCTCTGAGCAAGGTTGACAAACTCCTCAGTGCCGAGAATCTCACACGTCCAGCTACATAGCAAGTCTGATACCTCCTGCATCCGCCGTACGTATGGTGACACATTTCGTAATTCGTTAAAACCTTCTGCACGCAGGTAGTCACCCAACATCGAGAACCTACCGTTCATACGGTCGAGCATGAGGTCTGACTTGGTATACACAACGATTAGGGACTTCCGCCGCGTATCCGACCCCATTTCTCTTAAGCCTATTATACAGCGGTTGAGCAAGTCATGCAGTTGCTGGCTGCCTTCCTGACATTCTGTGATGCTTGCCAAGAGAAGCAGGCTGGGCGAATGGCGGATAAAATCTGCGTATTCTTGGATAAGTCTAGTGTCGTTAAACGTTTCGCCTCCGACATCATAGAATACGAGAGTCATGTTGCTCATCTCAGGGATACCGTGCACTCGCACCAGAGTCGGACGCGGAAAGTTATGAGTAGGGGTAGCTTCTGGCAACAGCCCTTTTGCGAGACGCTCCATATTGCTATAAACATGGCGGATCGATTCCTCTGAGAGCGCTTGGGTATAAAAGCCAGCCCAGAGTTTCGCCAGTCCCATACGCTTCAAGTAATAAAACAGAGAGGCAAAGAAAACGGTTTTGCCGTGTCCCCGAAAACCCAACGCGTTCATTACTACGGGAGGATACCGGTCATAGTCTTCCACATACATTGCGGGTATTTCTTCTTGACATTCGGTGCAAACATACGGGGGATACTTCACATGAGCGAGGTAGCTCCTTTCGATTACGGCATCCTTCAAACACATTGGGCACAGCGTCTTAACCATCGCTTTTCAACCGCTCCTGAAGCGTTTTCCATAAGCTTCGGTCGTAGATACCGGTGATAGACATAGAGGCTACACCCACTGTAAACTCAACCTCCGCAACCTCTTGCTGCACCATATGTATCCATTCCCTGTAGGCATCAGTTAGGAAATGCACCCGCTGGTTCGCGCTGCCTCTCCACAAAAGGGGCGCGCTAAGATTTGCGACGTAAGGACCATCTATAAGTATATCGGTGTTTCGAAGCAGTCTAATAATATTTTCATCCGATCTTTTCAGCAACTGCTCTATCGTGTACCCTGTGTAACAGACGACTGTATAACCGACCTGCCGTAGCCGCTCACTAAGGACAGATAGGGCAGGTGCTTGATGCATCGGTTCACCGCCCGAGTAGGTTACTCCTGCGATTCCAGGCGTAGAACAGACACTATCATACACCTCGTCCACCGTTAAGAGGCGACGAGGCTCGAACGACAAAAAATCCTCATTGATGCATCCAGGACAACGTATAGCACATCCTTGCAGCCACAGCACAAACCGTACTCCGGGGCCGGAGACAATGGACTGCGCCTGCCAATCCGCTACGTTAAGCACGAATGTTTTGTCCATGGTCGCATATCCCATGCTCGACTGTTAATATACCACAGTAATCCACAGATAGTCAACAAAAGCCGAAAGAGTGCCGAAAAGCGCACAGCCTTAACAAGCGGACGTTCTAGGCAACTCCGTATCACGCATTCCTTAGAGGCTGGAAACCTACCTAGTTCGTTTTGTTACTGCGCTGCGCACTACTTCCAGAAATGCAACCACCGTCCTGACGTAGCCGCGCCCTTCTACGGGACGCTGACCAATGCGACTGCTGAAGCTACGGACACGTTTGGTTCCCGGACATCTCTAACGGGAAGGGCTGTATGCCCCTCCCGCTGCGCCAAAATGGGTTACTCTATACCCTGCGCTGCCAGCCATCGCTCGGCGTCAATCGCTGCCATACAGCCGGAGCCTGCGGCGGTTACCGCTTGCCGATAAACGTGGTCGGCAACGTCGCCTGCGGCAAAAACCCCTTCCACGCTGGTGAAAGTGCCCCGCCGCAGGACGATATAACCTTGCTCGTCCATCTCCACCTGCCCGGCGAAGATTTCCGTATTGGGCTTGTGACCGATAGCCATAAACACGCCGTCAATCGGTTTGTCCCACACTTCGTTCGTCTTCACATTGCGCAGGCGCACGCCCGTCACCTTCCCCACGTTCACATCGTAGATGTCTTCCACTACGGTGTTCCAGATAAACTCAATCTTCGGGTTCTCGAAGGCACGTTGTTGCATAATCTTGCTGGCGCGCAGCTGGTCGCGCCGGTGTACCACATACACTTTGGTGACGAATTTGGTGAGGAACAGTGCCTCTTCCATCGCTGTATCGCCGCCGCCGACCACAACGACCTCCTTGCCCCGGAAGAAGAAGCCATCGCAGGTAGCACAGGCTGATACTCCCTTGCCCTGCAGTTTCTGCTCCGCTTCCAGTCCCAGCCACTTCGCGCTGGCTCCGGTGGCGATGATGACCGCGTGCGCCTCGTACAGGTTCTCCGCGCTGTCCCACAGCTTGAACGGTCGCGAGGAGAAGTCCACCCGGGTGATGGCATCGGTGATTATCTGCGTGCCGAAGCGTTCCGCCTGCTGTCGAAACAGCTGCATCAACTCCGGTCCCAAAATACCCTCTGGGAAGCCAGGGTAGTTCTCCACGTCGGACGTGATGGTCAGCTGCCCGCCCGGCTGTAACCCCTCGAACAGGAGAGGTTGCAGATTCGCCCGCGCGGCGTAGATGGCGGCGGTGTAGCCCGCCGGTCCCGAACCGATGATGATGAGTTTATGAGTCATGCGATACACCTCCTCACGTTTAGATACGCAACTGCTACGGGTAGATTCCCCGTGTGATGATGGCATCGGCGACCCTGCCCACGCCGATAATATACGCAGCGGTGCGCATATCCACCTTGCGCGTCTTCGCCGTGCGCACCACCTCGTCAAAGGCGTCAATCAGAATGCGCTCCAGACGCTGGTTGACTTCATCTTCGCTCCAGAAGAAGCTTTGCAGGTCCTGCACCCACTCGAAGTATGAGACAATAACCCCGCCTGCGTTTGCCAGGATATCGGGTACAAGGAAGACGCCAGCCTCGTTCAGGATGCGGTCTGCCTCTGGCGTGGTGGGTCCGTTCGCCCCCTCGATGATCACCCTTGCCCGAATGCGCGCGGCGTTTTGGCTGGTAATCTGGTTACCCAGCGCGGCAGGCACCAGGAAATCACAGGGCAGTTCCAGCATTTCCCTGTTGGTCAAAACCTCGCCTTCCGCGTACTGAGGCAGAGTGCCCTCACGTCGGACACAGTGTTTCAACAGCAAGGGGATATCCAGCCCTTTAGGATTATAGACTGCGTTCAGGGCGTCACTGACAGCCACAACCTTCGCGCCCGCTTCGTGAAAGAATTTCGCTGCCGAGCTGCCCACGTTGCCAAAGCCCTGGATGACCACCCGCGCCCCTTGCAGTGGGATATTCAATATCTGCGAGCAACGATTGGCTATCATCACCAGCCCGCGCCCCGTTGCCTCGATGCGTCCCTCCGAACCGCCTACTGCTATCGGTTTGCCTGTCACCACAGCGGGTACCGTGTAGCCTCTGTGCATGCTGTAGGTGTCCATAATCCACGCCATGACCTGCGGGTCGGTGCCCACGTCGGGTGCAGGGATGTCGCTCTCTGGCCCGATGATAACGCTGATTTCGGTGGCATAACGCCGGCTCAGGCGTTCCAGCTCTTTCAGTGACAGTTTCTTGGGGTCGCACATCACGCCGCCCTTTGCCCCACCATACGGAATGTTGACCACAGCGCACTTCCACGTCATCCACATCGCCAGAGCGCGCACTTCGTTGATATCGGCTTCGGGGTGGTAGCGAATGCCACCTTTTGAAGGTCCTCGCGCCCGGTTGTGCTGCACCCGGTAGCCTGTGAAGATGCGCACCGAGCCATCGTCCATCTGCACCGGGAAATGCACCGTCAGTTCGCGTTCGGGGTATTTGAGAAACTCATGGATATTGGGGTCCAGGTTCAGCAGTTCCGCCACAATCGCCAGCTGCTCCAGTGCCATCTGATAAGGGTTCGCTCCGTTGCGTCCCCTGTCGTGCGTTGTGGTCATCGCTTTCCTCCGTCGAGTAAGTTATGATGCGTATACCAGCCCGGGTCCCGGCGGCAAAATACGCCTCACCCACAGGGCAATTGGCAAGACAAACAGCAGGTTGTAGATGCTCTCACCTGCTGCCTGATACAGCCACTGTGAAACGTTCGGCTGTGGCGAGAACAGGAAGAACACCGCCTCGCACAATATACTGCCCGCTAGGGCGGAGAATATCAGTACCACCGGATTATGGCGAAAAACCCGCAGCTCCAGTAGACCCAGCGATGCTCCCAGCACCATCCGGCTGACCAGGTAGCTGCCCACAGACATCCCCACCACCGTGCCTATGAGCCAGCCTGACAGGAAACCACAGGCTGTGGCGACATGCACAGGAGTGTTGACCGCGATGCAGATGAGCACCACTTTATTGAAATCGGGTTGCACACCGCGAAACTGCAGGTGATGTGCGAAACTTCCCTGCACGGCGGTCGCAAACAGCATCAGCAACACCAGCTTCAGCCACACGGGCATCTTCATGAAGGTGGTGTCTCCCCGCGAGTAAGCAGTACCTCTTCTATCTGCATCACATTCACGAAAGGCTTCACACGCGCCTCCCGCATGCCCGCCTGTTTCTGTTCCATGACCTGTTCGACAGTGCCGATGGGAATACCTGCGGGGTATACCCCTCCCAGTCCCGATGTGATCACCACATCGCCGGGTCGTACATCGGCATCTTTGGACAGGAAGGTTAACACCAGATAATCCTCTCCGCGCCCCCGACAGACGCCCACCGCCCGCGATTCCGCACGCTGTATCCGCGCACCGACGCTGGCATTCGGGTCGGTAATTAGCAAAACGTGTGCGGTGTGGCGCGTCACCAGATACACCAGCCCCACCAGTCCCCTGTCCGTTACCGCCACCATGCGCGGGTGCACCCCTTCTGCCTGACCACGGTTCACGATTAACGTGTGGAAGTAAGCCGATGGCTCGATAGCCACTACACGTGCAGCTAGGGGGCGCATCCTTTTCGATTGGGGAAACTGTAGCAATCGGCGCAGTCGCTCGTTTTCCTGTCGCAGTTCTTCGAGCGTGGTCTGCGCGGTGCGTAAAGCCTCTATCTCCCTCTGCAGCTGCTGGTTTTGCTCGCGCAACCGTCGCCCGTGCACTACGCCGTAACCGAAGTCCGAGAGGAAATCTCCAGCGGAACGCAGCGCAGTCTGTATGGGAGCCATCAGAGCCATTACCGCTTCTGCGAACGGGTTAGCCGCCCCTCGCTGCATCGCACGATTGTGCTGTATGCCAACGAACAGAGCCAGTACCGCAAGCACAACGATTATCCGAAACCGATTGTCGCGCCATAGATTGCGCATAGAGAAACCCGCTCGTGATTAGTAAGAGCGATTGGTACCGATGAGCACCTTGCGCAGGCTGGGATTGGTCTCAATCTCCTCCAGCACTCGTCCCGTGCCTATCACCACACAGCTGAGCGGGTCGGGTGCCACATGCACGGGCATTCCCGTCTCTTTAGAAATGAGGCAGTCCAGCCCCCGCAATAACGCGCCACCGCCTGCCAGCGTGATGCCCCGGTTGATGATATCCGAGGCGAGTTCGGGTGGAGTCATCTCCAGCGTCAGCTTGACCGCCTCCACGATAGCGTTAACCGGCTCCTGAATGGCATGCCGTATCTCTTCGGAGGAGATGACCGCACTGCGCGGCAGTCCGGTAATCAGGTCCCGTCCCCGCACCTCCATCTGGGTCTCCTCCTCCAGCGGGTAGGCGGAACCAATCTGGATTTTTGCCTCTTCGGCGGTGCGATCGCCGATATACAGGTTGTACGTACGACGCACGTAGGCGGCGATGGCTTCGTCGATCTCATCGCCTGCGATGCGGATGGAGCGGCTCGCCACGATGCCTGAGAGCGAGATGACCGCCACCTCGGTGGTGCCGCCGCCGATGTCTACAATCATCGAGCCGGTGGCATCCCCCACAGGCAAGCCCGCTCCAATTGCTGCCGCCATCGGCTCCTCAATCAGGTACGACTCTTTCGCCCCCGCCTTTTTGCAGGCGTCCATCACCGCGCGACGCTCTACCTCGGTTACCCCGCTGGGAATGCCCACCACCACCGTCGGCGCCGCCCACGAACGCCGGTGCACTTTCTGGATGAAGTAGCGGAGCATCTTCTCGGTCTGGTCGAAGTCGGCAATCACTCCATCCTTCAGGGGACGGATAGCGATGATATTGCCCGGTGTTCGCCCCAGCATCCTTTTGGCTTCTTCGCCAACTGCGAGTACCTTTTTGGTGTCTTTCTCGATAGCGACTACAGAAGGCTCACGGAGGAGAATACCTTTGCCTCGCACGTGCACCAGCGTGTTTGCCGTGCCGAGGTCGATACCCATGTCCCGCGAGAAACTCCCCAGTAATCTTCTCCAAATCGCCATGCGAACCTCTTTATTCCTTCAAATTAGGCAATACCCCATATATCATAACATAAAATGCCGGTAGGGGCGAATGGAATCTCACCCCCACCGAGCAAGGGAGCAGAACAGACAGGGCTAACAGAAGCCTATCCGCTACCGCCCCCACCTTCGCTGCTGCCTTCCAGTCGAATGGCACGGTAGCCGCCCCTAGACCTGTAGTACAGGAACTGCAAGCCGAACAGGAACACCAGTATCACCGGCAGGACCGCCACATAGCGGATAGCCATTGCTGCGCCCTGCTTCAGGGCTTCCTTGATCACCTTCGCCTGCTCGGCAGCGGTTGGGTCACCCTGTTTTGCCCGGTCTTCTATCTCTTTCGCCTTCTCCGGGCTGAACTTGCTATCCACTACCACTACCTGCCGGATTTCGGGGGTCAGGTGCTGTATGGTATGGTGGTCATAGATCCGCCCCATCACTGGCCCGGCAATGCCTGCAGCAATCATTCCGGTCGCGCCCATCACCGCCAGCAGGAACTCGCCGCCGCGCGGATACCGCTCGGAGGTCACGCCCAGCATGGTGGGCCAGAAATACGCCTTACCGATGCCAAACAGGGTTGCCGCCGCAAACGCCACACCAGCAGCAAAGGCATGGCTCAGCCAGTACAGACCCACTGCCGCCACTGCGGCACAAATCGCCAGCAACCCGACCGGCGTGAAGATCCTGGCAAGCGGTCCAGCAAACAACCGCAAGACAAACATCAGTCCCGCCGTATACACGAGGAACAGGATGCCGCGAATACCCACGGTGTCGGTCAGCACCGACCCTACCCACTGGTCAGGTCCCAGCTCGGTAATCGCGGTCATACACATGCACAGCATGAGCAACAACACGCCCGGTCGCAGCATCTCCTTGAACATCTCGGCGGTGGACACTCCCGAAGCGGCGCGCTCAGTGGGCGGGAACTTCTCGTTCCATATCATCACGCCGTAGATGATGGCGGGGATGATGATAGTGCCCACACGAACCTGCCAGCTGGCACGGAAGTACTCTGCCAATCCTGCGGTAATCAACCCCCCAATCACCAAACCGCCGGGCCACCAGGCATGTAGCACATTCAGCTTGTGCGTCTTGTCTTCGGGGTACATCGTAGCGGCAAGGGGGTTGATGACTGCCTCCACCGTGCCGTTTGCCAGACCAACCAGCAGGGTGGACGCCAGCAGCACGGGAAAGCCGAACTGCGGCGACAGGATGGTGAAAACAATCCCCAGGATGTGCCCGATGCAGGCAAGTTTAAGCAATCTGCCCATGCCGATGACGTTGCACAGGGGTCCCACAATCAGAATCGCAATCGGGAAACCCCAGATGCCCATCAGGTTCACGAAGCCCTGTTGCTCGTGGCTGATGTTGAAGGTAACACCCAGCTCCTTCAGGATGTCTGCGCGGATGGAGAATGCCATCGCGGTGGTCACCAGCGCAATGCAGCTGGCGATGAACAGCTTCTCGCGATGGTACGTCCCAAACGAACCCTGTGCGCTCACCTTCCTACCTCCTTGGAGAGATTGGAAACGCGGATTGGGTACCATGACAAGTCACTTTTATATTCGCGTCCACATGGTAACCACCTGCATCCGTTGCGCCAGCGCGAAAACTCATGTTACAATGATAATTACGAGCAGGAGGTTCCGGAACAAGATGCCCACTATTGAACACAGCATCTGGATTGATGCACCTGTAGACAAGGTATACACGGTTGCTAAAGAGGTCGAGCGGTTTCCCGAAGTGATGCCCGACCTCGAATCGGTAAAGGTTTTGGAGCGGAGCGAAGACGGTTCGCGCACCATCACCGAGTGGACGGGGCTGGTACGAGAGTTCAACAATATGCGCGTGAAATGGACGGAAGAGGACATCTGGAACGATGCGGAACACACGTGCCACTTCCGTCTGATTAAAGGTGACATACAACGCATGGAGGGCGAATGGCGATTTGTGGAAGAAGAGGGCGGCACACGCTTTCACTCGCGGCTGGAGTATGATTATAACGTACCCTTGCTGGGTGCGCTGGTTAAGAACCTCATCCACAAAAAGCTGGAAGAGAACGTGCGAATGGTGCTGGAAGGGATACGCTCTCGTGCGGAACAGACGTAGTTTTTCAGGTTTGCCGTTCCACCTCGTTGAGAATCTCTTGCACCTCGTCCAGAATGGAGACGATTTTGTCTGTCGCTTCCAGGATGCGCTGCACGCAGGCTTGCTGCTCTGGAGGAAGGTTTTCGTCGGCAAGCAGTTCTGCAAAACCCACGATGGCGGTTAGCGGCGCACGCAGGTCGTGGTTGAGACGCGAAGAGATAAGGTGTCGCGCCTGACGCCAGCGTGCCAGCTGTTGGGTCAGTGATTCAAGAGTGTCGTCGGGCACGCGGAACCTCCTCGGCGAAACTGGCTTCCGAAAAGAGTATAACATGTTGTGGCGGGTTAAACCAGAGGTTCGGAAACGAGAGAAGCGGAGAGGGGTATGAGTAAAAAGCTGCACATGCAGTGGTGGCAGTTTCTTTTGATACCCTTTTCAGTCCTGTACAGTGTAGCACTAAAAGTATATCTTTGGTGGCGCTTGGAGCGTCAGGGAAGAGTGCCAGCGATGACCATCTCCGCAGGCAACCTTTCGGTTGGGGGCACGGGTAAGACGCCTGTCGTTATTGCCATCTGCCGCTATTTGCAGAGGAAAGGGTTCCGCGTAGCCGTGCTGAGCCGGGGATACGGTGGAACCATGAGCCATGCAGGCGGTGTGGTGTCCGATGGGGAGCGTATTTTCGCTACATCCGCGCAGGCAGGCGATGAACCGCTGTTGGTCGCCCGCAAACTGCCCGGCGTGGTGGTGCTGGTGGGCAAGGACCGCCGCAAGACCGCACGACAAGCCACCGAACAGTTCGGATGCGACGTGCTGGTGCTGGACGATGGCTTCCAGTACTGGCAGCTGCACCGCGACGTAGACCTCGTGTTGCTGGATGGAGAGCGTCCGTTCGGCAACGGCTGGACGTTACCCGCCGGCATCCTGCGTGAGCCTGTGGAACACCTGCGGCGAGCCGATGCTTTGCTGGTGCATGGCGAGGGTGAGCTGTGCAAAACCCTCACACAAATGTTTCCCCTTAGTCCCTGCTTTACCTGGCAGAAATCGGCTGAAGGCATCCGGCAACTGCATCATGCGGACGCCCACTGGCAAGCCGACCTGCTGTCGGGTAAGCGCGTTTATGCACTGGCGGCAATTGCCAGTTTCGAATCGTTCCGGCAAACGCTGGCGCAGCTGGGCGCACAGGTTGTCGGCACGCGAAGTTTGCCCGACCATCACCGTTACTCGCCCAAAGATGTTCTGGAAGCCCAGCGTCTTGCCCGCGAGTGCGGCGCCGAGGTGATTGTGGTCACCGAGAAGGATGCCGTGAAACTGGAAGAGCTGCCAGCCATGTTGCTCGAAACACCCATCTGGGTACTGGATATCGAGGCGTGCTTCTCGGAAGGTTTCTGGCAATGGCTGAACGCACAGGTACAGGCGGCTCAACGTCTCCGTTCAAGTTAGGTCTCCGCGACAGAAGGGACACTCTGAGCCTTCACCGGGGTGCAGGCATCTGCAGCGTACACACTCGCGCCACCCGAGCTGTCGGCGTATCTGAGCGAGACGATGGTACGCGACCAAGTACTCGGTTACTTTCGCGCGAAGCTCTGCGTCGGTAATCGGCTCGGTCAGGCTGTGCAGGCGCGCGATGGTGGCAGCGTCCAGCTCCGGCTCCACGATGGAAGGCTGTTCGGGTTGCGTTTCGCTCCTGGAGGTTTTGCGCGAACGCGGCTTCACACGGAAGACCAGCTCGTGAAAAATGGGCGCTCCCGCGTGTTCGTTCAGCCGTTGCAGGATGGTCTGTTGCTGGAAGCGCAGTTCCTGTATCCATGCGTTGCTCTTTACGGCGATAAAAACTTTGCCCTCTTTCAACGCTTCGGGTTGCGCCGCCGCGGCGACCGTTTTGCCCACCACCTCTTCCCAGTTGAGCAACGCACGAATCGCTCTCAGCCTATCCCGCAGACCCAGCGCGTCTACCGTTTCATCCAGAATATCGCGTATCAGGTCGGGTGGCATTGCCCTCGTTCAGAACCTCGATGCGACCGCTTTCCACCCGGTACATTCGGGCAGCGGCAAGAATTTCCTGTGGGAAGGTCTCGGCGGAGGTCGCGGTGATGAACGCCTGTGCCCCCCTCAGCGCCATACGCAATAGCTGCGCACGCCGCAGGTCGTCCAAATCGGACATCACGTCATCCAGCAGCACGATGGGCGGCTCCTGTCGCTCCTGCAGGGTGAGTTCAAACTCCGCCCGCTTCAGGCTCAGCATCACCGTGCGTTGCTGTCCCTGTGAGGCGTAAGTGCGCGCCTCTTTGCCGTCTACAAAAAGCAGCAGGTCGTCACGCTGTGGACCGACCAGGGTGGTACCCCGCCGCAGCTCCTCCTCGCGCATCTTACACAGCTGCTCCCGGAAACAGTGCGCTACCTGCTCCCGCTCCCCCTGCACCCCCTCTACAGCCGGGGCGTAGCGGATGTCCAGCGATTCCCGTCCTTCGGAAAGCTCTGCATGAGCCGCCTGCGCCAGCGGACTTAATGCACTGATGAAACGTTCACGTGCTATCATCACACTGCTACCGTAGCGCACCAGCTGCTCGTCCCATGCGTCCAGAAGGTCTATCATGGAAGGGGTCCATGCGCCGCCGCTCTCACGGATGCTTTTCAGGAGGCGGTTGCGCTGCTCTAAGGCGCGGCGGTAGCCCGCAAGTGCCCGCGCATACGCAGGACTGAGCATACTGATTTCCACGTCCAGATAGCGGCGCCGGTCTGCCGGTTGTCCTCGCACCACCTCGAGGTCCATCGCGCTGAAGATGACCACGTTAAACTGCCCCAGCGCGGTCGCGGCGCGGCGCGCCTGACCATCCACCATCATCATCCGGGGATGGTTGCGCGAGAGGTGTGCCTCTACCTCCACGTCCAGCGACTGCTGCCGGTGGATGCGCGCGCGAACTGTCGCCTCCTCCGTGCCCCAGCGGATGAGCTCTTCCTCTCTGCTTGCACGCAGCGGTCTGCCCGTTGCCAGCAGGTAGATGGCTTCCAGTAAGTTGGTTTTGCCCTGAGCGTTTGCGCCGGTGATGAGGTTCAATCCCGCATCCGGCACAAGATGCAGGCTTTCGTAGTTGCGGAAGTTCGACAAGTCAATCTCTAACAGTCGCATGATTGGACGTTCTTTTGGGATGGAAATTCAGTACCATTGTACCTCCACACGGTTCATCTGCAAAGACATGACGCGGATGCGGAGTTGCGGGCAACCTGCGTCCCCAGTTTTGCGCAGGGTAAAGCGCGCGGCTACGCGACGTTTCGTCACACCCCTCTCCCACAGCGTGGTTTGACCTAACCTCCGAAGCCCCTTCCCACAGGGGAAGGGGAAGCATCAACACCCCTCTCCCGCAGCGTCGGGAGAGGGGCAGGGGGTGAGGTTCGGAAACTCCCCTCTCCCGAAGCTTCGGGAGAGGGGCAGGGGGTGAGGGCAA
>Ga0209809_1001257_pt1 | contig 20865 bp, 19 predicted proteins | sample YNPMSTMetaG_FD_186172 | JGI IMG/M metagenome (GOLD analysis project Ga0209809, IMG submission 186172) | Anoxygenic and chlorotrophic microbial mat microbial communities from Yellowstone National Park, USA - YNP MS-T MetaG (SPAdes) (version 2) ...
GTCCCACGGCGAACACCGCGGCCCGGGCTTCGGCAGCGGCTCCAGAAAAGCGGGTGCACATCCAAAGGCCGTCCTCTCGCTTCCAGGTTTGCCGAAGGAACCTGCGATACGAGCGAGGGCCACCGGGGTTGTCCTCGGGGACGGGCCGACCCCACGGCATGGATGAACCCCATGGGGCCGGAGCACCGCTGAGTTTTTCCGCGACAGCCGGCCCGCTTTTTGCCAGACTTCACCCCCGATGATGCGTGCAAGGGACGAGATACTTCGGGCGTTGACGGATCCTGGCGTCATCGCAGTGGTACGGGCTCAATCCCGCGAGCAGGTCCTGCCGTTGACCGAGGCGTTGCTGGCCGGCGGAGTGCGCGCGGTGGAAATCACGCTGACGACACCGGAGGCTTACAGTGCCATTGAAGAGGCCCGAAAGCGTTTTGGTCAGGAAGCCGTCATTGGAGCCGGGACCGTGTTGCAAGCGGACCAGTGCCGGGCCGTGCTGGCCAGCGGGGCCGAGTTTGTGGTCACGCCGCTGGCGCGGCCGGACTTTGTGCCCATCGTGTTCACCGCAGGGGCGGTCAGTGTGATCGGGGCCTTTACTCCCACCGAGGCCCAGTGGGCTCACGAAGCCGGCGCCGACTTTGTCAAATTGTTTCCCGCAGAGATCCTGGGGCCGGGGTTTGTGCGTTCGGTCCGCGCTCCAATGCCGCACTTGCGATTCATTCCCACCGGCGGGGTGACTGTCGAGAATCTGGCCGAGTGGTTCCGAGCCGGTTGTCCGGCCGTGGGGGTGGGCTCGGCCCTGGTCTCCAAGGAAATCCTCGACACGGGTCATTGGACCGAACTGAAACGGCGGGCCGAGGCTTACGCCACTGCAGCCCGAGCCGCACGAGCCGGTTGCGGATGACATGACACCATGGATGGGCCGGCCCCACGCGTCCGACGTGCCACGGTGGATGATCTGGGGCAGTTGCGCCCCCTTTGGATGGCGCAGCTTCCAGAAGCCAGCGGCTTGGAACGACGCGTGACGGAATTCCAGGTGGTCGAAACCCCGGAAGGCCGGATCCTGGCAGCCGTGGCCCTGGAGATGCGGCAGGGCCACGGCCTAATTCACAGTGAGGTCTTCGCGGACTTTGCAGAGGCCGACCGTTGTCGTGCGCTGCTCTGGGAGCGACTGGAACAGGTAGCGCGAAATCACGGCCTCTACCGGCTCTGGACCCGCGAACAAGCCCCCTTCTGGGCTCGGTGCGGCTTGCGGCCCGCCCCGGAGGCCCTGGTCGGACAACTGCCCGAGGAATGGCGGGCCGGGCCGGCGCGCTGGCTGACATTGCAATTGCGCGAACCGCCCCCCGAGGGTCTCTCGGTGGAGAAAGAGTTTGAACTGTTTATGCAGGCCGAACGGGAGCGTACCCAGGCGTTACTGGAGCGTGCCCGGCTGCTGAAGCAGATCGCCACCGTGCTGGCCCTGATCCTGGCCGTGCTGATTCTCCTCGCGGTGCTCTACCTGCTGCGCCGCTCGCCTGTGAAGCTGAACGGTTCCTGAACCACTGCACCCAACACCGGGGCGCTCTCACGCCCGCCCTGGAGAAATACCAGCCTCCAGCCTGGCCATGAACCGAAGCGCATCCTCGCGCATGCTGACGTTGTTGAACAACACATAGGCGGGGCCCGAGCCCACCCGCAACCGGAGTTCCTCCAATTCCTCGTCCGTGAACCGGTGTCGGTACCCGGTCAGCCCGTGCAGACGATAATAGGGCACACATCCGGCCACAGGGACCTGTCGAAACGGGTCAACCACATGAGTCAATCCCAGTTCCTCGCACAAGTCCCGCACCAGGGACTCCGGCCAAGCCCCGCGCGGCTCCCACAGCAGCTCCAGCCCGGCCCGGTCCAAGGAATTGAAAAACGTACGCATCGAGCGCACGGTTTCCGGGGTCGGCTCAAAACGGGCCGGACACTGGAAAAGAATCCGGCGTGCCCCTAGAACCTCCGCTACCTCCCGCGTCCGGTCCCAGGCCATCCCAACTACGTCGCTGCATTGGAAGCCGCCACACCGCAACAGTTCCGCTTGCGACAGCCGCGTTCGCAACCGTCGATAGGTGGGGCTGGTGGGCGGGTGAGTGATCAGTTGCCAAGCTTTCACCGTAAACTCGAAATCCGTAGGCGCGGTCATGCGCCATCGCCGTGCCGTCTGAAGCCGGGGCGGCTCGTAAAACGTCTGCTGCACCTCCACCAGGCGGAAGTTCTGAAAATATTGCTCCATTCGCCCGGCAAAGCCGCAACAGCCGACCTTGATGGCCAAACGATCTGTGCAGGGATCCTGCCGCCTGCCTGGTGCAGCCGCACTCATCCGCGCTCAAGCCCTCACTGGTCTCTAGCCCGGCCGATCACGTGGACAGGCCCGCCGCGACCGGTCTTCGTTCGGAGTGTAGACTGCCGGTGCTTTTCAGAAAAGGACCTCGCCTTGCCGCCCCAGCCGCCACTCTCTCAGGACCGGCAACAACTTCCAAACGGATGGGCCGCCTTACTCACGAAAGCCAAAACCCTCGGCCCAGGCCCGACAGCGGCTCAGAGCCTGGCGACCCGTCCGATCAATCGACTCTCCAACCCCCAGTGTTCGGAGGTTAGGGGGACACCCATCGTGACCAGACTCGCGGGCAATGGGTTCGTGCGTTTCGCACTTGGCTGCCGGCCGCTCTTTCACCCATCGTTCCGGCTGCGGAGCATTGCCAGATCGGCCCGCCTGTCCACAACTCCCCTCAGGTCGCCGCTCCTGCATGGGCCAGGACTTTGCTGTGCAAGTTCAAACTTCCCAATGCTCCCGCCCCCACCAAGCCAAGCCGCCAAGCGTGTGAGCCCCCAAACACCAGGCTTAAGGCCCACAAAAATCGCCATACTCTGGCACATTTGCCAACCTGGTCCTTGTGGGCTATGGGATCCGCTGCCCTGGTGCTTTTCCAGTTTAACCTCAGCGGGTCACCCGACGGCGCCTGGGCCCCAGTCGCCACCGCATGGCAGCTGATGTGCCGCAAAGACACACGAAGGACGGGCTAGTCGACCCTTTTTGAGACATACTGTCACGCACTGCGCAGGTTTGGGTTTGCGTGGGTGATGCATATGTCTTTGGTAGCCAGCTTGTTAAGTTGTAAGCGGCCAAGTGGCATTGGACCAGCTTATGTCGTAGACGAGTAAGAGGATTGGTTGGCCTATGAACCTACAAACGAAGCGAATGGATCGGCGTACGCTGCCGCTATGGGAGCAACTGCAGAACTTGCAGGAGGAGATGGATCGGTTGTTGGACGCGGCCTTTGCCGCTGCAGGAAGGACTTCCAGTCTTCTGGGGGAGCATGTGCCGCCGGTGGACCTGATCGAAGAGAACGATCGGATTTTGCTTCGGGTGGACTTGCCTGGCATGCGCAGGGAAGACATCAACATCACGTTGCATGATGGCTGCTTGACGGTGTCTGGGGAAGTTCGGCCCGAAGAACGGTACGCCCAGGCGCAGGTGCACCGGGCGGAGCGTGCATTTGGGCGGTTCCAGCGCACGGTGGCGCTTCCGACTCCCGTGGCTGTGGATCAAATTGCGGCCCGGTATCGGGACGGGGTTCTGGAGGTGGTGCTGCCGAAGCCGGAAGAAGCCAAGCCCAAACAGATTCAGGTGCAAACCGATTGACCTTGAGGGATGCTTATGGAAATCGACGCAACTGTGATGTCTGGAGGGGAGGCCATGAAAGAGACGGCGGTGCAGGAGGGGCGTTTGAGCCGCGCGGGTGGACGCCGGAAATGGGTCCTGCCGGCGGTGAACATTTACGAAACGCCCACGGAGTTTGTGATCGAGGCCGAGATGCCGGGGGTGAACCGGGACGGCTTGGAAGTTGCGCTGGAGGGACATGAGCTGACGCTCCATGGGCGGCGTGCGCCGGAGACGGTGGAAGGCCGATTTCTGGTGCGAGAGCGTGACACGGGCTTGGAGTATCGTCGGGTGTTCGAGCTGGATCCGACGCTGGACACCAGCCGGATCAGCGCCCGGATGGAGCAAGGGCTGTTGCGGCTGACGCTGCCCAAGGCCCAGGCATTTCAACCCCGCCGGATTCCGGTTACCGACTGAGCGACTCGGTCGGGCCGGCCGGACGGCGCGCGCAGTCGATCCCACCGCCAGCACTCTCAAGGCGTGGCGGGGAAAGGACGGGTCCGCACCTGAAACCGGAGGGGCGTGTTGCTGCGCAGCACGTCGACTACTACGGTCTCGCCCGGGGTGCGCGTGAGCATTTCCGCCTGCAGCACTCCGGCGTTGGGAATGGGGCGACCGTCCAGGGCATAAATGAGATCCCCGGGCTGCAGACCGGAGGTGGCCGCCGGGGATTGGGGATCCAGACCCGCGATGAGCACGCCGCTCTGGCCGGCGGGTGCCGGTTGGATCACCACGCCCAGGATGGCTCCTTTCCTGCGTGCTTCCACCACCCGGGCCATTTGGGTGGGGGAAAGTTGGGGTGTGTTTTGCAGGGCCTGCAGGAGTTCTGCGTTGGCGGCGCGCAGTGCCTCCAATTCCGCCAGTTGTTTGCGCAGTTGGGTGACCTCGCTGCGCAGCCGCAGCAATTCGCGGGTGGTTTCGGCGGGCGATTCTCCTCCGGAGGCGGCCGCAGCCGCACGAAGCTTCTCGTTTTCCAATCGCAGCGTTTCCAGTTCCACCTGCAACCGGTGAAATTCTTCCTGGCGAATTGTCGCCTCTCGGTGGAGTCGGGTCTGATGCAGGTGCCGGGCGGCCAGGGCAGTGAGGGCTGCGGCCAGCAAACCGCTCAGGATCCAGGGCCAACGATTCTTGCTGTTCGGATTCATGCGACTCCAATCCCGCTGGGGCGCCTGCGATGCGCCCCCCAATAGGAATGCTAGAGGCACCGGCTCCGGCAGCAAGCCGAGAAACCCTGACCCGGGCCGGAAGATTTTTGTGGCATCGCATGGAGTGGGGGGCTGCTGCCCTTGTCTGAGAATCCAATCTCTCGCCTTCCCACGCACAGGTCTGGCGGTGACTCGCTGCTGGGGCCGGAAACACCCGCGCCCTTCCATGCCTCTGGCAGGCAGGAAGAGTCTTCACGCTCTCGGAAGGGGTTGAGCCGGGCCCTCCAACGGTGTATGTCGTGGGGCCGAGAGAATCCGGTCGTTTGTAGGGGGCAGGTACGGGGCAGTAGGTCTCCGGGCGCGGTGTCGCTGTTCGACAGGGTCAGTAAGCTGGCGCACTCCAAACGCTGCGCGAGTACGGAGGCGCCGGCCGGCGTCGGGGCCGCGCATGTGGGGTGCGGCAGGCTGCTGGCGTTGGGCCTGCGGGTTTCCGCAGCTTCGAAGCGCCCCGGCCTAGGGCACTTTGTTACGGCCTCGTCGGACTCCGCTTCTTTCTTGGCCCGCCTCGCTCACCGGAACGGCGCAAACGGTCTTTTGCGGGGATCCGTGGGGTTCCCAGAGTCGGGCGGATGCTATTTCTTTGACAGGGACGGTGGCGGTGAGTAGCCTGGCCGCAGTTAGCGTCTGAGACAACCATTCGAACCGTCCGACACCATGCGTATTGGGCTCAACACCTTCCTGCTGACCTCGCCGTTCACCAACCGCAGTGTGCGGCATTTGCACACCGTCAAGAAATGGGGCTTCGACACCGTGGAAATCCCTGTGGAAGATCCGTCGCACATCGACCCGGCCTATGTGCGCCGTCACTTGGACGAGATCGGATTGGTGTGCGGTTCGGTCTGTGTCTGTTTAGGGCCGGATCGTGATTTGCGCGGCACGCCCAAGGCTCAGAAGACCGGGCTGACCTATCTGATGAAGCTGGTGGATCAGGCGGTGGTGTTGGGGGCCCGCTCGGTGATTGGCCCGGTTTATTCGGCTGTGGGCCGTGCCGAAGCGACCCCACGCGCGGTCTACCGGCAGCAGTGGCGCACCGTGGTCAAGAATCTCCGCGCCTTGTGCCGTCATGCCGAGCAAGCCGGCATTCAGATCTGCATGGAGCCGCTGAACCGATTCGAAACCGATTTCATCAACACCTGCGAGCAAGCCCTGGCCATGGTGCGGGACGTGGGCAGCCCGGCTCTCAAGGTGATGTTGGACACGTTCCACATGAACATCGAGGAAAAGAACCAGGCGGCCGCTATCCGCAAGGCCGGCTCGCTGCTGGGGCACCTTCATGCTTGTGGGTGCGACCGTGGGACGCCGGGCAAGGATCATATTGACTGGGTAGGCATTGCGCAGGCGCTGCGCGAGATTGGCTACGAGGGCGACGTGGTGATTGAATCCTTCACCCAACAGGTGGAGGTCGTGGCCCGTGCGGCTGCCATTTGGCGCAAGATCGAACCGACGCGCGATGAGATTGCGGTGGACGGGCTGGCGTTCCTGCGGCGCGTGCTGGGCGATGACAGCTCGTGCCAGCGGGATTGAGGCGGTAGGGGACGGTTGCACCTGTGGAAGACCATGCGCTGGCAAAGATTTTCGGATTTGGCGGCTTGCCCTCTGGTTGCCGGGCTGCTCGGGGCTTGGATGTCGGTGAGTTTTGCCCTGGGCGCGGAACCTGAGGCGGGGTTTCGATCCCTTTTCAACGGGCGGGATCTGAGCGGCTGGCAGGGCCTGGCAGGGTTCTGGAGCGTCGAGGACGGTGCCATTACGGGGCGCACCACGCGGGAACGGCCTGCCCCGGGCAATACCTTTCTGATCTGGTCGGCCGGCCGGGTGCGGGATTTTGAGCTGCGATTGCGCTACCGAATTGTGCCCAATAACCCTCAGGGTTTTGCCAATTCTGGCATTCAGTACCGCAGCCGGCTGGTGGATCGGACCAACATGGCCCTGGCCGGTTATCAGGCCGACATCGACGCCGAGCCCAATTATTCGGGCATTCTCTACGAGGAACGGGGGCGTGGCATCATGGCTCTGCGCGGTGAACAAGTGCGGTTTACCCCGGAGAACCGCAAAGAACTCCTGGGCCACATAGGCGATGCAGCGGCGATTCAGGCGGCCATTCGGACCAACGACTGGAACGAGTATGTGGTCATTGCGCAAGGGAACCGGCTCCGCCACTATATCAATGGTCATCTGACAGTGGACGTGACCGACGAGTCCCCTCGTGGGGCTCGGGAGGGGTTGTTGGGCTTCCAACTTCACGTGGGCGAGCCCATGACCGTGCAGTTTCGTGATATCCGGCTCAAGGTGCTGTCGCCGCCTAAGCCGTGAAGGGCTGTTGCCTTCGGTCTGGTTTTTTCATCTGGTGGCCGAGCGCACTGCCGTCATTCGGCAAGGGAAATTTGCAGGATGGAGCCTGCCCGGGTTTCGCTTGGCCGGCCGGCTGCCGTGGGAGGGTTGGTTCTGCCGCCGCAGGTTACGGGTGATGAAGACGGGGTCTGGTCCGAACGAAGGCCGGCTGGACCGGGAAAGAGGGGCCAAGCAGGGAGTCCTTTTACGTGCGTCGGGCGGGGTGTATCTGATTGGACCACGTTGGGTGGGCTTGGCTGGCGCAGGCGTCCTGCGGCCCGTGCGTTGGTGATGCACTGGGTTGAATCGCTGTTCCGCAGCGGCGCATTTATTGGACCCTTTGGTGGGGCGGCTGTGCCTGAACAACGGGGGCCGGCGCTCGTTGCGCCGAGAAGGTCGCCAAACCCCACAGAGTTTCCTCCCTGCGGCCGGTCCGCTGGAACGGACACGGATCCTCCCAACAGCTCGCATCCACCGCCCCGCGGCCTAGTCCTTCATTCCCGCCGTTACGCACTCCGATCGTCCCTCCGCTCCTGGTGCGCCCGCAGATCGACCACCCTGCTGGGCCCCCGTTTCGCGCGCGCAACGGCCCTCGTGCAGCTCGAGCCCTGAGCGTCCCTGCTTCCACCCGTGGAGATAGCATCCCCTTGGAAGGCCGGGTTACACCCCCGGGCCGGTGGTTACGATTCGGTGGAGGGCTCGGTTCCACCCGGGCCAAGGGACGCGGTGGAACGCGTCCCTCCAGTTTCGTTGATGGAGGGCCCGGTTCCACCCGGGCCCATCTGCCACAGCGGCGGCAAGCCGCCGCAGTCCATGCGCTGCCGCGACCCCGCACGGCGCCTCCGAATTCGCGCAGTGTTTGCCGCCGAGGTGGCCGGTGGCAGGCACAAAACCCAAACCCGCCCTCGAGTCGGTGGGTTCCCCCCCAATGGGCGCAATGGACTTGTTGAACAACCCTCCGCATTCGTGCGATTTTTGCCGGTCAGAGCCGCGGGAACGTCGAGGGATCCTGCATTTCGATGGGGCGTCCTCTCGTGGGCGCTCAAAAACTGAAATGCGCCGTGTCCGCAGCTTGTCGGCTTTTTGGCCTTGCGCGTGGCTGGGGGGACCGTATTCTTGCTGACCGCCTGGACTCCGCGGGTGCGGATGTTCCGATCGAGGCTGAGAAACGAGAAGTTAACGCGCAACCTAACTACCGGTCCCGTTCAGAACCGGGGCCGGCCCCGGGAAAAGCCCGGGGAGCAACCTCCGTTGCCGTTGCAACGACTGGTTCGTTAGGCAATGGAGCATTCGGCAGCGCCCCCAGGGGGTGCGTTCCCAAAGGCTCCACAGGTTCCTGAGAAGGCAGAGAATTCTATGCTCACCATGGAAGACGCCATGAAGCAAAGCCCCATGCGCTTTGCGGTTGGCGAGATTGTCCCCGGCACCATCATCGAGGTCCGTCCCAAAGAGGTTTTGGTGGACATCGGCTACAAGAGCGAAGGGGTGATCCCCCTGAGCGAGTTCGAAGAACCCGAGTCCCTCCAGCCGGGCATGCAGGTCGATGTCCTGATCGAAAAGCTCGAGGACAAGGACGGCATGGTTGTCCTGTCCCACGAGAAAGCGGTGTTCAAGAAGAACTGGGAACGCATCCTGTCCATTTGCAACGAGGGCGGACGCATCCAGGGCAAGGTCAAGGCCGTGGTCAAGGGCGGTCTGTTGGTCAATGTGGGCGTGGAGGCTTTCCTGCCGGCGTCCCAGGTGGACATTACCCCGCCGAAGAACCTTTCCCAGTACGTCGGCAACACGTACGAGTTCAAGGTGGTCCGCATCAATCCCGAGCGGCAAAACATCGTGCTGTCCCGGCGCGAGGTTATCGAGGAAGAACGGGCGCAGCGGCGCGCGCGGCTGTTGCAGGAGATGATGCCTGGCGACATTCGCAAGGGCCGCGTCAAGAACCTCACCGACTTTGGCGCGTTCATTGATTTGGATGGTATCGACGGCCTGTTGCACATCACCGACATGAGCTGGGGCCGCATCGGGCATCCTTCCGAGCTGCTGAAGGTGGGCCAGGAAATCGACGTGGTGGTCTTGGACGTCAATCGCGAGAAGGAACGCGTCAGCCTGGGGCTCAAGCAAAAGACGCCCAACCCTTGGGATCAGATCGAAGCCAAGTATCCTGTGGGCTCGCGCGTCAAGGGCAAGGTGGTCAATCTGGTCCCCTACGGGGCTTTCGTGGAACTGGAGCCCGGGGTCGAGGGCCTCGTCCACGTCACCGAACTGTCCTGGACCAAGCGCATTGCCAAGCCTTCGGACGTTCTGCAGCAGGGTCAGGAAATCGAAGCCGTGGTCCTCAGCATCAACCGGGAGGAACAGAAGATTTCCCTGGGCATGCGCCAGCTGGAGCCCAACCCATGGGACACCATCGACCAAAAGTATCCCCCGGGCAGCCGCGTCAAGGGTCGGGTCCGCAACCTCACCAGCTACGGTGCCTTCATCGAGTTGGAAGAGGGCATCGACGGCATGGTGCACGTGTCCGACCTGTCTTGGACGCGCAAGATCAACCATCCCTCCGAGGTGCTCAAGAAGGGCGACGAGGTCGAGGCCGTGGTCTTGGAAGTTGACAAGCCCGGTCAACGCATTGCCCTGGGCATCAAGCAACTGACCCCCGACCCGTGGGAGCGCATCGACGAGCTCTACAAGGTGGGTGACCTGGTCACCGGCAAGGTCACCAAGCTGGCCAGCTTCGGTGCTTTCGTGGGGCTGCAGCACGACATCGATGGCCTGGTGCACATCTCGCAGATCAGCGAGGAGCGTGTGGACAAGATCAAGAACGTGCTTAAAGTGGGCCAGGAGGTCACCGCCCGCGTCATCAAGATTGACCGGGCCGAACGACGCATCGGCCTCTCCATCAAGGCCGCTCACTACACCGAAGAGCAACTCCGCGAAGAACAGAAACTGCTCGACCAGCTCAAGCCCGGCGAAGACCTCGTGGCCCTTCAACATGCTTTCGAGGCCGCCGAAGAAGAGCGCGAACAGGAGGAAAGCGAATCCGGTCGCTGAGCCGACGCGCCCGTGGCGCCCGGTTTCAAGCCCTTGGTCGGGCGGACCAGACTCCATTGGTCCGCCCGATTTTCGCGGCCCGGTACCACCGCAGCCCGGGAGGTCCGTCTCCGGCTGGCATCCACTGTTTAGGTGGCGGCCTGTCTGCAGACAGCGGACATGGCCGTCAGCCGGAAGTCCAGAGTCGGATAGAGGCGGTAGGCCACAGGCACCTACCCGGAACTGGGACTGCATGGAAGCTGTTGCGAGAGAAGTGCAGCAACTCCACAGGGACTTTCGGTGGAAGTCTGGAGCTTGCCTGAACGGGAGGCGGGGCTGGGAGACAGAGGCACCGGGCTCCGGGTTTGCAAGTGCCCAAGAGCCCTGATCGGCCGGTTGAACCCTCCCGGTTTGGCAGGGGCCACGCCTGGCTCGGGCGCTTTTGGGAGCTTGAACCCCAGGCCAGCGCTTCAGGCCGCGATGGGAATGCGATTGCGAAGTTGCACTTTGCTGGCGTAGAGTGCCCGTGTCGGCACCGGAGGCGGATTGCGCGTTCGACACTGGGCATGAAACCGAAAAAGAAAGCGATCAAACGGGCTGCTGCCACCAAGTCGGGTTCTGCCGCCCGGGGCAGGCAGGGGGCATCCGCAGGCAAAAAGGCTGCAATGCCACGTAAAGTTGCGGCGCAACCTGCGTCGGGACCGGGCAAGCCCAAGCGTGCACGGGCCGTGCCCAGGACTCCCGGCGGACGCAGTACCCGCACTATCGGCACTGCGGAGGGCGCGTCCGAACTGCAGGTCGCGGCGATTCCGCCGATCCTCTTGGAGGGCGACCGCCCCTCGGTGCCGGTGCCCAGTGGCCCTGGCCAACGGTATGTGCTGGGTCCCCAGCCTCCCGTGGAAGTTGGGGCGCCGGGGGAGGCGGATTTGCCGGAGGCGTACGGGACCAAGCAGCTCTTTTTGACGGCCTGCGATCCGCACTGGTTGTATGCGTACTGGGATTTTACGCGGGCGCAGCTGCAATACCACAACCAGCGGGCGCGAGACGGGCACCTGACCTTGCGGGTGCACTTGGAGAGCGTGGGCACGGTTCCGCACGTGGAGGTGGCGGTGCATCCGGAATCGCGACATTGGTTCGTGCAGGTAGGCCGGGGCGGGGCGCGGTACATTGCGGAGCTGGGGTACTATCGCAAACGGGATGGGGCATGGATCTCCCTGGTGCGGAGCCAGGCCACGCTGACTCCGCCGGAGGTTTTCGAGACCTCGGGACCAGTCCAGTTTATGTCCGTGCCTCCGGACGTGCCGTTGTGGCGACTGCAGAGGGTGGTGGAAGAGCTGGCCGCTCGGGAGCCTGCGGTTGCGGCAGCTCTCGCCGAGGCTCGGCGGGAAGGGCGTGCGGAGTTGCCGACGGCTCTGGCGGCGCCGGCTCCGGCCTGGTCGCCGGAGCAGGAGGAAGCGATGCAGGCCTCGGTGCGTCTGGACGAGCTGCGCCGGGTGTGGGTGGGTTCGCTGGAGGTGACGGAGCTGGTGCGACGGGCCATGCAGGCCTGGCCCACCTCTCCGGGCCCGGGCGCCTTCGGTGCGGAGCAACGGCCCGAGCTGGTGTCCAGCCCCATGGGTCGACCGGAAGCAGTCCCGCGCGGTTTTTGGTTCAACATTCATGCGGAACTGATCGTCTACGGTGCCACGGAGCCGGATGCCAAGGTTACGTTGCACGGCCAGCCGATCGCGCTGCGGCCGGACGGCTCCTTCAGTTGCCGGTTTGTGTTGCCGGACGGGCAGTTCGAATTGGACGCCGTGGCGGTTAGTGCCGACGGGACCGAACGGCGCACCGCCATCCTCCGCTTCAGTCGTCACACGACTTACGAAGGCGCTGTGGGCCAGGCCGCGGCAGATCCGAATCTGTCCCCGCCGCCTGGCATCGAATCGTGATCCGGGCGTTCGGAGGAGTGGCTTGCCGGTTGCCGGGTTTGTGAGCCCCTACGCAAGAGCCCTGGCCCTGCTGCTGCGTTTGGTCGCGCTGGGGATGATCGCGCTGGCCGGGTTGCGCCTTTTTTTGGAATATGTCAGCCGCCGACTGGGCCGGGGGGACGGCGATCCGTACCACTGGCTGGCTTCCGGTTTGGTGTTGGTGCTGGGCCTGCTCCTGTTGTGGCGGAGCGGCCGTTGGGCCCGTCGGTGGATGAAGCATTGGGATGAGTGATCTGGTTGACAAGCGCCGCATGCCCTCGCGGGCCGCGGCCGAAGTCCGGTCCGGGACCGGCAAGGGTTCCTTTTGAAACTGCATGCAAGGGTATCTGGCCATCGTATTGCACGCGCATTTGCCGTTTGTGCGACATCCGGAACATGAGAAGTTCCTGGAGGAAAACTGGCTGTTCGAAGCCATCACCGAATGCTACTTGCCGCTGCTCCAACTGCTGGAGGGTTGGCGCCGGGACAATCTGCCGGTGCGCCTGACCCTTTCGCTGTCGCCCACACTGGCGAGTATGCTGCAGGATTCGCTGTTGCAGACCCGCTACCATCGGCACCTGGAGGGTCTGATTGAACTGGCCGAGAAGGAGCTGCAACGCACCTGGTGGGACCGGGAGCTGCATGAGCTAGCCCGGTTTTATCACCAGCGCTTTCTGGGGCTGCGGGATTTGTACCAAGGGGTGCAACGTGACCTGGTCCGCGCCTTCGCGCAGTATCAGGAAACCGGCCAACTGGAGATCATCACCTGCGCAGCCACGCATGCGGTGTTGCCCCTGTTGCAACATCCACCCTCTGTTCGGGCGCAGGTGCTGATTGCCCGCGACCATTATCTCCGTGTGTTCGGTCGGAACGCCCGCGGGTTTTGGTTGCCGGAGTGCGCCTATGGCGAGGGAGTGACTCCGGCCCTGCAAGAAGGAGACTTCCGCTGGTTCATCGTGGACACCCACGGACTGTTGGGCGCACAACCTTCACCGCGGTACGGTGTCTTTGCCCCGGTCTACACGCCGGAAGGCATCGCCGTATTCGGGCGAGACCCGGAGGCGTCCCGACAGGTCTGGAGCAAGGAGGAAGGCTATCCCGGCGATCCGGTGTACCGGGACTTCTATCGCGACATCGGGTTTGACCTGGACCTGGATTACGTACGGCCGTATTTACCCTCGCCGGACCAGCGTGGGTTCACCGGCTTCAAATATTACCGCATCACGGGGCCGGGTTCGGACAAACGCCGTTACGAGCGCGCCTTGGCGGTGCGACGTGCCGGTGAGCACGCGGCGCATTTCCTGCAGGCCCGCATCGAACAGGTGCGCCGGTTGCAGGGTCTGACCCAGTATCCGCCCATTCTCGTGGCGCCCTATGATGCAGAGCTGTTCGGACATTGGTGGTACGAGGGGCCGGAATTTCTGGACGCCTTGATTCGCCAAGTGGCGCAGCAGCGCGTGGTGAGTCTGATCACCCCGTGGGAGTACTTGAACCGGCACACCTCGCATCAGGTAGCCACGCCCATGCCCTCCAGTTGGGGGGAGGCGGGCTACTGGCAGGTATGGGTCAACGAAACCAATGCATGGATCCTGCCGCACCTGCGCGTGGCCCAGGAACGCATGTCCCAATTGGCGCGTCGTCATGCCCGGGCGCAAGGCGTGCCCCGTCGGGCGCTGCAACAGGCAGCCCGGGAATTGTTGCTGGCCCAAGCCAGCGATTGGCCCTTCATCCTGCGGACCGGCACCAGCCCCGGCTACGCGCGGCAACGGATCCGGGATCACCTGCTGCGATTCCATGCCCTTTACGATCAATTGACCCACCTGCGGGTGGACGAACTCTGGCTGGCGCAGGTCGAACAGCGGGACAACCTGTTTCCGCATCTGGAGCCCGGCTACTGGATCTGATGGGGATCACTCTGACGGCAACTGCGCGTCGTTCGGACGGGCGGGGCCGACACGGTGTCCGGGTCGCCCATGTTGCCCGCAGCCAGCCTTCATGCTGGGCACGTAAGGCATTGACCCCGGGCAAGGACGCTCGTACAGAGCTCACCAGCGTCGGCCGATCTGGGACGGGCCGAACGTCTTGGTCCTGCATTGGCCCCTGAGCTGGTTCCACCATGCCAAAGCCACGGCGGCCAGTAGCTCCCCACCCAACAGAGGCGTCGTGAGCGGAACGCCAGCCGCTGCGTGGCCCGTCCCCAGCCGCATAAGCAAAAACCCGGCCCGGACCCAAGGCCGCAGCCTGACTTTTTGGGGCTGTCGCCAGGACCATGTCCCGGCCAGCAGCAGATACAAACCGACCCAGCCTGCTGCGCTGGGCCCACTCAAACTGGCCAGCGCCACACCAGCTCCTCCCAGCACCGGCACCATGGCAGCAGCCCAAGGTAAGGGCAGATGCCCAGAGGCTACCGGGCCACCTCGCCGGCAGGGATCTGCGCGATCCGCGTCCAGGTCCATGAGATCGTCCCACAAATAGACGGCGGAGGCACAAAGGCTCAGACCGACGGCCGCCCAGATGACTTGGATCCACGCGGATGCTTCGAAGGAAATCCCACCCACCAGCAGGGGAGCGAACACCAGCAGGTTTTTGGTCCAGGCCCGTGGCCGCAGGGCCCTCCACAGGGCGCGGCCCCGCCGAGGCGGACAGGCGAACGTACCGCCCGGTTCGGCCACCGCATGGGCACGGCGGACCAGCCAGCGCGGAGCATTCACCACCAGTGCACGGCGTGCCTGCCGCCATACGGGCAGGTCGGCCATCGAATTCCCGGCGTAATCGAAACCGCCAGCACCGAATCGTTCCACCAGCCGTGCCGCCTTGGCATGGCTGCGCAGATTGGTGCGACCATCGCTGGCCAGAGTCTCGCGAAAAAGTCCCCAATGCGCGGCCACGCGCCGTGCTGCCTCAGCATCGGAAGCGGTGACCAGGTAAAGGGCACGACCGGCAGCGACCCCGCGCTGCAAAAAATCCAGAAACTCTGTCACCACCGGCAGGGTCTCCACTGGGACGGACACACGACGCGCCAGTTCCGCCTTCAGACGGGCCCGGCCGTCACGCCACCACAGCAGAATGCGAATCAGATTCAGAGGATTGCGACGACAGAACCGCACCAACCCCTCCCACAACAGATCGGAGCGGATCACCGTGCCGTCCAGGTCCACACACAGCGGAACGGCCCTGTCCTCGACCGGTTCGGTGTTTGGAGGATGCTGTCTCACCCGGCAGCGACGGTAGCGGCGCGGCTCGGGGATTGACAAGACGCGGCCATGAGGGGCAATGGCCTCCAATCGCGGACTCCACGGCCCTTCGACGTGGCCGCAGCACTCGATACTGGGGGTTCCAGGTGGCACACCGCCTCGGTTGGGGCGGAAGCGCTGATCTGTAGGCGGCGCGTTGGCTTAGCACCCGAGAGAATGCGTGCGTGGGTTGAACCCTGCTGCTAAAAACAACAGGTTCGACCTGCACCCGAAGCTGCTGCCCTTGGAGGGCCGGGTTCCGCGCCATCCCCCCCACAGAGCACCAGCGAGCTGCCGTAGTTCATACACTGCCGTGACTACCCAACGGCGCCTTCGAACTCGCGAAGCGTTGGGAGTGCGCCAGCGTTCTGGCGCTGTGAAGGCTCTGCGGGCGCTGAGACACTCCTTTTGGCAGTCCGGAAAACTCCACCCTACGCACGGACACACGGACCTTGCCCGCCTGCCTCGGGCCACCTGGGCGGGACGCCGGGGAAGCCATTCCTCCGGTTGGGAGAACCAGCGGCTCTGGGTTGAGACTTGCCGGAGGCAATTGTCCGAGGTGGGCCGGGTCCCGGTGCGGCCTGGTGGGGTGGGGGCAGCGGTCTTTCGGCCGGCAACCTGTCCATCAACCCCTCAGCTTGTGGGCCGGCCCTGCTTCAATCCTCCTGCCACTTGGGAGGCTTTTCGACCGAGATTCAATCGAGATGTGGGGGATCCGTGTCCGGACCGATGGCACTTGACCGCAACGGCGCAGTGCGTGAGGCTCGTCAATATTGGGATACCAGTCATTCGGAACCAGGCCGGTAGGGCTTGACGAGGGGCAGACATGAATGACCGAAATGCATCGTTGTCAGCGGATGACCGGGCGCTGATCGAGTTTATGGCCCAACATCCGGCGCCCATGTGGGTATACGATCTGGAGTCCTTGCGCTTTCTGGAGGTCAACCCGGCTGCGGTCGAACATTACGGCTACAGTCGCGAGGAATTCCTGCAAATGACCTTGCTGGAGATTCGACCGGCAGAGGATCGACCTCGTCTGCTCACTCATATGCGTCAGCCCCGGCCACGGTACCAGTTCTGTTCGGGGTGGCGGCATTGCCTCAAGAACGGGGAGGTCCACGAGGTGGAAATCCGCTCGCAACTGGTCAGCTTTCAGGGGCGACCGGCTGCCTGGGTGGAGGTGCGTGATCTGACCGTGGAGCGCCGGCGCCGGCTCCGCAGTGACCGGCTGATTCAGTTGCTCCGGTTTGCCGGGGACATCAACCAGACCCTGACGGAGGCAGACGACGTGGGTGTGTGGTTGGATCAGGCTGTGGCGGGCTTGCGTCAAGCCGGCGATTTTCCTTGGGCCGTAGTGGTGCGGACGCGGTCCTCTGGACAGCCAGATGGGCGGGTCCACAGCGCGGGGCTGGAAGGGATGAAGCTTCACCTTCAACGCCTGCAGACTGGTCCGTGGCCCAACTGTTTCCAGCGGGCTCAGGAATCCCGCGGCCTGTACGCTAATCGGGCGGGGGAGGTTTGCGACAGTTGCCTCCTGCGCGAGGTTTGTCCCGGCTTCGACACATGGCACGTGCGGCTGGAATGGAGGCAACAGGTGCTGGGTGTGTGACGGTGGCGCTGCCGGCAGAATGGAGGGCGGATGCCGAACTGGAGGCCTTGTTTTTGGAACTGGCGTCGGATCTGGCACGAGGTATCACTTTTCTGGAACAACAGGCCGAACATGAGTTGCTGGCTCGCGCGTTGGAGGAGAGCGAGGCGCGCTTCCGGGGCATTTTCGACCACGCTGCCATCGCACTCTATCGGACCACGCCGGACGGCCGCATTCTCATGGCCAACCCTGCTCTGCTGCGCCTCTTGGGTTACCAAAGTCTGGAAGAACTGGCCCGGCGGAACCTGAACGAAGAGGGGTTTGGCCCGGGTCATTCCCGCCGGGATTTTCTGGAACGGATCGAGCGGGACGGGATGGTGTATGGTTTGGAGAGCGCCTGGGTGCGCCGGGACGGCTCGGTCGTGCACGTGCTGGAAAGCGCGGTGGCGGTCCACGACAGCGAGGGCCGGATCTTGTATTACGATGGATCGGCGCTGGACATCACTGCGATGAAGCAGGCCGAAGCACGGGCGGAGTACCTGGCCAGCTTTCCGGAATTGAATCCGAACCCGGTTTTGGCCTTCGATGCTGCGGCACGGCTGACCTATGCAAATCCGGCTGCCGCGGTGCTGGCTCGGAGCTTCGAGGTCCCTGGCGTCGAAGCCCTCTTCCCGCCCGAATTGGCGCAAATTGTGACCGACTGCCTGGCCCACAACACGCCGCGCCTGCGGCTGCTCACCACCCACGGACGCCGGACCCTTTCCTGGTCATTTTACCCGATTGCCGTCCACGGGGTGGTGCACTGTTACGTGGGCGAGGTTACCCAGCAGATCGAGTTGGAGGAACAACTGCAGCAGTCCCAGAAACTGGAGGCACTGGGCCGCTTGGCCGGCGGTGTGGCCCACGACTTCAACAATATCCTCAGTGTCATCCTGATGAACGCGGCGCTGCTGCAGGAGGAAGGTGCGCTTACGCCGGAGCTGCAGGAGTGCGCCCATCAAATCGCCCAGGCCGCTGAGCGGGCGGCCAATCTGACCCGCCAACTGCTGGCCTTCAGCCGCCGACAAAAGCCCCAACTGCAGCCTTTGGACCTGAACGAGGTGGTGAGTGGATTGGGCAAGATGCTGCAGCGCATCATCGGCGAGGATATCACCCTGCAGATGCGACTGCAGCCGGGTGGGGCTCCGTTGCGGGCCGATCCGGGGATGTTGGAGCAAGTATTGATGAATCTGGCGGTTAACGCCCGCGACGCCATGCTCCGGGGCGGTCTCTTGGAGATTGTCGTGGAAACCGTCTGCTTGCAGGGCGACGATCGGCAGGAGAACGGACCGCCGGGTCGGCGCGAGGGCGACTTCGTGCGCCTGACCGTGCGGGACACGGGCTGCGGCATTCCTTCGCATCTGTTGCCCAAGATTTTTGAGCCCTTCTTCACCACCAAGGAGGTGGGCAAGGGCACCGGCCTGGGCCTGGCAACGGTCCATGGCATCGTGCAACAGCACGACGGCTGGATCGAAGTGGAATCTCAGGAGGGGGCGGGCACGGCCTTTCACGTGTACCTGCCGCGGTGGCAGCCCCTTGGGGATGTCAAAGCTGCGTCCCGCACCACGGTTCGGTCCCTGCCCGGAGGGAGGGAAACGATCCTGTTGGTTGAAGACAAACCGCCGCTGCGTGCCATGGCTCGGCAGATTCTGGAGGCCCGCGGCTCTACGGTTCTGGAGGCGGCCGACGGTCCCGCGGCCCTGGAACTGTGGGAGCGCCTGGGGCAAAAGGTAGATCTGGTGCTGACCGACATGATCATGCCGGGCGGCTGCACCGGGGCGGAACTGGTGGAACAACTGCGGCGACGACGGCCTGAGTTAAAAGCGTTGCTGATGAGCGGCTATCCCGGGGAAGTGGCGACCTACGAGAAACGGTTGCAGCCGGGGGACCGCATCTTGGCCAAGCCGGTCGGCCCGGTCACGTTGGCGCTGGCCGTGCGGGAGTGCTTGGATGGACGGGGGAGCCAGGCCACCAACTGAGTGGCTTGGGCCCGGGAAAGTCACCGCTGTTGGGTGAGTCAGAGGGCCCGGTCGACCGGCGGACCTCACCTAGCGCGTACTTGCCTGGTGCCGAGGTTCGGGGGGAGGGACCTGTTGCAGGGCTTCAAGCAGGCGGTCTACGTCCGCGGCGGTATGGGAAGGGCTCAGCACCAGCCGCAGGTAACCTTCCTGGGGACGACCTGGGTAGTGCGTCCACGTGGGGTAGATGCCAGCACGCTGAAGTGCCCGTCGCAGTTGCTGGGCTTGCTGCGCGCGGGTGGGGAAGAGGGCTACGATGGGTGCGGGCGACTCGGGCACCTCCCAGCCGGCTTGTCGCAGCGAGTGCCGCAAGCGCGCTACTTCCTGCTGCACGCGCCGCCGGGTCAAAACAGAACGCTTCAGCTCTTCCAGGGCCGTTTCCAGCGCAGCAACAAAGGGCAACGGGAGAGGCGTGCCCCCGCCCAAACAGGTGGAGCGTTCCACGATCCAACGGCGAGCGGGCCGGGAGCAGAGCACTACCCCACCGTACAGTCCAAAGGCCTTGCTCAGCGTGAACGTCTGGACCAACCGGGCGCGGGACAAACCTGCCCACTCTACGCTGCCACGGCCTCGCCGGCCCAGCAGGCCCACCGCATGCGCGTCGTCCACCAGCATCCACGCAGTCCGGGGTAGGACACGGCGATATTCTGCCAAAGGGGCCACGGCGCCGTTCCACCCGAACAGGCCGTCGGTGAGGACGATCAGTCGTGCGTGTGGCCCAGCCCGTTTCACCTGACGGGCCAGTCCCTGGGGGTTGCGGTGGGGGAAAGTCCACACCGGGCAGCCCAAAAAGAGGGCTGCGTCCTGGAGGCAGACGTGGGCCTCCTCATCCACCAGGGCGTGGGTGAACCGACCGGCCAGTGCCTGGGCCACCACCAAGGGCGCGAGGTAGCCGTTGGGCACCAGCAAGGCTGCCTCGGCTCCGAAGAATCGCGCCAGCTTGCGCTCCATTCGGAGGTAGAGCGGGTGGTTGCCCGTGGTCAGCCGGGAAGCTGCCACGTTCCAACCGTATTTTTTCACGGCGTGAACAAGCGCCTGTCGGAGGGCCGCAGAATGGGCCAAGCGCAGATAGTCGCACCCACCGAAGTCCAGCCAGAGTCGTCCCTTCCATCGCAAGCGGGTGGAATCGACCCGCTCCAAGGGCATGCCCTCGTTCATAGCAACAGAGGGTAACCGGAGTGGAGCTGCGGCTCAGCAAGGAAAATCTCCCCCTGCTTGTGGGGGGATACTGCCCTGGGATCATTCGTTCCGGGCTGGCGGTGCCCGGGGGGACCGGGGCGCGGCCTTGTTCCTGCGGTGGAGCGGAGCGGGATTGAAGATCTGGCTCCACGAAGTCTGTCGCGGGACCGTGGTTGCGGTGGTGCAACCGTTGCTGGGGCGATTTGGTTGGTGTCGGTCCGGGCGGCTTTGGCCTTGTGGCTCGTGGGCTGTGACCTAGACTGACGGCATGGGCGAGATCGCTGCCTTCGTCAATCGAGGTGCCAGCACCATCACCCCGGCGGTGGTTGAGAAGGTGCTGCGTCACCTGCCGCAGTGGAAGCTGGAATTTACGCAGATTCGCGAGCCCCAGTTTCCCCATTTGGTGGACCAGCTCGAATTTCTGGCCGACGTAGTGGAGGATGTTGCCGAAGGGGCATACAAGGACCTCCCCTACTACGCGCTGGCGCAAGCGACCTTTGCCCTGATTTATGCTCACAAACGGGTGGGCATCATCCCGGACAGTTTTTTGAATTTGGGCCGGGCGGACGACTCGGCGATTGTACGGGCCGTCTTGATTCAGAACGAACAGGCGTTTCAGTTCT
>Ga0209809_1001264_pt1 | contig 20821 bp, 13 predicted proteins | sample YNPMSTMetaG_FD_186172 | JGI IMG/M metagenome (GOLD analysis project Ga0209809, IMG submission 186172) | Anoxygenic and chlorotrophic microbial mat microbial communities from Yellowstone National Park, USA - YNP MS-T MetaG (SPAdes) (version 2) ...
GCCAAGTCGGGGCGACTGGATTTGAACCAGCGACCTTTAGACCCCCAGTCTAACGCGCTAAACCAGGCTGCGCTACGCCCCGAACAAGGAAATTCTCCAGGATATGGAATTCTTGCCCCTATCCTAGGGCAAGATGTTATTCCTCCTCGGACCACTTTCTGGCATTTTGCTCCAGGCTTTCCCCAAACGCCATTTCCGGTTTTTTTACCTTCGGGAGGGCTTTTTTGCAATGGCCTTTTTCGGGAGCCCCCCAGAGGAAGGCTTTGCGCCCTTCTCCGAAGCCCTCTGGCCGGGAAGGAAAAACCTGGAGAGTTTCTCCTCCCGATTCTTATTTTACTAAAGCTTTCTTTGGTTAGGCAACAGAGGGAGAAGCGGTTTCTAGGTGGACTATCTCCGCTGGGGGAAACATCTACTATTTGTAGCGGCTAAAATTGTTTGGACCCAACAAATTGGGGTCTCGGCCCCGGGGGAGCCCTTTCACGTTTCTATTCTATTCCGCCCCGGGGTCCCGTGGCTCCGGAACCGGGAACTCGAAACACCTTGGAATCGCTCCTGGCCCCCAAAGCAAACGGCTGGAAAGAGCGGTAGGCTCCTTTTTCCCCGCCGGGTGGAACCGGATTAGCCGCTGGGGTTGGCAGGCCGGGGGATACCTGGGGGAAGCTGCTGTCTCATCGTCTTTTTGCTCCTGCTGTGTTGGCTTCCCCAAACGGGTGGTTTTGCCTCCCACGCATTTTCTTTGCCTGAAATTGAGAAAATATATGAATTACGCAAACTTTTCCGCCGAAATAATAGCTACCCGTATGGTCTTTTCCCAAAGCAAATTCCACACTATTCCCCACAGATTGGGGGAAAAAATACCACTCATTAGCGTGAAACATCCCTTCTTTAAGGCTGGAAAGCCGATCCCGCCAGGGTGGCATGGGATCGTGCGTGCCTGGATATATGCCTCTTGTGAACCTGCTCCGAAGGGTTAGAGGGCTTCCTACTGGGGGGTACGACTGAAGATCTTCGAGAAAGGCGACGTATGGAGGCAAATTGGCGGCATGGAATCGGCTTGGGCGTTTTAATCTGTGTGGCAGGGTTGGCAGGCTGTGCCATGTGTGGGGCCTGCTACGAGGAATGCTATCCCGGGTACCCAAGTTGCGGGGATCCGACCGGGTGTCGGGGGCCTCGGGCCGGCTCCATCCGTGCCATGGGAACTGTGCTTGAGGAAGCTGGTCCGGCTTACCCCCAACTTGGGGAGCGTAGTCCTTCCACCCCCGCAGGGCAAACCGGATCGCCCCCCGGATCACCCTCCACCGGGACTGCAAATCGACAAGAAGGTCTGCGGTGGGCGGACCGATCGGCACCCGCCGGGGCCAGCAGTAGGCCTTTCGCTTCAGGCCAACCCCGCCAGCAAGTCCTCAGCGGACCATCCGGGCAAGCATCTCCGCAGCCAGCCTCCAACGCATCATCCGGCCAGCCCCCTTGGCAGCAGGGTCCAATACCCCCATCCAGCGTATCCTTTCGGCAGGAGGCCGGTTCTGGAGTGCCCGCTTCGGCCCACCCGTTCCCGCCGTCTTCGGCCAATCCGGTACCGCCCCCTTCAGCTAAATCTCTCTCGCCGTCTTCGGCTAATCCGATACCGCCTTCGGCCCATGGGTTGCCACGGGGAAAATCGACGTCCAACCTATCGGTGCCCGGAGCGGGGGAATCGGTTTGGCCTCCGGGCTATTCGGGCGGATATCCAACCGGGGGGACATATCCAACTTATCCGGGGGGTTCGGCCCTTGGTCCCTTGAGTTTCCTGAGCCAATGGTTATTCGGGCCCCCACCTACCTATCCGGGCCAGAAGACGGGGTATTTTCCCGGGCCTAGTTTTCCCGGGCCTAGTGCGGGCCGGATGTCCGGGGGATATTCGGCCTCGGAGGGCAATGTACCGATGGCCCGGCCGGGCTGGTCGATTCCCGGAGCAACTCCGCAGGGTTCTGTGCTAAGGAGTCCGGCATCCTCGGGCAGGATCGCTCAGAGGGGGCAGGTTCCGGGGCAACCGGGGTCTGATGGAGCGGTGGCTTTACAGGGCGGGGGTGCAACGCCCACCAATCGGCCGGCAGGCCAACCGGCTCCCGGTTCGGAAAACCTGCGGGGTTCTCAAAACCAGGCCGGGCCACAATTGCCGGAGAAGGAGCCTGTGACAGGTTCCGTCAAAGCTCCTGGAACTCTGCGGAGTTCTCAAAACCAGGCGGCTTCCGGTCCGGCGGGCTTGTGGGCCAGTCCAGTAGCCCGGGCGTACCAACGGAGATACGTACCCGGCCAATCGGGGTCTGCCTTTGGTGCTGCCAGATCGGCATCCGGAGGTCCTGGCATGCCGCCGGCGGGAGTTCCACCGGAGGTGTGGGCGGCCATTCCGCCAGAAGATCGGGCCACTGCCCAAATCCTTTCGATTACCGACCGGAAACTGGAGCCAGCTCCGAATCCGCCAGAACCTTCTTCCTCTGTCGGCAGTTCCCCCACTGAGGTGGCTTCCCGGGGGGAGGTCTCCAGCACAGGGAATTCAGGGGGCTTACAATGGCTGCCGGCCGCCCCGGTGCCGCCCGCCACGGCCCCTTAACGGTTCGGCTCGGTGGCAGGCCTTGTGATTCGGCCTCTGGATGGGGTCCAACCTCTTTTCCTCCCGGTTTTGCCGGTTTTTAGGGAGGTTGTGCCAGTTTTTTTCTTCCGATGGGGCAATTGCCCTGCCGGTTTCTCCTATATACCCTCGGTTGGGCCGGTTCTTTTGCTGGTTTTGTTAATTGTCCTCTGCTAATAATTGTCCTCCCCGTTTCTCCGCACCCCGCTTCTCATCACCTTGGAAATAGTCTGGGAATCCTTTGGTTTTCCCCGACTTTAGGACATTAGGGTGGCACGAAGGGCTGAAAGCGGTCCGCCCCTCTGGGAATTCCTTCCTTTAGTACTTTTCCCCGAATTCCTTTGGTTTTCCCCGGCTTTGGGACCCCCTCATTATAGGGGCAACATACGGGACACTTGGGGAGGCTTTTAGTTTTTTGGCGCGGTTTTGGCCGGTGGGCAGCCATCGCCCTTATCAAATGGAGGGGGAGTCCGTGGCTTTTCGTTTTCTTGGCGCGGTTTTGGCCGGTGGGGGGTTAGAGTTCCAGGAATTCTTCGACGGCTTCTCGGAGGACTTCCGGGTTGGGTTCGATGCCGGTCCAAAGTTGGAAGTCGATGGCTGAGCGGGTCAGGAGGATTTCCAAGCCGTCGATGGTTTGGCAGCCACGCTCGGCGGCCGATTGCAAAAGGTGGGTTTGCGGGGGCAGGAATTGGCAATCGACCACCAACAAGCCGGTTGGAAAACTGGCAAATTCCAGCGGCACCTGGGCGTCGGGGTTGCCGTGTCCGATGGAGGTGGCATGGATGAGCAGATCGGTCTGAGGGGGCAGGGCGTAGGGTTCTTCCCAGAGGATGTGTTGGGCGGCCACTTCCAGCCGATCCAATAGCAGGTTGGCCAAGCGGCGGCCGGAGGCGGGATTTCGGCTTACGATAAGGATTTGTTCCACATCTGCGAGGGCTAATTCGACGGCCCCTGCCCGGGCCAACTTGCCGTCGCCCAGAACCACACAGCGTCGGCCAGCCGGGTCGATGCGTCGGCGGATGGCCTGCAGCACGGCCCGGCCCTCGGTGTTCTCGCCCACCAATTGGTCCTCTTGCCGAACCAGCAGATTCACCACGCCGGTCATTTCGGCGGTGCTGCCGAGTCGGGCCAGATATTGGCCGACGGCTTCTTTATGCGGGTTGGCGCAATGGCCGCCGGCAAAACCCATGGCCCGCATTCCGCGGACGGCATCGGCCAGGTCCTCAGGCCGAACCTCCACCGAAATATACCGCCAGTCCAGACCATGATGGGCAAAGGCCCGCTCCATCATGAACTGCGTCGGATTCCCCGCTACGGGGCAGCCCAACAGAGCCAGAATCGGCTGCAACGACAGATCAGCCACCGGACAGATGCTCCTTGGAGATCAAGACTTCCTCTGGATCGGGCAGGGCCATCCTGATGCCGTGCTGCCCCCAACGAAACAAAGACCACCGGCCACCAGTGCACCTTCCGACGACCGGTTGAACCTTAAGTCCTGTTTATTATCTCCGTCCAACCGGCATCGTGCAACCACGGAGGCCGAAAACCTCCCTGCAGAAAACCAGCTTGCCACCCAACCGGCTCTCCCACCCGGGCAGATGCGCCCAGCGAAGCGCCGCCGTGGTCCCCGCGGTGGAATCCGCACGCTAAAGTGGGACGCTGATCGCCCAGCAGATTGCTCTCCTGCCGCTGTTGGTAGAACGTTGCAATCCGCAGGCCGAACTCGGAGCCGAAACCCGTGCATAGGTTCACACCCCAGCCGCCTGGCCGGTCTACAGGTTCGGCGGAAGCCCCTAGACTGATCCGGAGAATTGTGTTACTTTAGAAAAAATCGTATTACTGAAGTAGGACCCGATCTTTGTACTTCCAGAGGATGTGGGTAAAGGAGGCTGGATCATGCGACGTTGGGTGGTTTGGATTGGGATGGTGGTCGTGGGAGCGGCGGGGCTTTGGGTTTCCGGAGCATGGGCACATTTTCAGGTGCTGCTTCCGCACCAGGATGTCGTCGAAGAAGGCCGAAGCGTGGATATAACCCTGCTGTTTACCCATCCGATGGAGCAGGGACCGATCATGGAGATGGGCCCGCCGGTGCAATTCGGCATGTTGGTGAGCGGCCAAAAGATCGACCTTTTGAAACAGCTCCGCGCGGAAAAGCGGGAGGGGAAAACGGTTTACACCTGCCGGGCACCACTTCGACAACCGGGCGATTATGTCTTCTATCTGGAGCCGGCCCCGTACTACGAACCGGCTGAGAAAAAGATGCTCATCCACTATACAAAAGTGGTTGTCTCTTACGGCGGGGCGGAGCAGGGGTGGGACGCCCTGGTGGGAATGCCCGTAGAGATTGAGCCGTTGGTTCGGCCCTATGGGCTGTGGACCGGCAATTGTTTCCGGGGGATTGTGCGGCGGAACGGCAAACCGGTTCCGTTTGCTACCATTGAAGTCGAATACTACAACGAAGGCCGACAGGTCAAACCGCCCAACGATGCGTTTGTCACCCAGGTGATCAAGGCAGACGCCCAAGGCTGTTTCTGCTACACGATTCCCCGGGCCGGTTGGTGGGGATTTGCCGCCCTGGTCGAAGGCGACGAAAAAATGCAAAGCCCCAAAGGTGAGATGGTCCCGGTGGAACTGGGCGGCCTGATCTGGGTCCGCGCCGTGGACATGAAATAAAGAACCCGGTTCCGCTTCTGCCGACCAAACGACGCCATCCTATCCTCCTACCGAAGGCTCCTGGTCCGGTAGGATTCCTTTTCCCCTGGCCGTCCAGAGCACAGCCTGCGCAGGAGGCGAGGGAGAGAGGCCTCCTTTCTTGTCATTCCCGCGCAAGCGGGAATCCAGAATCTCCGTCTCTCCCTTGGCGGGAGAGGCCGTCGGAGAGGAAGCTGAATCCGGGTGAGGGGGCCGCCCTTGGGAGTGCGCCCCCTTGGCCCGCAAATGGGCGCACCAGACGTTCGCCCTCCGAAGAGACCCATCCATTCCGCTAAAATGTTCCCGGTTGCTTTTTGTGAGAGTGTAATTTTATTTATTGCCGCTGAGTTGCGGCAGGGGGGGACCGGGCCGAAGTTCTCGTTGGATATAGTCCGGCCACAAGGGGCAATTCATGTCAATCCAGCATTTGATAGCATGGATTTCGTCCCGGCTGAGTCGTACGTCATAGTGGCCCCGTCCGAGCACCTCCCACAGTCGGCTTTTGAGGGTGCCGAAAGTGAGCGGTTGCCGTTTCTCATTGCCGCCGGAGTTCCAGCCGCAGTCCAATACATGCACCCAGCCTTGCCGGATAAGCGTCTTGTAGGACGAAGGAATCCGATCCAGGTCCAACGTGCCCGTCAGATCAATCCCTTTGGCATCCCGGTGGTCATGGCAACTGGCGCAGTGCCGATCCAGCACCGGCTGCACCACTTTTTCATAAGAGAAAGGCCCTGCGCCCCAGGGCGGCGGCGTGGGATAGACGGGTTCGCGGAGCATGGCCAGGGGCGGTTTGGCCGGCGGGGCAGCCCGTCGATCTTCGTGGCAGCCGATGCAACTGCGCCGTTCGCCCGGTTGCAGTTGGACCACGCTTCGCATCCGTTGCAATTCGTTCAGGTCTTCGTCTAGGATTTGGAAATACAGGGTTTTGCCGGCCGGGGCGTAGAAATGGGCTGATCCGTCCGCTTCCACCGGCACAAGGCCCCAGGGCGCTTTGGCCACATAGGAGGGCCAACCATACGGCCCGCTCACCCGGTCCACCGGAGCCGCATAGAAATGCATGAACGGTTCATGGTCTTTGCGATACTCGCCGTTGGGCAATTGTTCCAGGTTGGCCCGCACTTCTTCCACCACCCGCAGGTATTTTACTTTGCCCCGGGGGATAAACTCTTCGATGCCTTGATAGACATCCACCAGCACCATTTGCCCCCACTTTTCTTGCGGATCGATCTTTTCCGGCACGAGCACTGGCGGCCTGGGCACCGGTCGAAACGGCGTGGGCGACATACATCCATATACGGAATCCATATACAGCATCTCCCGGTTGCCGTACCGGTCTAGCAGACACAGCCCGGCCCGCTCCCGCGGCGCATGGGAACAAAGGATATAGTCCCGGCTGATCGGATAAGGATCACGGAAGTATTCCGTCCTAGGCCACCAGCCCGGCCAAGGGATTTCCGGGGTCAGGCATTTGATGGCGGCCGGGTTGAATCGGCCTTTGTCGATCTCCAAAAGCGCCACTGGACCGTTCAGGTCCCCGAAATGCGAAATCAGGACACAGCAGATTTCTCGTGTGCCGGGCACTTCCCGACCGCTGGCGTAGCCGTTCGGCTGGATGATCGTATTGCCGAAGACCAGTTCCGGGTGGGTCCCGTCGGGCCGGATGGTCCAGAGGGTATGGCTGAAATCGGCCCCTTTGTCGATGTATTCGGACCGTTGCCAGATGATCCGGCCGTCCCGGGTTACCGACGGGCCCCATTCGCTCAGGTTGGCAAACGACAGCGGCCGGATGCTGCTTCCGTCGGCCTCCATGCGGAAAAGCACCGCCACCTGCGGCCGCCAGCACAGATACCGGGCCTTGCACCGGGTGGAAATCATGGCCAGGCCGCCGTCCGGCAGCGGACAAGGAAAATAATCATGGAACGGCCCCGAAGTCAGTTGCTCCAGGCCGCTGCCGTCCGGATTCATCCGCATGATATGGAAATATTCCGGCTCGCTGCGGCGGTAGGCAAAGTAGATTTTGCTGCAATCGAACGTGGCCACCGGGTCCCGGGCAATTCCGCTGCCAGAGTCGAACAGTTTTTGGAGTTCCGCTTTGCCGGGCTCCAAGCGCCCGTCGATCCAGGGAAACCGAATTCGGTAAATCCCGCCGCCGGGACGCCACGGCGCATCGAGCATCACACTGTAGTTGTGCGATGGCTCATAGGGGTATCGTTTCACAAAAAGGATTTCCCCAAGCGGCCCCAGGTCCGGGTCCCGGAACATGGTCCGACGTTTGGCCAACCGGGCGGCGAAAAAGGTTTCTCGTTCCCTCCGCTCGTCCGGGGCCTGTTTCAGCAGTTCTTCTTGCCGGCGGCGGAACTCGGCGGCAGTTTGCCGCTCCGCGGCCGTCGGCAGTCCCTTCCTCTCCAACCGCTGGAGCATTTCTTCCCACAGGGTAAGCGTCCGCTCCAGCGGATCATACCGGAAAAGGTGCAGCCGATATTCCTGGCCGCTGGCCGGTTCCAGGATGCTCAGATGCAATTGGGGGCCAATAGGACCTCGCTCGGCGGGCAGGCGAACCACCTGGACCAGGCCCGGTTGGAGCAGCAGGTCCCCGGGCCAACCTTGGGCCTGGCTTTGCAACCGGCAGGGTTTGCCTCCGGCTGGCGCCCGAAGCCGAACTCGAAACGTCCGATCCACACAGGGCGGCTCTTCGGCCACGGCAAGGTCGGCAAACACAAAATGCACCGGCCTCCCAATGGCCGGCGTATGCCGACCGCCCATGCCCAGCCCGACCCGAAGCCCCTCCTGCTGGCAGTTGGGGAACCACTCCAACGGTAACCGCAGTTCCCATCGGCGCAGGGTTGCGTCCCAGGCCCCTTCGACCGGCCGGGTTTGGTCCAGCTTGGCCTGGTGCGGACCTTCCCGCAGATAGGTCTTAAAGACCAGGCCTTCTTTTTCCAGGGCCACTACGCCACAGCCTTGGCCGCTGCTGCTGGACACCACGGCCAGATGGCTGCTGAGAAGCCGATCGGTCTGGAGGGCAAGATACAGATGTTTATCTTTCCAACCGGCCCAAACGGCGGTTTCCACCAGGGGGCTTTGGTCGAAATCGGCCAGATGGGCCACCCGGGCCACCCCCCGGCTTGCTTCCTGCCAACAGGGGTCGTCCAGGTTGCCGTCCAGTTTCGGCGCTGTTCGTAGCGGCGGCAGCGGCAGCCGATCGTCCCCCACATGCCGTGGATACTCCTTCACCCGGCCGTTGTAGGGGACCAGACTGGGGTCCAAATCGGCCCGGCCAAACGTCTTCAGCCAGGCATGTTCTTCGCTCAAAAATGCATATCGCAAAAGTTCCATTTCTTCCGGCGGTTTTTCGCCGCTCCCTGGGCTGGGCAGCGGACCGATCTTTTCCAGCGGGATCGGCTCTTTTTGGCCGTAGATTTCCAGTTCGTCGATGCGGGCCTGGCCGCCGCTGGTCGTTTGTATAGCTACCCGAACCCATCGGGCCTGCACCGGCCGAAACGTAAACTCCCGCCGTAGGTGCACCGGCGCCCCATCCGATTGATACACCACCTGCCAGCTCGACGCCGACGAATCCGCCTGATACTCCCGAGCCGCCAAAATCGCAAACTGCCGAGGCGCCCGATCCTGATACTGCCCGCTTGTATCGCTGCCGAAGGCCACCTTATAGACCCAAAACGGCTCGGCCAGGTCGATCTCGGCCCAGGAGGGTTCGCCTTGACTGATCCAGCTATGCGAGTTGCCCAGTCGGCCGTCGTTTAAGTGGGCGATCTGGTGGATCGGATAGCCTGGCAGGAGCGAGGAGGCCGCCGCCTTGGTCCCAGGCCGAAGCGCCAGGTTCTCAAAACCTAGGGCATCTTTTTTGGGCGCTAGGAGGTCGGCGGCAGGCTGAGCTTCCGGACGCATAGTGCCCGGCGTCATCCGAGGCGGCGGCGGGGCCGGTCCCACCACTCCGACAAATCCCCCCGGCTGTGCCCGGCCTGCACCACCTACCGCCCGGCCGACCACCCGGACCACGCTCTTCCAGGTTTTCCCATCCAGCGACAATTGCACCTCAAAATCCGTGGGTACCCGATCCCCATACTGGCCCTCTCGATCCCGGGAAATGACCACCCGGTTGACCTTCGCCGGTTTGGGCAGTTCAATCTGCGCCCACTCTTCCCCCTCGGTAGCCGGTATCCAACTGGATGCGTTACCATACCGGCCGTCGTTTAAGTGTTCGATCCGATGCTGCGGATAGCCGGGCAACAAGGAGGAGGCACTGGCTTTGGCTCCGGCGGCGGCCAGGGCCAGGTTCTCCGGCCCGTCCGGCCCATAAACTTCCAGCTCGTCGATGCAGGGCTGAGTGCCGCTTGTCCGCTGAATCACCAGCCGAACAAACCGCGCCTCCTGCGCCGGAAACTGGACTCCATTTGCCCGATCCGGCCAGAGGTCCATCTTCAGCTCCGCCGGTTCCGCTGCCCATACAAAAGTCCATGATACAAAAGTCCATGCCAAAGCCACAGTCCACATCGGATGGCTCCTCAAAAGGAGAGGGTCAAAAATCGGGTAACAGTTTAGCCGAATGAAGGGGACCGATCTGTCACTGCTGCGGAAGCAGCAGTCCAGGCTGCTGTGTGCCTGCTACGGTGTTTCTGTTGGGCAAGTGGGAACTCGGGAAATACTGGATTCCCGCTTTCACGGCAATGACACTTGAGGGAGGTTCTAGCAACATTGCCACTGCTTCATTCGGCTAAAATGTTACAAAAATCGGAAGCTCTTTCGGCGAAAGGACCGGCTCTTTTCCCTTAGCCTAACCTACTGACCGGCTAAGGCAATAGAGAAAAGCCCCCTTTTTCCTGCAAGTTGGTCCTATGGGTCTGATTGCATCAATCGGTCAATTCAAAGGTAAACTGGTTAGGGCCATTGGGTTGGATGGTTGCTTTTAGGGGTGAGGTTTGGAGGCTCCCGTAGCGGGCAGGCAAAACGTTCCTCCACATTTCGTAGGGGGAAGTGGGCGTTTTCGGATCGGTGTATTTTTCCTTTTTGACGATGAGCACGGAATGTTCCCCGGCCACGGCGCCGTCGTTGGGGGCAAAGGTGCTCAATTGGAATTGGCCCTGGGCGTCCGTTTTGCCGGTAGCCATCGGCCCTTTGGCAGGCACCAAGGTTACCTCGGCGTCTTGGACGGGCTGGTTCCGATACATCACTTTGCCGGCGGCTGGGTAGGTTTTTGGCCGATCCGAGCCGCCGCACCCGGCCCAAACCCCCAGAATCGCCCAAACCAGCACGATCTTTTTCGTCAACATGTTTTTATGGTCCGAATGTATCTTTCAGCAGGAGGGGCACGCTGGTCGTGCCCGATGGTTTTCCCTTCCCCTCTGGCCGTCGAAAGGGTTAGGGTGAGGGGAATGCTGGGAGGGTGGACATCTCGTCCGCCTTCTTATGCGGGCCAAAGGCCCGCTCTCCCGGCAGGCCCCCTCACCCGGCTTCGGCTTCGCCTGGAGCCGGCCTCTCCTGCCAGGGGAGAGGCCGGTAGCCGGACCTCCGAAGCAGGTCCCTCCGGGGCATGAACCTATGCTCGAATGGTGCACCCCATGAACCGTTACGACCGACTGGGTTCCCACCTATTGACCTTCGCCAATCTTAGTGGCAGACCAAATCCCTGGTTTTCTGCCAGCTGGTGTGTCTGTTGGTTTTGCGAAGGTCAATAGGATGCTTCTCCGGTAGGTCTGGCGCTGAAAACTCTCCGATGAGTTCGGCGTTGTCTCGGCGAAGCTCCCAGTGGGGAATTTTCCCCACACAGGGGCGTTTAAAACTCTCCGATGGGTTCGCCGTCGCGTCCGGATCACAGGATTGTAATCGCCGAGCGGCTGGCAGGTGTTTAAAACTCTCCGATGGGTTCGCCGTCGCGTCGGTCCCCCAATCGCTGGTAGGTCCGATAGTCGATGCTTTCGTTTAGGAACCGAACCGAACCGTCGCACAGCACAAATTGGGCGCCGCCCGGATGGAGGGACTTAAACCCTTGCTGGGCGGCCCAGGACGTGGTGTCCAGCACCGCACAGGGTAACTGTCCATAACCCCTTTCCCCAGGGCAAGTCGGATAGTTGATCGGAGCGGTGGTGGCAATCCAATTATTGGCGTTGATGTGCATCCAGCCGTCCCACAGGTGCCAGGCGCATTTAGGCCGGACTTCGCCCATGGCAATCGTGTTGCTCGTGCCGTCCCGGATTTCAGAAATCGAAGCACCGTAGATCATATGGCTAAACACGCCGGAAACTTCCGAGGGATTGAGCGTGTCAGCATGACCGGCCGGTCCGGTGCCGAACAGATTGCCCGGAAACGAACAGGTCCAGAAGTACTGGTTGCCGATGCAGGCGCCGTAGTTGGCCGTGGCCCGTTTTTGCCCCTTGGTGGAGGCCCCGGTATTATGATAGAGCGGATTACCGTCCCAGTACCGCGGCCGCTCATCGCTCGGACAAATCAAAGTGGGGATTACGATTTCGTGAACAAATTGGCCTGTGCCGCCGATTCGGCTCATGTGAGAGGTGTTCACCTTAAAATCGCAGGCGTCGTAGAGGGGCTGTTGTTCGATATAGGGTAGCAGGGCCACAAACACGTTGGCGTGATGGGTGGGATGGGCCTGGCTCCAGGTGAAATTGTCGTGGATCGCACTGGGCGGAAACTGATTGTAGGTCTGGTGATAATTGTGCAGGGCAATGCCGAGTTGTTTGAGGTTATTGGCGCACTGGGCGCGTCGGGCCGCCTCCCGGGCCGCCTGCACCGCCGGCAAAAGCAGCGAAATCAGAATGCCGATGATGGTGATCACCACCAAAAGTTCCACTAGGGTAAAACCCGCTTGCCCAAGGCGGAATTGCTTATCCTGCCCAACAGCCCCTAGGGGGCTTGCGGTTCCGGGGAAAGCGGGCGGGCTGGATGGGACGGCAGGAGGCGGAGGCGTCCAGGGGGAACCCTTCGGCCTTCGGGACAAGCAGACCAGCAGAGACATGGGGGCTGCCATGGAGCGTCCTTCCCAAAGGATTATGCATAATGTATATTTCCCCTCCACTATATCCCTTTTTCCTCTTTTGTCAAGCCCTCCGGCGGGATTTTCCCAATCACATCCCCATAAAGAGGGGAATCAGCCCCCTCCATTATCTACCCACTTCTTGCCCAAAACGCCGGAGATTGAACCAGGTTCCTTCCTTCGGTGAAAAATTACGTAACATTTTAACCGAGTGGAGCAGGGAGGATTTTTGGTAGAACCTCCAGTCTCATTCCCGCACAAACGGGAACCCAGTGTTTTCTGGATTCTGGATTCCGCACCCATACTAAGGGGCCAGGCACAAGGAGGCCCTGGATTCCTGCTTACGCAGGAATGACACATAGACTGCCGCGTTCGGCGAAAAAATATTCCGAAAAAAACTTGCATTGCCAACCGCTTGAATTACAATCGGCGTTTGTGGATAATGTATTTTGTTTTCCACGGCGTTCGGGGTCTTTCTTTTCGGTCTTTTGAAGTTAGGAAGGTTTCCGATGTGCCAACTGCTCCGGAATCTTCTTGTGGTGGCCTGTTTGGTGGTGGCGGGGAGTTTTGTAGCAAAGGAATCGAAGGTCCATGCTGCCCCGATCCCCACGACCGACCTAACCGTCTGGCTCAAAAGCGACGCCGGACTGATCGTCGATGGAAGCGGCTACGTGCAAACCTGGCAAGACCAGTCCGGACAAGGACACGATGCCACCCAAAGCACCGCCGGTATTCGGCCGCTCAAGGTGGATAACTTCTGGGCTGGTCGGCCGGTGGTTCGCTTCGATGGCTCGGATGACCGACTGCAATTGCCCCTCACTTCCACGCTGGGCATCCAAAACCACGATTACGAAATGTTTGTCGTGGCCCGGTCCACCTCGTCGGGCATCCAATTTCTCATCTCCGGTGGGACTGAGGAACATTATGAGATCCATTTAAATAGCAGCCCCGGCGGACAGGGGGTTCGGTTTATCCCGAATTCCCCCTGGCAAACCCAATCGGTCGATTATGGCAGCCATACCCAATTTACCACCGGCGCCTTCCATGCCTTTACCACCGGCGCCTTCCATGCCTTCGGCGCCCGGGTCGATACCGGCACAGGGTATATCCGGGTCAACGGCGTCCAGAGTACCGATACGGCCAGTAGCGCCCAAAGCAACCAGAACGTGAACTTATATCTAGGTATCCGCGGTGGCGATGCCTCCTATCCCCTGGCGGGTGATATTGCCGAAGTGCTGATCTACAACCGGGCTTTAACTCCGGCCGAACGGGCCCAGGTGGAAACGTATCTGATGGACCGCTGGCGATGGAACCTGACCCACCTTACCGAAACTGGCGGCAGTATGCAGGGAAACAATATCGCCTTGTACGGGACGGCCTTTGCCAAGGACGCCCTGACCGGCTATCCTCAGCACCAAATCGCCCACCTGAACGACGGTAAATACGGGAACTCCAATAGTTGGATTGCCGGTTCCAATAACAGTTTTGCGGGCATTGCATTTGATCGGCCTTATGACATCACCTCGATCGCCTTTGGCCGGGATAACGGCGGCGAAGCCTGGCAATATACCGATCGCTACGTGGGCCAGTATGTCTTGCAGTACACCCGGGTCCCCAATCCCAATGCCTCTACGCCCGATACGGACTGGATCACCATCGGCGAGTTTAACTATCTGGGCATCCCGGCGATCACCATCGGCGAGTTTAACTATCTGGGCATCCCGGCGGCCGATAGCACCGGCTACTTACGTCATCTTTATACTTTCGACCGCATCAACGATGTAACCGGCATCCGGATTCTCACCATCAGTGCAGCAGGGGGCGGTAACTTGATCTGCATCGACGAGATCGAAGTCGGAGCGGTGCCAGAACCTAGCGGCCTGCTGTTAAGTGGATTAGGCTTAGTTGGGTTGGGGCTATTGGCTTGGCAGCGTCGGAAGGTTTGGCCCTCTTCGACATGTGCCCCCTTCTTGCTTTATTCATCTTTTGTCTCCGGAAAGTAAGACAGATGACGGGATTGGTGCCGGGAGATAGAGGACAGACATCCCTTGGGGTGCAGTCCGAAGTATGGAAGGATGCGCTTCTTTTAGAGGTTTTGGGCACCCTGGACGAGGTGAACTCCCATTTGGGATTGGCCCGAAGTCTGGGGGTACCGGAACCAATCCACGGCCTGCTGAGGCGGATTCAAGGGGAATTGTTCCAGATCGGGGCGGAATTGGCTGCAGGGCCGACCGAGCCGAAATCCCCATCCCCGATCTCCCGGTCGGAACCGGCGGAAACGGAGCCCCTTCGGAAAAGCGTGGGGCAAGTGGTCCCTTTGAGCGCCCGGCAGGTAGAGATGCTTGGGGCGGAGATAGCGGAGTGGGGGGCGAGGGTGCCAAAGGTACAAAAGTTCATACTTCCAGCGGGCCATCCAGCCGCCTGTCAATTGCACGTGGCCCGGGCCGTCTGCCGACGCGCCGAACGCCGACTTACCAGCCTGGTCCGGCACTCGGCGCCCGGGACTGTGTCCCCTTGGATCCAAGCCTACCTTAACCGGCTTAGTGATCTTCTGTTTATCTTGGCCCGCTCCGTCAACCAGCAGGCCGGCCAGCAAGAAACCGCCTGGGAACCGCCTTCCCCGCCGGAGGAAGAATAACCAAATGGAGGACTTTCGCCCCGCGGAAGGCCACAATGGTCATCCCTGGATAAGGCGCCCTCCAACGTGATTGCGGCGCCAGCGGGAACCCAGGGAATTAGGCAATATCGACTACTCCTTTCTGGATTCCCCATTGCGCGGCAGAAACACGAAAGGACTTGGGAGGCCTCCTCTCTCATTCATCCGTGGGCAGCGGTTTCGGTGCCTCATTCGGGTTTGCTTCGCTCAGAGGTGGTTGCTGTCGTGGGTCGACCTCCGTCCAGTCTACGACGTTGCCGGGTTTGCTTCGCTCAGAGGGCCTCTCGACGGCCAGGCCAGCGGCGAGTTGCTTCATTCGGCTAGGTGGTACTTTTTTCCTACCCGGCCCTGGTTGACTCTCTTGTCGGGGTGGGTATAATCGTACTGGAAGGGCAAGGGGGTTCTTTTCCGAAAAGGAAGGTGCTTTTCGGCTGCGAAAGACAAGGTTCTTTGAAGCAGCAAGCGGGGACTCTTTCCAGACGAGCAAGCCCGGCGGGAAACCGGGGACGCTGGGAGTCTAAGGGTTTGCCCTGCCGGACTCCAACGGGTTTTTGGCAAGGCGGCCAGCGCATGCCGAAGCCCGATGGACTTGGCGGAAGAAGGCCCCGGCCAAAAAGCATCTTCCGGAAACCTGGTCTTTGCCAACCGTACTGGGACGCTGTTGGGGGAAATCACCAAAAGCGCGGCCTGCCCGGACGACGTGGATTATTCGGGCCAAAACTTGTTTCGTTCTCTTAGCCATTTATCTCGTCTTGGGTAGCCGGTGGGCGGAAGTGGTTTTCCCCAGGCGCCTGGGCAGTACGTTCTGCAAAGGCTTCGGGCGGCATCGGCCGGTCTGGCCGGCATGATGAGAGGCCTTTGCATATACGGCAGGTTGAGGGCCAGGAGGCGTGCCGGCCGTCGTGGCCATTTGAAAATCGCATTTTGTGGGTTTTCCGAAGCCTTTGTACGGCCGCTAGCTCAGGTCCTCAACAAAAGGCGATGCGTACAGTTCCCTTCGGGGAAGGGGGAAAGCCATGAGCCTTGCCCACACGCACGGGGCCTGTTCCGACCCCGGTGGCTCTTCGGGCCATGGGGCCAGGCGGCCCGGGCATCTTCATCGGCTGGCGGAAGTCCGCAAGCGGGAGGGCATCTCCCGTCGGACCGTAGCCCGGCGTCTGAAAACCACCGTCTCGGCCGTCAAGGCGATGGAAGAGTCCGAAGACCTGCTTCTCAGTCAAGTGTATGCTTGGCAGAAAGCACTCCGGGTGCCGATTGGCGAACTGTTGGCCGAGCCGGAGGAAGGCCTGGCTCCGCCGGTACTGAAGCGGGCGAGGATGGTCCGGCTGATGAAGACGGCGTCGGCGATTTTCCACTGGAGTCGGCAAAAGAGCATCCGTCGGCTAGCCCAGATGCTGATGGAGCAATTGGTGGAACTGATGCCGGAATTGGCCGAGGTGGGACCTTGGCCGATGCGGGGCCGACGCCGGCCAACAGCGCCCGGCGAAGCCGCCTTCCCGGTCCCCATGCCCCTGCCGTCTCTGAGTAACCCAGCCCAAGAAGACGGGTAACGGAAGACCGGAAGGAGCGGTCCATCTGAGCCGCTGTCCTGGCAGCGGAATGGCGAGCCAAGTTCTCGGCTTGCTTTTTGGGGAGAAGATGACCATTTGTTCATTCTAGCGGAATGATGGAAACCGGACCTTCCCCTCTGCCCGCCCCAGGAGAGGGTGGTTTGACCAAAGGGCAAACCGGTTCAGAGAAAGTAAAGAAGCGGGCGGTCCACTTTCATGTCTCTGTCCGCCTAAGTCTCTCCACGGCCTAGGGATAGGCAAATCCTGGACTGCTGCTTCCGCAGGAATGATACAGAAGCAGCACAAGAAAGCCTGGACTGCTGCTTCCGCAGGAATGACATGTAAGGGCGGCTTCTGGATGGCCGAGGAGAGGGGAAAAGCCCCCGCCATTCGGTTAAAATGGTACCGGAAAAGCACTCGGTGGAATGGTGCGGGAAAGCCTGCCGATCTCAGGACGCCATCGGATGGACGAGCCGATCCTTCATGTGGTCTTGTACGAGCCGGAGATTCCGTTGAATACCGGCAATATAGGCCGAACGTGTGTAGCCGTGCGGGCGAAATTGTGGCTGGTTCGGCCGCTGGGATTCCAGATCGAGGACCGTCGGCTCAAACGGGCCGGTCTGGACTATTGGCAGTATCTGGACTGGGAGGCGGTGGATAATTACCAGATGCTTTTGGAGCGGCTGGGGCCCCGACCGATGTGGTTTTTCTCGAAACGGGCCGATCGGCTTTATACGGAAGCCGGTTTTCAGCCGGGCGATGCGCTGGTGTTTGGCAGCGAAACCCGTGGCCTGCCGCCCTCGCTGCTGGAAGCTCACCCAGACCGAGCCCTGCGAATCCCCATCCGGCCTCCGGTCCGAAGCCTCAACCTAGCCGTCAGCGTCGGCGTGGCCGTCTATGAAGCACTCCGCCAATTCAGCTTCCACCAGCTCGACTGAGAGCACATCTAAGGAACATTTTCGCCGAATGTAGCACCCCCCTTCTTACCCTGGAGGGCAAACCCAGCGTGTCCTTCCCACGAAAGTGGGAATCCAGAAAAGGGTGGAGTGCATGTTGGCTTGAAGCCGCTCGCCCATAGGAGCACGGAAGCCCGCCCAAAGCAGCCTGGATTTCTGCTTGCGCAGGAATGACACATTGCCCCTACATTCGGGTAAAATGGTACCCAATCCATAAGAGCTTGGACTGTTTTGCCTCCGCCGGCCGAATCGGTCTGGCAAGATGAGCGGTCTGCAATAATTCTTTCGCCTGGCCTGTTGATTACCCGAAAAGGCCAAGAGTAGAAACCCAATCAGAAAAAGGTTCTCTCATTTGCCCGGCTAAGGGAGGAGGACGAAAAAATCGCCGGCCTTGATGAAATTTTCGACCGGAACTTTTCGGTATTGTGCGGGTTAAAGCCTTTGCACGGTGGCACACTCCGGTCGTAGTAACATTTTAGCCGAATGAAAAGGCGATGGTTTCCCCTCTTCCCCGACCGTCGAGAGGGTAAGGTGAGGAGGACTAGCAGAAGGGCAGGGGCGGCTTCTTTTTTGCCCCCTCACCCGGCCTGGCCTTGGGCCAGGCCGGCCTCTCCCACGAAGGGAGAGGCGGTTTGCTTCATTTGGCTAAATAGTTACCGGTTGTATTTTCGGTAGGCCTGGGAGAGTCGTAGCAGTTGCCGAGGACTTTCCATAACACTTGTTGGCAGGAGTATACCTATGAGAGTAGTCGATCGTATTTGCCTAGTGGTGGGGGTGGTATTGGTGGCGGTGGGGTTGTACCGGCTAGGGGGGTTTGCCTCCCATCCAGCGGAGGGTAATCCTGGGATGGGCATCCTTTCCGCTTTGGCTGAGGAGGTGGGGCAACCTGGTGCGGTTCCAGGTGGTGGGACGCCTGGTGGCGAGCGGCCGGGAGCCGTGCCTGGCAAACAGCCTCCGGATCGGCCTGGCCGCTCAGAGCCTTTCGGCCCGCCCCGCATCCCGCTGATGACCGTCCTGGACACCAATGGCGACGGTGTCCTTTCGGCAGAAGAAATCGCCCAAGCTGCCGAGGCCCTCAAGAAACTGGATAAAAACGGCGACGGTCAACTGAACCGGGAAGAGCTTTTCGGCACCTTTCGGATGCCCGGGATGGGACCTGGGCCGGGACCGGGAGGCCCGGTTCGCCCGATGCCCATCCAACCCACCACCCAGGCCGGTTTAGAGAGACCCCCTCAACCCAAAGACGACGAAGAAAAGAAGCTCCTCTCGCTCATCCTGGAGGAAATCCCTCGGGAACAAGGCCGACGGCTGAATGTGCCGCCGATCGATGGCCGGATGCTCCGTTTCCTGGCCGAGGCCATCGAAGCAAAAACCATCGTGGAAATCGGCACCTCGAACGGGATTTCGGCCATGTGGATGGCCTTGGCCCTGCGGAAAACCGGCGGCAAACTGATCACCCATGAGATTGACCCGCAGACGGCGGCCCTGGCCCGGAAAAACTTCGAGCGGGCCGGCTTGGCCCAGATCATCACCGTGGTCGAAGGCGACGCCCACCAAACCATCAGCCAACTGAAAGGCCCCATCGACCTGGTCTTTCTGGACGCCGACAAAGAGGGGTATATGGATTATCTGCAGAAGCTGCTGCCGTTGGTTCGGCCCGGCGGCCTCATCTGCGCCCATAACGTCAACGCCCGGTGGGCCGATACCCCCTTCTTTAAAGCCATTACCACCGACGGCAACCTGGAAACGCTCTTTTTCACCGCCGGCGCTGGCATGAGCATCACCCTTAAAAAACGATGAAACATTTTGGCCCCCAATCAACTAAATCGCTTCTCTCCTGGTGGGAGAGGCCGACCTGGCCGAAGGCCAGGCCGGGTGAGAGGATTTCTGCGGCCCAAGAAGCCTGGATTCCGGCTTACGCAGGAATGACACATCGCCTTCTTTTTCATTCGGCTAACTTGACTGTATCCACGGGGGCCAATGCCACAATTTGGAGTGTTGTACCACTTTAGCGGAATGAAGTTCGCCTGGAGGGACCTGCTTGTCAGGTCCCCCGTCGGCCTCTCCCCCGGCCGTCGAGAGGCCGGTTTCAGCGAAGCGAAGCCGGCTGAGGGGCCACTGCCGCGAAAGCGGCAGTCCATAAACTATCCCGGAGTTCCCGACTTGCCCAGGAGGAACACCGTAGCAGGGCACACAGCAGCCTGGATGCCTGCTTGCGCAGGAAGGACAACTTGCCCTTCTAATCGGCTAAAATGTTACGTAGTGTTCGAGCCGATATTTAGCCCCTACAAGTCGTAGAGGGGCTGGCCGGGTGGATACAGTCAAACTAACGTGTTACGCGAACTTCAATAAGCTGTCCTTGGAAGGAGAAGGGATGGGCATAGAAGGTATATTTCCTACGGTACGGATGCGTCGGCTTCGGTATGTGCCGGCGGTTCGGCGGTTGGTCCGGCAGGTGCATTTACATAGGGAACAAATGATCCTGCCGCTTTTTGTTCGGCCTGGCCAAGGGGTAAAAAGAGAAATCCCCTCCATGCCCGGCTGCTACCAAATGTCGCCTGATCTGGCCGCCCAGGAAGTCAAAGAGGCGGGCCGACTTGGCCTGGGCGGAGTCCTCCTTTTCGGTATTCCGGACCGCAAAGACCCAGAAGGTCGGGAGGCACTCCGGCCCGATGGCGTCATCCCGCAGGCCATTCGGGCCGCCAAAGACACGGCCCCCAACGTCCTGGTGATTACCGACCTGTGCTTTTGCGAATACACCGATCATGGGCATTGCGGGCCGTTGTGCCAACGAAACGGTCGGACGGATGTGGATAACGACGCCACGTTGGAACTGTTGGGCCAGCAGGCGGTCGTCCACGCCCAGGCCGGGGCCGACATGATAGCCCCCAGCGGTATGATGGACGGCATGGTCGGTGCGATCCGAAAGGCCCTGGATGCGGCCGGGTTTGAACACGTTCCGATCCTCAGTTATGCGGCCAAGTATGCCAGTGCGTTTTATGGACCGTTTCGGGAGGCCGCCGAAAGTGCGCCGCAATTTGGCGATCGGCGCAGCTATCAGATGGACCCGGCCTGCCGCACGGAACAGGCCCTCCGGGAAATTGAGTTGGATTTGGCCGAGGGCGCCGACATGGTCATGGTTAAACCGGCCCTGGCTTATTTGGATGTGATCCGGGAGGTGCGCCGACGCTGGCCGGAGGTCCCCTTGGCCGCCTACAATGTCTCCGGCGAATACAGCATGGTCAAAGCGGCGGCCCAGCGAGGCTGGCTAGACGAAAAACGGATCGCCCTGGAAATCTTGACCGCCATCCGCCGGGCCGGCGCCGACATCATCATCACCTATTGGGCCAAACA
>Ga0209809_1001285_pt1 | contig 20662 bp, 14 predicted proteins | sample YNPMSTMetaG_FD_186172 | JGI IMG/M metagenome (GOLD analysis project Ga0209809, IMG submission 186172) | Anoxygenic and chlorotrophic microbial mat microbial communities from Yellowstone National Park, USA - YNP MS-T MetaG (SPAdes) (version 2) ...
TGCGAAATGCGCTTATTCTGCTCACCTCTGCTCTTTTGATTACCCTCACGTTGCTGGCTTTTGCAGTCGGCACGCTGGAGTATAGCCCGGGTTCCCAAATCTGGCACGTTATCGTGACTGCGGCTGATGTCTTGCTGCTGGCGCTGTTTTCCCTGTATGGGTGGAAGCGGAAGAACCTGCTCATCATGGGGCTTGTGGTCCTGCAAGCGGTGTTGCTGGCTTATCTGGAGCTGGGGCTGAAAGCACCGGCGGATGTGGATCCGCTGTTTGTCGCCGACTGGCTAACCATTACGATGTTGTTGATTGTCGGTATCATCGGTTCGGCGGTGGTGATTTACAGTATTCCTTACATGGCGGAGCACGAAGAGCACCTGCATTTGGCGAAGAGCAAACAGCCACGCTTTTTCCTGCTTTTGCTGGTGTTTCTGGGCGCGATGAACGGTCTGTTGCTGGCGAACAGTCTTTACTGGCTTTTCTTCTTCTGGGAGGTCACCACGCTGTGCTGCTTTCTGCTGATTGCCCATGACGACACCGAACAGGCCTGGCAGAGCGCGTATCGTGCCCTTTGGATGAACCTGATTGGCGGAACCAGCCTGTTACTAGCCATGGTGCTGATTTACCAACAGGTTCAGACCCTGTCCATTCGCGAGATTGTGGAGGGGCACGTTGGTGCGGCGGGTGTGGTGCTTCCTCTCGCTTTCTTGTGCCTTGCGGGGTTCACCAAGTCGGCACAGTTGCCCTTCCAAGGGTGGCTTTTAGGGGCAATGGTGGCACCCACGCCGGTCTCTGCACTGCTGCACTCCAGCACGATGGTCAAGGCAGGAGTGTACCTGGTGGTGCGCTTTGCTCCCGCCTTTCGGGATACCTATCCGGGTTATCTGGTGGCACTGATTGGCGGTTTCACCTTCGTGGCAGCGGCGATGCTGGCTATCAGTCAGCAGAACGCCAAGCGTGTGCTGGCGTATTCCACCGTCTCGAATCTCGGCTTGATTATCGCTTGCGCTGGGTTGAATACCTCGATGGCGCTGTCGGCGGCGGTCATGCTGATTATCTTCCATGCCATCTCGAAGGCTTTGCTGTTTATGACGGCTGGCGTCATCGAGAGCGGCATTGGAAGCCGTGACATCGAGCAGATGGAAGGGCTTTTCGCCAAAATGCCGCTGACCACATTGGTGACGGTTATCGGCATTGCCTCGATGCTGTTGCCTCCCTTTGGGGTGCTCATAGCCAAATGGGCGGCGATCGAATCATCTGGGAAGTTGCCGGTGGCGACGGTCATGTTTGTCATCGGCAGCACCTTCACGGTGATGTTCTGGACGAAGTGGGTGGGCAAGCTGTTGAGCGTTTCACCTGGAGCCCCCCCGCTGCGGATTGAACGACTGCATCCGTTGTATGTGGGCACGCTTCTTTCGCTGACGGTGGGCGCGATGGTGTTCAGCCTGCTGGTGGCTGAGGTGTTGAATCGGCTGGTGGTTCCTGCGGTGGCGCGTTACTACGGCAGCGCGGGGTTCTCCTCCGATTTGCCGGTGGCGACCGAAGCGGGGTGGTTCCCTGTGTTGCTGCTCTTTACGGTGCTGGTACTGGCGGTGGTGCTTCCTCTGGTGTTCATTCGCGTGCGACGCAGTGAGGTTGCGCCGCCCTATCTGTGTGGGGAACAGGTAGAGGAGGTACCTGACGTACGCTTCCGCTCCGCAGGCGACGAGATGGAGGAAGTGCTGGTGGGGGGACACTATTTCGAGTACTTCTTCGGCGAGTCCCGCCATAACCGCTGGATCAACGCGGTTTCTGTGGCACTCATTCTCGCGATGTTTGGGGTGGCTGCGCTTTGATCGACTGGTATACACCGCTGGTTATTCTGGGAACGCTGGTTCTTGCCCCGGTGGTGGGGGGCTTGTTGATGGGAATAGACCGCAAGCTGAGTGCACGCATGCAGGGTCGAGTCGGACCTCCTGTCGTGCAGCCATTCTATGACCTTATCAAGCTTTTTTCTAAAGAGGCTCTGGTTTCCACGAAGATGCAGCTGGTGAGCGTTTACCTGTATCTCACCTCTGTGGTGCTCAGCGTGGTGATGCTGGTGCTGGGGCAGGACTTGCTGGTGCTGCTGTTTGTGCTGGCGCTGGGAAGTGTGTCGTTGATACTGGGTGCGTTCAGCGTGCGTTCACCGTACAGCCAGCTGGGGGCATACCGCGAGCTGCTTTTACTGCTGAGCTACGAGCCTCTCCTTGCGCTATTTGTGGTAGGGGTGTATCTGGCGACAGGCAGTTTCATGGTGCGCGACATCTTTCGGATGGAACAGCCGTTGCTGTTGACACTGCCGCTGTTTGCGGTGACGCAGATACTGGTGCTGGCGATGAAGATGAACAAGTCGCCGTTCGATATCTCCTCGTCCCATCATGCGCATCAGGAGATTGTACGCGGAATCCTCACCGAGTTCTCGGGACCCTATCTGGGGGTCATCGAGCTGACGCACTGGTACGAACTGGTGCTATTGCTGGGCATGACGGCACTTCTCTGGGCGAATAACCTGTGGGTGGGGGCGGCTCTGGCGATAGGCAGTTATTTCGTGGTGAACGTGATAGATAGCATCACCGCCCGCATGACGTGGCGATGGACACTGCGCGTGGGGTGGGGAATAGGTATCCCCCTGGCGGTGATTAACCTGATGATGGTGTACCTGGGGCGATTTTAAGCCAACCCCATTGCGTTGCCTCACGCAACCGCTGCAGTACCTGCTGGCGCGTGGCAACGCCCGTGGTGCCAATCTGCTGTACCGTGATAGATGCCACCAGCTGCCCTACCTGTGCCGCTTCCACGAGGCTTGCCCCACTGCACAATGCGCTGACGGTTCCTGCCGAGGTGCTGTCGCCCGCGCCCACGATATCGATTTCACCCGCTACGGGTACCGCAGGGATGTGGGTAATGTGTTCTCCGTCCACCACCAGCACACCCTGCTCGCCCACCGTGAGAAACACGGGCTTGCCGGTATGCTGCGATAGTCTCACCCCGACCTCGCGTGCCTGCTCCAGTGTGCAGGTACCTTCCCAATCGGGCTGGAAGACGCGCATCGCCTCGCGCTGGTTGGGCTTGATAAAGAGACTGTGGTACTCGCCGATGCGTGCGCGCGAGTCGGCGAAGAAAACCTTCTGCGGATACTGCTTCGCCAGGCGGCACACCTCTTCGCGCACCCGGTCGGTCACCACGCCGCAGTTTCGCTCTTCCACCTGGTCTGCCAAGATGACGCCATCCATCTCCGGCACCATATCACGCAGCAACGAAAGCAAACGCTCTTGCCACTCCGGCTCCAGGGGTGTGCGGTTCTTAATGTCCAGCCGGTTAATCTCGTGCATCGTGCCATCTCTCTCGCGCACCATCGGTTTGGTGTAGGTCGGGGTGAAGCGGGTGGGGTGTTGCAGCACGCCATCCACGTTCACGCCACGCAGGCGCAGCTCGTGCAGCAGGTCGTGACCGAGACCGTCCTGCCCGATGACGGTCAGCGCGTAGGTCTGCACTTCCAGCGCGCGCAGGTTATTGGCAACGGTACCGCCTGCGCCCGGGCTGTTGCGTATCTCCACCACCTGATACGCCTCCAGCCCCGTCTCGAGCGAGATTTCACTCAGCGCGCGGTCGATAATGAGGTAATGGTCGAGGAAGAAGTCCCCCACAATCAGCACCTTCTGTTCGGGGAAGCGACTGAGTATCTGCTGCAATCGCTCTTCGGTCATGCGTTATCCTACAGATGGCGCAGGATGCGGTGATACAGGTTGGGTATCGTGACCCGATGGTCGCCACAGAAGTAGAAGCTCTCGCCGCCGTCCGCGACAGTGCGCACCAGAATGGTTTTCCACGGGCGGTAGTAATAGCGCGGGTCGGTTTTGGGCGCTTCCTGATGGATGTCGCCTTCCAGCGGAATGAGGTCAAATACCGCTGTGGTAAAGTGCCTGATCTCCCGTCCCTCCTGATGCGCCACATTGCGCGCCATCGACAACGCCTTGAGGTACACTTCCGGCGCCATCACCGCCGACCCGAACGCCATCATCACCCCACCCTCCAGTTGCGACACCGTGTGCGCGAAGACCAGAAAATCGGTGTAGGACGCCGCCCCCAGCGCTGCGCCGTCGCAGTTGGGATGTTCGTGGATGATGTCGTAGCCGATGCCGATGTGGACGGTGACAGGTACGCGCAGGCGATAACCCGCCGCCAGCACGCTGATGTCCTTGTGGGGGAAGTCGCCCTCGGCAATCATGCGCCCAATCGCCTCGCCGAAGCCGATACCTTCGCGGTAAGCGTCTTTTGCTGCCTCGTTGATTCGCCCTGTCTCCTCCCACAAGCCGAACTGCCCCAGCCGAATGTAGTGGGCGACGCTCTCGGTGGTCTTGCCGATAAGGGCGAGTTCGAAGTCGTGGATGGGTCCTGCTCCGTTCATGGCGATGTGCGTCAGGATGCCTCGCTCCATCAGGTCAATGAGGAAGCGGTTGACCCCAGCGCGGATGACATGCGCACCCATCATCAGGATGACCGGTCTCCCACGGCGGCGGGCAGAGGCCACGCGCTGTGCCAGCGTGTCAAAGCCGGGCGCGTCGTAGGCAGGAACTGGGTCATCCAGCGCGTAGAACGAATCGAGCGATAAATCATGCACCCGCTCGGCGAGTGGGCGCAACTTCAGCCGCGAACGGTCAAAGGTCGGATAGGGCACGGTGATACGCTTGACCTCCTTGCGTGCGCTATTCTACCACGTCCGTTGCGGCACTGCAAGGGGGAGAACGCCGATGGCATTTTGCACAATTCGCACACCCGATAGTTATATCGACGCGACCTTTTCGCGTCTGAGCGGTTTTCTGCAACGCTACAAGGTCACTGCCGACTGCGCCGACAGCTGGGCGCCGGGCGTCTGCGGCTATGGTATCGACGAACAGTGCCCGGCTTCGCAGGATCCACGCGACAACCGCTGGCTGGTGTGGGCGGCGCGCTACTGCGAACCCGATGACGAGTTTCTCTCGCAGACGACGCGCACCATCCTGTCGGCAGCCTTCACGCTCGACGGGGTGGAGCGTCACCACCTCGCCGCCCCTGATGCCGATGATTACCATCATTACTACATCTGGTGGCTGTTGCAGGTGGCGCTGGGGTATCTGTATACGGGCGATACCTTGCTGGACAGCCAGCACCTGCGTCGCATCGTGCAGACGCTGTTTTCGGTCTTCGACGAAGCAGATAACGGCATCACCAGTACTGCTATGTACTACTTCGTTACCTCTATTGGCGAGCCGGCGAACACCGACCCGGGAAAGGCGTATAGCTTCTATCACAGCACAAACCTGCTGTTTGTCCTCCAGCAGTTTGAACACCTTGCAAATGCCCGAGGTGACACCGCATCAGCAGGTTATTTCCGCGAGCGTGCCGAACGCCTGCGGGAGCAGCTACAGCGATTTCGCAGCGCAGATGGCTTCTACTTCGCGTTGCGCGACTTCGCTACGGGAGAGTATCGCTACCGCGTCACGGGCAAGGAAGACCTGTGTCTGATGACCGATAACGTGTTCGCACCGCTGGCTTACCGCGCGCTGTCGGCAGAGGAGATGGAGCCGAGCGTAGACTTCCTGCTAGCACACCTCGCCCATCGGTTTCCCGTGCCCTATGCCTATCCGTCCTATCGGGGGGTGTGGACGAACGCCTGGTGGTTCCCGCGCAGCTGGCAGGAGCCGTTTGCGCATTACTGCCTCGGGCTAAGTGAACTGGAAAAGCCGTCCTTAATACACCGTGCCATCCAGCAACTGGCGCACCGCATCGCGCAGGACGACGAAGTGTGGGAGCATTATGATGCCGACACTGGCGAGGCGCAAAACTACTTCATACCGCCGCGAAGCGGCTACTCGACCACCTGCGCGTGTTTCAATATCGCCGTTATCGAAACGCTGTTTGGCATCCGCCCGCTGGAACCCGCTTTCCGACGGGTGTCCGTCCGCCCTGCTTTCCCCGAGGATTGGGCTTGGGCGCAGATAGAAACCACCGTCAGCGGACGGCGTATTTGCTATACCATGACCGCCTCCCCCGACCGGGTAATATACGACTTTCGGGGCAGTTCAGCGGTGGAGGCTTCGCTCTGCCTGCCGTTGCCAGCGGCATGGTCTGGGAAGCCAGTGGAAGCGAACGTACCTGGCGTGTTACGAACGATGAGAGGCGAACCGCGACCGTGCTTTGACACCCATTTAGCGCTCGGAGAGACGGTGGTGCAGCTAAACGTCTCCGCCTGAGTACGATTCCCACTCCCCGAACAGATACGCCACCAGTTTCTCCTGCTCGCGGAACTCGGGTACGATGATATCTGCGCCCGCGCCAATCAGCCGATTTCGCTTCCACTCGTTTACTCCCTCTTTGCGAACCTCGTCGGAAGCCACGCCGACGGCGATACCGCCCACCGCCTTCGTGTTCTCAATCTCGACGAAGCCGTCTCCAAAACCCGCAAACTCCTTGCCCGACAGGGAATGTGTCTCGATGATGTGCTGGATGATCATCGCCTTGGAGAAGCGTTTGTAATCATCGATGGCGCCGTGGATGCCCTCAAAGTAATGGTCTATTTTCAACGCCGCGGCTTCGTCCAGCACGTACACCTCGTCGGTGCCGCTGGCGAGATACATCCGCACGCCGCGTCGCTTCAGGTTCTCCAGCAGGTCGCGCGAGCCGGGAACCAGCATCTCGTCGGGAGGGATGGTGCCGTTTTTTAAGCCTTCCACCCGGTGCTTGATGCGCTCCCATAAACGGTGCAGGTATTCCCATTTGTAATCCAGCGGGTCGCGCGGTTTGCCGCCGCGCTTTTCAATCTCCTCGCACAACTGAATCATCTGGTAGATGGTCTGCTTGCCGGTCAGTCGGTCGACGAACTCGCGCACGATGCGGGTAAGCTCCTCCGGTGTCTCGGTCGTGCTGGTTTCGCGCAGAAGCACCTCCACCATCATCGGCACCATGACCTGTTGCCATCCCTCGCGGATGAGGGAAAGCGTTCCATCGAAGTCAAACAGCGCGAAGCGGATATACCCGCGCGGTATATCATCCCGTATGATTTCGATATGCGTTCCCGGCAAGAACCGCACTGTCGTCCCTCCTCAACAACCTGGCTGGCTATAGTTTACATTATGCGCATAACCAAATCAAGAGTGTTCTACTCGGCTTGACAGGCGCGAGGCAACATTGATATAATAGTAGCGCACGGTCGGGGTGTGGCGCAGATTGGTAGCGCGCCTGGATGGGGGCCAGGAGGTCAGCGGTTCAAGTCCGCTCACCCCGACCATTTGCTTTGAGAACGGCAGATTGCTCGCCAGAGCGCTGAGGGGTGAGGTTCCACCACGATGACCCTGCGCCCAATCTGTGCTTCAAACTGCTCCACCGTTACGTCGTCCAGAAACAGTATGTTGTCCCGCAAGCAGATGGAAGGCAGCACCACCGTTGGATAGGTGGGGAACTGTGCCAGCGCGTCGGCGATGTCCTGCGCAGTCAGCAAGCCCGCCACGCTCACCGTCCCCCCAAAGAAGTGGTTTTTGACGACGCACACGTTCAATTCCACTCCCTGCACACGCTGCAACGTGTGTGCGAAACGCTGGATTACCTGCGCAGGCAGCTCGCCGGTGACCAGAGTCATCCGAACAGGGTGAGCCAGTCGCTCTGGCAGGCGACGAGCCACATCATAGGCGCGGTCAAGAAACAGCCTGACCGCGCCCACGCCGTCCTCCAGCTGCGGGAAGTCCTCGTAATGCCGCCGAACGGGAATGGGTTGCTCTGCCAGGAAGAACCACTCATCGGACAGGAAGGCGAAGCGCGTACCCAGGCGTTGGCGGAACTGCCGTTCCAGTGCGCGCACTTCGCGGATGAAGCGTCGCGCATAGGCTCGGTCAGGTGAGGTCAGCGGGGTGAGATTGCGACGAAACCGGGTTAACCCCACGGGCACAATCGCCACCGACAGCGTGCCTGCCCGCCTGCCGCTGATGGTGGGATGCAGCAATGCCAGCTCGTACAGTGTCTGGCGCAGGGCGTCGCCATCGTTCCAGCCCGGGCACAGCACGATTTGTGCGTGCACGTCGATGCCGCCGTCATGAAGCCGTTGTAAAATGGGCAGGATGGGCGTCGGCTCACGCTTTCCCAGCAGCCGCGCACGTAACTCGGGGTCAGTGGCGTGTACGGAAACGTACATCGGCGTCAGCTTCTGTTCGAGAATGCGCTGGAACTCCTCCTCGCTCACGTTGGTCAGCGTCACGTAGTTACCGTACATAAACGAGAGCCGAAAGTCATCATCCCTCAGGTAGAGCGAGCGGCGCATCCCCTTGGGCATCTGATGGATGAAGCAGAAGACGCACTTGTTGTTACAAATGTGTATCTTGTCCGCGAGGTCGTTTTCGAACTCCACCCCCAGCAGGTCGTACGGTTCCTTCTCGACAGCCAGAGTAAGCCTTTCCTCACCGCGCTGGATGGTCAGCTCCACGTATGGCTCGGTGGCGTGAAAGCGATAGTCCAGCGTGTCCATCACACGCCTGCCGTTCACCGATAGCACCGCATCGCCCGGTCGCAGACCTATCTCCTCGGCGAGGCTGCCCGGCTCGACGCGGGCGACAACCAGCCCACGATACGCACGCACCAGCAGTTCCGACATATCTTCTCCTCTCTAGACGTCCGTATGATTGTACCCTTTCGGGCGTGATGCTGTGGAATCAGGTATTGCGTTATCGGTTGCGCAGGGTTAAAATGTTAGCGAAAACGTGTGAAACGGAGGAGTAACCATGAGACGATGGCTGTGGGGAGTGCTACTATTGGGGCTGAGCCCGCTGGCGTTCGCGCAATCTGACCAGTGCGTCAGCAAACTGAGCATTCATCTCATCGGCAGCTACACCGAAGGGGCGAAGCGTATTATCGCCGCCAAACCCACAGTGATTAAAGTGCTGGATCCGCAGGCGTCGGCGGGAATGCGCGAGGCGATGCGCGACTACAAACGACGGCATCCGAAAGGGCTGGTGGTGGTGCGGGTGTGGGAGCGAACGTCCGGCTTGCGCTACCGGCTGGAGGATGACCCCGTGCAAAGCGCGGATGACTTCTGGAACCGCGTGCTGCGCCCCGCCATGGACGCGCTATCGGCATCGGACCGTCGGTTGGTCGATTTTCTGGAGGGACCCAACGAGTGCGAGAACACTCCCTGCTGGGAGAGTATGGAGGGCGCGCGGTGGTTCGGCAGGTTCTGGGAGCGGCTGGCAGAGCGCATCGCGCAGGCGGGCTTCCGTCCCTGCGTGGGGAGCATCCCTGTTGGCAATCCGGGCGGCAACATTGGTGAAATCCGCGCCAAGCTCGAGGCGTTCCTTCCCGCACTGCGTGCAGCGAAGCGGTTCAACGGGGCGTGGAGCTACCACTCATACTCTATCGACTACACCACTGACCCCGGCGTGGAGTACTGGTTCAGCCTGCGGTACCGAATCTTTTATGAATATTTGCGCGAGCGACATCGCGACCTGGCGAACCTGCCGATGATTTTGACCGAGGGTGGCATCGACCGTGCAGGCAACCCCAATCAAGACGGCTGGCGTGCCCGAGGCGACGCGGCGAAGTTTCAGAAGTGGTTGCTGTGGTATGACAGCGAGCTGAAAAAAGACCCCTATGTGCTGGGAGTGACGCTGTTCCAAATCGGTGATCCCAGCGGCTGGTGGTCGTTTGATGTCGAGCCGATTGCGCAGTGGCTGGCGGATGTGATTGCGAACAAACCGCGCTCGCTGCGCAACCCCGTGCTAAATGGGGACTTCGAACTGGGCTTTACAAACATCTCTGGCGAGACCGTTGCCAACGGGTGGAACACCTGGGACGCGGGCACAGTCAACCCGCTTTGGCCAGGTAGCGCGCACTTCTGGCAGGTGGGCGGGGTGCCGGGCAGCGCACAGCGTATTATCAGCGGGCAGATAGCCGGGCAGTCCTTTCGCGGAGGAGTGTATCAGGTGGTGGATGTGGTGCCCGGCGTGCCCTATCGTCTGACGTTCGACTATCTGTCCACCGGTACCAGCGACCCGGGCGCCGGACAGGAGTTTCGGATAGGTTACGACCTGAGCGGAGGCACCGACCCCACCCATCCCGGCATCGTGTGGCTGGTTTCCACACACGTACCTTCCTTTTCGTGGCGCAGGGTGGACACGGTCGTCGTGCCGACTGGTGAGCGGCTCACGCTGTGGACATGGTGCGGAATTTATTGGCCCGTCGCAACGACCACTCTAGACGTGGATAACTTCTCTCTTCAAGCGCGACCGATGCTACTTGGCAGGGTAACGCTGGGCGATTACATGGGCGAGTACCGCTGCCAGGAGGTGCAGGTTCAGGTACGCAATAGCACGGGAGCAACGGTGTGGCAGGGGACGTTGCCGCTCTCCGTGGATGGCGAGTTTGAGGTGGTCTACGAAACGAATATACCCGCAGGTATGTACGATGTCGCCCTTCGGGGCACGCACTGGCTGCAGCGGGTGGTGCGCGGTGTGTCGCTACCCGGTGCGGTGGTGGACGTGGACTTGGTGAATGGGGATATCGATGGAGATAATGAGGTCACGCTGTTTGACTTTGGCGCGCTGGTGCAGGCGTTTGGCAGTATGCCGGGCGACGCGCACTGGAACCCGAACGCCGACCTGGACGGCGATGGGGAGGTGAGCCTGATTGATTTCGGCGTTCTGGTGAAGTGCTTTGGAGAGGTGGGTGAAGGCTGACGCGTAGCAGCACCCCTTGCTTCCTTGCGACACTTGTGCTATAATAGCACCGTGCGGAGAGTTGGCTGAGTGGTCGAAAGCGGCCGCCTGCTAAGCGGTTGTAGGGGCATCTAAAGCCTCTACCCCGGGTTCGAATCCCGGACTCTCCGCCATTTGTTATTGGGGTTCGGCATGCGCACCGCTCTGATCCCGCTCCGGACACGCCCGGGCGATGTCCAATCCAACTTTGACCGCTTCTGTCAGCAAGTGGAGCGGCTTGCCCCACTGCACCCTGACCTTGTTTGCTTACCGGAATGCACCTTTACCGGTTATCTGAGCGAAGAGGCGCAGATCGCGCGGTTTGCAGAGGCTGTGCCGGGACCCACCGTAGACCGGGTTTCTGTTATCGCAAGGCAATACGGGGTTTACCTCTGTTTCGGGATGCTGGAGGTCAGCTCTCACGGCTTCTACAATACGGCGGTATTGCTGGACAGGAATGGCGAAGTCGCTCTTGTACATCGGAAGAACGTGGAGAAGCCGCCGTTTCTAAAAGGCCACGAAGTGCATGGCGTACACTGTGAGTTCGGAGCGGTCAGCGTTCTTATCTGCGGCGACCTGTTCAGCAAGCGGGTGGTGCAGCAGCTGAACCCACGGCTCAGCCTTTTGCTGGTTCCGATGGCGCGGTGTTTTGACAAGGCCTCTCCCGATCCGGATCGCTGGTCTTGCAGGGAACGGCGTGTGTATCTGCAAGCGGTAAGGCGGGCAGGAGTACCCGCCGTGATAGTGAACTCCTTGGATGTAGATGTGGACCTTCCCTGCTTCGGTGGAGCGATGGTTGTCGGGGCGGACGGCAGACTGCTGGCAGAATCCCCGCATGGCTCGGACGCACCTGTGTGCTACGACTGGAGCACCGGGCAGGTATGGTTGCTGAGCGGGGAGAAACAAACACTGGTGAACGACCATGCCTGACGTTCCCTTCCGGCAGCGTGCGCTCTTCTGGGTGCTTTGGGGAGCCATCTCGGTCATCCTCACCGAGGTGGTTAGCTTCTCTTCGCCTTTTCCTTTTTTCACCCTGTGGGGAGTGCTGGTGGTATTTCCGCTTTACACCTTACACGTCCTGGTGTTGAGCTGGCTTATCTTTCGTCCAAAGCGGCTGAACCTGAATATCCTCTTTCTGGCGGGCGCGCTGCTGGGCATGTGTGAAGCGTACGTGACCAAAGTGTTGTGGAAGCCCACGTGGGGCGACGCGAACCTTTGGCGTCCCCGATCGTGACTTGTTAGATGTTCATCGCAACTGTGTCACTCCTACGTGGTTAATGAAGATAGCTCTGTACTCAGGCGAAAGGGGCAGGACCGCCCTGGTCCAGCCCCTACAACTAACTACTCCTCTGGTTTGGGTGGCGGTGTTACCAGACCGTTTTGCCAGACAACGGGGAAGTAGTCTCCCTGCAGAATCTCGCCCGGCTTGACCGTGATGCGGTGCTCAATCAAATGCCCTCGCGTCGGCTCGTAGCGGGTGTGTCCGGGCATGTAATGCACAGCAAAGCCGGGTCGCCCCCGCGGGCTGCGATTGGGCGTAGCCCCGTGCCAGGTCAAACAGTGGTGGAACATGACCTCCCCTGCCTTCACTGGACAGGGCACTACCTCGACGGTCTCGCCAGGCGGCACAAACGACGGGTCATGCGCCGGTCCCCAGTCTTCCTCCCGAATGCCGACCGTGCCCTCGTCATACTTGCCCCAGCGATGGCTGCGCGGCACCACGTGCATACAGCCATTCTCCACGTCGGCATCCTCGAGGGCGAGCCAAGCACTGACAAGGTCGGGCGGTTGCAACACCGGCCAGTAGGGATGGTCCTGATGCCATACCGTGTATCCGCCCTTAAACGGAGGCTTGTACTGTATCTGGTCGTGCCACACGCGCACCGTGTCGGTATTCATCAGTTTCGCCACCGCCTCCGTGAGCTTCGGGTGGAACAGGTAACGGTAGAACTCCTCGTCCGCCTCCCATGCGTTCACTATCTGGATGACCACGCGCTCTTCATCGTCATAGAGGTTGCGCATGGCTTCGGGCTTTTTGCTGGACTTGCCTTCCAGCAGCGCGTAAAACCGCTCGCGCAAGCGAGCGACCTCCTCGGCGGTCAGCAGCGGACGCGCCGGCAGGTAGCCGTTTTCGTGAAAGAACTGCACGTCTTGCTCGGACAACATCTTGCTGGCACCCTCCGCACCGGTTTTTCACAATTTTACCACGCTAAAACTTTTTTTGCAAACGGGATGGGCGGGATTTCGATTCGATAAAATCCGTAAGAGATTCGGTGGGGTGCTGTGCTTGTTGTTCTGGTGGTGCTAGAGGTGCATTTTCCCAACTCCCAAAGGTTAGCGAGCGGTGGCTTGCCCTATCCCCTGCGAACCTGATACACTGTAGTCGCTCATGAATCGGAGATTTCTGCGAGAACTGGACTGGGCGACCATCCTGCTGGCGCTGGCGCTGTGTGCGTGGGGGCTGCTCATGATTTACAGCGCACGCCGGGCGCAAGGGGATGGACTGTTTTTCGTGCGCAAGCAAGCCATTGCGATGGGCATTGGCATTTTAGCGATGTTTCTGGTCGCCTCCCGCCCGATACAGACGTGGCTACGGTGGACGCGCTGGTTCTACGCGCTGAATATCGGTTTACTGCTGTATGTGGATTTCTTTGGCAAGACCACCAAAGGCGCACAGCGCTGGATACCCCTTCCGGGAGGCTTCAACCTCCAGCCATCGGAGATGGCGAAACTCTTTGTCATCCTCTCGCTGGCTGCTTGGCTTGCCAGCAGAGAAGAGCAGATACGTTCCCCTCAGCTGGTGCTGAAATCCTTAGCCTACATTGGAGTGCCTGTGCTGCTGATATTCAAACAGCCAGACCTGGGCACCTCGCTGGTGGTCATGGCAATCTGGTTCGGCATGATGATGCTGGCAGGGGCAAACTTGAAGCATTTAGGCATCGTGTTGCTGACTGGAACGGTAGCGTTTCTGGCGTTGTGGCACCTGAACGTTCTGGAAGACTACCAGAAGAACCGCTTTATCGCCTTTTTGAACCCGGAACGAGACCCGCGTGGCTCGGGCTATCAGATTCTACAGGCGCGGATTGCGGTCGGCTCGGGGCAGGTGTTCGGCAAGGGGCTGTTTCGCGGCACGCAGAACGAGCTGCTCTTCATTCCCGAACAGCACACGGACTTCATCTTTACCGTCGTGGCGGAGGAGACGGGCTTTGCAGGTAGTATCGCCCTGCTATCGGCATACGTCTTATTGCTGTGGCGATTCCTGCGCCTCATCTTACAGTCGCACCGCCTGTACGTCAGGCTGATTGCGGCAGGCATTACCACCTTTTTTGCCTACCATATCATTGTCAATACTGGCATGGTAGTTGGCATCCTGCCAGTGGTGGGGGTATGGCTGCCGTTTGTCAGCTTTGGGGGAACGGCGGTCATCACCTGCTTCATCGCTCTCGGTTTGATGCAGGCGATACATCGGCAGCAGTATGAAGTGATGTTCTAGTTTGAGGAGTGGGAAGATGTGCGGACGAGACAGGTTAGCCCACACAAAATTTTCTTAACAAGCAGTCGCGATAAACCCTTGACAGACGCGCAAGGGATGTGACATCCTGTAACCAACAAAGCGGTTCCAGCATCTACTGCATCCCTGTCAACCATTTGAGAAGAAGGCATCAAAGATGAACAACCGAAAAGGCTCTTGCCCCCCATTAGTGTAATTCTTGCTACAGTACTGCTTCTGCTGGTCTCTTTCGCCAGTGCGCAGCAGCCTCCCACCATTACCCTCATCAACGGCGACATCGACGGCGACAACGAAGTAACCCTCTTCGACTTCGGCGCGTTGACGGATGCCTTTGGCAGCGTGCCCGGCGACCCCAACTGGAACCCCGACGCGGATTTGGATGGCGATGATGAGGTCTCACTGTTCGATTTCGGCATCCTGACCTCGCATTTTGGGGAGATCGGTGCAGATGAGTTCGCGGGCACGGCGCAGGCGGCATCTGGAGCCTTCACCGCCACGTTGCGCGTGGAGTTGGGCGACTGGAGTGGGCAGACCGAGCGTGCCGTGTATGTGGTGTTGCAGTTCAAGCGTGCAGGCACGGAGGATGATTTGAGGACGCCCATTTACGAGCAGGTAGTCAGTTTCGCGCAGAACGAGACAGCTAAAGAGGTGCAGGTTCGCCTTCCAGCAGGGACTTACACGCTTCGTGCGTTAGCGTACAACGACGCGCAGCGGAGCGACATTTCGCACTGGCTTCGCAGCGAGTTGAGCAGTGTGGTAGTGCCGCAGGGTGGTGGAAACGCACGCAATATAGCCCCGCCTCCCGGGTGGGCAGAGGAGGTAGTACCCACAGACAGTGTGTTGAGCGGTGGGATGGGGCCATCCAGCGCGAGCCGTGTGAACTTGGCGTCTGGCGCCTATGAACACGTGCCACCTGCAGACATAGAGGTGTCTAATCCGTATGGGCCGCCGGTTTCCTTTGCACGCCGATATAGCAGCCAGGTGGCACAAGCGGGCGTCAGCTCGCCGGGGTTGGGCATCGGCTGGAAGCACAGTTTAGACCTCGTTCTCTCTTGGGACAGAATAAACAATGCTACTAGCGCGACCCTGTATTATCCCAACGGGTCTACGGAGTCGCTTGGTGTTACACAGCAGGGTAGCGTGTATCGCCTAAACCCTCCGGAGGGGGCACCCTATGCGGGCTTGGCAGAGCCCGACGTGGGCTATCCGGGAGGATGGCGCATTACGCTGTTCTTCCGTGACTACTCGCGGCTGGTGTTCGCCCCGGTTACCGCTCAGTCGCTTAATACCTTCCGTCTGGTAGGCATGGTGGACCGCGCAGGCAATGGTGTCGGTTTATACTACCAGGGCGACCTTCTGCGTTACGTAAAGGCTGGCAATGCCAACCTGCTGGAACTGGTATATGACGGTAACGGGCTTCTTACGCAGGCGAAGGCGTATGAGGCGGGCACCGGTAACGTGTTCGCTACCGTCACCTATTTGCACCAGCAGCTGGACGACGGCAATCGACACTTGGTACAGGTGTCGCAGATAAATGCCCCAACCACGTTGCGGTGGGGCTTTGAATACGGTTACATTTGGACACGCCAGAACGGCACGCGCGTGCGTTTGTTGTCGGAGGTGCAGGCGCCAGACCCGCGTGGTGGAAGCGGCGTTTTGCGAGTGCCGATCGCCTACGACAGCAACGGCATGGTGCAGATGCTGGTAGATGCCAACGGTCATGCCCATCGATATGTATATGGCGACACTGGCACAACAGACGTGGAGATATATAACGGTTCTACCGGAACTAGAGACTTCGGCTGGACGCAGAAGCTCGGTGTCGCAGGCGTAAACGGCGGCGTTGTCGACGCTCAGGGCAATCAGAGTCAGGTGGTGTATAGCAGCACCTACCTCCCCGCTCTGTACACCAATCGCAACGGGCAGACCACGCAGGCTACCTACGATCTCTACGGGAACCTGACACAGCTGGTCTCCCCGCGCAACATTCGTACAGTCGTCAATTACACGTATCCGGCAGATTACCCCATTAGCCCCGTGCAACAAATAGAAGTGCTGGAGATTGGGGCGAACGGCACCACCAAGACATCTACCATCTACACCTTCTACACGCCACACGAGGAGGAGCAACAGGTCCCGGGCGCCAAAGCCGGGTTGCTGAAAGAGTGGCTCTGCCCGCGTCCTGGAGTTCCCGGCGAGCGAGTCAGCACTCGCTACTATTACAATACGCAGGGCAACTTGGTCATTGCGGAAGCGCCTGGTGCAAATGACGAAGGACGCCAGCGCACTACTGTGTACTTCTATAATCGCGACCCGTTCACGGGCGAGAACTTCGTGCCGCTATTGGGTCGCCCTGTTGCTTTGGCGGTATATGATGAGACCATCGCGAATGTTTGGAGCGAGTACCAGTATTGGCTGCAGAACCGCAACGACGGTTTCTGGACACAATCGCCACGTCGGCTGATATTCTTCCAACGCTACCGATACGACTGGAGTGGTCGGTTGATAGCGGTTATCGATGCGGAAGGTAACGCGACTACTTTCACCTACAACGCGGCGAATCAGATAGCGACGGTGAAATACCCACCGCTTAAAGGTAAGACCAATCCGCCCTCTGGCGTTGACCCAGGCTTTGACATTTACACAGAGGAGCAGTATGTTTACTGGCCCAGCGCTGGCGGACAACTCCGCCAGATACTCGTGTTCGCTAACAACGCGTTTGTGCGCTCGGTCAGCGTTGGCGCAGGACCATAAGGAGAACCTACGAGTACAACCGGAGCCACGCAACCCGTGCAGGTTAGCTATGACGCGCTATATCGTCCCACAGGCATAGCCGACGGTAAGAACAACATCACTACTTTTGGCTACAATGAGGTTGGGTTCCCGAGCATGACTACCTATCCGCTCGGAGATACCTTCCGCTGGTACTATGCACCGGTCAATCAACAAACTGCATGGTGGGGCACCGACAAAGAGGATAATCCAGTAGCTCGGGTGGATGCGAACGGCATCTTAACCCGCTTTGTACGCTCCACTGACGATAGCAGGCTATTGCGCATGGAATATTACACCAATCCGGCAGACCCCAACAGCCTCATCACCACACAAACGGTATACGTGGATTACGACGAATTTAACCGGGTGCGCCAGCTGCAGAACGGCGAAGCCCAACTGGAATACACCTACGACGACAACAACCTGCCTTTGACCGTGACTACCACTTATCCCGCGCCTGTCGGCTCGAAAACCATAATATACCAGTATTATCCCGACGGCAGTCGCAAAAGCATGACGGTGCCAGGGGTGGGAACTTTCAGCTACATCTACGAGTATACGACCGGTTCCAGCCCGATGCGGGTGTCGGGTCTGCGCGTTCGGGTAGTGTGCCCCTGGACCCCGCATCCCAACATCGACTGCAACTACGACCAGGCTGGCAGACTGCGCCGTGAGACAAACGGAGGCGTGCGCACAGACTACGACTACTATCCGCGCGGCCTACTCAGTCGGCAAGTGAGTTTCTACGGACCCGGTACGTTGGCTTCGGCATTCGCCCAGTTTGATATGGGTTATCAGCCCAGCCTGCCAGGCATCTTTTATGACGCACTGGGCAACCGCACAGGCATGTATGTGACGGTGCCTCCGTATGGCTCTGCTCTGGGCATTGCCGGACGGGTGGATTACCTGTATGACGCCCGCGACCGACTGATCCGGGAGACCTTTACCCTAGCAAACAACACGTTCTGGTATGACGACGCGTACAGCTACGACGACGCAGACAATGCTACGGCTATTCACGGGCAAGTCTTCACGCACAACGCCAACAATCAGGTTACGGGTGCCGGGTTCCGGTATGACGGCAACGGTAATGCGACGCTGTTCCGAACGCTGACAGTGGGCTTTGACGTGGAGAACCGTATCGTTCAGTTGCCAGACCTGTATCGCCGCGGCAATAACGTCATCGCCGCAGGGTATCGCCCCGACGGAATGCAGGCATGGCGGCAGGACGCAGGCGGTCGGGTGTATTTCTTGTATGACGGCGGGCGTCTCGTGGCGGAATACAGCGCGGCGAACGGCAGCCTGCTCCAATACTTCGCTTACTCGGCAGAGGGACTGAACCAACGCCGAGGCAACCAGCACCGCCTGTTCACCTTCGACCCCGACGGCAACCTGGTGCATCGCCTGACGGCAGGCTCGGTCAGTCCGTTGAGTATCACGTGGCACAATCGTAGCGGCGTCGTGTATCAGGACCAATTGGCAAGCACCGGCGCTCTGGTAGACGTTCCCAATGCTGGCACGGTGGGCTACCAAGGCTATTTGGGGGTCTATTCGGACGCCAGTACCCGCACGATGGAGCAGGGACGCTTTGCCGCGCTGGTGACGCTGAATGCGGGTGGATACTTCGATCCGCTGACTGCGCACGGGATGCGCCGGGACTTCGCCACGCTGAACCCATATGCCCGCCTATATCGCCCGGAACGCTCCCTTGCCAACCGGGTGACGAATCTGGTAATATCCTGGGCGGATGCAGGCTGGACGGCGGGCGACCCCGCTGCGGCGCCGGGCGCGGCGTTCGCGAAAGCAGTGTCCGCCCTGCGGCGCACGGTAGGCACGGCGTGGGAGATACAGGCAATTGCCTCGTTGCCGCGTGCGCTGGGCGGGCTGGGCGTAGGTATACTAAATGCAGCCGACGACCTCGCAGGCGGCAGGGCGGCACTAACGCGGGGCGCACGGCAAGCGGCGCGGAAGGTTGCTCAGCAAGGGAATGCTTCTGAATCACTACCTGCACACATTAGAAATAGTTTTAGGAGTGTCTCTTATGTAGAGATAAAAGAACCTCTAATCGTCTACCGCCTTTATGGGGGTGAAGCGAGTCAACTCGGTCGTTGGTTTATGCTTCAGCGTCCACAGGGGCGACTACAGGCAACAATCGATTATGGGATTAGACCTGAGTGGGGAAATACTCTCGAGCGGCTCGTTGCGTTACGCCTTCCTCGAGGAACCCGTGTCTTTGTTGGACCTGCTGCCCCTCAAGGTGGATTGGTTGGTGGAGGATTACAAGTGTTTGTGCCTGATGAGATTCAAATTCGCCCTGAGTGGGTATTATTTGATGTAGCCTTTCCCTAAAACAACGCTATCGGAGTCAGGTCAGCCGTATGGCTTATTAACATCACACCAACTGGAGGCAAGCGATGGGGATAGTAGAGCTTATCAAGCGTGAACTGAAGGGTAGATTCTTTCTGCACTTTCCATACCCTATTGAGCGACCCTATGACAATTGCTACCAAATTACATGGATACACTACACAGACAGCCTGCTTTTTTTGGAGCTGGAGGAAACCAAACTACTAACAGTATGCAATCCCAAATACCATTTGTGGGTGCTTTTCGGAGACAGCGCTCTTTACAGTACACCCCCGCGTGGGTTCCATCTTTTTTATCCAGCCCAGTTCAAGTTTGATCTGGTTGGCGTAGAGGATCAGAGAGCTCGCTCGCCCGAGTCGCAGGAGGTAGCTTCTGTAGACTCACAAACCTGTAATCTCCTTCGGAACTGGCTCTCTCAATGCTCGTGGGACGAATTTACGATTGAACTACAAGACGATATGCAAGTAAAGAAATACTATTACAGGGTTAAATCTCCCAAATTACTCCATTTTAGTGCGGATTATGCTTTAGCGTTTTTTGGAAGATACTTGTGTCTGTGGAGAGGTAGGGATGTGACTATTACTACATCACACGAAGCGCTAGCGATTTCTAAATTCGATCACTGCGCCGTTGCTGATATTGTGGGCTGCCGTTTTGTTCCGCAGACAACGGTGTCTGGATCTTTGAGGTTTCTTTGTCCTCCACAGAGTTGACTCCAGAGGTAAGTCACTCGAGACTGGTCGAAGTACTCAAACGCCCTAAGGATATATTATAGGCACCCTGCCGCTAGGGCGGGCGTTCTGTTGCGGGCTTGAACGCACTGGATTGGCTGCTGGTGACGCGGGGTACGAAGTTTGCGCTGTTGAGCAGATTCAGGCTGAACGGCGGGCGCAGCGTTCGCCAAAGCGGTTTCTGCGCTCCGACGCACGGTGGACGCAGCGTGGGAGATTCACGCGATAGCCTCCCTCCCGCGTGCGCTTGGCGCGTTGGGCGTAGGTATACTGAATGCCGCCGACGCCCGCGCAGGCGGCGGGGCGGCGGTTGCACAGGGCGCACGGCAAGCGGTGAAACTTCCTGCGAAGGTTTACCATTACACGCGCTCAAGTGTAGCACCACTGATTGAACGATACGGGCTGCTATCTAGAACAGGTTCGATTTACACAACGCCTGACCCAAATCTGTCACCCCTTCAAGCGCAAATCGATCTTGCACTGCCGCCCAACAGAGGCTTGCCAGACGCTCTGTTCGAGATTGACCTTGCAGGATTGGTCGCGGAGGG